>PVML01016925.1_pt1:0-42500 | contig 336009 bp, 296 predicted proteins | sample 1853371 | NCBI WGS metagenome assembly PVML01 (sample SAMN08533508, study PRJNA380276) | Human gut metagenome, whole genome shotgun sequencing project. | isolation source: participant 1, chromium library | host: Homo sapiens | collected 2017 | reverse complement strand
ATGCCTTGATCCTGTATACACGGCCTGTATTGGTAAAGAACATCATATAGTGATGATTGGTCGTCATAAGAAGGTCCTCAATGTAATCCTCCTCAATGGTCTGCATTCCCTTAATGCCTTTACCTCCACGGTTCTGACTTCTGAAATTGTCTACGTCCATACGCTTGATGTAACCTAAATGGGTCATGGCGATCACGGTATCTTCATCCGGGATCAGATCTTCCATGGACATATCATCATCATAGCCAATGGCAGTTCTTCTGTCATCACCATATTTTTCAGCAATCACGCTGATTTCTTCTTTGATCACAGTTAAAAGTTTCTTCTCATCTGCCAGGATTGCCTTTAACTCTGCAATACGGATCTGAAGCTCCTTATATTCATTTTCAAGTTTCTCACGTTCCAGACCTGTAAGAGCACGCAGTCTCATGTCTACGATTGCCTGAGCCTGTGCATCACTTAAGCCAAAGCGGTCCATCAACTGATTTTTTGCATCTGCTACATTGGCAGAACCGCGGATAATGCGGATCACTTCGTCAATGTGGTCTAAAGCGATCAGCAAGCCCTGTAAAATATGAGCACGTTCCTCTGCCTTATTTAAATCATACTGAGTCCTGCGCCTTACTACATCCTCCTGATGGCCAATATAGCAGTCCAGCATCTGATGCAGATTCATAACCTTAGGTTCATTGTTCACCAGAGCCAGCATGATCACGCCAAATGTATCCTGCAGCTGTGTATGCTTTAACAGCTGGTTTAAAATAACATTTGCATTTACATCACGGCGCAGTTCAATATTGATACGCATACCTTCACGGTTTGATTCATCACCGATATAGGTAATGCCGTCGATTTTCTTTTCTTTTACCAGTTCAGCGATCTTTTCAATGAGTCTGGCTTTATTTACCATATACGGAAGCTCTGTAACGATAATACGTGACTTGCCATTTGGCATAGTCTCGATATTCGTCACAGCTCTTACTTTGATCTTTGCGCGGCCGGTGCGGTAAGCTTCCTCTATGCCCCGTTTTCCCAAAATGGTAGCTCCTGTAGGGAAATCAGGTCCCTTAATGATCTCCATGATCTCCTCTAAAGAGGTTTCACGGTCCTCACTTACACGGTTGTCGATCATCTTTACAACTGCCGCAATAACTTCACGCAGGTTGTGGGGCGGAATATTAGTCGCCATACCAACAGCGATACCGGAAGTACCGTTTACTAACAGGTTTGGGAATCTGGAAGGCAGAACAACCGGCTCTTTTTCTGTTTCATCAAAGTTTGGTATGAAATCTACGGTATTTTTATTAATGTCAGCCAGCATTTCCATGGAAATACGGCTTAAACGGGCCTCTGTATATCGCATAGCAGCAGCACCGTCACCATCCACGGAACCAAAGTTTCCATGTCCATCTACCAACGGATATCTGGTAGACCAGTCCTGTGCCATATTGACCAATGCCCCGTAAATGGAGCTGTCGCCATGAGGATGATATTTACCCATTGTATCACCAACGATACGGGCACACTTACGATGTGGCTTATCCGGTCCGTTGTTTAACTCTATCATAGAAAACAGCACACGGCGCTGTACCGGCTTTAAGCCGTCTCTGGCGTCAGGAAGTGCTCTGGCGCTGATAACACTCATGGCATAGTCAATATAGGACTGTTCCATGGTCTTTTTAAGGTCCACGTCATGAACCTTGTCAAATACATTCGGTTCCATAATTTATCTCCTTTATGCGTAAACAAACAATTCCCTTGATTTAGTTAAATATCCAGGTTCTTAACTTTCTTTGCATTCTGGGCAATGAAATCACGTCTTGGCTCTACCTGATCACCCATCAAAGTGGTAAAAGTAAGGTCTACTTCCGATGTGGTCTCTTCATCCATGGTCACACGCAGTAAAATACGGCGCTCCGGATCCATGGTTGTCTCCCAAAGCTGTTCTGCATCCATTTCTCCCAGACCTTTATAACGCTGGATCTTGTTGCTGTTGTCACGGCCAATGTCCATGAGAATGGAATTTAATTCTTCATCACTGTAAGCATACCATACTTTTTTGTTTTTCTCGATCTTGTATAACGGCGGCTGAGCCAGATATACATATCCCTGCTTGATCAATTCCGGCATAAAACGATAAATAAATGTAAGGAGCAGCGTGCTGATATGTGCACCATCCACATCCGCATCGGTCATGATGATAATCTTGTGATAGCGAAGCTTACTGATATCAAAATCATCATGAATGCCGGTACCAAATGCAGTGATCATAGCCTTGATCTCTGCGTTGGCATATACTTTATCCATTCTTGCCTTTTCTACGTTTAAGATCTTGCCGCGAAGAGGAAGGATCGCCTGGGTAGCTCTGGAACGAGCCGTTTTTGCGGAACCGCCTGCAGAATCTCCCTCTACGATGTAGATCTCACAATTTTCCGGGTTTTTGTCAGAACAGTCTGCCAGCTTTCCCGGAAGAGCCATGCCATCTAACGCGGATTTACGCCGTGTCAGGTCTCTTGCTTTTCTTGCCGCAGCTCTTGCACGCTGTGCCAGGATAGACTTTTCACACATAACCTTGGCAACTGCCGGGTTCTGCTCTAAGAAATAGGTCAGCTGCTCGCTTACAATACTGTCTACGGCCGTTCTGGCCTCGCTGTTGCCCAGTTTCTGCTTGGTCTGGCCTTCAAACTGAGGCTCACTGATCTTAACGCTGATAATGGCTGTAAGGCCTTCACGGATATCTTCACCTGAAAGACTTTCTTCATTGTCTTTTAACAGTTTATTCTTTCTTGCATAGTCATTAAATGTCTTTGTAAGGGCATTCTTAAAACCGGTCAGATGGGTACCGCCTTCCGGAGTATTAATGTTATTTACAAATGTATAAATGTTCTCTGTATAAGAATCATTATGCTGCATGGAAACTTCTACATAGACGCCTTCTTTTGTTCCTTCGCAGTAAAGTACATTTTCATACAGAGGTGCTTTTCCCTTGTTTAAATAAGTGACGAACTCCCTGATACCGCCTTCATAGTGGAAAGTTTCTTCTTTTTTGTCTTCTCTGTCATCTCTTAAGATGATCTTTAAATTCTTGGTCAGAAAAGCGGTTTCTCTTAAACGGATCCGTAAAGTGTCATAATCGTATACTGTTTCCTCAAAAATTTCCTTATCCGGAAGAAAGGTAACTGTAGTACCATGTTTATCCAAACTGCAGTCTCCCACCACTTTTAACGGATAACATACTTTTCCTCTTTCATAACGCTGCTTATAAATATGTCCATCACGGTATACCAAAACTTCCAGCCACTCAGACAACGCGTTAACAACAGACGCACCTACACCATGAAGTCCGCCTGAAACCTTATAACCGCCGTTTCCGAATTTACCGCCTGCATGAAGAATGGTAAATACAACCTCTACTGCAGGAAGTCCCGCTTTTTTCTGGATATCTACTGGAATTCCACGGCCATCATCAATTACGGTAATGGAATTATCCGGATTAATGGTCACATCAATGGAATCGCAGTATCCTGCCAGTGCCTCATCCACTGCATTATCTACGATCTCATAAACCAGATGATGGAGTCCGCGGGCAGATGTGCTGCCAATGTACATACCAGGGCGCTTTCTTACCGCCTCAAGTCCTTCCAGAATCTGAATCTGATCTGCTCCGTACTGCTCTCCCATGTTCTATATCTTCCTTTCTTTCTCAGGCAACAGTCTTAGGTTCTTTCACCGTTTTCTCTGTAACCTGTGTATCTGTATGATTAATTTTGGCTTGTAACTTTTCCCTCTTCCACTTTGAAGATCTTATCAATGTGGAACCTGTGGTTCACAAAATCCTCCAGACCGGTACATGTGATCATGGTCTGGATATCCTGTATGGCATCTAAAAGCTGGTTCTGACGGCTGCTGTCAAGTTCAGACAGCACATCATCCAGAAGAAGAACCGGATCATCCCGGCTGATCTTTTTGACCAGCTCAAGCTCTGAAAGTTTTAAAGATAAAGCCGCCGTCCTCTGCTGGCCCTGGGAACCGAACCTGCGGATATCAATGCCATTGACGACAAAACTGATATCATCCCTGTGTGGACCTGCCAGCGTGGTTTTCTGCTTCATATCCTGCAGCCGGCTTTTTCTGATCGCTTCTTCCAGCTCATCTTCCTCTGTATCCGGATCATAGACCACTTCAATGTTTTCTTTTCCTCCGGAAAGCTTTGTATGCAGTTCTTTGATAATGCCGCCCAGCTGATTTATAAAGTTTCTGCGTGCTTTGATCACTTCTTTTCCAAAGCGCACCAGCTGTTCATCCCATACATCCAGTGTTGCCTCATATTCCGGATGAAAAACAAGTTCTTTTAAAAGTTTATTTCTCTGGAGAAGGACTTTATTATACTGGACTAAAGAATGAACATACACCTTATCCAGCTGACAAAGCTCCATGTCAATAAAGCGTCTTCGCTCCGAAGGGCCATTTTTTATAATATTTAAATCCTCCGGCGAAAAAAACACTACATTTACCATGCCAAACAGCTGACTGGCCTTTCGGATAGGGACACCATCTACCGCGATCCCCTTTGTCTTATTTTTCTTTAAATGCATATCAATGCGGCAGGGAACTGCACCTTTTCGAATCTGGAGCTTAATATGGGATTCCTCTTCTCCAAACCGGATCATATCCTTGTCTTTCGCCCCTCTGTGGGACTTGGTGGTACAGCATACATAAACTGCCTCCAGGATATTGGTCTTTCCCTGAGCATTGTCGCCGTAGAGAATATTGGTTCCCTGACTCAATTCCATATGCAGTTCTTCATAATTGCGGTAATTCTTAAGTTCTATGGATTCGATGGTCATAGAGATTCTCTTTCAACAGTTAAATTATTTAATGATCTTAATGGTCTGGCCTTCATAAGTGACAACATCACCGTCTACCAGTTTCTTTCCTCTCTGGAAAGCCTGTTCACCATTGACATATACAAGACCGTCTTCAATGGCATATTTTGCGTCTACACCAGACTCAACCAGGCCTGCAGCCTTTAAGGCCTGGCCCAGTTTAATATATTCATCCCTTAATTTGATGGTTTCCATATTTACCGTAATTCCTTTCTGTCCGCATTTGGCGGACATCTATAAATTTAAAATGCATATTTATGCATTATACTGCAGCTGCATTAAAGTTAACCGGAAGGATCAGATAGATATAGTTTTCTTCCTCGTCCTTGATAAAGCATGGGGACTTTGGATTCATCATGTAAATATTGATCTCTTCATCATCGATCACACGGAGGGCATCGATCAAAAACTTAGGATTAAAGCCGATCATAATGTCCTTTCCTGTTTTATGGATCATCAGTTCTGCATTCATGGAACCGAAGCTGGAATTTAACTTTAATTCCATGGAGTTATCGCCTACATTCAGGATCAGAGGTTTTTTATCATTTTCCCGGATCAGGATGGTAGCGCGCTCGATACAATCTAAAAATTCTTTTTTATTAATAGTGACTTTTGTTTCATAATCACTGGAAAGCATCTGGTTGATGCGGAAATATTCACCTTCGATCAGGCGTGAAACCACGATCGTCTGGTCAAATTCAAATAAAATATGGTTTGCGCTGAAATAAATCAGCACCTCTTTTTCATTGTCGCCGCCTAAAATCTTACTGATTTCGCTTAATGTTTTTCCTGGAACGATCACTTTTGTATTTTCATAGTGATCTTTTAAGGTAACATTGCGGATGGAGATGCGGTGTCCGTCTAAAGATACCACTTTTAACTGATTTTCATTTACTTCAAATAATTCACCGGACATCATTTTATTGCTGTCGTTTGGTGAAATAGAGAAAATAGTCTGCTGAATTACTTCTTTTAAAGTGAACTGGGATAATGTAATATATTTGTTTTTTTCAATATAAGGAATGTAGGAAAATTCATCTCCGTCACGGCCCTGGATATTGAATACTGAATTTTCGCAGCTGATGGTTGTATTAAATTTATCATCAGATTCAATGGTAACGACTGCATTCTGGCTGGATACGCGTCTGGTGATCTCGGAAAAAAGTTTCGCATCCAGTGCGATCTTTCCATGCTCAAGGATCTCACCATTTACTGTTGTTTCAATACCAAGTTCCATGTCATTTCCTGTCAGTTTGATCTCACCGGAAGAAGCATCGATAAGGATACATTCTAAAATAGACATAGTGGTTTTAGAGGGAACGGCCTTCATAACAATACTGATGCCATTGACAATATCATCTTTCTGAAATCTGAGCTTCATAATTGTTGATAACTTCCTTTCTGAGTTGTTCGTGTTTGGTTGCCCTCTGATAGGGTATATAAAGAATTATTTTTCGTAGAAACCGTAGTAGGGGCTGTGAATTTGTGTAAAAGTGGAAAAACCCCAGAAAAACCGCGAAAAAATGGTTGTGGAAAGCATTGTGGAAACTGTCCACATTTTTCTGGAATATCTGAAAAGTTATCCACAGGGTAAAAATTTAAAAATTTACGCAAAAACCCGGCCGAAATCCATCAACAGTCTATCCACAACTTTTTCACAGGTTATTGTGGATTGATTTTTTTCTTTAAAATCTCAATCGTATTTTTAAGATTCTCATCCTTATTCATATCTGCAGCGATCTTTTCGGCTCCGTGGATGATCGTAGTGTGATCACGTCCTCCTAAAATGCGGCCGATGGACTGCAGAGGAGTTTCTGTCATATTACGGCACAGGTACATAACGATCTGTCTTGGGTAAACGATCTCTTTTGTACGCTTCTGGGAAGAAATATCCAAAGGTGTAATGCCAAAATGATCGGAAACGATCTGGATGATCAGATTTGGCGTTACTTCCCGCTGGGCATTTGGGGAAATAATATCTTTTAAAGCTTCTTCCGCCAGACTTAAGGTAATGTCACATTTATTTAAGCGGGAGAGTGCAACGATCTTTGTAAGTGCACCTTCCAGCTCACGGATATTGGATTTAATGTTGGTGGCAATATATTTAATTACTTCATTATCAATATTATAGCCTTCCATTTCTTCTTTTTTGCGCAGAATGGCCATACGGGTCTCATAATCCGGAGACTGAATGTCTACAGTGAGGCCCCATTCAAAACGGGAACGCAGACGTTCTTCCAGAGTTTCAATTTCTTTCGGAGGTTTATCGGAAGATATGATAATCTGCTTCTTTGATTCATATAATGTATTAAAGGTATGGAAAAATTCCTCCTGGGTACTTTCCTTTCCTATAATAAATTGGATATCATCAATAAGAAGAACATCATTATTGCGGTATTTTTCACGGAATTCCGTAGTAGTAATGTTATTTTTGTTACGGATCGCATCGATCAGCTCATTGGTAAAGGTTTCAGAGCTGACATAAAGGATCTTTGCACTTGGGTTGTTTTTTAAAATAAAATGAGCAATTGCGTGCATCAGATGGGTTTTTCCAAGACCAACGCCTCCGTAGATGAAGAGAGGATTGTAGATCTCTCCAGGAGATTCCGCAACTGCAAGAGCTGCTGCATGAGCTAAGTTGTTGTTGGAACCTACAACGAAGGTATCGAAGGTATATTTCGGATTCAAGTTGGCACTTTGGATCACATCAGGGCTTACAACTGCTTTATTTTTCTGGATCAGGGAAGGCGCCTGCTCTTTTTTTTCTTCCTCGATCTGGTCTTTTACCTTAAAATCGACGTCACAATCCTGGTCAAGGAATTCTGAAATAGTAACTTGCAGCAAAAGGCCGTATTTCTTTTTTACATAGGCTAAAAATGTCTGTTCCGGAACGATGATGGTAACAGTGTTTCCTTTAAAAGCATAGGGAGTTAAAGGCTGGAGCCATGTCCGGTAGGAAACATCGGATACTTCATGTTCTTCTTTTAAAATCAGTAGGATTTTTTCCCAGTTTTCTTTAATTTTATCTATCATTTTCCGTCTCCTGAAACTGTAGTGCAGAATTGCCCAATCTAAGTACATTGTATACTAAAGCCCTTTTTTTTTCAATCAAAAGTGAAAAATATTGTGGATAACTTTGTTGTAAAGCTGTGGATGAACGGAAAAATATAAGAATCAGGACTGGTTTTCCACAAAAAGTGGATAAGGAAAAGTGGAAGTTGTTCACAATGGAAAAAGATAGGGAATCTGAGAAAGTGGAACGTGTGGATGTGGAAGAAAATAAGGTTTTCCAGAACTTATCCACAAGTTATCAACAAATTGTGGATAATGTGGGCAAAGATATACACGATACACACAGGGGCGTCTATCCACATTTTTTCCCGGTTTTCCTCAAAAAATCCCTTGACTAAGGCCGATTTTTTCTATATAATCGAGAAGATGTTTAATTATACTAGTCGAAATGTGTGTTACCACATTACCAGATAATATTTGATAGGAGGTGCCCGGAATATGAAGATGACATTTCAGCCTAAGAAAAGACAGAGAGCAAAAGTTCATGGCTTCAGAGCTAGAATGAAGACTGCTGGCGGTAGAAAAGTTATTGCTGCAAGAAGAGCAAAAGGTAGAGCTAAATTAACCGCTTAAGAACATTGAGAACAGTAAGGCCACATTTTCAGGATGTGGCCTTTTTGTTTATGTAAAGAAAAAGGAGTTTCTATTCTATATGAAACGATTTCCTTCCATTAAGAAGAACAGTGACTTTCAAAATATATACAGAAACGGAAAGTCCTATGCAAACCGTCTCCTTGTTATGTATGTAATGAGAAACGGGGGAGAATCAAACCAGCTTGGTATATCAGTCAGCAAAAAAGTAGGCAACAGTGTGGTCCGCCACCATATTGCCAGATTGATGCGGGAGATATTCCGGCTGAATAATGAAAAGATCGAGACTGGGTTAAACATCATCGTTGTGGCAAGAACTGCCGCAGCAGCATCAGATTACAAACATTTGGAAGGTGCGTATATGCACCTGTGCGGACTGCATCATATTTTAAAAGAATCGAAGTGAAGTTAAAATGAAGATCATAAAAAAAACGATGATCCTGATGATAAGGGGATATCAGAAATATCTTTCTCCTCTTAAAAGATATACTCACTGTATTTACACACCTACGTGTTCTCAATACGCCATTGAAGCACTGGAAAAGTACGGTGTGTTTAAGGGTACATGGTTGGCCTGCAAAAGGATCCTTCGCTGTCATCCCTTTGCAGAAGGCGGTTATGATCCAGTTCCGTAGAAAAAATGAGCACAGCAGGTGCTCCATAAGGAGGTAGCGTTTTGAACAGTTTAGCTGGCGCAGTTGTTTTGACGAAAACAGGCGGTATTCTGGGGCCAATCGCCGGAATCTTAGGCTGGATCATGGATCTTTTGTTCCGTTTTACCAGTACATTCGGCATTGAGAATATCGGTCTGTGCATTATTCTGTTTACTCTGGTTACAAAGGTTCTGATGATGCCGCTGACCATCAAACAGCAGAAATCATCCAAACTTATGGCTGTTATGCAGCCTGAGATCAATGCGATCCAGAAAAAGTACAAGGGCAAAGAAAACGACCAGAAATCTGCCATGATGATGCAGGCAGAGATCAAAGCGGTTTACGAAAAATATGGTACATCCATGACAGGCGGCTGTCTGCCACTTGCCATCCAGATGCCGATCATTTTCGCTCTGTACCGTGTTATCTATAATATTCCGGCTTATGTACAGTCTGTAAGAGGATATTATGAAACCGTTATCAGTCATCTGCCAGATGGCTTCCAGACACAGGAAGTATTTACACAGCTTGCACAGGCATGCAGAATGACTGGTGAGAAGTTTGATTTTACCAACGTAAATACAGTTATCGACTTATTATATAAATTCACAGCTGCACAGTGGCAGACCTTTATCGGTGCGTTCCCGGCAGCAGGCGAAGCTGCCGTAGAAGGCGGTGTGAATGCAGTACAGGCTATTGAGAAGATGCAGAACTTCTTTGGACTGAATATTGCATATACTCCATGGCAGGTGATCACAAACTTCTTCGGCGGCACAGGAACCATTACAATGGCTATCGCAGCCGTTGCGATCCCTCTTTTAGCTGGTGCCAGCCAGTGGTACAGCACCAAGCTGATGACTGCAAACCAGCCAAAGCAGAATGATGAAAACCCGACTTCTGATATGATGAAGTCTATGAATGTGACCATGCCATTAATGTCTGTATTTTTCTGCTTTACCTTTGCTTCCGGTATTGGTATCTACTGGGTAGCACAGAGTGTGTTCACAGTTATCCAGCAGATGATCATCAATTCCTATTTAAATAAAGTGGATATGGATGAGCTGGTACAGAAGAACGTAGAAAAGACCAACAAGAAACGTGCAAAAAAAGGACTTCCTCCAACAAAGGTCGGAAACGTAGATGATATGATGAAGAAGTACGAAGAGAAGGAATCCCGTGAAGAAAACGCACGTATGGCCAAGATCGCAAAGAGCAAGGCACAGGTAGAAGAGTCCAATAAGTACTACAATCAGGATGCGAAACCAGGCAGTCTGGCTTCTAAGGCAGGTATGGTTGCGAAGTATAATGAACGTCAAGAGAAGGGCAATAAAAAATAGGAGGGGTGTTTCGTATGGATATGATTACGGTTACTGCGAAAACAGTAGACGAAGCGGTTACGAAGGCGTTGATCGAGCTTGAGACTACCAGCGATAAGCTGGAGTATGAAGTGGTTGACAAGGGAAGCGCCGGATTTTTAGGAATCGGTGCAAAGCCGGCGATCATACGTGCAAAAAAGAAAGAGACTGTTGCTGACAAGGCAATTGATTTCCTGTCCCAGATTTTTGATGCAATGAACCTTGAGGTATCTATTACAGCTGCTTTCAATGAGGAAGAACAGGAACTTTCCCTGAATTTAGAGGGAGATGATATGGGAATCCTGATCGGCAAGAGAGGACAGACCTTAGATTCCTTACAGTATCTGGTAAGCCTGATCGTAAATAAGGGAACCGAAGGATATTTAAGAGTAAAGCTGGATACGGAAAATTACCGTGAAAGAAGAAAAGAGACTCTGGAAACTCTTGCAAAGAATATTGCATACAAGGTAAAACGCACCAGACGTCCGGTATCCTTAGAGCCTATGAATCCTTATGAAAGAAGGATTATCCATGCAGCAGTCCAGAATGACAAGTATGTGACCACACGCAGTGAAGGGGAAGAACCTTTCCGCCATGTAGTCATTGCTTTAAAGAAGGAAGCTGTTTCCAGTGAGAAAAAGGGAAGATATGACAGAGCTGGCAGAGGCCGTTCTGATCGTTCCTATGGCTATAAGGGTAGCCGCAGAGGCGGAGCCTACCAGTCTGCACCAAAAGCAGAAACTGTTTCAGAGACAGCTGCGGAAAGTACAGAAGAATAAAGATATTTTTAGTTACAGTTCATCCTTGCATCTTCTTGCCCGCTTGCAGCGGACAAGAAGCTTTTGGCGTCAGCCTTATGAAGATTTAGCGCCAAAAACACTTATGAAAACAAGTTTTCAACGTGCTTTTGACCCTAAATCTTCGCAAGGCTGAACTGTAACAATATTTTTAATATTAAATGAGAAAGGCTGTTGCATAAGCGACAGCCTTTTTTGTATAATAGGGGAATGAAATGAGGGAAAATGAATGAAAACAGATACTATTGCAGCGATAGCGACAGGAATGAGCAATTCGGGTATCGGTATCGTAAGGATAAGCGGTGATGATGCCTTACAGGTAGTAAGCCGCATTTACAGAAATAAAAAGGGAGAGCCAAAGGATTTAAGTCAGGTAAAATCCCATACGATCCATTATGGTTATATTTATGACGGGGAAGAACGTCTGGATGAAGTCCTGGTTATGATCATGAAGGGGCCAAACAGTTATACAGCGGAAGATACAGTGGAGATCGACTGCCATGGCGGTGTTTTTATTGTAAAGAAAATACTGGAAACTGTGATCCGGAATGGTGCAAGGACAGCAGAACCGGGAGAATTTACAAAACGCGCCTTTTTAAATGGCCGTATGGATCTGGCTCAGGCAGAGGCAGTGGCAGATGTGATCCAGTCTACCAATGAATATGCCTTAAAAAGCTCTGTAAGCCAGCTGACCGGCTCTGTTTCACGAAAAATACGACAAATTCGCGAGAAAATCTTATATGAGATCGCGTTTATTGAGTCTGTCTTAGATGATCCGGAGCATATTTCATTAGATGGGTATCCCAGGCGTCTTTTAGAGGCCTTGGAGCCTGTCATAAAACAGGTAGAACGGCTTCTTGCTTCCTGCGATGACGGCCGGGTGATGTCAGAAGGCATTAAAACGGTTATTTTAGGAAAGCCAAATGCGGGAAAATCTTCTCTTATGAATGTGCTTTTAGGGGAAGAAAGAGCCATTGTTACGGAAATAGCAGGAACCACAAGAGATACCCTGGAAGAGCATATTTATCTTCAGGGGATCAGCCTGAATGTAGTAGATACAGCAGGTATCCGGGATACAGAGGATGTGGTGGAAAAGATCGGCGTGGAGCGTGCCATGAAGGCGGCAGAGGACGCAGATCTGATCATTTATGTGGTAGACGGTTCCAGGACTCTGGATGAAAATGATAAGGAGATCATGGAGTTTATCAAAGGGCGCAGAGCCATTGTCCTTTTAAATAAAACGGATCTTAAGCTGGCTGTGGATAAGGAACAGCTGGAGAAAATGTCCGGCCATGCAGTGATCCCGGTTTCTGCAAAAGAGGAACAGGGGATTGAGGCTTTAGAAGAAGAGATCAAGAGGCTGTTTTATCATGGGGAGATCTCTTTTAATGAGCAGGTCTACATTACCAATATGCGCCATAAAGAGGCACTGGAACAGACTTTGGAGAGTCTGAAAATGGTAGAACAGAGCGTATCTGACGGTATGCCGGAAGATTTTTATTCTATTGATCTGATGAATGCTTATGAACAGCTTGGAAAGATACTGGGAGAAGCAGTGGAAGATGATCTGGTAAATGAGATCTTTTCCAAGTTTTGTATGGGTAAGTGATGATACCAGGGTCAAAAGGTCTGAAATCCGATGCAAGCTTGCTTGCAAGAGGATTTTTGACCTTGGGACCCGCCAAAAACATGAATAAGCAGCCATTTTTCATAGAAAAATGAGCGGATTATGAATGTTTTTAGGATTGTGAGAGCACGCAGTGCGAAACAATCCGGTATCATGATGATTGAGGAATATAGAAACAGGAAGGAATTAAGAAAATGCCATATTTGGAAGAAACATATGATATTGTGGTAGTAGGTGCCGGTCATGCCGGCTGTGAGGCAGCACTTGCCTGTGCCAGACTGGGCCTTGAGACCATTGTATTTACAGTCAGTGTGGACAGTATTGCCCTGATGCCCTGTAATCCCAATGTAGGTGGAAGCTCCAAGGGACATCTGGTAAGAGAGCTGGATGCCTTGGGCGGAGAAATGGGAAAGAACATTGATAAGACCTTTATCCAGTCTAAGATGCTCAATGAATCTAAGGGACCGGCTGTCCATTCCTTAAGGGCCCAGGCAGATAAACAGGAATACAGCCGTCAGATGCGGAAAACTCTGGAAAATACAGAGCATCTGACTATTCGCCAGGCAGAGGTATCGGAGCTTATGGTTGAGGACGGTCAGATTAAGGGGGTTAAGACCTTCTCAGGGGCCGTATATCACGCCAGAGCGGTTGTATTGTGTACAGGAACTTACCTGCGGGCAAGATGTATCTACGGGGATGTAAGCAATCCTACAGGGCCAAATGGACTGCAGGCAGCTACACATCTGACGGACTCCCTGATCGCAAATGGAATTGAAATGTTCCGCTTTAAAACAGGAACACCAGCCAGAGCAGATAAGCGTAGCATTGATTTTTCCAAGATGGAAGAACAGTTTGGTGATAAGAGAGTGGTTCCATTTTCTTTCTCAACTGACCCGGAAAGCGTTCAAAAAGACCAGGCGTCCTGCTGGCTGACTTATACCAACCAGGAGACTCACAAGATCATCCGTGATAATTTAAGCCGTTCTCCGCTGTTTTCCGGTGCGATTGAAGGAACAGGACCAAGATATTGTCCGTCTATTGAGGATAAAGTAGTGAAATTCCCGGATAAGGAGCGTCATCAGGTATTTGTGGAGCCGGAAGGTCTTTATACCAATGAAATGTACTTAGGCGGCATGAGCAGCTCTCTTCCTGAAGATGTACAGTATGCAATGTACCGCACGGTACCGGGGCTTGAACATGTGCGGATCGTGAGAAATGCCTATGCCATTGAATATGACTGCATTAACTCTTTACAGCTAAAATCTACTCTGGAGTTTAAGAAGATCCGCGGACTGTTTGCAGGCGGTCAGTTTAACGGCAGTTCCGGTTATGAGGAAGCAGCAGTTCAGGGCTTTATGGCCGGTGTTAATGCATCTATGGAGGTTCTTGGCAGAGAACAGGTGGTTCTGGACCGTTCGCAGGCATATATCGGTGTTCTTATTGATGATCTGGTAACCAAAGAAAATCATGAGCCATACCGTATGATGACTTCCAGAGCAGAGTACAGACTGCTTTTAAGACAGGATAATGCAGATCTGCGCCTGAGAAAGATCGGACATGAGATCGGCCTTGTAAGTGATGGGGAATATGAGCATCTGCTTCAGAAAAAGGCTCAGATCGATGAAGAGATCGAACGCCTTGAGAAGGCGACTATCGGCGGCACTCCAAAGGTGCAGGAATTATTAGCCAAATATGAGAGTACACCTCTTAAGTCCGGAACTACGTTGGCAGAGCTGATCAAACGTCCGGAATTGGATTATGAGAAGCTGGCAGAGGTAGATGAGAAACGTCCGCAGCTTGCCTATGATGTGCAGGAGCAGGTGAATATTGAGATCAAATATGAGGGTTATATTAAGCGGCAGATGCAGCAGGTAGCTCAGTTTAAGAAGCTAGAGGGCCGCAAACTGCCGGAAAATTTTGATTATTCCCAGGTGAACAGTCTGCGAAAAGAGGCAGTACAGAAGTTGAATAAGATACAGCCGTCGACAATTGGACAGGCGTCCAGGATTTCCGGAGTATCACCGGCGGATATTTCTGTATTGATGGTATATCTGGAGAGGATCAAAGGGGAGAGAGGTTAATTTTATGACAGAACAATTTGCCCGGAAAATGGAAGAGGGTGTGAAAACATTAGGACTCCAGCTGAGTGAAAAGCAGCTGGAGCAGTTTTATGATTACTTCCAGTTTCTGGTAGAAAAAAATAAAGTAATGAATCTGACCGCTATTACAGAAGAGGATGCAGTCATTACAAAACATTTTTGTGACAGCTTGTGCTTAGTGAAGAGTTTTAATAATATTGAGAAAACGGTTTCATTAATTGACGTGGGAACTGGCGCAGGTTTTCCTGGCATCCCATTGAAAATTGCGTTTCCGCATTTAGAAGTCACTTTATTAGATTCTTTAAATAAGAGAATCCGTTTTTTAGAGGAAGTTTGTGAGCGCCTCGGCCTTGAAAATGTGACTTGCGTTCATGCAAGAGCAGAGGATGGAGGCAGAAACAAGGATTACAGAGAGAAATTTGATCTGTGCGTATCCCGTGCAGTGGCAAATTTGTCATCTTTATCAGAGTATTGTATGCCGTTTGTAAAGGTGGGGGGATATTTTATTCCTTATAAATCAGGTGATATGGAAGAAGAACTGGCTCAGGCCAAGAAAGCAGTGGCGATTTTAGGCGGAGAGATCGAAGATGTCACCGGATTTGAGCTTCCAGGAGGAGAAGGATCCAGAAGTTTGATCAAAATCAGGAAAATGAAACCGATTTCAGCAAAATATCCGAGAAAAGCAGGACTCCCTGGAAAAGAACCACTTGGAGTAAAATAGATGTGAAAACGGTTACATATAGAACTAAAAATGAATTTTAGAACAGTACATCATGGAAAAAGGCAGAAATTGAGTTTATGAATATCAAAGAAATGGCAAAGCTTGCGGGGGTTTCCTGCGCTACTATATCCAGAGTTTTAAACGATTCCGGATATGTAAAAGAGGATACCCGCAAGAAAGTAATGGAGATCATTAAAGAGTATAATTATACTCCCAATATGATTGCCAGGAGCCTGAGCAGTAAAGATAGTTTCAATATTGGTGTTATTATTCCCAATGTGGGAGAAAAACAGTATGGAAAGATACTGGAAGGCATCGCAAAAGAAATCTCAAAAAATGGATACAGCATTGTTTTTATGGACAGTGAAAATGACCTGAAAACAGAGAAAAAATGGCTGGAAGAAGTGAAAAATCAGCATATGAAAGGCCTTGTTTTAGTGCCGGTATGCAGTGAAAATAAAGAGTTGCGAAGTGCACTTCAGGAACTGGAAGCTCAGGGAACAGCAGTAGTGCTTACGGAAAAAGAGGTAAAAAATGCAGGAATGGACGGCGTATTTGCGGATGAATTCCGGGGCGCTTACGAGGGTGTTTGCCGTCTGATAGAAAAAGGATGCAAAAAGATCTGTATTGCAGCAGGCCAGACGGATCATGATACGGCAGTGGAAGAGCGGTGCAGAGGCTGTTTGCAGGCCTTAGAAGACAATGGGATTTCAAAAGCAGAGGATATGGTGCTTCGGGAAGCGGAAGATATAACCCGGATGTTCCAGGGAAAAAAGCTTCCAGATGCATTTTTTGCTCTCAATGAAACAATAGCTGACCTGTGTGTCAAAGAGCTTTTTAAGTGTAAAAAGCAAGGCGCAGAAAAGGTTGTTTTCATGGGGATGGATGCTGAAAATACAGCAAAGATCCTGGGAGAAGAGATGCTTTCTGTAGAAAGAGATGGAAGAAAACAAGGAAAAGAAGCCGCAAAGCTGCTTTTAGAAGCTTTTGATACAGAGGAAAATGATCGGATCCGGGGAAAACGTGTAATGATTCCATATAAAATAACGTAAATGTTTTTTGGGAGTCTTTCATGCGCCAACCTTTGCGGCCAACAAAAAAGTATTTCACAAAATCAGATACAGAAAGATTCAAAGAGAACCTGTAAGAGGGGTGCTGCAAAATGCAGCACCCCTCTTTGACAGATAGAAATAGTATGTTACAGTTCAACCTTGCAGCTTCTTGCCTGCTTGCAGCGGACCAGAAGCTTTAGACGTCCTCCTTATGAAGCTTCAGGGTCAAAAACATTTATGAAAACAAGCTTTCAACGTGCTTTTGACCCTAAATCTTCGCAAGGCTGAACTGCAACAATAGTATTAATATTTCCATGCTTCCCGCATTATCTCAATTTCTTTTGCATATCCGGAAAGATCATTTGGAGTTTCCAGATAGAAGGGGAGATGTGCCAGCGCTGGGTGATTGACGAAACGCTTTAAAGCAGGCAGTCCTATGTGTCCTTCGCCTAATCTGGCATGGCGGTCTTTGTGTGCGCCAAGTGGGTTTAAACTGTCGTTTAAGTGAATGGCTTTTAAACGGTCCAGGCCGATGATCCGGTCAAATTCTGAGATCACATCGTCCAGGTGATCTGCAATATCATAACCTGCATCCCATATATGACAAGTATCCAGACATACTCCCAGATGTTCTTTTAATTCCACTTTATCAATGATCGCGTTCAGTTCTTCAAAGGTTCTGCCTACTTCGCTTCCTTTTCCAGACATGGTTTCAAGGAGAACAGTAGTAGTCTGATCTGGTTTTAAAATTTCATTCAGCATATCTGCAATATAAGAAATTCCCGCATCTACTCCCTGCTTTACATGGCTTCCAGGATGGAAGTTATAGAGGTTTCCTGGAGTGGATTCTAATCGCGCCAGGTCATCTGCCATGGTACGTTTTGCAAAATCCCTGAGTGCCGGATCTGCAGAGCAGCCGTTTAAAGTATAAGGCGCATGGGCCAGGAAAGGATGGATATCATTGGTTTTCGCTTCAGATAAAAAACGGGAAATATCCTCTGGATCCAGAGCCTTAGCATTTCCGCCTCTGGGATTGCGGGAAAAATACTGAAATGTATTTGCATGTATTTTCAGGGCATCTTTTGCCATGGCGTAGTAACCTTTGGAAGATGATAAGTGACAGCCGATACGAAGCATAAAATTACCTCCTGAAGTAATTAACCATATAGAAATGTTTCACGTGAAACATTTTGCTTTATGTACTAGTATAATCCACAATAATTATCCGCCCTTTTCACTTGTCTAAATTTCCATCTGCCGCGTCAGCTTCAATCGACGATGCTACCGGCATCGCCTCATTCAGCTTCCTTGCACATGAAAATTTATCCTGCGTGTAAGGGATCGGTAATTATCGTGGATTATACTAGAAAATTCCGTTGGAACATCCGGTACACAAAAAGGCACATTCTTTTTTTATTACAGTTCAGTCTTGCCGCTTTTATTCTAATTCCAGAAATGTTTCGCACATCTCGTAAAATGCAGCAGGTGCTTCCAACTGAGGCAGATGCTTGGTATCAGGGATAAGAACTGACTCAACTGCTGGATTGTAAGTTTTATATTCTTCCAATGTATTTTCCATGTCATCCAGATCGGCACCGCCTAAAAGATAGATACTGTTGTCGATCTTCTTTAAAGAATTGATGATATTGCATTTGGTATAATTGCATTTTACGCTGGCATAGACAGACTTAGGAGATTCTCCTAAGTGAGCTGCTTCGTAGTATGCATCCACTTCTCTGGCTGTTACAGAGTAAGGATTGGAGTAATAAAGATTTTTGAAAGTATCTGCAATATTCTGGCGGCTGCTGGCAATGTGGTAGATCAGAGTCCCTACAATAGGCAGATCTAGGATGAATTTATAAAGCTTTGCGTTTTTGCCGGGAACCATACTGCAGGAAAGCATAGCTTCCGGATTTACAAGAAGCAGCCGGTCAAATAATTCCGGAGAATTTCCACAGGCCATGACAGCCAGGGAAGCAGCAGCGCCAGTAGCTAAAATATCAGTGCGATGTCCAATTTCAGATTTAATAAAATCAGAAAGAAGCTGTACATACAGATAATTGGTGTAGGTGAGATTGGGCTTTTCGGAGCGGCCAAAACCTAACAGGTCAATGGTATATACCGTATGATCTTTTGACAGCTTTTTGCGTACTTCATGCCATTCATAACTGCTGGAGGCCGGTTCCAGGTCGTGGACCAGCAATAAAGGCTTCCCTTCGCCGATTTTTGTATAGTGGATATTTCCAAGACGCCAGCGATAGCAGAGGGAAACACGGCTTTCTAAAATGTGTTTTGATACAGCGGAAAGTTTCACCGCTTTGTTAAGCAGGGCAGTAGCAAAAGCGGATCCGGATGACAGGATGAGTAAGGTTAGTAATTTATTTCTTGTCTTCATTCAGATATCTCTTTCTTCCTTATTATAATAATGATGGATAATGGTTTACGAAACTATTATAATACATGAAATGCGCCATGACAACGGACAAAAGATTTAAGAATGTATGGCAGTGGTGATAATGGTTACTGTACACGGGTAGGCACTTTTGAAACCGAAAGTGCCGTACGATAACGTGGTGGCAGCGGGAATTTGCCGTATTTAAATGGGAAGCTACGGCAAATTCCGTTGCTGGTCATGCAACACATGAACAGTAACGGATAATGTTTCACGTGAAACATTTTGCCTTAAGTATAAAGTTGTGCTATAATCGTTTTTGACAGTCAGAAAATGGATGTTTTTCTGAGAAAGGATGTAAAATAGAAATATGGGACGAATTATTACAATTGCCAACCAGAAGGGCGGGGTGGGAAAAACCACAACAGCGATCAACTTATCGGCTTGTCTGGCAGAGGCAGGACAGCATGTAATGCTGGTAGACTTTGACCCCCAGGGAAATGCAAGCAGTGGATTGGGAGTAGAAACAGGCGATTACGAACATACGGTTTATGATATGATGGCAGAAGAAGCAGAACTGGATGAATGTCTGGTGAAAAATATCCAGGATAATCTGGATGTGCTTCCGTCTGATATGAACCTGGCAGGTGCGGAAATTGAATTCCAGGAAGTAGAAAATAAAGAGACTCTGTTAAAACGTTACCTTGATAAAGTAAGAGATGACTACGATTTTATTCTGATCGACTGTCCTCCTTCTTTGAATATACTGACGATTAATGCATTGACAGCTGCAGATACTGTGCTGGTACCGATCCAGTGCGAGTATTATGCGCTGGAAGGTTTGAATCAGGTGTTAAAGACAGTAGAACTGGTAAAACGGAAATTAAATCCACAGTTGGAGCTTGAGGGAGTTGTATTTACCATGTATGATGCCCGAACCAATCTGTCACTGCAGGTAGTGGAGAGTGTAAAAAATAATCTGAATCAGACTATTTACAAGACCATTATTCCAAGAAACGTAAGACTGGCAGAAGCACCAAGCCATGGCATGTCCATTAACCTCTATGATACAAGGTCAACAGGTGCAGAAAGTTATCGTATGCTGGCAGCGGAAGTGATGAGCAGAGGAGAAGAGTTATAATGGCAAAGAAAGGATTAGGAAAAGGCCTGGGGGCAATTTTCGGAGAAGATGTTGTAAAAGAAAGTAAAGAAGAAACCGAGAAAAAGGCAAAAGCCAAAGCGGAAGCAAAAGCAGCAGAGGAAATGGATGACAAAGGCCGGATCCTTATGCTGAAACTGGATCTGGTCCAGCCAAATAAAGAGCAGCCAAGAAAGACCTTTGATGAAGAAAAAATCAATGAACTGGCTGAGTCGGTTAAAAATTATGGGGTGCTGCAGCCGCTTCTGGTACAGAAGAAGGGCAGCTTTTATGAGATCATTGCCGGTGAGCGCAGATGGCGTGCTGCAAAAGCAGCCGGTTTAAAAGAAGTTCCGGCTGTTTTAAAGGAATACAGTAAGCAGGAAGCAATGGAAATCTCTCTTATTGAAAATGTACAGAGAGCAGACTTGAATCCAATTGAAGAAGCATTAGGCTATAAACAGCTGATTAATGAATTTGGACTGACGCAGGAGGAGATAGCGATCCGGGTGGCAAAAAGCAGAGTGGCGATCACTAATACCATGCGTTTGCTGAAATTAGATGAACAGATTCAAAATATGCTTATTCAGGGAATAATCTCCAGTGGACATGCAAGAGCACTTCTTTCCCTGGAAGATACGATGATGCAGTTAAAGGCTGCAAAAGAAATTTTGGATAAAAAGTTAAGTGTCCGCGAAACAGAAAAACTGGTAAAACGGATGCAGAAAGAAGTTTCTGGTGAAAAGAAAGAAGAAAAGAAGAAAGATGAGACACTGGCTCTTATTTACCAGAATCTGGAAGACAGAATGAAATCTGTTATGGGAACCAAAGTAAGTATACATAATAAAGACAAAAATAAAGGCCGAATTGAAATAGAATATTATTCAGAAGCGGAACTGGAAAGAATCGTGGAAATGATAGAATCCATCGGCTGATCGACAGAAGGAGAATGATACATTCATGATGGAAACCAGTATTTTAAATCAGCTCCCATTTGATCCGGGATTTCTCATATTGGGATTGATCGGTTTGGTGCTTATACTGCTGATCTTATTGATCTCTGCAATGGCACAGTTAAAAAGTCTGAGTCGGAAATATGATTATTTTATGCGTGGAAAAGATGCAGAAACATTGGAAGATGTGATCATGGATCAGATTGAAGAAATAAGGAATTTGAAGGCAGAAGACAGAGCTGCCAAGGATTCCATCCGTACGTTAAACAGAAATTTCCGTGCATCCTTTCAGAAATTTGGAATGGTAAAATACAATGCCTTCCAGGGAATGGGCGGTAATTTAAGCTTCGTATTTGCACTGTTGGATTATACCAATACAGGCTTTGTATTGAATTGTATTCACAGCAGAGAAGGCTGCTATATATATATGAAGGAAGTAGATTGCGGACAGACAGATGTAGTTCTTGGAAATGAGGAGCAGGAAGCTTTGGAACAGGCTCTGGGCTATGTAGACAAGCCGCAGTAACGTGACTGTATATGGGTAGGCACTTTTGAAACCGAAAGAGCCGTACAATAACGTAGTAACGATAGAAGCACTATAAGAAAAGAAAGATATCCTGGCACGATGTTTCACGTGAAACATTGGATTGGGATATCTTTTTTTACTTAAACCCCAGCTTAAAAAAAGATTAAGTTGTAGTTTTGGCGGTTAACATATACAATGATACCAGATTGTTTCACATTACCAGTTGTTACAGTCTGTACAGTTACAAATAGTTGTAGTTTGCCCGTTCAAAGGGTATTTGCAATCTAAGTTTCAGCGATAAAAAGGAATGAATCATATATATGAAAAAAATAATACGGACAGCAGGGATACTTACATTGGTTTTTGCTGCATCAGTGGCAGTGTATTTTTTTGCTGCAAGAAAAAATATGCAGAAGGAAGAGACCGTTTATTCTTCTATGGATGCGCCGGGATTTCCGGTTGTGTATACAGAATTTGACGGAAAAGATATTAATGCACTTCATGGATATATCCAGGATATGGGAAATCAGGCCGCAGGAGAGAGTATTTCAGTGCTGCCGGAAGACAGAAAACTAAATATTCGTGTAAAAGAGTATGAAAATGGAATTACAGGACTTAGTTATGAAGTACGTAATCTGAGCATGAACCGTCTGATCGAGAGAACGCAAGTAGAGGACTGGCAGGAGGATGGGGGAGATATCCAGGCGATACTTCCGATCCAGAATCTGCTGACGCAGAATGAAACTTATTTACTGGATCTTACAGTAAGTACCGCGGAAAAGGATATTCACTATTATACGCGTATTATGTGGGCAGACAGCGACCATGCCGGAGATATGCTGCGGCTTGCGGAAGACTTTACCAGAAAGAGCCTGGATTATAATGAAGCGAAAAATCTGGTATCTTATCTGGAAACCAATCCGGCAGAGGACAATAGTTCCCTTGGAAACGTAAGCATCCGCGCCAGCTTTGATCATCTTACATGGGATGGTCTGACAACAGAACTGGTAGGAGAACCCCAGATCACCCTTCAGGTATACGATGGTATTATGGGTCAGGTACAGGTGGAATATAAGGTGCGGATCACAGACAGTACCGGCGCACAGTCTCTGGTCAATGCAGAAGACAACTTTACTATGAAGTGGAATGATAAGCGCATCTATCTGATGAACTACAACCGGTATGCCAATGAGGCCTTTAAGGGAGAACAGAAAAATTTTGCAGGAAAGAGAATTTTACTGGGGATTTCTGACGCAAAGCAGATAAAGGCATTAAAGAGTGAAAATTCCCGTTATATTCTCTATAAAGTAAACGGAAATTTGTGGCGTTATGATCAGCATGACAAAAAATCTATGTGTCTGTTTACTTTTTCTGATGGTGCAAATGAAGACGTGAGAGCAGATTATAAGAAGCATGATGTGAAGGTTCTTTCTGCGTCTAATGAAGGAAATGTGGATTTTCTGGTATATGGTTACATGAACCGGGGAACCTATGAAGGACAGATGGGAGTGGTTTTTTACCACTATGATGAAGACAGTCATATGGTTCAGGAAAAGTTTTTTGTACCTGTTTCCACTGGATTTGATCAGCTGGAATCCGATATCAGCACTCTGGCATATCTGGGAGACAATGGCATGACATATCTGCTGTTAAATGGAAAAGTTGCAGGAATTGACTTAAGCAGCAATGAATCTGTGACGGTAGCTTATGGTTTAAGCCAGGGAAATTTTGCAGTAAGTACAGATGGAAGCAGGATGGCATGGCAGGAAGGAACGGATGCCTACCATTCTGAGATTTTGCATGTAATGGATTTTAATACAGCGCAGAAACAGGATATTACAGCACCATCAGGAGACTATGTCCGGGCCCTTGGTTTTGTGGGAAGTGATCTGATCTATGGATTTGGTCACGAAAGTGATCTTTGGACTGTAAATGGGATGATAAAAGAGCTTCCTATGTATGCAATGTATATTGCAGATAATGAGATGAATATCCAGAGTGAATACAAAAAGCAGGGAATTTATATTTCCAGCGTAACAGCAGAAGAAGGCCGTATTCATTTGAAACGTATGGTAAAACTGGGGGAGAACCAGTATGCCTATCAGGATGAAGATACCATTGTATGTAATCAGAAAGTAGATGCCGACCCATTTGAAGGTCTTGGCTGGTATGCATCCCAGGAAAAAGGGCGGGTCTATTTTGTACAGACAGATGGAGATGTTAAGTCTTCTTCTGTGAAAACAGAGGCGCCAAAGGCATTTTCTTATGAAAATACCAGTACATTGGAACTGGCTGGCAGACAAAATAATACAGAAGACGGAACACTTATGTTTTATGCTTATGGCGGTGGAAGATATTTAGGAAGCTTTAGAGATTTTGGAGAAGCAGTGAATACTGCCTATGATAAAATGGGATATGTAACAGATCAGGATCAGCATCTTGTATGGGATCGTATTAACAGAAAAGCGATCCGCAGCTTAAAGGACCCGGCAGGACAGGCAAGAGAACTGCTTTCTTATATGGACAGTTTTGGCGAGAACAAGCTGCGGGACAGCGGGGTTATGACTCTGGATGCTTCTGGCAGCAGCGTAAATCAGGTGCTGTATTTCATTGATAAGGGAATTCCAGCGGCGGCTGTTATGCCAGATGGCTCTTATCTGCTTTTATATGGTTATGATCAGTATAATGTAAGCATTTATGATCCGGCCACTCAGGATACCTATAAAATGGGACTGGGGGATGCTAATGCATATTTCTCTGGGTCTTATAACGGCTTTTTATGCGGTCTGAAAGTCGAATAAAAAGTTACGCACTTTACAAATCCCGTTCTTATGGTATAATCTAATGGATGTAAATGAAATATGAACGGATTTTTATAAAATTCTTAAGACCTGTTAAAAGGATTGCTGTAAGGATTGAAATAAGCAATAGAGGTGTGTAATGGAACAATATATTATAAAAGGCGGTAATCCGTTAGTGGGCGATGTGACCATCAGCGGTGCAAAGAATGCTGCGTTAGGTATTCTGGCTGCCTCGATCATGACGGATGATGATGTACTGATCGATAACCTTCCGGACGTAAGAGATATTAATGTAATGCTGGAAGCAATTCAGGAGATCGGTGCGAGAGTAGATCGTATAGACCGCCATACAGTAAAGATCAACGGCAGCGGCATTAAAGAAGTGTCTGTTGATGATGAATATATCCGCCGTATCCGCGCATCTTATTATTTTATCGGCGCCCTGCTGGGAAAATATAAGAGCGCTCAGGTACCTCTTCCAGGCGGATGCAATATTGGAAGCCGTCCGATTGATCAGCATATCAAAGGTTTCCGTGCGTTGGGAGCGGATGTACAGATCGAATGCGGCGCAGTGATCGCCCATGCCATTGATCTGGTAGCAAGTCATATTTATCTGGATGTGGTTTCTGTAGGTGCTACTATTAATATTATGATGGCGGCAGCTATGGCAGAGGGACAGACGATTCTGGAAAATGCGGCAAAAGAGCCTCATATCGTAGATGTAGCCAATTTCTTAAACAGTATGGGAGCGAATATCAAGGGTGCTGGTACGGATACCATCCGTATCCGTGGTGTAGGAAAGCTTCATGGAACGGAGTATTCTATTATTCCGGATCAGATTGAAGCAGGTACATTTATGTGCGCAGCAGCAGCTACCAGGGGAGATATCATGGTAAAAAATGTGATCCCGAAGCATTTGGAAGCTATTTCTGCAAAGCTGATCGAGATCGGCTGTGAAGTCATTGAATTTGATGATGCAGTCCGTGTAGTGGGTAAACCATCCCAGAGACATACAGATATTAAGACATTGCCTTATCCGGGATTCCCTACGGATATGCAGCCTCAGATGGCTGTTACACTGGCTTTGGCAAGCGGCACCAGTATGGTAACAGAGAGCATTTTTGAAAACCGCTTTAAGTACGTAGATGAATTAGCACGTATGGGAAGCCACATTAAGGTTGAAGGCAATGTAGCTGTGATCGATGGCGTAACAGGCCTTACAGGCGCTCAGGTAAATGCTCCTGATCTTCGTGCAGGCGCAGCACTTGTGATCGCAGGACTGGCTGCGGAAGGTTATACAGTGGTAGATGAGATCGGCTATATCCAGAGAGGTTATGAATGCTTTGAAGAAAAGCTTCAGTCTCTTGGTGCAGTGATCGAAAAGGTGGATTCTGAGCGTGCAGTGCAGAAATTTAAGCTGCGTGTAGGCTGATAGAAAGGCCGTTTGGCAACAATTTTTTCATTGAGAAAATTAGATATTGACATACCTGTACAAATCTATTAAGATATGTGAGGTAATCCGTTAGATTTACAATTAAAAAGTTCGTAATATCCCTTATTCAGAGTGATGGAGGTACAAAGGACCTGTGAAGTCACGGCAACCCCGGTTGAGTATGTGAAGGCAAGATGCACATGCAAAAGGGCCGGAAGGTGCCAGCCTGAGCGAGGAGCAGGAGGTACGGAGATTCCGGAAAGACTGCCCTGTCGAGCAATAAGAGGATTTGAAGATCTGCTATTTTCAAGTCCGCAATTGCTGCGGACTTTTTTCTTGCCATTGCATATGAAGAACGTGGCGGTGACGTGTTTGCTGATCATGAAATGCAGTGTCCGCTTTAGCGGGAACGGGTCGATGAAGATACAAGGTAACAATATGTTGGAACAAAATAAAAAAGGAGAACAAATGGAGAGAAGATTATTTACTTCCGAATCTGTAACTGAAGGACATCCGGATAAAATGTGCGATGCTATTTCTGATGCCATTCTTGATGCGTTAATGGAACAGGACCCAATGAGCCGTGTTGCATGTGAAACAGCTACCACTACAGGACTTGTAGTAGTAATGGGTGAGATCACTACCAAGGCTTATGTAGATATCCAGAAGATCGTGCGTGAGACCATCCGTGAGATCGGATATGACCGTGCAAAATATGGTTTTGACTGTGATACCTGCGGTGTTTTGACTGCAATTGATGAGCAGTCTGCTGATATTGCTCTTGGCGTAGATAAAGCATTAGAGGCAAAGCAGGCTGGTGAAAAGCATATGTCTGAAGAGGAGTTAGATGCTATCGGCGCTGGCGATCAGGGCATGATGTTTGGATTTGCAACCAATGAAACAGAAGAATATATGCCTTATCCGATTGCAATGGCTCACAAGCTGGCAAGACGCCTTACAGAGGTAAGAAAGAACGGCACTTTAAAGTATCTTCGCCCAGATGGAAAGACTCAGGTTACTGTAGAGTATGATGAGAATGACAAGCCAGTACGTCTGGATGCAGTAGTTCTTTCTACTCAGCATGATGAAAATGTAACTCAGGAGCAGATCCACGAGGATATTAAGAAGTATGTATTTGATGAGATCCTTCCAGCTGATATGGTAGATGAGAACACCAAGTTCTTTATTAACCCAACCGGTCGTTTCGTAATCGGCGGACCTCACGGAGACAGTGGTCTGACAGGACGTAAGATCATCGTAGACACCTACGGCGGATATGCCCGTCACGGCGGCGGCGCATTCTCCGGAAAGGACTGCACCAAGGTAGACCGTTCCGCAGCATATGCAGCACGTTATGTTGCAAAGAATATTGTAGCAGCAGGACTGGCTGACAAGTGTGAGATCCAGCTTTCTTATGCGATCGGTGTTGCTCATCCAACCTCTATCATGGTAGATACCTTTGGAACAGGAAAGGTAAGCAATGAGAAGCTAGTTGAGATCATCCGCGAAAACTTTGATCTGCGTCCAGCAGGCATCATCAAGATGCTTGATCTGCGCCGTCCGATCTACAAGCAGACAGCTGCTTATGGTCACTTCGGACGTCATGATATAGATCTTCCATGGGAGAAGTTAGACAGAGCAGAAGATCTGAAGAAGTATCTGTAGGAAACGGCTCTGCTGGTCACAGCGGGACAAGATAAAAACACAGATTGTGTTAAAATAAAAACAATAAATAGCACTATAAATAAGAGCTAAAAAGGAAAACCGTCTGGATAAAAACAGGGGATATGTTATGGAATCCCTTATTCCAGGCGGTTTTTGTATTGAATTAAAGGATATTTCCAATCTGCCGTAATGATTTCCTTGTTTTGTTTGAAAAACATAGTTGACATTTTTTTAACAATACGATATAATGCCTAATATGAAATTGATAATTAATTAACAAAAACAAAGAAACAAATAATCTGCACTACATAAAATGAAAACAAACACATTTAACCTATAACAAACACAAAGGGAATTATGGAGGAAATGGAAATGGCAAAGAAAACTCAGCAGATCGTTCCAGAGATCATTGACAGCGTAGAGGGCTTAAATGCAAAGATGGCAGCAATGCGTGAAGCACAGAAAATATTTGCAACCTACACACAGGAACAGGTTGATAAGATCTTCTTCGCAGCAGCAAGCGCAGCAAATAAAATGCGTATCCCGCTGGCAAAGATGGCAGTAGAAGAGACTGGAATGGGAATCGTAGAAGATAAGGTTATCAAAAACAACTACGCTTCTGAATACATTTACAATGCATATAAGAACACACAGACGGTTGGTGTAGTCGAGGAAGATAAGGAATACGGAATCAAGAAGATCGCAGAGCCAATTGGTCTGGTTGCAGCAGTTATCCCAACTACCAATCCAACATCAACTGCGATTTTTAAGACATTGATCTCTTTAAAGACCAGAAATGCGATCATCATTTCCCCACATCCAAGAGCTAAAAAGAGTACCATTGCAGCAGCAAAGGTAGTTCTGGATGCAGCTGTTGCAGCCGGCGCACCAGAAGGCATCATCGGCTGGATCGATGTTCCATCTCTTGATTTGACAAATGAAGTTATGAGAGATGCAGATATTATCCTGGCAACTGGCGGACCTGGAATGGTTAAGGCAGCTTATTCTTCCGGAAAGCCTGCACTTGGCGTAGGTGCCGGAAATACACCGGTTATTATTGACGATACAGCAGATGTGCGTATGGCAGTTAACTCCATTATCCATTCCAAGACTTTTGATAATGGTATGATCTGTGCTTCTGAGCAGTCTGTGACCGTTTTGGAGCCAGTATATGAGGCTGCTAAGAAGGAATTTGAGTACAGAGGCTGCTATTTCTTAAAACCAGGTGAGATTGAGAAAGTAAGAAAGACGATCCTGATCAACGGTGCGTTAAATGCAAAGATCGTTGGACAGTCTGCATATACCATTGCAAAGCTGGCTGGTGTGGAAGTTCCTGAAGATACCAAGATCCTGATCGGTGAAGTTGAGTCTGTAGATATCAGCGAAGAGTTCGCACATGAGAAGCTGTCTCCGGTACTTGCAATGTACAAGGCAAAAACTTTTGATGAGGCACTGGATAAAGCAGAACGTCTGGTAGCTGATGGCGGTTACGGTCATACATCTTCTCTGTACATTAATGTAAATGAGACAGAAAAGATCATGAAGCATGCAGAGCGCATGAAGACCTGCCGTATCCTTATTAATACACCTTCTTCCCACGGCGGTATTGGTGACTTATACAACTTCAAGCTGACACCATCTCTTACATTAGGCTGCGGTTCTTGGGGCGGAAACTCCGTATCTGAGAACGTTGGTGTAAAGCATCTGTTAAATATTAAGACTGTTGCTGAGAGGAGAGAGAACATGCTGTGGTTCAGAGCACCTGAGAAGGTTTACTTTAAGAAGGGCTGTCTGCCTGTAGCACTGAAGGAATTAAAGGACGTTATGGGCAAGAAGAGAGCCTTCATCGTAACAGACTCTTTCCTGTACAAAAATGGATATACACATGTTATCACTGACCGTTTAAATGAAATGGGAATTACTTATACTGTATTCTCTGATGTACAGCCAGATCCGACCCTGGCAAATGCTCAGGCTGGTGCAAAGCTGATGAGAGAATTTGAACCGGATGTGATCATCGCAATGGGCGGCGGTTCTGCAATGGATGCCGGCAAGATCATGTGGGTACTGTATGAGCATCCGGAAGCAGACTTTATGGATATGGCAATGCGTTTCATCGATATCCGTAAGCGTGTATACACCTTCCCAACTATGGGCGAGAAGGCATACTTTGTAGCAGTTCCTACCTCTTCCGGTACAGGTTCTGAGGTAACACCATTTGCTGTTATCACCGATCAGAATACCGGTGTTAAGTATCCGTTAGCTGATTATCAGCTGCTGCCTAAGATGGCTATCGTTGATACTGACAATATGATGAGCCAGCCTAAGGGACTGACCAGTGCATCTGGTCTGGACGTTCTGGTACATGCTCTGGAAGCATATGCTTCTGTTATGGCTACTGACTATACAGATGGTCTTGCATTAAAGGCTATGAAGAATGTATTTGAATATCTTCCAACTGCTTACAATGAGCCAGGAAATGTAGAAGCACGTCAGAAGATGGCAGACGCTTCCTGTATGGCTGGTATGGCATTTGCAAATGCATTCTTAGGTGTCTGCCACTCTATGGCACATAAATTAGGTGCTTTCCATCACCTGCCACATGGACTTGCAAATGCACTGTTATTAAATCTGGTGATCGAATTCAATGCTGCTGAGAATCCACGTAAGATGGGAACCTTCTCACAGTACCAGTATCCACATACCCAGGCAAGATACGCAGAGTGTGCACGTTTTGTAGGTATCCAGGCTAAGGATGACGCGGAAGCTGTTAAGAAGCTGATGGAGAAGATCGAGGATCTGAAGAAACAGGTTGGTGTTAAGTCTTCTATCCAGGCATATGGTATTGATGAAAAAGACTTCTTAGACAGACTGGATGACATGGTTGAGCAGGCATTTGATGACCAGTGTACAGGTGCTAACCCAAGATATCCTCTGATGAGTGAGATCAAGGAAATGTATTTAAGAGCTTACTACGGAAAATAATCATTTATATAAATCGAACCCATTGTGGGTAAAAACCTTTATCCTTTGTGTTTGGAGCAGACCGTCGGCCTTTCGGGGCAGGCGGTCTGTTCGTATGTATGAGGATCAGGTACGGGTTACTGTACATGGTAGGCACTTTTGGAACCGAAAGTGCCGTACGATAACGTAGTGGCAGCGGGAATTTGCCGTATTTAAATGCGAAGCCACGGCAAATTCCGTTGCTGGTCATGCAACGCATGAAAAGTAACGGGTACAGAAAGATCCCGGGAAAATATCATGGTGTTTTAAAAAAAAATCCGCTATACTATTGGTAAAATTAGGTAAACGTAACAGACAGTAGATGACCAGAATATTAAAAAATGTTTCACGTGAAACAATAAAATGGTGTGAACACGCCATTTTATGGGAGTTTGAGGTGTTCGAGAATTGCGGGAATTGCATAGCAATGGAACAATCCGGTTACATCAGTGAGTGGAAAAATTTAACAGGAGAAAGGGGATTACAGATGGGAACTGATTTAAAGGAAGCAACAGAACAGAAATTAGGATATGGGGAGCTGCACCTTCATTTAGACGGTGCCATTACACCTGATATCGCAAAGAAGCTGGCAGTGCTTCAGGGAATCAGACTGCCATATGAAGGGGAACAGTTAAGTCAGGTGCTGTCTGTGGGAGAAGACTGCCAGAGTTTAAATGAGTTTTTGCAGTGCTTTGATCTGCCCTTAAAGTTACTGCAGACAAAGGAAGGAATCAGTGAGGCAGTATATTTGGTGCAGGAAGAGTTAAAGGCAGAAGGGCTTTCTTATGCTGAGCTGCGTTTTGCACCTCAGTTACACTGTCAGGACGGATTATCCCAGGCACAGGTAATAGAAGCGGCTTTAGAGGGGCTTAAACGCTCCACACTGCCATGTAATCTGATCCTCTGCTGTATGCGCGGCACCGGAAATGAAAAGGAAAATGAAGAGACCATGGAGCTGGCCGGGGAATATATAAAGAAGCGTATTCTGCCAGAGGGAAAGAAAGACTATGGCGTAGTGGCTATGGATCTGGCGGGGGCAGAGGCACTTTATCCTACCTATAAATATAAAGAACTGTTTAAGAAAGCGGCGGATAAGGAGATCCCGTTTACTATTCATGCGGGAGAGGCCGGTGGCGCGGCAGAGGTGGCCTGTGCCATTGAAATGGGAGCAGCAAGGATCGGACATGGGGTAAGAAGCTATGAGGATCCGGCGGTGGTGCGCATGATCTGTGAGAAAGGCATTTTCCTTGAAATGTGCCCAACCAGCAATCGTATCACCAAAGCGGTACAGGATATGAAAGCGTATCCGTTGAGAGAATATTTAAGTCAGGGGATCAGGGTAGCTGTATGTACGGATGATATGGCGATCTGCCGTACAGAGCTTAAGAAGGAATTTGATTATCTGAAAAAGCTGATGGGGCTGACAGAAGAAGAAAAAGTGCAGATCCTTAAGGATACACGTGATGGTGCTTTTTCATAACCCAGAGTTATGTTTTTTATTAGGATTTTCATATATGCGCTATATATAATTGTTTCTTGACTTTAGCAAATTAACTTGCTATACTTTTCCTAAAGTGCCTGCTTAATAAAGCAAGTATCCCCTGAGAAAGCCGGACCCCCATAGAGCCGGTATTCCCAAAAATTAATAAAAACCAAGGAGGGTATTCAAATGTCTTATGTTGATGAAATTTACGAGAGAGTAGTTGCACAGAATCCAGGTGAGCCTGAATTCCACCAGGCCGTAAAAGAGGTTCTGGATTCTTTAAGATTGGTTATTGATGCAAACGAGGATAAGTACCGCAAGGCTGGTATCCTGGAGCGTTTCACTGAGCCAGAGCGTATTGTTTCTTTCCGTGTACCGTGGGTAGATGATAATGGAAAGGTTCAGGTAAATAAGGGTTACAGAGTACAGTTCAACAGTGCTATCGGACCGTACAAGGGCGGACTTCGTTTCCATCCATCTGTAAACCAGGGTATCTTAAAATTCTTAGGTTTCGAGCAGACTTTGAAGAACTCTCTTACCGGACTTCCTATGGGCGGCGGTAAAGGTGGTTCTAACTTTGATCCTAAGGGCAAATCTGACCGTGAAGTTATGGCATTCTGCCAGAGCTTTATGACAGAGCTGTACCGTCACATTGGAAAGGATACAGACGTTCCTGCAGGGGATATTGGTGTAGGCGGCAGAGAAGTAGGTTATCTGTTTGGACAGTACAAGAGACTGACTGGTTTATATGAAGGCGTTTTAACCGGTAAGGGCTTAACCTTTGGTGGTTCTTTAGCAAGAACCCAGGCAACAGGATATGGCCTCGTATACATGTTAGACGAGATGTTAAAGCACAACGGCAAGGAGATCGCAGGAAAGACTGTTCTGGTTTCCGGTTCCGGTAATGTTGCTATTTACGCAGTTGAGAAGGCTCAGCAGTACGGCGCTAAGGTTGTAGCAATGAGCGATTCCAACGGCTATATCTACGATGCAGACGGCATTAAGTTAGATGTTGTTAAGGAGATCAAGGAAGTACGCAGAGGACGTATCAAAGAGTACGCAGAGGCTGTTCCTACCGCTGTTTATACAGAAGGTAAGGGAATCTGGACCATTCCTTGCGATATCGCACTTCCATGTGCAACCCAGAACGAACTGAACTTAGATGATGCTAAGACTCTTTTAGCAAATGGCTGCTTCGCAGTTGCTGAAGGTGCTAACATGCCTTCCACAAGAGAAGCTACAGACCTGTTTGTTGAGAAGAAGATCCTGTTCATGCCTGGTAAGGCAGCTAACGCAGGCGGCGTTGCTACTTCCGGTCTGGAGCAGAGCCAGAACTCCTTAAGACTGTCCTGGACCTTTGAAGAAGTTGATGAGAGACTGCACAAGATCATGATCGACATCTTCGCAAAGGCAGCAGATGCAGCAGAAAGATATGGAGTACCTGGAAACTATGTAGCAGGTGCAAATATTGCCGGATTTGAGAAGGTAGTAGATGCTATGATCGCTCAGGGTATTGTATAATAATTGAAGTAATTTAAAATTTGGGATTCTGCACATGGCCGGAAACAGGCTGTGTGCAGTTTTTTTTATTGCCCAGGATCTGCTGAAGTATTATAATTGTCCTGTATTTTAAAGTGTTTTGAGAAAGTTAAGAAAGGTTTTGCTATGGAGATCAGTTTACTTTTAATGCAGCAGATCGCGGAGCTGTTTTTAATGATATTTATGGGCTATGTGATCGTGAAAGCGGGACTTTTAAGGGGGGAAGACAGCAAGGTTATATCAAAGATCGTTTTGTATCTGATCATTCCCTGTGTTATCATCAATGCGTTCCAGGTGGATTATACCAGTGAGAAGGTACAGGGGCTTTTGCTGGCCTTTGCAGCCTCTGTTATGCTGCAGGTGGTATTACTTGTCATTGTGTGGACAGCAGGCCGTCTGATGGGCTTAAATGAGGTTGAAAAGGCGTCTGTGTATTATTCTAATGCTGGAAATCTGATCATGCCTATTGTGACCTTTGTTCTGGGACAGGAATGGGTGCTGTATGGCTGTGTGTTTATGAGTGTACAGCTGGTATTTGTGTGGAGTCATGGAAAAAGCGTATTAAGCATGGAAAAGGGCATTGACTGGAGAAAGATAATTTTTAATATTAATATGATCGCTGTATTTGCGGGAGTGGTGTTGTTTTTCACAAAGATCCGCCTGCCGCAGATAGTAAACCATACATTAGGCTCAGTGGGAAGCATGCTTGGACCGGCAAGTATGATCGTAACGGGAATGCTGATCGCAGAAATGAGCTTAAAAAGTATTTTTACCAATGGAAGGATCTATTTTATTACGTTTTTACGTCTGGTGGCTGTTCCAGTGATCACATTGCTGCTGTTAAAGGTCAGCGGACTTGTAAATGGCAGTCCGGATGGAAAGAAGATTTTGCTGATCGTATTTCTGGCAGTGATCACGCCCTCTGCTTCAACAGTTACCCAGATGTGCCAGGTATATGGAAATGATTCTAAATATGCCAGCGCAGTGAATGTTATGACTACGCTGTTGGCTATTGTGACCATGCCGCTTATGGTGCTGTTATTCCAGATGTGGATGTAATGAACACCGGGAAAAACAAGTCATTAACGAATAGACATATTCGGATATATAAAAACGAAAAGACCAGGTACTGGGGATACCTGGTCTTTTCTGTATACATATGTGTATAAAGGGGGGATAAAATGTTTGTGTGAAAGGGGGAGGGCCCTTTCGGTTTTCTCTTGTTTACGATGCATATTATATATCCGATACATTGTAAAAACCATTGTAATATGCGTAAAGAATATTGCAAATCGCACAAAGTTTGATAAGATAGTAAATGTGTGATATCAGCATAATGCCGGAGGCTTGATGCCAGACGGTGTCTATGCAGTAAAAAGAGGGAGAACATGTATCAGGAAGACAGTTTTAAAACAAGCCAGGTAGTGTATGCCCATACCCGCAGTGATGAGGCGGATATGGAGTATAAGATGCACTGCCACAACAGTTATGAGATCTACTACATGGTAAAAGGGAATGTGGAGTATTTTTTAGAGGGAACTTCTTATATACCGAAGCCGGGAAGCCTTCTGATCATCCCGCCAAACTGCTTTCACGGGCTGCGGGTGCTGGATGGCAGCGAGTATCACAGGATCCGTCTGCATTTTGTACCGGAGCTTTTAACAGAGAAAGAAAGACGGCTGCTTTTGGGAAATATTGGAAATAACTGGGGGTATATGGAAGATCAGTTCCGGGCAGAATGGTATTTTAATTCCCTGGAAGAATGCGGTTCTTATAGCAGGGAATTACAAAATATTGCAATTCGCCCACGGATCGTTTCGCTTTTGGCCTATTTATCTGCAATGTATGAGAAAGGGGCGGGGCGGGGACCAGGTAAAGAAGATATGGCCCAGGAGATCCTGCGATATATAAATGAACATCTTACAGAGCGTCTTACCTTAGAGGGACTTGCAGATAAATTTTATATGAGTAAGAACCACCTGACGGCGATTTTTAAGCGGGCAGCAGGGACTACAGTAGCACGTTACATTTTATATAAAAGAATGGCCATTGCAAGGAAAGAACTGGCGGAAGGAACACCTGCCGCAGAGGCAGCGATAAAGGCCGGATTCGGGGATTATTCCAGCTTTTTCCGGGCATACCGGAAAATGTTTGGCTGTGCGCCCTCAGACCAACAGGCAATGGAGCTGCCTGATATGGATAAGAGCGGGGATTTTTAGGAAGTATATAGGGTTGTGTTCTTTATACAATCTTTATACAGAGCACCTTATTTTTAACAGAAACTTTGAGAGGATTATGGCATAATGAAATGATATGATACCAGGGTCAAAAGGTCATAAATTCGATGCAAGCTTGCTTGCAGGAGGATTTTTGAACTTGGGACCCGCCAAAAACATGAGTAAGAAGCCATTTTTTGAAGAAAAATGAGCGGATTACGAATGTTTTTAGAATTGTTGGGAAGGGATTGTAAAAGGAGAGAGAAATAATGGAATTGTTTTTTAAAAAGAAGACCTTATCTTCTTTTCAGATCATTATATTTGGCTTTTTGGCAGTTATATTAGTGGGAACGCTGCTTTTAATGCTGCCTTTTGCATCCAGGGAGCCGGGAAGTGCGCCATTTTTGGATGCTTTATTTACAGCTACATCGGCTACCTGTGTGACAGGGCTGATCGTCCATGATACAGCTACGTACTGGAGCTGCTTTGGACAGGTGGTGATCCTGCTGCTGATCCAGATCGGAGGAATGGGCGTTGTTACCATTACCATTGCAGTAGCCTTGGTTTCAGGCAAGAAGATCGGTCTGATGCAGAGAAGCCTGATGCAGGAGTCGATCTCAGCACCGCAGGTAGGCGGCATTGTCCGTTTTACAGGCTTTTTCCTGAAGGGTATTGCGTTGATCGAACTGTTAGGAGCAATTTTGCTGGCGCCTGTGTTTATAAAGGACTTTGGAGTGGGAAAAGGGATCTGGTATGGCGTTTTTCATTCCATTTCTGCTTTCTGCAACGCAGGCTTTGACCTGATGGGAGTTAGACAGCAGTACTCGTCACTGACTTATTATGCTGGAAACGGGCTTGTAAATGCAGTTATTGTATTGCTCATACTGACCGGCGGTCTGGGATTTCTCACCTGGGAAGATATAAAGACAAATAAGCTGCAGTTTAAAAAATACAGGATGCAGAGCAAGGTAATACTGGTAACAGATCTGATACTGGTGATCGTACCTACGGTTATTTTCTATTTTGGGGAGTTTCACGGATCCCAGTGGGGAAATGGACTGGAACGGTTCTGGTTATCCCTGTTTCAGGCGGTAACGCCAAGAACTGCCGGGTTTAACACAGCGGATTTCGGGCAGATGAGTGAAGGCGGACGGTTTTTAATGGTCATGTTAATGCTGATTGGTGGTGCGCCTGGATCTACGGCAGGCGGTATGAAGATGACTACGATAGCGGTGTTACTGCTTTCTGCGGCAGCTGTATTTCGCAGGAAAGAAGATGCCCAGTGCTTTGGCAGACGTATTCCAAACGAAACAGTACGGTATGCAGCAGTAGTTATGCTGATGTATGTGGTATTATGTACTCTTGGCGGCTTGTTTTTATGCTATGCAGAGGGGCTTCCGGTACTCACTAGCCTTTTTGAGGCAGGTTCAGCTATTGGAACGGTAGGATTGACACTGGGGGTAACACCCATGCTGGGAACAGCTGCAAGGCTGGTGCTCATTGCTTTAATGTACTGCGGGCGTGTAGGTGGACTGACACTGGTGTTTGCGGCGCTGTCTGGCATGCGGTCGAGTATGACAAAGTTCCCACAGGAGAAGATAACTGTGGGATAATATAGCATACCCCACTGCGTATCGTATGCGGCAGGGACCAATATGGGAGCGAAGCGGAATAATGAAAATGATGGAAATAATGGATCAGAAATAAGGAGGAAATCACGTTGAAATCAATTTTATTAATAGGACTTGGAAGATTTGGAAGACATATTGCAGAGAAATTATATGAACTGAACCATCAGATTCTGGCAATAGATAAGCAGGAGGATCGCGTAGAGGCAGTACTTCCTTTTGTCACCAGCGGACAGATAGGAGACAGTACCAACATTGAATTTTTACAGTCTTTGGGAATTGGAAATTTTGATGTGTGTATCGTGGCGATCGGCGGGGATTTCCAAAGCTCTTTGGAAACAACGGCCTATTTAAAGGATCTGGGTGCAAAGCTGGTAGTTTCAAGGGCTGCAAGGGATGTTCAGGCAAGATTTCTGCTGCGGAATGGCGCGGATGAGATCGTGTATCCTGAGAAACAGCTGGCAAACTGGACAGCGATCCGCTACAGTTCGGAACATATTTTTGATTATATCCAGTTATCGGATGACCATGCAATTTTTGAGATCAGCATTCCGGAAAACTGGGTGGGAAAGACGGTTGGAAATATTGATATCAGAAAGAAATACAACATCACTATCATGGCTTTAAAACGTAATGGCAAGCTGGAAATGTCCATTACCCCGGATACAGTACTGGATAAAGATGCTACCATGCTGGTGCTGGGGGCAAGCAGGGATATCCAGAAGTGTTTTCATATTTAACATAACACTGCAATCTAGTGTACTGTATCATTCACATTTCGCATAATGACTTGCCTGAATTTCCATCTGCTGTGTTGTCGTCAATCGACGATGCCACCGCATCGCCTCATTCCTCCGCCTTGCAGATTGAAAATTCATTCTGCGTCATTTTGCTGAAAGTGAATGATACAGTACACTAGTCATTTGCAGGCCTTGTGGATCCTAAGAAGATTTCAGAAGAGCATCAGAATACCTGGGGAAAAGAAAAATGGAAGAACGGATACTTGTATGTTTATCATCTTCACCGTCTAATGGAAAGATCATACGCACAGCTGCCCAGATGGCAGAGGCTTTTAATGGGACATTAACGGCATTATTTGTAGAAACACCTTTGGTCGGAAAAATGGGAAAAGAGGATCAGGAGCGTCTGAAAGGGAATATTAAGCTGGCAAAACAATCCGGGGCAGAAATAGAAACAGTTTACGGTGATGACATTTCTTTTCAAATCGCGGAGTTTGCCAGGCTTTCAGGGATCACCAGGATCGTGATCGGACGCAGTGCTGCAAAGAAAAAAGGGATTTTTGCAGGAACATCTCTTGTGGAAAAGCTGATCGATCATGCGCCTGAAATGGAGATTTATATCATACCTGACAGCCAGATGGGACCTGAGGTGATCCGCAAATGGAACAGGCTGGCGCAAAAGAATGATTTTTCCCTTAAGGCAGCGGTTCAAAGTGCAGGCATCTTATCTGCAGCTACAGCAGCAGGCTGGATGTTTGAAAAATTAAAGCTGACAGATGCCAATATCATTACCGTTTATATTTTAGGCGTACTTCTGATCTCTATTGTAACAGAAGGCTGGTTCTACAGTTTTTCGGCTACTATAGCCAGCGTTCTGGTCTTTAATTTCCTGTTTACGGCACCTCGTTTTACCTTGCGGGCTTATGACCGGAGTTATCCTTTTACATTTGCAGTCATGTTTCTTGCAGCTTTGATCACAGGATCCCTGGCATCAAGGCTGAAACAGCATGCAGGACAGGCGGCAAGGGATGCGTACAGGCTGAAAGTACTTCTGGATACAAACCAGCTTTTACAGCAGGCTAAGGGAAAATCAGAGATACTGGAAGGAACGGCACAGCAGATCGTTAAACTTTTGAAAAGAGAAACGGTTATTTATGATGTGAAAAATGGAAAACTGGGACAGCCTCTGCACACCATTCCACAGGGGGGAGAAATCCTGGTTGAAGATGAAACCTGTGAGGAACAGGCAGCTGTATGGGCTTTAGAGAATAACCGCCATGCCGGAACAGGAACAGACCATTTTAAGCAGGCAAAAAGGCAGTATCTGGCGATCCGTGTAAACAGTACCGTTTATGGTGTGGTAGGTATCATGATCCAGAAACAGCCGTTAGATGCATTTGAAAACAGTGTGCTATTGTCCATATTGGGAGAATGTGCCCTTGCGCTGGAGAATGATAAAAATGTCCGGGAAAAGGAGGAGGCTGCGATTCTGGCAAAGAATGAACAGTTAAGAGCGAATTTGTTAAGAACGATCTCTCATGATCTGAGAACGCCTCTTACATCTATTTCAGGTAATGCAAATAATCTCCTTTACAATGAAAGCTGTCTGGATGCACAGATGCGCCGGCAGATCTATGGGGACATTTATGATGATTCCATGTGGCTGATCGATCTGGTGGAAAATCTTCTTTCTGTGACCCGCATCGAGGAAGGACGGATGCAGATCCGCCAGTCAGCAGAACTGGTGGATGAGGTGATCAGGGAGGCGTTAAAACATACCGGGCAGAGCCGGACAGGAAGAACTATAAAGGTAGAAGAGGAAGATGAGCTGATTCTTGCAAAGATGGATGCAAGGCTGATCGTCCAAGTACTGATCAATCTGATCGGCAATGCAGTAAAGTATACGCCTCAGGGAACAGATATTACGGTTCAGGTGAAGAAAGAAAAGACAGAAAACTCCCAGGTTATCATTTCTGTATGTGATCTGGGGGATGGGATCCCGGATGACAGAAAAGAAAGAGTATTTGACATGTTTTATACTGGCGGTAATCAGGTGGCAGACAGCCGCAGGAGCTTAGGACTTGGGCTTGGGCTTTGCAGATCTATTATTAATGCCCATGGAGGAAAAATATGGATATCTGATAATATCCCCCATGGAGCAGTCGTTACATTTACATTGCCTGCAGAGGAGGTGGCATTAAATGAGTAAACCATTGATATTGGTTGTGGAGGATGATGTTCCGGTAAGAAATCTGATCACGATCACATTAAAGACCCATGGATACAGATACCTGACTGCCGGGACTGGAGATGGAGCAGTTATAGAAACTTCCTCCCACAATCCGGATGTAGTTCTTTTAGATCTGGGACTGCCTGATATGGATGGTGTAGATGTGATCCGGAAAATACGTACCTGGTCTAACTTACCTATTATTGTGATCAGTGCAAGAAGCGAAGATACGGATAAAATAGATGCACTGGACGCAGGGGCAGATGATTATCTTACAAAGCCTTTTTCTGTAGAGGAGCTGCTGGCACGTCTGCGTGTTGTGGAACGGAGAATGGCTCTTATGAATGACGAAGCCCAGATAGCAGAGTCTGTTTATACAAATGGCAGACTGCGGATCGATTTTGCGGCAGGTTGTGCCTATATGGGGGATAAGGAGCTGCATCTTACGTCTACAGAGTATAAATTGCTGTGCCTGATGGCTAAAAATACAGGTAAGGTGCTGACGCACACTTATATTACCCAGAAAGTGTGGGGCAGCAGCTGGGAAAATGATATTGCTTCTTTACGTGTATTTATGGCAACTTTACGTAAAAAATTGGAAAGCGAACCGGATGCCCCGCAGTATATACAGACCCACATAGGGATCGGGTACCGCATGATCAAGGCAGAATGATCATTTATTCAGGGTTTTAAAGTAATGCTCCAGTTTGTCGATGCCAAAATAACCAAGGATGAACAGAATAAAAATGATCGTAAATGCAAAAAGTATCAGCATAAAATCTCCTCCTGTGTGAATAAAATCATATAACAGATATCCTCAGTGAATGTAAGGTTTAAGGCCTTTGTTTATTGAGGATATTTTTATTATAAAGAAAAGCAGATAAAGAAAGGAAAAGGATATAAGTGCATATATAAAGAACGCATAAAAAATACATAAAAGAATACATGAATGGACAAATCTTCCTTTTTTTTCTCACATTTTTTTCATACGATCACCAAAATCTGGTCAAAAAATCCCGTTATAGTTTAAGTCAATGAAAGACAAGCTTCTGCAATCTGCATGCTGTCAGCACCTAATACAACGGCTTTGGCTGCTACTGGAACAAAAATAAGTTCTGTTCCTCTTTCTATTGAGTCAGAAATCGTGGTTGGGGATATAGATGATGTGGTAATAACTAACGAGCCGAGCGATGAGTGGGATGATGGCGACAAACCGAAATTAAAGATCACTTTGTATGCAGATGATGATTATTATTTTGCTTCCGGATTTTCAAAAAGCAGTGTCAGCTTAAGCGGTTCTGATGGTACAGTTACATCGGTCAGCAGAAGCTCCAGCGATACTTTGATCGTATATGTAACACTGGATGCCCTGGATGATGATGACAGTGATCATGATCTGGATGTAAGTGGACTGGAATGGGATGAGTCAGACGGGACTGTTGATTCTTATGCTGCATAATAAAGCTGAATATGAAAGGAAACTATTTTGGGGCTGTGAAAAAACATAGCCTATAAAAAAGAAGGACCAAGGGTTCATAAAAAACCCCAAGGTCCTCTTTTTGTGTTAGAATTAACTTGCGATGAAAAATCTAACTAATACTTATTCTAATCCAAAACAGGCAGTTTTGCCACTATTTATTCAAGATTATCTGGACATTTATGATCCGGTGCTGACATTTGATCGATTTATGGGAGAAATCGATTTGGAGAAATACCTGAAGGAAATCCCGAAACATGAGGTGGGAAGACTTCGGTATAACCCGGTCAGTATGCTGAAAACAATCCTGTTCGGATTTATGACAAATGGATATGTCTCTCTTCGTTAGCTGGAAGACAGCTGCAAAGAGAATCTAAGATTCATGTATCTGATGGATCATAAAGCCCCATCCTATCGGACTTTT
>PVML01017506.1_pt1 | contig 341154 bp, 274 predicted proteins | sample 1853371 | NCBI WGS metagenome assembly PVML01 (sample SAMN08533508, study PRJNA380276) | Human gut metagenome, whole genome shotgun sequencing project. | isolation source: participant 1, chromium library | host: Homo sapiens | collected 2017 | reverse complement strand
TTGTTGTCGTTCTCAGCGACAGCTCGTTTATTATATCTTATCAAGTCTGTTTTGTCAAGAACTTTTTTCATTTTTTGAAAAATTTTCTTTCAATCGGTTTTGTCCGATCTGTTATCTTAAACGCGACAACTTTGATATCTTATCATGTGTTGTTCTGTTTGTCAACAACTTTTTTGTTGTCCGCTGTCAGATCATGTCATGTCCTGCGGTCAGCTTGACTATGTTACCATCTGGGTATTATTTTGTCAACCCATTTTTTCCAAAAATTTCACTTTCTTATGTGTACTTTCGCAAAGTGAATTTTACTGTTTCAATTCATCTTTCCAGAAAAGATATATTTCCACCGTATTTTATTTCAATATCGCATCCATCGCATCTTTCACTGACCTCACACCAGTCAGGCGGATTCCCTTTGGCACAGATCCACTGTCCTTCATGGAATCCAGGCTGACCTGGGGCAGAATGCATTCATCAAATCCAAGTTTTTTTGCTTCTGTCACGCGCTGCTCTGCCATACTGACGGCACGCACTTCTCCGCTTAAGCCCACTTCTCCGAAACAGATCGTCTTCTCATTGATCGGGTTTTCACGGTAACTGGATATAATGGCAAGCACAATGCCAAGATCGATCGCTGGCTCATTCATTTTTACGCCGCCCGCGATATTCACATAAGCGTCACAGTCTCCAAGTTTTAATCCCAGCCTTTTTTCAAGTACTGCCATCAGAAGATTTACCCTGTTAAAATCGGTGCCTGCAGCCGTTCTCCGCGGAATTCCAAAATTACTGTGGCAGACTAACGCCTGTACTTCCACCAGAATCGGTCTGGTTCCTTCCATAGAACACGCAACAACCGAACCGGATGCACCTTCCGGTTTCCCGCTCAGCATGTATTCCGAAGGATTTTCCACTTCCATCAGTCCGTTCTGTCTCATCTCAAACACGCCAATCTCATTCGTTGAGCCGAACCTGTTTTTGACACCGCGCAGTATACGGTATGCCGCATGCCTGTCCCCCTCAAAATAGAGTACCGTATCCACCATGTGTTCTAAAACTCTCGGACCCGCAACCACGCCCTCTTTCGTCACATGACCGACAATAAAGATGGAAATTCCCATCCCCTTTGCAATCTGCATAAATACCCCTGTGGATTCCCGCACCTGTGATACGCTGCCCGGTGCAGAGGAAACTTCTTCGTTATACATGGTCTGTATGGAATCTATGATCACGATCTGCGGTTTTTCCCGGTCAATCACCGTTTTTATCGTGTCTAAGTTCGTTTCACATAAAAGTGTCAGCGAATCGCCAAAGGTTCCGATACGTTCTGCCCTTATTTTGATCTGCTGCAGGGATTCCTCTCCGGATATATATAATACGCGCACACCTTTCTCCGATAAATTCCGGCATACCTGCAAAAGCAGTGTTGATTTACCGATTCCCGGATCACCGCCCACTAACACTAAAGATCCCTGTACGATTCCGCCGCCAAGTACACGGTCAAGCTCTTTCATATCCGTCGACATGCGTTTGTCCTGTGTCATCTCGATCTGTGAGAGCGGAACGTTCTTCGCCTCTGCCGCTTTTGCCGCTACCCTGCCGCCTTTTGCTGCACTTTTTTTATCGATCATCTCCTCAACAAATGTATTCCATTCCTTACATGCAGGACACTGTCCCATCCACTTTGATGATTCGTAACCACATTCCTGACAAAAAAATACTGTTGTTTTTCCCTTCGGCATATTCCTTCTCCATCTCTTTTTATTGTTTATCAGTATACTTACTTTATCTGTAAAAAGCAACTTACTTTCTATGACAAAAACCGGAAAAAGCAATCCGCTTCTTCCGGTTTTTATTATTATTGCAGAATTATTTTTTTACTTTAATTTTCACTGCTGAACTCCTGATTGTAAAGTCTGCAAGTAATTCATTCCTGCCATTTACAACCACTTTGTAATAATATGTTTTTTTCTTCTTTGCTTTTTTATCTGCAAAAGACGTCTTCTTTGTGGTTCCAATCAGAGTATACTTACCGTTCTTCTTTTCTGCACGGTAAATCTGATAAGTTTTGGCACCTGTTACCTTATTGTAAGAAACGGTAACCGTTCCTTTTTTGTTATTTTTTACTTTTGCAGCAACTTTGACACCATATATGATGACTGCCGGCTTACCGGAAGCAACCTGTGTACCATATTCCGAGGTCATATAAGAGGCAATTCTTGTTCCTTTTTCCCCATATGCACTGACCATATAATAATATTTCACACCTTTTTTCAACCGTGCCCTGTCATATGCCGCCGTGCCTGTAATGGATCCGTCTTCGCCATAATATTCCCGATAGTGAACCTCACTGTAATATCCTGTCTCATCATTGGAATCTTTTGCGATCAGGTTACCTGTTGCTGCATAAAGTTTTTCGTCCGTATTACATAACGGCGTATATACAGAACGGACGACTTTATAATATTTCGCACCTTTTACCTTTTTCCAGGTAATCTTTACTGCATTCTTTTTCGTATCATAAACAGCTTTGATGGATTTTACTGCTGCAAGTGATGTAGATTCTTTTGACGATGACCATCCACTGTATTCTTTTTGGGAATTATAAGCCCTTACCGATACATTTACGTATTCTCCGCTCGATAATCCTTTAATGGTGTATTTATTTTTCTTTACCGTTACATATTTTTCTGCAACTGTTTTTTTCTCACCATATTTATCATATACCATGTATCGGATCTGATAGCCTGCAGCGTACTTGTCCGCATCCCATTTAACGCTTACATTTTTGCCTTTATTGGTAAGGACGAGATTTCGCGGCTCCTCGAGCTGCATTTTAACTCTGGTCGACGCGGTAATGTATTTTAATGTTTTTCCGTCTTTATAATATGCACAGATCAGATAGGTGTAACTCTCACCGAATTTTAACTTTTTGTCCGTGTATGTTGTCGTTTTTGCGTTTGTGATCGTTTTCACCAGTTCATACTTTGTATTTTCTACTGTTACGGCACTGTTGCCCGAATTGATCCATCCTGAAATTTCTGTGATATCCTTGTCACTCTCAGAAGTTCTGTAAATCTCATATTTTGTTGCAAAACCTACTTTTGTCCAGGTCAGTTTCACTGTATTTTTTGAGTTCTTAGCCACCTTTAATACAATGTTATTTACACGGCTGGTACTTACAGTAAAATTTTTATATATACTGTAACTTTTCGTTTTTCTGTCCGGATCATAATAATAAGAGCGTACCTTGTAGGAGTATTTTGTGCCTGCCTTTAAATTCTGATCTGTATAGACATAGTCTGTGGTCGTTGCTATTTTCTTATATTTTTTACCTGAAAGACGATAAATCTCATATCCGGTACAGCTTCCTCTGGTAAAAGATAACTTTATACTGTTTTTTCCCGCCTTTGTATATACACGCGGTACGGATACCTTATCCGTATAGCTTACCATATTCGAAGCAGGACTCATTGCCGTATAATAAGTCATGCCAACAGATATATTTTTATATGTTTGATTTTTTTGAGCATCTGTTACTTTTATTTCCTTATTTACGGTAAACACCGGCTTCTTTTGTATGTTATAAAGAGAACTGCCTGCATCATAGGTATGCGCAACAAATGTATATTTTACGCCCGGTTTTAAAGAGATTGCACTGTATGATCCATCGATTCCCTTCACTTTGTAAGAACGTACATAACTGCTTATTTCCTTACTTTCAAGCTCCGTAAGTGCATCTTTTAAATAAAGTTTTTTCTGCTGTCCCTGACCATCCGTATAGTAACCATAAGCGTTCAAAAGCTCATAATTATAATGCGCCGGCTTCTTTCCTTCTTCAAAAACATAAATGACTACATCCGCATCGATTGGCGTCCATGAGAGCTGCCAGTCATCTCCATTGTACGTCTTTTCTATTTTGAGATTTTTTACTGTCGGTATGTTTCCATTAATGCTGGCCGTTGCGGTTATGACATCTGAATAACTTCCATCTGAAAAATATCCTTCTTCCGCAGATTCCAGTCTGACGGAACAATAAAAATATGGCAGTCCTGAATCTATTGTAATATTACAATACGGATCTGATGCATACTCTGAATCCGTTTCATAGGAATCGTTTTCTCCTTTTGCATTTACATAAGCATCGTACAGCGTTCCCCTCTTATTGTAAAACTGTAAAAAGCTCTCTATATTCGTAATATTTAACGGTTTGCTGCTTCGCAGGTAATACACACGATAGCTATCCACTCCGTTTTGTGCATTCCAGGTAACTGACATCTCTTTTCCCTTTTCAGAAACTTTTGTACCGGTTACCGGTGATAACTTCTTTAAAGAGTAATTTTTATAAGTATAGGTGTCCGACCATTTACCATACATGTCCACCACATATTTCGTCTGTTTCGATTCTATAATATATTGGCTATTATCATTCCAGTTCCAATATACCTCCTGTTTGTTACTTGTCACTTCATGATAATATACAGCACGGACTTTTACGCTGACCTGCTGTCCTGAATTTAATATGACATATGGCAGTCTTGCTTCATCTGATGTTATCATCTCATGTACGGTTCCGTCTGACGCATCCAAAAATAATCCCGGCATATTATAGACCTTGGTATTTCCATCGCAGACCACTTCATATCCAACCTTCATCATGTCTCCGGCTTTATTTTTCATTGTGGCCGTATCATTATTAACCGGATTCCAGCTTATTTTTACATAAGTTTTTTCAAAAGAAATCTCTTCATAAGCATTTGCATATACAACATATTTATATTTTTTCGATGCTGAATCATATACCGATTCATACGTTAATTGCTTATAAAAATGTCCATTATAACTATAATAAAGAACCTGTGTATCATTTTTTACTGCATACTCATCTATCCGCTTTTTGGCATTTTCCGATGAATCACTTACAGTAATTTCTGTAATTTCATCACCTTCTGTCACATAATGATACCCTGTCGCATCACATGACCGCAATGCTCTATACGTCTTACCATTGACTCTATACATTCCATATGCATCTTGATATTTATCTGTGTTGCCTTTCAGTATGGCTTCTGCCTTATTATACAGGTTTACAAATCCATCAATATCCGTACCGCTGCACTGACCATAATAGTTATTTTCATACTTGTATAATCCTACGGTCTTATCCCAAAAATTGCTCCTTTTTGTAATCTTAAAACCTGCAATTTCGTCTGTCGTACCTGCTGCAATCACTCCGTTCTGGAACCGATTCACATAAGCATATCTCAACTGCCGGCCAGACGCTGTTGTTATAATACTTCCGTCATCTTTTCCTCTTACATTGATTACCTTTGACGGTTTATCAATTGCAGCGAGTTCTTCCTCTTCAGTCTCTTCTTCGGTCTCTTCTTCTATTTCTTCTTCCGATTCTTCTTCCGTCTCTGTTTCCATCACTTCGGTATCATCAACAGCCTCCGTATCATTCACGTTTTCTGTCTCTTCTACAGTTTTCTCAGTTTCTGATGCCTCTGATGTTTCTGGAATTTCCGATGCCTCGCTGTTCTCTGTCTGCCCGCTGTCATTTTCTGCAGACTCACTGTCCGTTTCGCTTTCTATCTCTGTCTGTTCTGTTGCTAAAGCTGCTTCCATCGCATCTTCTTCCTGTATCACAGCCTCTGTTACTGTCTGTACATCTGTCTGCGGCAATCCAGCAGCACCTGCTGATGTCCAATCTCCGACCGTCAGCGTAAGCGCCATCGCAAATGCCGCCATACGTTTCCAACCCGTGAGTCTCTTTCTTTTCATAACTTTTCTCCTTCTGATTTATTGCACATTGTCACGCGCATTTTTTATGTTAATGTAACAGTTTATCCCCGTCAATCGTACTTTCGTACTTGAAAGCGCAAAAAAAGCTTACATGCCCTTTTGACATGTAAGCTTTTTTTGATCTCACTTTTCCGTTCTTAACACTTTGTAACTTTTACATCTACCGGATGGTCGCCAAGTTCTACACTTAAGCTTAATTTGCCGCCAAGATTTGTCTTCATCTTTCCTGCATCTGCGCCATCGATCGTGATGTCGTACTCTGACTCATCCTCAAGTTCTACTGTGATCTGTGCATCTTCCGGTCCCTCTACCTGAAATGTCAGGCCTGTATCTGTTGCATTCAGATTCATGACAGCCGTTCCCGGAACAGATTCATATACGAACATGCCATTGCGCTCTAACTTGGTGATCTCGGAAAATGTCTTCACCTTGTAGATATCTCCCTGATGTTCGAAATTATCAAGTTTCGCCTTTGCACCTAATGTGTAATCCCCAAAACTGATCGTTCCATCTGCTTCTGAACGAATTAATTCGCTGATCGTTGCCATTTTTTCCTCCTGTGATAAAGTAGTTTTCTCTTTATCGTAAAATTTTGTGCCCTTATTATATAATATCCCCGTCACGATTTCCAGTGCTTTCCCGGATATTTCAGTAAAATTTTATTTTGTTTCGAACACGACTTTTTCTTTGTGGATCGTCACGACCACTTCCGTATCTTTTTTCACTTTGCCGGACAGGATTTCTTCTGCCAGTTCATCCTCGATATCGTTCTGGATCTGACGGCGCAGCGGTCTTGCACCATATTTCGGATCATACGCTTTATCGACAATATGCTTTTTGACACTGTCACGCACGGTAAGGTGGATTCCCATCTGTTTTTCACAGCGGTCTGTAAGTTCTTTTAACATCAGTGCAACGATCTGTTTCATATCGTCTTTGTTTAACGCTCTAAATACGATCGTCTCATCAATACGGTTTAAAAATTCCGGTTTAAAAATACGGCGTACTTCTTCCATCACGCTGTTTTTCATGCGGTCATAATTCTGTTTTTCATCATCCGAAACTGCAAATCCAAGTTTTTTCGGCTCAATGATCGCCTGTGCTCCGGCATTTGACGTCATAATAATGATCGTATTTTTGAAATCCACTTTGCGTCCCTGGGAATCCGTGATATGACCGTCGTCTAACACCTGCAGTAAAATATTAAATACATCCGGATGCGCCTTTTCGATCTCATCAAACAGGATCACCGAATACGGATTTCTGCGCACCTTTTCGCTGAGCTGTCCGCCCTCCTCATGGCCTACATATCCTGGCGGTGAACCAATCATCTTTGATACGCTGTGTTTCTCCATATATTCCGACATATCAACACGGATCATAGACTGTTCGCTGCCAAACACTGCCTCCGCAAGTGCCTTTGAGATCTCTGTTTTTCCGACACCGGTCGGGCCTAAGAACAGGAAAGAACCGATCGGGCGCCTCGGATCTTTTAATCCGACACGTCCTCTTCGCACAGCTTTTGCCACTGCACTCACCGCATCCTCCTGACCGATGACACGTTTGTGTAAGGTAGCCTCTAATTTTCTTAAGCGGGCAGCCTCCCCCTCGGCAATCTTTCTTACCGGGATCTTCGTCCATCCGGATACCACATCCGCAATATCGTCTTCTGTCACTTTTAACTTTTTACTGCGGCTGTCTTTCTTTGTCTTTGCCTGTATTTTGGCAAGCTCTTCTTCACACGCTTCTTTTTCGTTCTTCTTCTGCTTTGCACCTTCCACATCACCATCGTGCAGAAATTCTAACATTTCCTCTTCTAACAGGTTGATGCGGTGTCTTAATTCAACGACTTCCTCCGGTTTTCCACCCGCGCGCAGACGTACCTTTGCTGCAGCCTCATCCATCAGATCGATTGCTTTATCCGGCAGGAAACGGTCATTGATATAGCGCGCAGACAGGCGTACTGCTGCCGATACCGCATCATCCGTAATCTTTACCTGATGATGCTTTTCATACTGTTCCCGCAGTCCCTCTAAAATCTGCACTGCCTCCTCTTCCGACGGCTCTTCTACCGTAACCGGCTGGAATCTGCGCTCTAGCGCAGCATCTTTTTCAATATATTTGCGGTATTCATCGATTGTCGTTGCACCGATCAGCTGCAGTTCCCCACGCGCAAGTGCAGGTTTTAATATATTGGAAGCATCGATTGCTCCTTCCGCTCCACCCGCTCCGATGATTGTATGCAGTTCATCGATGAAGAGCAGGATATTGCCGGCTGCCCGTACTTCCTGAAGTACCTTTTTAATGCGCTCCTCAAACTCACCGCGATATTTTGAGCCTGCCACGATTCCGGACATATCCAAAGATACCACCCGCTTTCCCGCAACGGTATCCGGAACCATTCCGGTTGTAATACGCTCCGCAATTCCCTCAACGATCGCAGTCTTTCCAACGCCCGGTTCACCGATCAGACATGGGTTATTCTTTGTCCTTCTGCTTAAGATCTGGATCACACGGCCGATCTCTTCCTGTCTGCCGACTAACGGATCTAATACTCCCTCTGCCGCCAATGCAGTCAGATCTCTGGAGTATTGATTTAATACCGGTGTATCCGATGCTGTTTTTTTCACCGGCTTACCATTCATGAAATCTTCTTTGTACAGGCTCGCATCTTCTCCCATTGCGATCAGGATATCCACATACATTTTCTGGATATTGACCGCTAAGGTATTTAAAAGGCGGGATGCCACACACTCTGTCTCTTTCATCATCGCGATCAGGATATGCTCCGTCCCGATCTCCTCTGCATGAAAACGCGCTGCCTCCCTTGCTGCCCCTTCTAACACCTGCAGTGCCCTCGGCGAATATTCCTTAGCCTCTGCCGTCAGCACCTGTGCATCCGGTGCAATGAGTTCCTCGATCAGCTGCATGACTTTGTCAAGTTCTACTCCATTATCATTTAATACCTGCGCAGCGACGCCCGTTCCTTCTTTTAAAAGTCCGATCAGGATATGCTCCGTTCCGATATAATGATGATGCAGTGATTTCGACATCTTTGAAGCCTGATCGATTGCTTTTTTTGCTTTTGATGTATATCGTATCTGCATAGTTTCTCCATTCTTTTTCTATTTATAAATCATTTAAATCGATGATCTCTAAATCATCTTCTTCCTCTTCTTCTCTCGGAATGTGTTTTTTCTCCGGAGTATGTTTCCGCTCCGGCTTTTCTTTTCTCTCCGGCCTTTGTTTCTCCTCCGGTTTTTCTTTTCTCTCCGTGCGCTGTTTTTCCTCCGGTTTTTCTTTTCTCTCCGGCCTTTGTTTCTCCTCCGGTTTTTTTCTTTCTACCGGCAGGAAATCTTCGTCCTCTTCCCAGTCCTCATCGTCAAGATCGTCAGACATGCCACGTCCAAACAATCCCGCACGCACTTTATGGATCTTTGATACGCCGACTTCGTTCTCTGTATCGTTTTCTTCCACATCATCCGGCTCTTCTTCCACTTTTTCTTTTGGTTTTCTGTGGAAAAATCCTTTTCTCTGTGTTTCTTCCTCCTCCCAGTCAGCGTCTTCCGGATCATCTACTTCCAAATCATCTTCTTCCACGCCAGGATTCTCTTCTATATTATCATCTTCTTCCAGATCAGTATCATCTTCTGCGTCCTGATCCTTTCCCTGTTTTTCGGACTTCCAGTCCCAGTCATCCTCTTCCTCATCCCAGTCGTCACTCTTACGTCCTCTCAATAGAAGATTGATAATAATAACGACAAGTACTGCGATCACAAAAGCCATAATTCCCATCATATTTCTGGAAAAAGACTTTTCTTTTGCATATTGTTCAGAGAGATCATTGTATTCCTGCTGGAGATATTCCATATTAGAAACATCTTCCGCTTCTTCTGTTTCAAACTCTGCGTTCTGGTCTGCTGCCTGTCCATCTGTTCCATCCGCCGGCTGGTCTGTTGTCTGACCGTCTGTTCCATCCGCCGGCTGGTCTGTTGTCTGACTGTCTGTTCCGTCTGCCGGCTGGTCTGTTGTCTGACCGTCTGTTCCATCCGCCGGCTGATCCACTGTTCCGTCTGCTGTCTGTCCATCTTCTCTGGTCAGTGTGATCGTATACTGGGCGAGTGCTCCGTTCTGCGCCTTCACGACTACTTTTATCGTATTTGTACCGACCTGCAGATTGTCATTTCCTGTGATCGACTGCACCGTCGCAAATTCATTAACCGGTGTTGCCGTCACTGTAACGCTTGTGACATCATTCGGTACGGTAGCTGTATATTGTACTGTCTTTCCTGTAAAGTCCGGGGATAATGTTCCCGCAGAAAGTGATAACACTTCCAGCGAATTATCTGCGGAAAGTGTTGTCTGTGCAGCAGCCACCTGGATTCCGGCAGCCTTTATGTCTGCCGCAGGTTCTGTCGCAAGACATCCCATGCAGAAAAGTGCAGCTATGAATCTTACTTTTCTCTTCATTCGTTTCACACTCCCTCTATTGCCATCATTACTATGGAATTATATGAGATATTCGAAAATGCGTCAACCTCAAACTCCCTCATTGTCAAATTCCGGAATAAAACTCTCCTCCGCCGTCTCCCCCTCCTGGATAAAACCGTTTTCAATCCCTATATCGATTGCAAAATCAATAACCTCATCATATTCCCGATCCGTGATCTTACGGTTTAATTCCGGATATTTTTTCACGTTAGAGAGCGGTGTAAACTGGTGCATGATACTGATATATATTTGATTCTCATAGGTTTCATGCAGATATTTCAAAACTGCTTTGGAATCTTTCGTGCACCCCGGCAGGATCAGATGGCGCACGATCGTACCACGCTTCATCAGGGAATCCTCCCCGTTTTCAAAAACTGCCGCACCCGTCTGACGCACCATCTCCGCTATCACCGCCTTAGCCACAGCAGGGTAATCCGGCGCATGGGAATATTTTGCACTCAAAGCGGTATCAAAATACTTAAAATCCGGAAGATAGATATCCACAATTCCTTCTAAAGAACGGATCGTATCCACATTTTCATAGCTGCTGGTGTTATAAACGATGGGTATCTTTAAATTCTGATTTCTTGCAAGCTCTACCGCTTTTATGATCTGTGGTACAAACTGCCCCGGTGTCACAAGGTTGATATTATTTGCACCCTTTTCCTGGAGTTCCAGAAAAATTTCGCCAAGCCGCTCCGTACTTATCACCTTACCAGCCGTGCCATTTGCAATATTTTCATTCTGGCAGAACACACAGTGCAGTGCACAGCCGGAAAAAAAGACCGCACCGGAACCCATCTCCCCGGAAATGCAGGGTTCTTCCCAGAAGTGCAGTGCCGCACGCGCCACCTTAATCTCTGTGGTCTGTCCGCAGATGCCGCGCTCACCGGATTTTCGGTCCACAGCGCACATTCTAGGACACAATGTACATATTTTCATGGTATACCATCACTCTTTCTATTTAATTTAATGATTGCGCAACCGTGCCTTTTTTTGTATGATAGACATTGCAAAAAGAAGATCAAACACAAAGGAGTTTTCTTATGAGTCCAAAAAACTGTATGGTAGCACAGTCAGGCGGCCCTACTGTTGCGATCAATGCCAGCCTTGCCGGTGTGATCGACGGTGTAATGCGTTCTGACATGTATGACACGGTTTATGGTTCCTTAAACGGAATCACAGGTATTTTAAACAACGATCTGACGAATCTTTCTGAATTAATGCAGCAGAATTCGGAATATCTCGACCGCTTAAAGGTCACTCCGGCAATGTATCTTGGCTCCTGCCGTTACAAACTGCCAAATTATTTAGATGATGATTCTTCCTATGTATTCATTTTCAAACAGTTTGAAACTTACCATATTGATGCCTTCTTTTATATCGGCGGCAACGATTCTATGGACACCGTCTTAAAGCTCTCCGAATATGGCAAAAAAATCGGCAGTCCGGTGCGTATTGTCGGTATTCCAAAGACCATCGACAATGATCTCTGTGAGACAGACCATACACCAGGATTCGGTTCTGCCGCAAAATATATCGCATCTTCTCTTTTAGAAATCGCACATGACACATTTATCTATGCAGTCAAAAGTGTGACGATCGTGGAAATCATGGGACGTGATGCCGGATGGCTGACCGCTGCTTCTGCACTGGCAAGAAACGGTTATAATACAGCACCACATCTGATCTATCTCCCGGAGGTTCCATTTGACAAAGAGGACTTTTTACTGGATGTAAAGCGTATGCTTTTCGAGCGCAATAACGTGATCGTTGCCGTATCTGAAGGTATCCGCGATGCTTCCGGCAACTATATCAGTGCTTCCGAAAGTTCTGTTGACACCTTTGGTCACAGCCAGTTAAGCGGAGCCGGAAAAACACTTGAATTTTTAGTCAAAGAAAAACTAGGCGTTAAAGTCCGTTCCGTGGAAGTCAACGTATTACAGCGCTGCGCTGCACACCTTGCTTCAAAGACTGATCTTGATGAGGCTTTTACTCTCGGTCAGAAAGCGGTTGCTCTCTCCGAGGAAGGTGTTACCGCTTCCATGGTAACAATACGCCGTATCTCTGATTCTCCGTACGAAATCGCCTATGAGCATGCCGAGATCCGCCACATTGCAAACGAGGCAAAATCAATTCCGAGAGAATGGATCAATGATGCAGGCAATGATGTCACACAGCCACTGATCGATTACCTTTCACCTCTCATACTCGGTGAAGTTCCGGTAAAATACGAAAACGGTATCCCTGTCTATATGGATGTCAGTCATTTAGCAAAACATCAATAAATTTACCGATCTCAACCCACGCTCTTTTAGATTCCGGCAGCATTTTTGCTGCCATCTGAAAGATGTGGAACATTCCTTCATAAATACTGATTCTTACTTTTACTCCCTGTTCTCTGGCTTTTGCAGCCACATCCACAGAATCCGAGAGCAGCATCTCATAGGAACCAACCTGTATCAGCATCGGCGGAAATCCCCTGAAATCCCCATATAAAGGCGAAATATAAGCATTATACGGATCGTTATCCCCAATATAATCTTTATTATAAATAAGGCTGTCCCTTGTTTTTCCAAATAACGGGTCGCGCTCAAAGTTTGTCTCGTAAGATTCCCCGCTCGCCGCAAGGTCTGTCCACGGTGACATGGCTACGATCCCACACGGAAGCTGCTTTCCGTGATCTTTCAGATAATGGCATAATGCCATCGCAAGACCGCCTCCTGCGGAATCTCCTGCGATGATGATCTGCTCGGAAAACCACCCCTGTTCCAACAGATAACAGTATGCGGCATAGGCATCTTCTAAAGCCGCCGGATACGGATGTTCCGGTGCCACACGGTAATCGGGTGTCAGAACACTCATTCCATGGCTGACTTCACAGTAAAGTCCGGCAAACATACGGTATGCATTCCGCATCGCTCCGACATATCCGCCTCCGTGAAGCTGTAAGATTACTTTTTCCGTATTCGGATTTTCTTTTGCCTGTAAATACTCCATGGAGAAATTATCCATCTCGATCACATCTAATGAAAAACAGTCCGGACATTTCCACGGCGGCTCCGAATCCCCGATTTTTTTCCTCAGTTCTCCATTTTTTATCTTTTTCCCAATCAGGTGATCATTTGTCACATGGGCGATCAGGTCCCTCATGACTCTTCCCCTGATACTCGCTTCGCTCTCTCTCATCCGATTGCTCCTGTTCTTTTTATTCTAAATATAACTCAGCGGACATGAAATCTTCGTTTCAGTTCCACCCTTGCCCTGCGGTCTCCGATGATCAGTGTTCCAAGAAACAGAAACAGGGAAAACGCAAATGCGATCAGTGCAAAAAGCTGTGCCGTCACGATACCGGTAAAAATCAGTATTACCGGAACAATGCTGCATAAAATCATAAAAATCTGCCACATCATATAGCTCTGCCAGTTTCTGCGGTTTACGATCATACAGATGATAATACCAACATCGACTAAAATGATCGCCGACGGCAATGCATAATTGACAGACCATCCGCGGTAGCCGACCAGAAAATCGATTGCGATCACGATCAGTATCGCCATCAGCGTGAGTACCGTGATTTTGGCGCGGTAACCTGTCTTTCCAAGAATTGCAAAACGGATCAGCATATATCCGTAAAAGAATCCAAGCCCCGTGATCGCACTCCATGCAATCTGTGACTCGGTGACCACATTGATATAAATGAGCAGCACCTCAACCAAAAGTGCACAAAACAGATAGATTTTACTGATCATTGTCATTTTCCGGGTGTGCACTCTCACATCCGGGTACATATTCTCCACTTCACCTGTGTATTCTAACACGGATCCGCAGAGTGGACAGCGCTCTGTTTCATCTGATATCTCCACATTACAATTTCTGCATTTACTCATAATTTACTCCATTACTCTTTATTTCTACCGCAATCCCGTCCGAGGCTATTTTCCGGAAAAATCCACGCTGCACAGACGCATCGACAAGATCATAACTGAAACTGAATACAAGTGTATCCCCGTAAGAGCAGATCGTTCCTTTCAGATGCTGCCCCTTTGACATGGCAAGAAATGCATGAAACATTTCCACATAAGGGCGGTACTCTTCTGTCACGGAAATATTGCCGATATTTGTGATCGTCGCAGTATTGGCAAGTGCAGAAGTTGTATATACATACTTCATTGCAAGGTTTTTCAGGAAAAGCGGCACAACTCTTGCAATCAGCAGTTTTTCATTGGAAACGTTATAGGAAAACAGCTTTTCAAGATTTTCCCGGTTGATCTGGCTTCGCAGGCTTTCCTTCACGATTGCAGCCACCTCTGCAAACGTATAGGTCTCTTTGGTCGGATGAAATTCTGCGGACACCATGACAAAAAAGTTTTTCGTGGTAATAGAATTAAAATACGGCCGCAGATTAACCGGCACCGCAACACGGATCGGACACTTTGACGGCATGCCGTGCAGACATTCTGTATAAACGCTCCAGATGTACACACTTACCAGATATTCGTTGATACTGATTTCCATCGCATGACAGACCCGTTTCAACTCCGGTATTTTCATATAACCGTGCATCACGCCGAACTCGCCCGGTCTTAACTTTTCTCCACGGATCAGATATGCCTTTTTTGTCTGGTATCCTTTTGCGGAACTTTTTTTGTAATTTTTTAAGAAACTGTCTTCCCGGTTCAAAGACGTATCAACACTTAATGAATCTCCCAGCTTTTCCTGCAGGTCTTTATGTGCCAGACGCAGATACTGGTAAGTCAGCTCTTTTAAGAAATTGATTCCTCCCATTCCATCCGTCAAAACATGGAATACTTCCAGATTGATCCTGCATTTATAATAGGTCACACGGAACATATAACTGCGGTTTTTATTCTGCTGGATATATCTACATGGAAAATTGTTCTCCATGCGAACCTTTGGCGCCGCTTTTCCGTTTTCCTCAAAATAATACCAGAACACCCCCTGCCGCAGTCTTAAGTTAAACCCGTCAAACTTCGGAAGCACCATATCAAGTGCCCTCTGCAGTAATTCCGGATTGATCTCCTCTTTCAGTGTAACACTGATCCTGTACACATTGCTCATGCTCTCCCCGGCAATGACCGGAAAAAGGTGTGCTGTATTATCAAGTCTGTCCCAACGGATATCACGGTTTGTCGGAACTCCTTTACTCTGTTTTTTCATATATTCCTCGTTTCTGCATATTTTACAGGCAGGCTGGGTTTCTGTTTTTTCTTCTCTCCCCCCGCTCATAAAATACACAATCTATTGTATGCAATTATAAAATAACCTGACATAAAATACAAGTTTGGGCATATCAAAATTACCTGATATAATGCTATAAATTTTCTTAAAATTCCCTTATTTATTTTTTAATTTATGATTGTATAAAATTTCCCTTCATATTGTAATGTTTTTGTAACATCTATAAAATATTTATAAACAAGGAGGATTCACTTATGAAAATTTTCAAACGAACAGTCAGCTTATTTTTAGCTTTCTGTCTCTGTGCCGGGATGCTTTTACTGCAGCCGCAGTCAACGGTATCCGCAGCCGTCAGGAACAAACCGACCACCACTGTACTTCGCATGTCCAGTAATTCTTTCGACAGTTCTGCAATCTATGTCAATCTGCCAAAAGCCAAAGTATGTTATATCAAAAACATCAAAACCAGCAGTAAAAATCTGATTGCAAAAAACACCCACTATTATACTACCAGTTCAGACGATACATACACGGATACCTTTGCGTCTATCGGCCTCTATGCCAAAAAAACCGGTAAATACAAAGTCACCTATAATATCTGCGATAAATCAGGAAACAAACTTTCTTCGGGTAAAGTAACAGTATATGTAAAAAATGACCTGCCAGTCAAATCTGTCAAATTTGCAGGTAAAGAAGTTAATTATGCCCTTACGAGCAAAAAATCCGGCAAATTATCTGTTAAAATGAACAAAGGTTACACGCTGAAAAAAATCACTGTCACCACTTACAATAAGGCAGGTAAAGAAGTTGTAAAAACAATGAAAAACAACAGCACCTTAAAGCTTGGCGAGTACGCATATATATTTGATAATTCATATTCCAGCGGCAGAAACTATTCTACCTCACTTGCTGCGCGTACCAAGATCACTATTACTTATATCGACAAATATACCAAGCAGGAATGTGAGAGTATTTATTCCATTTCCCGTCTTGCAAAATAATCCAACAGGAGGATATCTGATATGAAATTATTTAAGCAAATTACTTGCGCTGTTCTTACACTTTGCCTGTGCGCCGGATTATTACTGATCCCTTCTGCGCCGGTATCTGCTGCAACAGGTCCAAGCGCCCCAAAGGCTGTAGATGTTTCTTATTACAAAAATTATCCGATGGTCAATGATTCGGCTATCTCCGTACAGCTCGGTACAAACGGAAAAAACATCAAAAATATCAAAACATCGAGCAAAAACCTGAAAGCCAAAGTAACAAGACTTTCACTTTCCAGCTCCAGTAATTCCGGATACGTTGGTGTCTATGCCAAGAAAACCGGTAAATACACAGTATCTTTTGATGTATATAATGCACAGAATAAAAAGATTAAAAAATTTACTGTCAAAGTCAATGTAACCGAGCCGACATTCTCTAACAATAGTCCTTTTAAGAGTGTAACTTTTAACAACAAAGAATATGATTACGCAAAGGCAGTCTACAATAAAAATTCTGTCAAAGTCAATGTCAAAATGAACAAGGGTTATAAATTAAAGAAGATCGAATACTCTACTTACAGCAAGCCAGTTGCAAAAACAAATTCTTCCTATTCAACCACTTATTCAAACTCCGAGATAACAAAAAAGGTAAAAAATGGAAAGAGTATCCAGTTAGGACATTATGGATACTATTACGGACATGACTACTCTTACGCATATGGTACTTACTCTTATGAGTCATACAGCCGTGATGGTGATATTATGGCACCGACAATCGTGAAAATCACATATCTCGATAAAAATAAAAATACGATTTCTACCTCGTACACACTGTACCGTATTGCAGATGATGTAAAATAACAAACTCAAAAAGCACAAAAAACGAGGAACCTGTCACGAAACAGGTTCCTCATTTTTTATTCATTATTAAATTATATTCTATTCTCTTTTATCTCTCCAGCGGATATTTCTCTGTCAGCGATTTTACGATTGCACACGCTTTATCAGCTGCCGGTTCACCCTCCTTGATCATCATGGCGATTGCCTCTGCAATCTGATCCATATCCTCTGTGTTTAGTCCACGGGAAGTAACTGCCGGCGTTCCAAGACGTACACCGCTTGTTACGAATGGGGATTTCGGATCGTTCGGGATCGTATTCTTGTTGCAGGTAATATTGACAGAATCGAGAAGTTTCTCCACTGCCTTTCCGGTCTGATCATAATTTGTCAGATCAACAAGCATCAGGTGATTGTCTGTACCGCCGGATACGATTTTAATATCACGGCTTAACAGTCCCTTGCAGAGTGCCTGTGCATTGTCAATGATATTCTGCTGGTATACTTTAAACTCCGGCTGAAGTGCCTCTTTAAAGCAGACTGCCTTCGCAGCAATCACATGCATCAAAGGTCCGCCCTGGATTCCAGGGAAAATAGCTTTGTTAAAGTTATATTTGTCTGCGATTTCCTGACTGGATAAGATCATGCCTCCACGCGGTCCACGCAGTGTCTTGTGTGTTGTGGTTGTGACAACGTGTGCATACGGGATTGGGCTTGGATGAAGTCCTGCAGCGACAAGTCCTGCGATATGTGCCATATCGACCATCAGAACTGCTCCGCATGCATCTGCGATCTCACGGAATCTCTTGAAATCAATGGTTCTCGCATAAGCACTTGCACCTGCGATGATCATCTTCGGCTTGCACTCCATCGCGATCTCTTCTACTTTGTCATAATCAATAAATCCCTCGTCATTGACACCGTAAGGTACAATGTGAAAATAAGTACCGGAAAAGTTTACAGGGCTTCCGTGTGTCAAATGTCCGCCGTGATCTAAGTTCATTCCCATGACCGTGTCACCCGGTTTTAAGATGGCAAACTGTACAGCCATATTCGCCTGTGCACCTGAATGTGGCTGTACGTTCGCATACTCACAGCCAAACAGCTCTTTCGCACGCTCTCTTGCAAGTTCCTCTACAACATCCACACACTCACATCCGCCGTAATATCTTTTCCCCGGATAACCTTCTGCATATTTATTTGTAAGAACACTGCCCATCGCCGACATCACTGCCTTGCTTACCCAGTTTTCGGATGCAATCAGCTCAATATGACTGTTCTGACGTTCAAATTCATCGGTGATGGCATTTGCCACTTCCATATCAACTGCCTGAATATCTTCCAGTGTATACATAATCCGTAATTCTCCCTTTCTTTGCTGTTTGATCAATGTGTCTTTCTACGAAAAACACTTGTCTTTTGCTATGTTTATCATTATATATGACTTTCCTTTTTTTGGCAATTCCAAATGCCAGAATAGTTATATCAAATTATTATAAATGATATAAGCCCTGACGATAAAGCCAGATGGCACCTGCGATCTGTAAAATGAGGATCAGTGGTATTCCTATAACAAAATACCAGTGTCTCGTCTTGTGGCGGAACACATACATTCCCGCCCACGTTCCGATACTGCCGCCTAAAATGCTGACTAAAAAAAGCATTCTTTCTGAGATCCGCCATCGATGCATTTTCGCCCTTCTTTTATCCTCTCCCATAATAAGGAAGCCCACCAGATTTAAAAAGATCAGATAAGCTGCGATCGTATCCATATGTTTCTCCTTTTTTCTAAAATAGAATCCTGTTCTACAGGATTCACCGCCTGCGCGACATAATTCATCTCCGACGCAGTGTGATCCCGCCCGGAGGGCTTTAAGATTCATAGGACGTAATTTCCTATGAATCTTAAAAGTCCCGGCAAATAACTGCCAGGACTTTCACTTTTCTTCAACAGATCTTATTCTGTTATTTTATTTTTACCAAGATGAACTTTCATCACATACCACAACTCGGTTGCAATGCAGATAGATGAATATGCACCGCAGATCATACCTGCCATCAGCGGCAGTGCAAATTCACGAATACTTGCTACACCAAGAAGGAACAGCATAAATACCATAATAAATGTTGTTATGGATGTGTTGATGCTTCGTGATAAGGTCTGTGTCAGGCTTCGGTTTGCTACTTCCATCAGATCTTCCCTTGTCTGTTTACCATGCTTTAATGCAAGGTTCTCACGGATACGGTCAAAGATAACGATCGTATCGTTGACAGAATAACCAATGATCGTCAGCATACATGCGATAAATGTATTGCCGACTGAAATACGCATCAGCGCATATACGGTAAGTACAACCAGTACGTCGTGGATCAGGGCAATGATCGCACTGGCACCGAAACGGATATCTTTAAAACGGAACCAGATATAGATCAGCATACAGATTGTTGAGATAATAACCGCCTTGACTGCATCCGCACGCATCTCACCACTGATCGTGGAACTGATACTCTGGAATGTAATGGTGGATTCATCTACATCAAAACTGTCTGCCAGCTTATTATTCAGATCATCACGCTCTTCTTTGGATAAAGTACGTGTCTTGATCGTAATCTGAGTTGTTCCCTCTACTTTGTTTGCCTGAATATTGCTGTCTCCAGTTACTTCTTTTACAACCGGGATAATATCATTTTCAATATCTTCGATCGTATATTCTTTGCCGAAATCAGCAGTAGTGGAAGTTCCTCCCATGAAGTCAAGTCCATAATTCAGGGAGTTCTGACCAGATGCCTTATGTACTCCCATACCGATAAATCCGGCAGCTATAACTGCAATAGAAATTGCAAAGAATACATATCTCTTCTGCAGGAAATTGATCGTCTTTCTCTCTTTTGCACGTCCGTAGAATTTTTCATCTCTCATTCCTAACCAGTAGAAAGAATAAAGGATCCATCTTGTGACAACAAGTGCTGTAAACATGGAAAGGATAATACCGATCATCAGTGTATATGCAAATCCTTTTACAGTACCGGAACCTAATCCCATAAGAACAATCGCTGCAATCAATGTTGTGATATTACCATCTAAGATTGCAGACATCGCTTTGTGGAAACCATTCTTCATTGCAGTAATCACGGATTTTCCTGATGCAATTTCTTCACGGATACGTGCAAAGATGATAACGTTCGCATCCACTGCCATACCAATACTTAAGATAATACCGGCAATACCAGGTAATGTTAATGTGATCTCGAATAAGTATAAAGTTGCAATCACAAGTGCTGTATAAATTGCAAGTGCTAAAGCTGCTGCGACACCCGGAACTGCATATACAATGATCATAAATACCATTACGATCACAAGACCGATTGCTGCCGCTTTTAAACTGGAGGAGATTGCCTGGCTTCCAAGCTGTGCTCCTACCACACTGGACTCTAACTCTGATAACTGCAGGGAAAGAGAACCGATTCTGATCTGTGTTGCTAAAGTCTGTGCCTCTTCAAAGGTGCTCTGACCGGAAATCTGTGCAGTACCTCCGGTAATTGCCTCCTGAACAGTCGGATAACTGATAACTTCTCCATCGTATACGATTGGAAGTGCTTTTCCGACGTTTTCAGAAGTAACTTCTCCGAAAGTCTTTGCTCCCTCATCTGTCAGTGTAAGCTGTACCACATACTGCTTGTTTCCATACTGATCTGTGGTTGTTGCAGCCTGTGCATCTGCCACCTGGTCACCCGTCATAAATACGGTACCATCTGAAAGCTGGAACTCTAAGGAACCCGGATTACCAAGTTCTTCCAAAATCTTGCTTGCGTCCGTAACACCCGGGATCTCAACGGCGATACGATCATCTCCAACCTGATATACGGATGCCTCTGTACTGTAACTTTCCACACGCTTCTGGAGTTTGTAAATCGTATCACTCATATCCTCTGCACTCGGATTTTCATCCATGACCTGATAGGTGATCGATACACCACCGGACAGATCAAGTCCAAGCGGAATACTCATTTCTTCCCCAATACCGGTCGATGAAAGAATAATAGATGCATAATAGGCAAGTCCCGCAAATGCAGCGAGAATCGCAACTAATATGACTGCTGCTTTACTCTTTTTCATTTTCTTTTTCCTTCCTGTTTCTTATTTATTCACAATCGGCCTCGGCAGCCTTGATCATGATCGCGCACTCAATACGTTTTTTCTGCAATTCACATCCGATATCATATGCCCCACAGATGTCACCGCTGAAATTATACGCATTTGCTGCACATCCGCCGCTGCAGTAGAATCTTGCGAAACATTTTCTGCATTTTTCTTTTGCATAGACATTACAGCACTTAAACTCATCACGGATCTCTGTATTTTTTATACCTTCATCCACATTGCCAAGTAAAAACTTTTCATTGCCGACAAACTGGTGACATGGATAAAAATCTCCCCATGGTGTCACTGCAAGGTACTCGGTTCCTGAACCACAGCCGGACAGACGTTTTGCCACACATGGACCGCCCTCAAGATCAATCATAAAATGGAAGAAATTAAAATCATCTCCCTCTTTGTGACGTCTTACCATCTCCGCTGCAAGTTTGTCATATTCCTCAAACAGCTGTGGAAGATCTTCCTCTGTGATCGCATACGGTTCACTCGGTTCTGCAACTACCGGCTCCACGGAGATCTGTTTGAAACCAAGATCCGCAAGATGAAGTACATCTGCTGTAAAATCAGGATTGTAGTGTGTGAATGTACCACGCACATAATATTTGTCCTGATGTCTGCTCTCTGCAAATTTCTGAAACTTTGGAACGATCAGATCATAACTTCCTGCCCCTTTGCGGAACGGACGCATCTTATCATGAACTTCCTTTCTTCCATCGATACTTAAGACCACATTTGCCATCTCTTTGTTGCAGAATTCCATGATCTCGTCATTTAAAAGCACACCATTTGTGGTCAGTGTAAAACGGAAATTCTTGTCATGCAGCTTTTCCTGCTCTCTTCCATAGGCAACTAAGTCTTTTACGACCTGCCAGTTCATAAGCGGCTCGCCGCCAAAGAAATCCACCTCAAGATTTCGTCTGTTACCTGAATTGGCAATTAAGAAATCCAGTGCTTTCTTTCCAACTTCAAAGGACATCAGTGCCCTTCTTCCATGGTACTCTCCCTCCTCAGCAAAGCAGTACTGACATGCCAGGTTGCAGTCATGTGCAATATGCAGGCAGAGTGCCTTGACAACCGTCGGGCGTTTTTTGAAATCCATGATATAGTTTTCGTAAGTGTCCTTTGTAAAAAGTGACTCCTCATCGATCAATGTCTGGACTTCATCGACTGCTTCCTCCACTTCCTCTTTGCCGTATTTTCCGGACAGTGCAGATACGATCTCATCCCTTGCATACGATTCCGGCTGGCTCTGATCGATCATCTCAATGACATCATAAGTCACGTCATCCACCACATGAATCGCTCCGCTGTTTACATCTAAAACAATATCATAGCCGTTGTTCTTATACTGATGAACCACTATAATATTTCCTCTCTTTCTATCTGATTTTACAGCAAAACATTTAAAATTTTCTGCAAATCAATATATTTTTTTCAAGTATTACGGCATTTTAATGTTGCCGATAAAACGTACAAATGACCGCACGCTATGCGAACGGTCGTTTGCAGATTTCACTTATATCCGACCGTATGATTTTCATCGTTGTATCACACAGTCATTTTGTATGATGCCATAATGGCATATCCGGCACTCATATGCACAATTTTTACCATGCTATGCATGCCCGGCCGTACCAGCTCAAATCTTATTTGTGCTCGCAGCTCTGGTTTCCTACTGTACAGGATGTTTTGCATGCAGACTGGCAGGATGTCTGGCACTCGCCGCAGCCGCCTTTTTTGATTGTGTTCTGTAATCTCTTGGTATTTAATGTCTTTACATGTTTCATGATGCTTCTCTCCTTTTTTGTAATTTCCGCACACATGGGATACGCCATTTGCCCGCTCCCCGTAATACTATGTATTTATTCGCTTTCGCGCGGAGTTCTGTTAACTTATACAGTATAACATAACTTTTTTCATATGGGAAGTTTTTTTTATTCCGCATCCTTCGGCAGGATAATATTAAAGATGATCGCCACAATGGCTGCCGGAACAATACCGGAACCGCCAAAGATCAGCTGGATGCCCTGCGGCAGATGTGCAAGGATGCCGCTGCTGGATCCGATTCCATAGCCAAGTCCCAATGCGACGGAGACGATCGTGATATTGCGCATCGTCATCGGTTCTTTGGTAATAAGCTGGATTCCGCTGATCACGATGGATGAAAACATCATAACGGCAGCTCCTCCAAGTACACTCTGCGGCATGATTGAAATCAGTGCTGCAAGTTTCGGGAATAAACCACATAAAATCAGGAATACGGCTCCTGATGCAAGCGCCATACGGTTTACGATTTTCGTCATTGTGACAAGTCCTACATTCTGACTGAAAGAAGTATTCGGCAGAACACCAAAAAGTGCTGCAAGCGAAGAACCAATTCCATCACAGATGACACCGCCGGAAAGTTCTTTGTCGGTAGCTTCTCTGCCCATTCCACCTTCCATAACACCGGAGATATCTCCGACTGTTTCAACCGCGGTAACAACAAACATGATCAGAACCGGAATGATTGCTCTCCAGTCAAATACCAGTTTGACCGGCATTAATTTCGGAACGGAAAACCAGGCTGCATTTGCAACCTTATCCCAGTTTAACACCCAGGCTTTTGTGTATTCCACACCATCCGCATTGACTGCTGTTGTCGGCAGTACCAGTCCCATGATCGCAGCAATGATATAGCCTGCCACAATACCGATCAGGATCGATGATGCACTCGCCATACCTTTCATCCAGTGTTTCACTGCTACAATGATCAGTAAAACAGCTGCTCCGAGCAGTAAATTTTCTACTGAACCAAAGTCGTTTGCCGTATTGCCGCCGCCAAAAGAATTGACGCCGACCGCGATCAGTGACAATCCGATCGACAGTACAACGGTTCCCGTTACAACCGCAGGGAAAAATCTGCGGAGCGGCTTTAACAGAAATCCAAGGATTCCCTCAAACAGACCACCAATGACGGATGCACACATAATGGCTCCATATGCAAGGATTCCTCCTCCCATTACCTGAACCACACTGTTAAACACACCGATAAATCCGGAACTCGTTCCCATGATGATCGGTACCTTTCCACCAACCGGTCCGATCGCAAATAACTGGATCAGTGTCACGATCCCGGCGATCAGCATCGCATTCTGCAGCAGATCGACCTGCAGACTGCCGAACTCCTCACCTGCAATACCACATGCCCCTGAGATGATCAGGATCGGTGTCAGGTTTCCCACAAACATTGCCAGCACATGCTGTAATCCCAGCGGGATTGCCTTTTTCAGCGGGAGTTTTCCGTAAAACTCGTACTCTGCTCCCTGTCTCTTCTGTCTTTCCATGTCTTCCTCCTCGTGCGTATCTTTTTCTGCATGAAACATTGATAATTTTTTTCATTCATGCACATTTTCTTTGAGTATAGCACGCCGCTGATATTCTGCGCAAGTCCTGTCTATATGCTAATTGGCACACTGACAGTAACCACTAACTTATCATTCCGCCCGCCATCCCGGATGCCGCACATAGAATAAATGTTGTCGCCACTTTCGGCAGTTCCATGGAGACTCCCTGTTTAACCAGCACTGATATCAGGAATAAAATGCAAAAATAAATGGCTCCCGCTGCAAATCCCCATAAAAATTTCTGTGTTTTCATGATCTTTCCCATGAAAAATCCACCGATCACTCCGGAGACGATATAAATGACAACGATTCCCACCTTTACTGCCGATTCACTCAGATCAAACTTATATAACAGTGCAGCCAACAGTAACAGGAACAGGCAGCTTAAAAGGAACATGACCAGCACGGACACCAATACCGCAGTGACCGGATTGTTTTTTGCATCTCTTGTTTTCATTTTTGACTGTATATTCATTGACCACTCCACAGGTTTTCGATTCTGTTTCACTATATGAAAAAAACGCAAAAGCTATGCTTTTTTTACATGCTTTTGCGTTTTTTATTTTTATGATCCACCTTTTGCTGACTCTATCTTACAGATATGCAATACTATAAGCTGCCTTGAATGTTCCGCCCTGCGGCAGCATGTTTTCGTAGTCGCGCTGCTGCAATGTGCCGGTAAAATCTGTGGCATCGCATCTTCCGTACCATGGTTCAATGCAGACGAAAGGTGCATTTTTTCCTTCCGGTGACCATACTGCAAATAGTGGAGTGTCAAATTTTACGGTTACATACGGGATGCCTTCACGGTCAAGCAGGGAAACCTCTCCGGTCTGTTTTCCTTCGACCATGTAAGTGCACTCATCAAAGAATCCTTCCGTAAATGTCACACAGCCATCTTTCAGTGCCAGGACTTTATCCTCCATCACCGCCATACCGTCCGGTGTGTTTCCATGATGATGAATAGTATCTGCCAGACCGCCAAATTTGAGACCATATCCGGTTTTATTTTCCTCTCCGTGAACCGGGCAGTTGAATGCCGGATGTGCACCGATGGAAAAATATAATTCTTTTGTGTCGGTGTTTTCCACAGTCCAGTTTACTTTCACCTCGTTTTTGCACAATTCATAACCAATGTGCAGTGCAAAATGAAATGGATATTTTTCACAGGTTTCCGCAGTATCGGTCAGTACAAATGAGATGTTCTCTTCCGTCTGTGCCTCTAATGTAAACTCCATATCTCTTGCAAATCCGTGCTGTCCCATCGTATAAGTTTTTCCGTCATAACGGTATTCTTTGTTTTTCGGCGCACCGACAAACGGAAATAATACAGGGGATGTTCTGCCCCAGTACTTTTTATCACCACACCACATATATTCAAAGTTATCTGATTTTCTTTTTACAGATTTGATCTCTGCTCCAAATGAGTCAATCTCCACTTTTAAATTTTCATTTTCCAACATATATCTCATATCTGTCTCCTCTTCATACAGGCATTTCATTTCTCATCTGCCTGTCACTGCTCATTTTTCATTGCTGTTACATTATAACCTAACTTTTCCATAAAATCTATCCGGCAATCGTTTTATTTTTCACGCTACATACTGATACATGAATACAAAATGGCAGATGCTTCCAGCCATGACAAACAGATGAAATACTTCATGGGAGCCAAACTGACTGTGCTTCGCGTTGAACACCGGCAGTTTTAATGCATAGATCACACCGCCGACAGTATAGATCAGACCACCTGCAAGCAGCCACAAAAATGCTGCCTGGGAAAGAGTGGCTAACAGTTCCCGGAATACAAACAGACACACCCATCCCATTGCGATATAGATCACGGAAGAAAACCACTTCGGGCAGTTGATCCAGAGCACTTTTATCAGCATTCCTGCCGCCGCAATGCCCCACACTGCCGCAAGCAGCGTATAACCCGACTTCCCGCCAAGTACGATCAGACATACCGGCGTATAAGATCCGGCAATCAGGACAAATATCATCATATGGTCGAGTTTGCGGAATATCTTTAAAATTTTATCCCGGACAACAAGCGAATGGTACACCGTACTTGCACCATAAAGCAGCACCATGCTTCCCATAAACACGGCCATTGCCAGAATCGTTGTATGATTTCCATTCAGCGCAGCCTTGACTAACAACGGCGATGTGGCAAATATTGCCATCATCATAGCTATAAAATGTGTAATGGCGCTTCCCGGTTCACGAATCCCTATCTGTAACATAATATGACCTCCTTTTAGCAAAATAGTATTTATTATTTTTACATGTAGTATTTGTTACTATATCTTTTGTATTTTGATACTACTACTTATTATACATTATGTCAATTATATTTATGCTACATTTTTTCTCAATTTTTGCAGGTTTTTAGGAGGTTTACACAAATTTGCAGAACGCATTTTCCTATGAAGATTCGGATATCAAAAAACTGCCGCCCGCAGAATCTTATTCATCCGGGCGGCAGTCCTCTGTAACTCTATTCTTTTTTATAATTCGCAGTTATTTACGGTTCTTGGGAACGGAATAACATCACGGATGTTAGACATTCCTGTCAAGTACATAACGCAGCGCTCGAAACCGAGTCCGAATCCTGCATGTCTTGCAGAACCATATTTGCGGAGATCCAGATAAAACTGATAATCTTCTTCTTTTAAGCCGAGTTCATTGATTCTTGCAAGAAGTTTATCGTAATCATCCTCTCTCTGGCTTCCTCCGATGATCTCACCGATACCAGGTACCAGACAGTCAACGGCTGCTACGGTCTTTCCGTCATCATTCATCTTCATGTAGAATGCCTTGATCTCCTTCGGGTAATCGGTTACGAATACCGGACGTTTGAAGATCTCCTCGGTCAGATAACGCTCATGCTCCGTCTGAAGATCAGTTCCCCAGGAAACTTTATATTCAAACTTGTCATTGTGTTTCTCTAAGATCTCAACTGCCTCTGTGTATGTCACGCGGGCAAAATCGGAATTTGCCACATGCTGCAAGCGCTCTAAGAGTCCTTTGTCAATGAAGTTGTTGAAAAATGCCATCTCTTCCGGTGCATTCTCAAGTACATAGTTGATGATGTATTTTAACATGCTCTCGGCTAAGATCATGTCATCTTCCAGATCTGCAAATGCGATCTCCGGCTCGATCATCCAGAACTCTGCTGCATGTCTGGTCGTGTTGGAATTTTCTGCACGGAACGTCGGTCCAAATGTGTAGATGTTCTTAAATGCCATCGCATAAGTCTCACCGTTTAACTGTCCACTTACGGTAAGATTGGTCGGCTTATTAAAGAAATCCTTCGTATAATCTACCGTTCCATCCGGATTTTTCGGAAGATTGTTCATATCCAGTGTCGTTACCTGGAACATCTCTCCGGCACCCTCACAGTCGCTTCCTGTGATCAGTGGTGTGTGTACATATACAAAATCTCTCTCCTGGAAAAATTTATGAATTGCATATGCAATCAGGGAACGTACACGGAAAACTGCCTCAAATGTATTTGTTCTCGGTCTTAAGTGGGAGATCGTTCTTAAATACTCAAAGCTGTGTTTCTTTTTCTGAAGCGGATAATCCGGTGTGGAAACACCCTCGATCTCGATCTGCTCTGCCTGGATCTCAAACGGCTGCTTGGTTCCCGGTGTCGCAACAAGTTTACCTGTCACGATGATCGCTGCACCGACATTTAACTTTTCAACATCATCAAAGTTCTCTAAAACATTGGAATATACGACCTGAACCGGTTCGAAAAATGTTCCGTCGTTCACCACGATAAATCCAAAATTTTTGGAGTTACGGATGCTTCGCACCCATCCGCCGATCGTCACGGTCTGATCCACATATTCTTCCTGTTTCCGGAATAAATCCCTTACATTTACCATATCCATAATTGAATCCTCCAATCCCCATCTCTTTGGTCTTCTTTTGGGATATTTATTTGATTAATTTGCTGTTTCTGTCTCGGCAGCGTCGACAGCTTCCTGCGGTTCTGCACTCTCTGTGCCCTCAGTACTCTCTGTCTCCGCCGGAGCTTCCACAGTCACATCCGCATTATCTTTGACAGACTGCAATGCAAGATTATCAACATAGACCTGTCTTAAATATTTTTCACCATAAGCTGCATCACCGTAGCCATAGTTCTTATATAAATCGTCTTCAGATGACAGACTGTTATTGCTCATCAGAGTCTGCACATAAGAAGAAAATCCGTCCTCGTCAAGCTCGGTGCCCTCTTTTGCTGCGATCGCACCTGTGATAAACTCCATGGAAATATTTTTCTCCATGCCTGATTTCCACTCCTGACGCACCTCATCAAGTGTCATGTTGTACTGGCTGCTGACGTAATCCTCAAGTTTGGATGCATCCCCATCACAATAATTCTGTACATACTGTTTCTCATAATCATTGACACGGGCTGTCAGATAATCTTCCGGGATATCCACTTTACAGTTTTCTAACAGGTACTCCTGCACTGCTGTGTAAGTGTCACTGTCCTTATTGCTGCTGGCCTGATTTTCAAGGAATGATTTAATCTGTGCATACATATCATCTACTGTGTCAGCCTGAAACTGTTTCTGCGCAAAATCGTCATCCACATCATCGAGTGTCATCTCTTTCTGGATTGAGTTGACGGTAAATGTGAATACAACCTGTTTTCCGGCAAGGTCTGCATTGCCATAGTTATCCGGGAATGTCACATCGCTGTCAATAACATCACCGACAGATGCACCTTTTAAATCATCGGTAAAACCGTCGATAAAGGAGCTTGACTGGCTTCCTGCGGAACAGTTATTGTCCACATCGATATTCTGATCCTCGGCACTTCCATTATCAAATGCCACTCCGTCTAATTTTCCAACATAGTCCACGTTTACGATATCACCATCTCCAACGGTTGTTTTGGTATCATCTGCAACGTAGAACGGTCCGTAATAAGAAAACATCTGCTCAAAATAATCTTTTGCATCCTGGTCATCCACATCATAATCGCCTGTGATCGTAACCGGAACCTTGCTGTAATCACAGAGTGTCACATAATCGGAAGGATCCAGATCATAAGAAGGACTCTCATATTCCACTGTTTCTGTTCCTTCTGCTGTTTCCGTGCCGTTTACTGATTCTGCAGCCTCTGTCCCCTCTGCGGTATCATTCTTCTTCCCGCCGCATCCGAGTGCAGTGACTGCCATCATCGTACAAAGCATTAATACTACTACTTTTTTCTTCATAATTATAATTACCTTTCTAATCCTTTAAGACAAGCTTTTCCGTCTAACTTTAATAACATACCACAATTTCTGCAAAAATAAAAGTATGTTTGACAAAAGTTATCGTATATGATAGTTTTTTGAAAAAGGGGAAGAAACTATGGGAAAAGCACTTATATTAGGAAAAGATACAAAACATCTTGACAAAGATATAGAGTTATGCCGCACAACCAATGAGCGGATCAGTGATCAGGCGGCACAGTTATTGATTGAAAATCAGATTCCATTTACGCGGAGTTTTATTAAGATACCATTTTTTCTGCGCGAAAAATACCGGGGTGCACACCAGTTTTATGTCATCCATACCAACCGCAACCGCTATTCCCAGGCAAGACATACACTCGATCATATGGATTCCGTGTTCCGGCGCAGACTGATCGTGAGTAACTATTAAAATCCAGATACCCTTTTTCTTATATCTCACAGACTTTATACAGGTAACTATTCCCCTGTTTTCCCACTCTGTCCACGATTTCTAAATCCGTCAGAATCAGAAGCACAGTCTGTGCAAGCGACAACGGAATTTTTGCAGATTTTGAAAAATCTTTCGTAGTAAAAGGTTCCGGCAGGTCAAATGGGATAAACTGCATATAATCTTCCCGTCTCTCAATGCAGACTTCCTCCACAAACTGCACCGGGATCCGGTCATAGCGCTCACTGCCTTTCTTTTTATCTCGGCTCCAGCCGTTTAACAGGCGGTACTCCTCCATATCGATCAGTGCAAACCGAAATCTTAAATTTTCATTTTTTAAAAACGGACGTATTTTATACAATTCTTTAAATGCCACATACGGATTTCCTTTTTTGGGGGACTTGCGCTTCGGTGACATCTCGCCACTCTCTTCATCGATCCACGAAAGCCATTTGACATGCGGGATCGGATAGACGATCGTGACCGGATAGATTTTTAAGAACGCATCAAGTTTTCTTCGCATAACATTAAAGGAGCGCGTCTGTATCTCAATGATCTCGGTCCCCGTAAAAATGTCCGCCACAAAATTTTCGATTGGGATTTCGTGCATATCCGTATCCGGCGCATAATAATTTTTCAAAACGGCATGTACCGTTTTCTCTGAGAGCGTCCCGATTCCCTGACGCTCCCTGTTTATCCCGATCACTCTGTTTTTTGCAGCTTCAAACCTCAATTCATCAATACACATGACACACTCCTCTTGCAGAATGAAGTCTTATTTTCTCTCCGGATGCTTCATATCCTTTAAAATATCAAAGCAGTCAAAAGTTCTGAAGTAGTCATCCGGTGTCTCTGCACGGCGGATCAGCTGGGTGGAACCATCCTCTTTTAACAATACCTCCGCAGAGCGCAGTTTTCCGTTATAGTTATATCCCATGGAGAAACCATGTGCTCCTGCATCGTGGATCACAAGCAGATCTCCCATATCGATCTTCGGCAGCATACGGTCAATGGCAAATTTATCACAGTTCTCGCAGAGGGAACCTGTCACATCATATTTGTGGTCGCAAGGCTCGTCCTCTTTTCCCATAACGGTGATGTGATGATATGCCCCGTAAATTGCCGGACGCATCAGGTTGACTGCACAGGCATCCACACCGATATACTCTTTATAGGTGTGTTTCTCATGGATTGCTTTCGTCACAAGGCAGCCGTAAGGTGCTAACATGAAACGTCCCATCTCTGTATAAATAGAGATATTTCCAAGTCCTGCCGGAACTAAGATCTCCTCAAAAGCTTCCTTGACCCCCTGTCCGATCACGCGGATATCGTTCGGCGTCTGATCCGGTGTATAAGGCACACCGACACCGCCGGAAAGGTTGATAAACTGGATATCACATCCGGTCTTGTCACGCAGTTCCACAACCAGTTCGAACAACTGTCTTGCCAGTTTCGGGTAATATTCATTTGTCACGGTGTTGCTCGCTAAGAATGCATGTACACCGAAATGTTTTGCGCCTTTTTCTTTTAAGATCTTAAATCCCTCGATGATCTGCTCATGTGTAAAACCATATTTGGCATCACCAGGATTATCCATGATGCCGTTGCTCATCTTAAAGACTCCGCCCGGATTATAACGGCAGCTGATCGTCTCAGGAATTTTGCCGATCGTTTTCTCTAAAAAGTCAATGTGGGTAAAATCATCTAAGTTGATGATCGCACCAAGTTCATTGGCAAATTTAAACTCCTCGGCAGGTGTATCGTTTGAGGAAAACATGATGTGCTTTCCGTCAAATCCCTGAGAGTCTGCCAACATCAGTTCTGTTAAGGATGCACAGTCGCAGCCGCAGTCATATTCTTTTAGGATATCAAGGATGTACGGGTTTGGCGTTGCCTTTACCGCAAAATACTCACGAAATCCGGGATTCCAGGAAAATGCTTCCTTGACCGCCTTCGCATTTTCACGGATTCCTTTTTCATCGTAGAGATGAAACGGTGTCGGATATTTTTTTACGATCTCTTCGAGCTGTTCTTTGGTTACAAAAGGTTTCTTCTTCATAATATTCCTCCATTTTATTAAAATACAGCCTGTATCAGCACCATATAAAGCACTGTCCCGACGCCGATACTAAGCAGGTTGTTTCGTTTCCAGACATGAAGCAGTATCACTACTGCCACCGCTATAAACTCCGGTAATCCATATGGATAGGATGTGATACTTACCGCCTTTAAACAATAAATCACCAACATTCCGATGACTGCCGGCGGCAATACTTTTCCAAGATACTGTATCACCGGCGGGATCGGTTTTCCCGGCGGAAAGAATAAAAACGGGCAGAGTCTTGTAAAAAAGATCGTTCCCGCAACTGCTGCAATGATAACAAGTGAACGCGCCACACTAACCGGCATGATGCTCTACCTCCTTTTTCTGTTCTGTTTCTTTATCCAAAAACTTTCTGCACGGAAGCAGGATCAGCATAATACAGATCATGGTCGGCAGAATAAAATTGTCTGCGCCAAAGATCAGAAGACAAACCAGTCCGCATCCAAGTCCGATCAGTACGCTCGGACGGTTTTTTGACTCCATCCACTGCTCCACCATGATCACGACGAACAACGCCGTCATCGCAAAATCAATTCCTGTCGTGTCGATTGGAAGTACTGATCCAAGCAGTGCCCCGATTGCGGAACCGATGATCCAGTAAAGCTGGTCTAACAGTGCGATTGCGAATAAAAACTGTCCTTCTTCCACATCCTTTGGCACCTTCGTGACAAAAAATAAGGAATATGTCTCATCTGTCAGGGAAAAGATCATATACAGACGTTTTTTTCCCATCTTTGCAAAACGCTCTAACAACGACAGTCCATAAAAAATATGCCGGATATTTAACATAAACTCCATGAAAATTACCTGTAAAAGACTCACGCCCGGCGCAAAAAAATTCACGGCGAGATACTGTCCACTCCCTGCATAACACAGGACGCTCATCAGTATTGCCCACAGAAAATTATACCCTTTTTCCTGAATCATCACTCCAAAAGCCATACCGATAAACAGATATCCTGTCATGACCGGTATGGTATATGGAAATGCGGCTTTAAATGCTTTTCCATAGGAGGATTTTTTACTTATTTTGTTTTTTTCTATTTCACAATCCATTTCTTTTATCTATCCCCTGCACTTTATCACTTTAGCTTATCGCACTATGTACTCTACAACAATTTTTACGATACATCAAGACAATTTTCAACAAAAACTTCACTATTGCAAAAACATGTGCTATACTTTTTCTAGTCGCGTTTTACACGAAAAGGAGTTATGAATGAGTATTACCGTATTAAACTATATGGATCAGGCATTAGTTGACCGTATCCATTCGCAGGCTGCCAAACGTGCCGAAACTGCAAAGCAGACTACTTCAGACGATTTTGCAACCGTGTTAGCTGACAGTACAAAAGCTATAGAAAACAATCAGAACACCATCAGCACCAATACCGCCGTATCTGATACATCGACCGTATCCACAGGTCAGACTGCTGCATCATCCGCAAGTTCTTATACTTCGAACGAGCTTGACTCTATTTTCGAAGATGCAGCCAATACCTATGGTGTTTCTTCTATTATACTAAAATCAATTGCAAAAGCAGAATCCGGATTTAATCCGTCTGCCGTAAGCAGTGCAGGTGCCGTCGGTATCATGCAGTTAATGCCATCGACCGCTGCTGCTCTTGGCGTTTCTAATTCCTACGATGCCAGAGAAAATATCATGGGCGGTGCAAAATATATCAGTCAGTTATTGTCCAACTATCAGGGAAATATCTCCCTTGCTCTCGCCGCTTACAATGCCGGCAGTGCAAATGTTGACAAATACGGCGGCATCCCGCCTTTTACTGAGACACAGAATTACGTTAAAAAGGTTCTCTCTTATATGGAAGAATTTGGTTCTGCTGTTTCTAATACGGTATCTTCCGTTTCAGACCAGCTTTCTTCTATTTTCAGTCTGACCGGAACTGCAAGAGATGAAGCAAATCAGATGCTCGCTGATTTCTTCTCCTCCAAAAATATCAGTAAAGATGCACTCGATATCTTAACCGCTATTTTAAAATTGAAAAATATGATATCTGGTCAGACAACATCAACAGATGTCTCTTCTGCTTTACAGAATACGGATACTACATCATCTGCTGTGGGAAGTACCTCTGAAACCCCATCCGACCGCACTGCAGTCCTTACTTCCATAAATTCTGATTCTGAAACAATTGAAGATATCACAAAAGACATCCCTGTACGCGTGATTCCTTCTGCAGAAACAGATACGGACGAAGATACTGATACTGAAACAAACACAGATATTGATGCAGCTGTCAGCACAGATACTAATGACGATGTCAGTACAGACACTGACAGTGAATCTTAAACATCCTGTTGCCTGCGGATTGCCCGCAGGCAATTTTTATGTCGATCCTATGGATCTCAAAACTTCTGTCTGATCCGTAACTGTTTCATACTTTCCTACATCGTTATGATAATTCTTCAATCTGTCCCTCTAAGTAGTGATTAAATTCTTTCATAAACTGATACACCGTCTTTACATCCTCTGTAGAATAATGGGACAAAAACTCCATATCCCTTTTTTCCCAGCGTTTGTGACGTTTTGCATGTTCCTCAAACAACATTTTTCCTAGATCCGTCAGTTTAAAATAGACTTCTTTTTTGTTCGATTCCAAAGTGTACTTTTCAATCAGCCCTTTCGTTAACAGTTTCTTTGTCATTTTGCTGATTGCGCCTCTTGTCATCCCCATATGTTCTGCGATCTTTGTGACATTCGGCAGTTCTAACCTTCCGATATAATCGATACAGTGTGTCTCAGAATATCCATATTCATCGAGACATTTCCCTTCGGTCAGCTTTGAGAGCATGTCCTGCCGCTCTAACATCAGCGCAAGCTCTTTTAACAGAAGCTCCTGCTCTTTCATACATCCACCCCTTACTTTGCGGAAATATTGTTTCCTCGTCAACAATTACTTCTGTTTTAATATAACGCAAGTTTGTTTCCTTGTCAACAATATATGACAAAGATTCTGGGCAAAAAAACAGAGGCGTCAAGATTTTTGTCTCTTGATGCCTCTGATGTTTTTACTGCTTACGCGTCAAAGTGAAATCCTGCCAGCAGCGAGCCTAGGCTGGTGCCTGTCGATTCTGTGTCGGTATATTTTTCCAGTTCTTCCTCGGCAACGCCTGCGGTATCGACCATTTCTTCCTGTAATGCTTTCATGCTGAGGCTGATCTTGTTGTCGTTGGTGTTAAGGACTTTTGCTTTGACTTTCTGTCCTTCTTTTAATACTTCGGATGGCTTTTTGATGCGGCGCTCACAGATCTGTGAGATGTGTACCAGACCGCTCAGTCCGTTTCCAAGGTTGATAAATGCGCCGTATGGCATCAGTGTCTCGACAGTTCCTTCGAGTACAGTTCCCGGCACGATCATGGAGATCTTGTGGCTGCGCTCTTCGGCTTCTGCTTCTCTTGCCACTGCCTTGCCGGATAAAACCAGTTTTTCTTTTTCCGGATCCACAGTGATCACACGCACTTCGATCTCTTTTCCGATCCACGCGTCAGTATCTTCCACATAGTCAAGTGTGATCTGGGATGCCGGGATAAATGCACGGATGCCTTCCAGATAGGTGACAACGCCGCTCGGTACGCTCTCTTTGATGCGGACTTTGACTGTTGTCTCATCTTCCATCATCTGTTTTAATTTATCCCATGCGAGTATATCGTTCGCTTCCTTTTTGGAAAGTACGATATTTCCGGCACCATCGTCCGTCTGTACCACAGTTGCCTCGATCACATCTCCCTTGTGTACCTGTTCCATGACATTAAAATCAGGATCATTGCTCAGATCAGCAACTTTGATGATTCCCTGCGCATAATATTTTAAATCCAGAGTCACTTCCTCTTCATTTACATCAATGACTGTACCGGAAATGATGTCTCCCTCGTTGATCCTGCGGAAAGAGGCTTCCAGTTCGTCTTTGTAGTCGTCCATTGTTTCCATTTTGTTATCCTCCCATTTGTTAATTCTAATACCTGCAAAACTCATCCACATTTTCTGAAATTGCGAGAGACTGACACATGAAACGAAGGCACGCTTCCGCTGCGTGTCGCTCGCAACGGATACTAAGTGACCAAAATACGGTCACTAAGTACCGGCGGCTCCCCAGCACCTTCTTATTCATTTGTCAGTCTCTCGCAATAGCTCCACATTTTGTTGAGTTTTGCAGAGATCTACATTTTCTAAACGGTATTATAACACACCCGTCCCTAAAACAAAATGACAACTTTGAACAGGTCCCCGTCGACCTCGACGTGGAATTCGCCGCCCTGGGCTTCGGTAAAACTTTTTGCGATCGCAAGACCAAGTCCGGAACCTTCTGTGTTTCTTGAACTGTCGCCACGCACAAATCGTTCCGTGATCTCATCACCGCTGATATGTATTTCCTCAGCAGACATATTTTTTAAGATGATCTCTACAAGGGATGCTTTCTTTCGCACCTCTAAATAAACCCTGCTGCCCTGCATTGCATATTTGACCACATTGACAAAGAGATTTTCAAAAATGCGGTAGGTTTTCTGGTTATCAAGCATTAACAGTACCTTTTCTTCCGGCACATTCCACTTAAGTTCGAGTCCCCGCTCTTTCATCTTATCCACATGTTCAATGCTGACCTGTTTGATCAGGTTTACAACGTCAAGTTCCATCTTATTAAGTACGATATTATTGCTGTTTGCCTTGCTGACTTCAAAAAGATCTTCGATCAGCACCTTAAGGCGCAGTGATTTACGCTCTAAAGTATCAATGTAAGAACGCCTTTCTTCCTCCGTGATGTCTTCTTTTTTCAGCAGTTCAATGTATGTCGTGATGGCAGTGAGCGGTGTTTTTAAGTCATGTGAAACATTTGTGATCAGTTCTGTTTTCATACGCTGGCTCTTTACCTCTTCCTCCACTGCTTTTTTCATACCGGTCTGGATCTGCGCAAGTTCGTCCCGGAACGGATTAAATATGCCAAAATCCCCCTGAATCTCCTGATCAAGATTACCTTCTGCGATCGTCTGCATGGCATCTAACATCGCATGATAATCTTTATTGATCTGCTCATAATGTTTCTTTATAATAAAAAACAGGACGATCGAATAGACAACTAATGCACCGATCCCAAAGAACCAGAACAAGGAACAGGCTGCAAGCACTGCAAAGTTTATAACGACAACTTTTAAGATCAATTTTGTCGTTTCCTCACTGAAATCAATGTGTGTGATCTCCCCGGAGAGTGTGTTCCACCACTGTCTGATCCGGTTGCCTGTCTTTTTAAACTGTTTTTTTATCCATGGGAAGATCTGATAGACCAGACTGTATCTTTTAACATATTCCCATAGTCCGACTGAAAATACCGGTCTCAGCAGATATGCGGCTGCAAACCACATTGCATAGATCAGCCACAAAGTTCCAACTGCAGTAAGTACGCTGATCACAACATCATAAACCTGTCCACCCATCAGTTCATCTGCCGCATCCGAAAATGAATCAAATCCATATGACCAGATAAGTTCCATAAAGTAATTCTGCAGACACAGTCCGCAGATCACACCTGTGACTCCAAGTTCTGCCGCGTAAGCATGTACCTTTCCATCATTTAAGATATTGCCTCCGGCTTTTTTCCCTGTCATAAAAAACATAAATGCGATCACCGCTACAACAGATGCGCCATACAATGGAAGTGCCCCATTAATTTTATAGGCGGACAGCTTTTCAAAATAATCTTCTTCCTCATCACTGCCAGAATCATAAAGAATATTTTCAGATGCTTTCTCTTTGGAAATACCGATCACAAACTCTATATTTTCCGGTCCTTTGAGCACGGGCATGTCTGTTGGATTAAAATACTCTTCCAGATTAGTTTTTAACAGTTCACTGCGTTCCTGTGCCCCTAAGGATTTTACTAAAAGATCGCCGCTATTTTCCCTGTCTGACAGCAGAGGAATTACTTCCATCGCCCCGACTTCATTAAATTTTACCGCAAACAATTCGCTGTAATATTGTGCCAGTTGTTCACTGACATCCTTTTCCTCTCCACCGAGTACGCTCTCTAAATTCTGCGTTGTATTTTTCAGTTTACTTCCATCTTCGGATTCCATGACGCAATAATCAATCTGGGAACGGATTTTTTCAAACTGACTGCTCCATTCATCCATCACCGACAATACTTCATCATTGGTTACCTGCTCTAATTGTTCCTGTGACTCCCACCTGTCGGTTTCATCCGCTTTTGCATAAGATGCGATATAAAGATCTGTTGCTGACATCTCCGTCTCACTCTTCTGATTCTGATATTCCAGATCGAGCAGATAAAATCCCTCATACAGATTTTTCAGAAACTGTGTCCGAATCTGCGTATCACTGTCTGCACCTGTTTTTGCTGCTTCTGTCTTTTGCATCCAGTCTTTGCTTCTGCGATTGATTCCCGGATAGCATAAAAAATTGATAACTGCTAAAACAAGAAGAAACCCTGCTGTTATCACAATCCCCGCCTTACGGCTGTTTTTCCATTTTATATCCAACGCCCCACACCACCTTTAAATATTTTGGTTCTCTCGGATTGATCTCGATCTTATCCCTGATATTTCTCACATGCACCATGATCGTATCTGTATTGATTGCTTTTTCATTCCAGACACGTTCGTAAATCTCGTCTGCCGAATAAACTCTTCCCGGATTTTTCATCAGAAGTGCTAAAATCTTAAACTCGATCGGTGTCATTTTCACAGGTTTACCATCCACAAATACTTCAACCGTATCCTCGTTCAGTTCGATTCCGCCGATGACATGCACCCTGTCGTTTTCTTTTTTGTTCTGCCCTCTGTTATTGAATTTTGTGTAACGTCTGAGCTGGGAATTGACACGCGCCATCAGCTCTAACGGTGTAAACGGTTTGGTCACATAATCATCCGCACCGATATTAAGCCCAATGACCTTGTCCGTCTCCTCCGACTTTGCAGAAAGCATAATGACTGGAAAATCATGATGTTCCCTGAGTTTTAATGTCATTGTGACACCATCCATCCGCGGCATCATGATATCCACGATCGCAAGATGTATCTCTTTGCTCTCAATAATCTCTAATCCTTCCACACCGTCTGCCGCTTTATAAACATTGTAATTCTGACTCTTTAAAAATATCTCGATTCCATCACGGATCTCTTTGTCATCTTCTACGATTAAAATATTGTACTGTTCCATTATTTTTGTCTGTGTGAAAGATTTTCACACTTCTCCCCTTTTCTTTCTGTGCCGCAGATATTCCTTTTTGCCACACTTCCTATCAGTATATCATTTACCTTATCAAAATGAAACAAATCTTATGTTATTTCCGGCACACCTGAATTATTTCTGCTCTTATCCTCCTTTGTGTATTATCTTACCTTCCGAATGCAAAGAACGCCCGCAGAAAAAGATAAAGATTTTCAAAAGATTTACTTTACATTTTCCTTAATTTCTGCAAAATTTTCTTTTTTTCTCTATATTTTTTGCATTTTGCTGATAGGAGTGTTAGAATACAAATGTTATTAAATTTTCGAGGAGGTTTACTTATGGACAAGAAAACAACAGGAATCGTTTCCTACATCACGCTTATCGGCTGGCTGATTGCATTCTGCGCCGGTGACAAAGAGGGTGCAAAATTTCATTTAAACCAGTCACTGGTGTTATACCTTGCATCCCTGATCAACAGCATTATTATTTCGCGCATTCCGATCTGTGGATGGGCTGTCAGCGGCATTCTCTCCATTGTATTCTTTATTTTCTGGATCATGGGATTAGTATATGCCTGCAAAGATGAAGAAAAAGAGCTTCCACTTTTAGGAAGTATTAAGATTTTAAACTAAGATATTAAAAAAACATTATTATGTAAAAACCCGGCTTTAAGGTTCATGACCCCAAAGCCGGGTTTCTTTTTCTGTGCACAGACCTGCCTGCTAAAACAGGCAGTCTGCTATCTTATACGATTTTCTTATACCTCTACGGTAATTTTGTCTAAGTGCCAGATATCATCTACATATTCCTGGATCGTACGGTCAGATGAGAATTTACCGGCATGTGCGATATTTAAGATTGCACTCTTTGCCCAGCCTTCCTCATCTTTGTATGCTTCCATGACGCGTTTCTGTGCATCTGCATAGGAACGGAAATCTTTTAAGATGAAATAGGTATCTGCAAACTGTGTACACTGTGTATTGAGCAGTGAGTTGTAAAGGTCACGGAACAGCTCAGGATCGTTCGGTGAATAGAATCCGTTGATCAGCTGCATCAATACCTTGCGGATATCCTGATCCGTATTAAAGATCTGCATTGGATCATAATCACGGTTTCTCTCATGCGCAATGACTTCATCGGAACTCATACCGAAAATAAATGCATTTTCTTTGCCGACTTCCTCTACGATCTCAACATTTGCACCATCCATCGTTCCGAGCGTCAGCGCACCGTTTAACATGAATTTCATGTTACCGGTTCCGGATGCCTCTTTACTAGCTGTGGAGATCTGCTCGCTGACATCTGCTGCCGCAAAGATCCACTCTGCGATCGATACGCGGTAATCTTCAATAAATACGACTTTGATCTTGCCGTTAATGCTTCTGTCATTGTTGATAACGTCCGCCACATTGTTGATCAGTTTGATCGTAAGTTTTGCGTTCTTGTAGCCTGCTGCTGCCTTTGCACCAAAAATAAAGGTTCTCGGATAGAAATCCATATCCGGGTGCTCTTTTAATTCATTATACAGATACATGACATGTAAAATATTCAGCAACTGACGTTTGTATTCATGCAGACGTTTTACCTGCACATCAAAGATGGAACGCGGATCTACTTCGATGCCGTTGTGCTCTTTGATGTATTTTGCAAGACGCAGTTTGTTCTGATATTTGATATTCATGAACTCCTGCTGTGCTTTTTTATCGGTTGCATAGATCGCCATCTTCTCAATATGGGAAAGATTTGTGATCCAGTCGTCACCGATATGTTCACTTACCCAGTCTGCAAGAAGCGGATCGCCATGCATCAGGAATCTACGCTGTGTGATTCCATTCGTCTTGTTGTTGAATTTCTGTGGGAACAGCTCATAGAAATCGTGAAGCTGCTCGTTCTTTAAGATCTCCGTGTGAAGTTTTGCCACACCATTTACGGAATATCCTGCTGCGATTGCAAGATGTGCCATTTTTACCTGACCATCGTAAACGATTGCCATACGTGCAACTTTACCGTTATCTCCCGGAAACTCTGCCTGGATCTGTAAAATAAATCTGCGGTTGATCTCCTCAACGATCTGATAGATACGCGGAAGCAGTCTTGAGAAGATCTCGATCGGCCATTTTTCAAGTGCTTCTGCCATGATCGTGTGGTTGGTATATGCACAGGTCTTTGTCGTGATCTCCCATGCCTCATCCCAGCTTAATCCCTCTTCGTCAAGTAAAATACGCATCAGCTCTGCCACTGCAACGGTCGGATGTGTATCATTTAACTGGAATGTCACTTTCTCCGGCAGCTTATGGATATCGTCATGATGCTTTTTGTAACGTGCCAGCGCACGCTGTACACTTGCAGATACGAAGAAATACTGCTGTTTTAAACGAAGTTCTTTTCCCGCGATATGGTTATCATTCGGATAAAGTACCTCAACTAAGTTACGGGCAAGGTTTTCCTGCTCTACTGCCTTGTGGTAATCTCCCTTGTCAAAGGAATCTAACTCAAAGCACTCCATCGGCTCTGCATCCCAGATCATTAAGGTATCTACCACATGGTTGCCGTAACCTACGATCGGCATATCATAAGGTACTGCTAAAACGGACTGGTAATTTTCCTGTACGAAACGTGTCTTTCCTTCCTCCGTCACTTCCGCACGGACATAACCGCCGAATTTCACCTCATAGGAATATTCCGGACGGCGAAGTTCAAACGGATATCCGTTCTTTAACCAGTTATCCGGCACTTCCACCTGAAAACCGTCTTTGATCTTCTGTTTGAACATACCATAACGGTAGCGGATACCGCAGCCGTAAGCTGCGTATCCCAAGGTTGCCAGAGATTCCATAAAGCAGGCTGCAAGACGTCCGAGTCCACCATTTCCAAGTGCCGGATCCGGCTCCTGATCCTCGATCTCATCAAGGTTTAAACCGATCTCCCCGAGTGCCTCTTTTACCTCTTTGTACATTTTTAAATTGATCATGTTGTTGCCAAGTGCACGGCCCATCAAAAATTCCATGGACATATAATAGACCATCTTTGGATCCTGTTTGTCAAACGCTTTCTGTGTTGCAAGCCAGTCATCAATGATCACATCTTTTACCGTGTAGGAAACCGCCTGAAAAATTTCCTGCTGTGAAGCTTCCTCTAATGTTTTGCGGTAAAGATTTTTTACATTTTCCTTTACGTCCTCAATAAATTTTTCCTTGTTGAAAACATTTTCCTTCATCTAGTTTTCTCCTTTTTTTACTCCAAGCAATACTTTTTCTCCATTAATATTCCATTCCTTGCAGTAAATTCCGTTTTCTCCGGAGTCAAAAGAATCAGCTTCTGCTACAACTTCAGTACCTAAAACATCACCCATGATGTCATTTCCGTACTTATTAAAGATGTCGGCTACTTTTTCATCTGCATGATAGTAAATGGAAATTTTATCCATAACCTCAAATCCGGCTTCCTTACGCATGGTCTGGATCTTGCTGATCAGCTCACGGACAAATCCTTCCTCTACCAGTTCCGGTGTCAGGTTGGTATCAAGCACAACGGTTACGGTATTATCACCTTCCGTTACATAACCTTCCATCTGTGTCATTGTGATCAGAAGGTCTTCTTCGGATAATTTTACATCATCACTGACTGTCGGCAATGCAAGCACACCGTCTGCTTTTAATTCAGCCATTGCTTTGTTTCCGTCTAACTCTGCAAGTGCTTTCTGGATCTGTCCTAAGAACTTGCCGTATTTCGGTCCGACGGTACGAAGCTGCGGTTTGAAGGTATAGCTTGTGTATGCACTGACATCCTCTGTAAAGTTTACTTTCTTCACATTCAGCTCATCCTCGATGATCTCTACAAAGTACTCAGATAAAACATTCGGTGCTTTGACATACATATTTCCGATTGGCTGGCGGTTCTTGATATTCGCTGAGTTACGGCATGCACGGCCCATAACAACGATCTTTAAGACCTCATCCATATTTTTCTCTAATTCTTTGTCGATCCATGCCTCATTGACAGCCGGGAAGTCGCACAGATGGATGCTCTCCGGTGCCTCTGTGTTGATGGAACGTACCAGGTTCTGATAGATCTCCTCTGTCATGAACGGGATCATCGGTGCAGCAGCCTTGCAGATCTCAACTAATGCAGTATAAAGTGTCATATATGCGTTGATCTTATCCTGCTCCATGCCTTTTGCCCAGAAACGGTCACGGCTTCTTCTGACATACCAGTTACTCATGTCATCCACGAACTCATCAAGTACCTTTGCAGCTTCCGGAATGCGGTAATTTGCAAGGTTCTCATCCGTTCCCTTGATTGCGGAATTCAATTTTGACAGCAGCCACTTATCCATAACGGATAATTTTTCATAATCTAAGGTATATTTTGTTGCATCAAACTGGTCGATGTTTGCATACAGCACGAAGAATGCATAAGTATTCCACAGGGTACCCATGAATTTACGCTGTCCTTCCTGTACCAGCTTGCCACTGAAACGCTTCGGGATCCATGGTGCACTGCTTGTATAGAAATACCAGCGGATCGCATCTGCGCCGTAAGTCTCTAATGCATCAAACGGATCAACTGCATTTCCTTTAGACTTACTCATCTTCTGTCCGTTCTCATCCTGTACATGTCCAAGAACGATGACGTTCTCATACGGAGCTTTGTTAAATAACAGGGTGGACTCTGCCATCAGAGAGTAGAACCATCCTCTTGTCTGGTCAACTGCCTCGGAGATAAATTTCGCCGGGAACTGTTTCTCAAAGACGTCTTTATTCTCAAACGGATAATGGTGCTGTGCGAATGGCATTGCTCCGGAATCGAACCAGCAGTCGATAACCTCCGGTACACGGTGCATTTCTTTGCCACAGTCCGGGCATTTGAAGGTAACTGCATCAATATACGGACGATGAAGTTCTACCTTTGCATCCTCCGGATTTCCGCTTCTCTCTGCAAGTTCTGCACGGCTTCCGATGCACTCCTGATGTCCACATTCACACTCCCATACCGGAAGTGGTGTTCCCCAGTAACGGTTACGGGAGATACCCCAGTCCTGGATATTCTCAAGCCAGTCACCGAAACGTCCTTTTCCGATAGAATCCGGGATCCAGTTTACAGTATTGTTGTTGCGGATCAGGTCATCTTTGACTGCAGTCATTTTGATAAACCAGGATTCTCTTGCGTAGTAGATGAGCGGTGTGTCACATCTCCAGCAGTGCGGATATTCATGCTCGAACTTCGGAGCATCGAATAACAGTCCCTTTTCATCGAGATCTTTTAATACCATAGGATCTGCTTTCTTTACAAAAACACCGGCATATGGTGTCTCTTTGGTCAGCTCACCTTTTCCGTCTACAAGCTGTACGAATGGAAGGTCATATTTTCTTCCGACAGCGGCATCATCTTCACCGAATGCAGGTGCGATATGAACGATACCGGTACCGTCTGTCATGGTTACATAGGTGTCACATACAATGTAATGCGCTTTTTTGTGCTGTTTTTCAATGATCTCTTTTGCACAGTCAAATAACGGCTCATACTCTTTGTACTCTAAATCGCTTCCTTTATAAGTCTCTAATACTTCGTATGCCTTTGTTCCCTCTGGTGCATCCTTGTCAGGCAGTTTGCCAAGTACCGTGTCAAGCAGTGCCTCTGCCATATAATAGGTATATCCGTCAACCGCTTTTACTTTGCAGTAAGTCTCTTCCGGGTTCACACAGAGTGCGACGTTAGACGGCAGTGTCCAAGGAGTTGTAGTCCATGCAAGGAAATATGCATCCTCTCCAATTACTTTAAAACGTGCAACTGCAGAGCGCTCTTTGACCGTCTTATAACCCTGCGCAACCTCCTGAGAAGATAACGGGGTACCGCAGCGTGGGCAGTAAGGAACGATTTTGAATCCTTTGTATAAAAGGTTTTTATTCCAGATTTCTTTTAATGCCCACCACTCGGACTCAATAAAATTGTCATCGTAAGTAACATATGGATTGTCCATATCAGCCCAGAAACCAACGGTCTTTGAGAAATCTTCCCACATTCCTTTGTATTTCCATACGGATTCCTTACATTTTTTGATGAAAGGCTCCATACCGTATTCTTCGATCTGCTCTTTTCCGTTTAAGCCAAGAAGTTTCTCAACCTCAAGTTCTACCGGGAGTCCATGTGTATCCCAGCCGGCTTTACGCGGAACGAATTTTCCTTTCATGGTCTGGTATCTCGGAATCATATCTTTGATCGTACGGGTCTCCACATGTCCGATGTGCGGCTTGCCGTTTGCAGTTGGCGGGCCGTCATAAAAGGTGTAGGTCTCTCCTTCCTTGCGGTGTTCCATGCTCTTCTTAAAGATGTCATTGTCATTCCAGAACTTCTCGATCTGTTTTTCTCTGTCTACGAAATTCAGATTCGCATCAACTTTCTTATACATTGTTAACCTCCATTGATTTAATAAAGAGTCGCTCGCGACTCTTTCGCGCCCGAGCGGTGCTGTTTACAGCAAACTTCTTCTCCGCGAAGTGCGCATCCCGCCCGGAGGGCTTTTTAATTCATAGGACGTAATTTCCTATGAATTAAAAAAACCCTCGTCCTGTATATAGGACGAGGGCTTAATTACTTCGTGATACCACCTGATATACAAATGTACACGGAACTAATAAACTCCGGATACACGTTCCCTGTAACGCAGGAAATGCGTCAGCGCTTACTCTGTCACGGAAAATCCCAGTCGTGATCTGCCTTGACCATTTCAGACTGCGGCTTGGAAGTGATTTTCATTCAGCAGATACTCGCACCGGTTTCCACCTGCTCCGGCTCTCTGTTGCTTTTCCTGATGAACTACTGTCTTCGTCATTGCCTTTTACCAAAAATCTAGTCTTTAGTATAGACTCGGAAAGTGAGAATGTCAAGAGGGCTTCATGCTTTTCACAGAGCACGTTTTTTCACATCTGCGATCACGTTTAAAAACCGCTCCTTCATCTGTGCCTCTAACAGTTTTACATCCATGTCGCTACCCGTACACGGTACAAATCCTCCAGCCATCGATGCGTGGCCGCCGCCATTGCCAATTCCTTTCAGTGCCTCCGCCACAATCTTTCCTGCATCGAGCATACTCTTTTCACTGCGCACGGAAAGTTTGATTCCGTCTGACTTTCTCGAATACACGACGGAAAATGACACTTCTTTTAAAGCAAGCATGAAATCGGATATATTTGCAATGACCGGACAATCCTTACCAGTATTGCAGAAACTGATGTCATCATATACTTCAATACTTGAAATCGCACTCGAATATGCCATCAGATCATCAAAACACAGATTACTGTTTTCTAACATATGGATGACCTCATAATCACATTCATCAAACATCCGGTAGAGCATCTCAATATCGAGTTTTGACACTCCACGGCTCAGATTATTGGTATCGATCCGTACACCGTATGTCAGAGTCGTGGCGATTCTTCTATCCATCGGGATATTATTTTCAAAGAAATACTGTGCAACGATCGTCGCACATGCTCCCACTTCCGGCCGGATGTCTTTAAACCGGTATGGAAACTTTTCATTTTCCGGATGATGATCGATGCAGATGATCTCGTCCCCCGTAATGTCAACGATGTTTGAATTACCCTTTTGTGCATCCACAAGGATCACTTCATCCTCATCTGTCAAAATGGTACTAAGATCCTCCACATTCAAAAGTTCGATCTCCATCAGTTCACGCAGCTTGTCGGTACTGTAACGGTCTATTTTTCCTTTATAACAGATCGTGGAAGAAATTCCATTGTGCTTTAACAGCTCCTGGATCCCAAGCGCACTCGCAATGGCATCCGGGTCAGGGAAATTATGCGTCTGGATATACACATGTTTTCGGTTGATCTGTTTTAGTAGTTCTTGTAATTTTGTCATATTAATCCTCTAAAATATGTTTCTGCCACCCGTTTTGTCACAAGTTCTGAAAATGCCTGTATCTTATACTGTGCTTCCGGTACGATTCCAAAACCGTATGCAGCATGGATAAATCCAACGCCCGCTTTTCTGCTGGCATCATAATCTCCCTGGATATCGCCCACATAGACTGCTTCCTCTAAATGGTTCCGGTCTGCAAGCAGTCTGATATTGTCCCCTTTCTGTAAAAGATTATTTCCGTAACATTCGATATCGGAAAAATAATCCCAGAAATGATAATGATCCAAAAATGCCTCAATGTAACCTTTCTGGCAGTTGCTTACAATGTAAAGTTCATATGTCTTTTTTAATTCTTTGAATGTATCCTCAAGATCCGGATAAAGCACTCCGCCATGTTCTCTTAAATAATCGTTCTCGATCCTGCAGCACTCCGCTAAAAGTGTCTCCTGCTCTTTCTCAGAAATTTCCGGGAATAACAGTTTTGCGATCACATCCATGGTCTTTCCCATAACACCCTTGATATCGGCTTCTGTGAGTGCCTTATTTAACCTTCCATCCTGACGGATCGCTTCATTCCAGGATTCTGCCACATTGGCGGCTGAATCCCAAAGTGTGCCATCCATATCAAAAATAATTCCCTGTTTTTTCATATAAGTCCCCATTCCTGCGTGTAAAAATTCTCATTTTTCACACGATTCTGCTTCATTTATTTTAAATCGTAAACGCTGGCATATTTTTTTTCAAAATAACGCACCAATGGCTCTGCTGATACTTCTTTTCCACACACATTTGCAATCACTTCTTTTGGTGTGCGTGTGCTGCCATACCAGTGGATCTTTTCATTCAGCCATTTTGTGATTTCTTTGATTCTGCCCTCTTTTAAGATCTCATCTACCGGCCCTAACTCTTTTTCAAGCTCCTCTAAGTACATGCCGTCATAGATGCTTCCTAACAGATAGCTTGGAAAATAGCCGAAGGAACCATCTGACCAGTGCATATCCTGTAAGATTCCCTCCGCATCATTTGCCGGAGTGATATCTAAATATTCCTTCATTTTCTGATTCCAAAGTTCCGGAAACTTCTCAACCGGAACATTGTCACGAAAGATTGCCTTCTCCATTTCATAACGCAATATAATATGGAAGCAATAGGTCACCTCATCTGCCTCGGTACGGATCAGGCTGTTTCTGACATGATTGATCTCACGGTAAAACTCATCCAGTGAAATGTCCTTCATCTGCGGCATCAGTTCCTGCACTTTCTCATAGACAGGAATCCAGAAATTCTTATTGCGCCCTAAAATATTCTCATAAAAACGGGATTGGCTCTCATGCACGCCCATATAACGGCAGCTTCCTGCAGCCGTGTTGTCATATTCCGGATTGACATTCTGTTCAAAAATCGCATGACCACCCTCATGGATAGCCGAAAACATGGCAGAAACCGGATCATGTTCATAATAATGATTTGTCACCCGGACATCCTTGGAAGAAAAATTCAGTGTAAAAGGATGCTCTGTCTCTCCTACTGCACCGGCATCTTTGGAAAATCCGATGTAGGAAAGCAAAAGATCCTGCACTTTTCTCTGATCATCCGGATCAAAATAAGCATGGAATTTTGTATCATCCGGCTGTTTTGCGGCAAGTATTTTTTTCACAAGCGGAATCAGCGCTTCCTTTAGTTCACCAAACAGACGGTCAATCGTTGCAGAATCCATTCCCTCTTCATATTTATCTAACAATACATCATAAACTTCTTTGCCCGGATCCGTGTAACCTGCCATTTCTTTGGTAAGTGCAATCATTTTCTCCAGATGCGGTGCAAAAATGGAAAAGTCAGATGCATTTTTTGCATCTTCCCATGCATTTCCGGATTCTGCCTGCTCACGGACCATCACTTCATAACGGTCTTTTGGAATCCGTCTGTCTTTTTCCATATCGCGCTGCATGCGTGTCACGATAAATTTCATGGTATCTGACAGCTGTGCAAATTCTTCCGGTGTCTTTAAGGTCTCTAACATGCCGTAAAGTTCATCCGAAGTCGACATCGCAAAGCTCTCGGTTGAAAAATAAGTCAGTGCATCGATATGTCCTGCCTGCCCCAGTTTGGGTGCACAGGTTCTCATGTCCCAGTAAAGAAGCGTATTGATATGTTCATATTTTTTCATTTTATCGAGATACTGCTCGAATTGTTCTAATGTTTTACTCATAGTCGTCCTCCATTTTCAGAACGACGCCGGTCTGGCGTGTTACATTCCGTTCTTTCTGTTCCATATTAACACAGGACACCTGACCTGTCACTTATTTTTAGTATAACCAAAAACACCACGAACATGCGATTTTGCATGTCCATGGTGTTTTTCATAACAATCAGTCTGCCCGTAGTGCGTGCAATCTGTTTTTTCATCGGAAACCCTGACGCAACTACTTATTTTACCTCTACTGTCCAGCCATATTTATCCGGCAGTCTGCCCCACTGGATTCCGGTTAAGGTATCATATAATTTCTGTGTCAGCTCACCGATCTTGAAATCGTTGATCGTTACAACATCATCTTTGTAGCGGAGTTCTCCGACAGGGGAGATGACTGCTGCAGTACCTGTTCCGAATACTTCCTCAAGTGTGCCATCATGTCCGGCTTTCATCAGATCGTCTACGGAAAGTCTGGTCTCATTTACTTTATAGCCCCAGTCTCTTAACAGATGGATCATGGAATCTCTTGTGACACCCGGAAGAACAGTTCCCTCGATCGGTGCTGTGTAAATCTCGCCTGCGATCTTGAACATGATGTTCATGGTTCCAACTTCCTCTACATATTTACGATGTTCACCATCTAACCAGAGTACCTGGGAATATCCCATCTTCTCTGCTTTAACCTGTCCTAAAATAGAACCTGCGTAGTTACCACCGCATTTTGTAAATCCGGTACCACCTTTTACGGCACGAACCAGTTCATCCTCAACTAAGATCTTAACCGGGTTGATTCCCTCTGCATAATAAGCGCCAACCGGGCAGCAGATAATCATAAACTTATAAGCAGATGCCATATGTACGCCGAGTGCAGCTTCTGTTGCAAACATAAACGGACGGATGTAAAGAGATGTCTCCGGCTCTGATGGAACCCAGTCCTCTTCTACCTTTACCAGTGCTTTTACCGCCTCAACAAACATATCAACCGGGAGCTCCGGCATGCAGAGTCTTGCGTTAGAGTTGATCATTCTCTTTGCGTTCATCTCCGGACGGAATAACTGGATCTTACCCTCTGCAGTACGGTATGCTTTCATACCCTCGAATGTTTCCTGTGCATAATGTAACGTTACACATGCCGGATCCATGGTGATCGGTCCTTCCGGAACGATTCTTGCATCTTTCCAGCCCTCTTCCTTTGTCCAATCCATAACAAACATATAGTCTGTCATATATTTTCCAAATCCAAGATGTTTCTGATCTGGTTTTTCCTTTAAATGTTCTCTTTTTTCAAATCTGATATCCATAACATATGCCTCCGACTCTCTATCGTTTTTTTCTGACCCTCATTATGATACTTTCTTTTTTGAGTGTCAAGATTATTCCAAAGGCTTATATTCATCATTACTCAAATTCATATTAACGTTTATTTTTTATAATCATGCGTTATGATATGATTTTAAAATGTTTTGGAATTTTTGCCCTGAAAGTTTTTTAGTTCTGCTCTGCAATTACCTTTTTTAAAGGAATCCAGATAATAAATGCCAGCACACTTCCGATTACTGCTGTGATAAGCTGTGTCACGGAAAATGTTGTCTGGAACACTGCCATCTTTGGAACCATTGCTTCCGGAAGCAGGGACGGAATCAGAACCAGTGCAATCACGACTCCCATAAATAATGCCTTTACAATGCTGCCGGCTGCCATACCTGCGATCAGACCTGCATTGCCTTTGATTTTCTTTGCAATCAGACTAACTGCAACTACAAGAATGATATTTCCGATCATAACGCATGGGATGATCGCCGGGATCGCTGACATGATCGGGCTTCCTGTAATCAGGAATGATGTGACCGGTGTGATCACAGATAAAATAATTCCGCATGCCATTCCTGCACCCAGTGCCGCAATGATCAGACATGCATTGATGATCGGTCCTGTGATGTACACACTTGTGTTTTTAAAGAACTGGCTCACGATACAGATTGCCAGTAACACTGCTGTTGTTGTGATTTGTTTCGTTGTGATTTTCATAAATCCTCCTTTGTTTTCCGAAGGAAAATGCGAGCCCGCTGGCGAGCAGAGGATTTTCCTCCTTTGTTTTGTACAATTTTCGCAACCATCATAGTACAACACTTATGAAAAGTCAATTTTCCGTACACGGCTCACTCTGCCCCCGCAAACAACCGCAATTTTCTCTTGTCATTTAAACCAGGGAATTTTATAATAAAACCAACATATAAATATTTCGTATAAATATAAGGAGATTACGTTATGCATACATTTCAACCTATGACAGCAGATATGATGGAATTTGATCCATTTACAAAAATTGGAAAAGAATGGGCGCTGCTCACCGCAGGTTCCAAAGACAAAGCAAACACCATGACCATAAGCTGGGGCGGTGTCGGCATCTTATGGGGCAAAAACGTTGCCTTTGTATTTGTCCGTGACTCAAGATACACCAAAGAACTGATCGACAAAAATGAATTCTTTTCTCTCAGCTTTTTATCTGAAAAATACCGTGATGCATTAAATTACTGTGGAAGCCACTCCGGCCGCGACGAAAACGATAAGATCTCAGCCGCCGGTTTAACCCTTACCTCCCGCCACAGCATTCCGTTCATCGATGAGGGAAATATGATCCTGCTGTGTGAGAAAATGTCCGCAACGCGACTGACTGAGGATTCCTTCCTGATGCCAGAGATTGCGCAAAAATGGTATGCAGATCATGATATGCACACGATGTATATTGCGGAGATCATTGATATTCTGGCAAGATAAGAAAAACAGGCAGGTGGGAGTTCATATACGAAAACTCCTGCCTGCCCGTTTTATGTTTTTCAGATATATAATCTCTTAATCATTTTTTGTTCCATACATTCTAAAATACTCATCCGCCTGCTGCATAGATATGTTTAATTTATCCTGCAATCTTTTTATAATACCCTTTTTCGGTATGTTCATTTCGAGACACATTTCTATCATTCCCTCTGCTTTGCCACGAACTTCTCCACGCGCTTCGCTCTCCGCAATTAATTCTTCAATCGCCTGACACATCTCTATCCCCTCCTTTTCCTCTGATATCTTAATTGGTGTCTTCGTGATGGTTTTTATAACTCTGGCTGCATTCATTTCTATACTTTTATGGGTATCTGTCCTCAAAAAATCCAGCAGTTTTTCTTTATTATTAGAGTACTTGATATATCCCATAACCTCTCTCATACTTGTTGAAAATTTGTTCAGTTCTTCTTCCGTAAGTTTTGCCGGATCGATCAGGTGTATCCTGTAGTTCTCCACATAACTTAAAATTTCCATATCCCTTATCGGCATCATTTCATGTAAAGATAACGGTCCGTCCCATTCCTCTGCCCCAAAATGAATCACAAGTGTGATAACTGGTTTAATGTGATCTTCCTTTAAAAATCCCGATAAATATTCTCCACCGGTTTTTCCTGAATAATCTTTTTGGCTCCGTCGGTGCCCTGCCGCTATATCTGACACTTGTTTTCCATATTGTAAGGCATCATAGATAGCGTTTCTGACCGGCATTGCATAATGGACATCTGTCTGATTCTCAACCCCTAATAAAACATACGACATCTTTTCATCCTGTTTGATGACTGCTGCTTTTAAAACATCACGGTATTTTTGCAGTGCATCTTTTTTACCCACTGCCGATGTAGCAGTGTCAACCTCTGTAAGTCCTGCCGGATCGATCACCTTTTTTCCACCATAGATAAGATAATTAAACGCATCTGCAAATATAGCATTCTCCCGCATATACTCTTTTGTTACAATATCAACCGTCCCCATTCATTTCTCCTCCTTTGTTTAATCCGGGAGCAATTCGTGGTTTTCAAGAATTCTCCCTGCTTATATGTGTGAATGATAAAAGCATTGGAAATTCTTAAGTTGAATGTATAACTTTTTATACATTTTTCACTATGATAAAAGAATGGTCTATAACCATGTAGATGATTTCAGAATATCATGCTTTGTCTGGATTTTAGCATACTGTTCTTATAATGTCATTAAAAAGCCGATATTCCAATGATATTTGTAAGTTTTGCACAAAAAATCCAGTGTATAAAAACAGATATAACATACACACACCTTGCTTTTTCCAAAAATCAATGCTACAATATTTTTTGAGTTTTGTTCTAAAAAGTAAATATATGGAGGATTATTTATGAGCCCAGTTACTATCGTATTACTGGTTATCTTAGCCGTTTTAATTATCGGACTTGTTGTCCTTTATTTTCTCGGAAAGAAAGCACAGAAAAAGAAAGCCGAACAGGATGAACAGCTTGCCGCTGCCGCACAGACCGTATCCATGCTGGTTATAGATAAGAAGCGAATGCGCATTACCGAATCCGGACTTCCGCAGGTTGTGATCGACCAGACACCGAAGATGATGCGCCGTACCAAACTTCCAATTGTAAAGGCAAAGGTTGGACCGAAAGTAATGTCTTTGATCGCTGATGAAGCTGTATTTGATTACATACCGGTCAAAAAAGAAGTGAAAGCCACCGTGAGCGGTATCTATATCACAAAAGTTACCGGTGTACGCGGACCTCTTGAAAAACCGGAAGGTAAAAAGAGCTGGAGAACCAAATTAAAAGAAAAAGCAGCCCGCGCAAATAAAGAGCTGGGAAAAGAAAAGGCTGAACTTGAAAAAGAGAAAAGTAAGAAAAAGAAAAAATAAGTCATAAAAAAATACCACACAAACGTGCAGTATTCATAACACCATTAACAGCCACAGCAAACTGCTGTGGCTGTTCTTGTATTCTTTGCTGCTATGTGATAGTATGAAACCAATCGGACTTACAAATTATTACACCGGATTTTTCTCCTGACAAAATAAATAAAAAAATGTGTCTCCAATAATAACGCTGCAAGGGTAAAACAATATTTATAATACTGCAAAAAGCATGTTCTGCAATTCTTTTGAATTGTAAAACATGCTTTTTTCTATAGCTTTTTACGCTTTTGCTTTCGCTTCCCCTTCCGGGAAAATGATCTTATTGACAAAGAAAAATACGACCATTGAAACTCCGCCGTTTAACACGGTCGTTCCTATATTGTACAGCCAGTCCGGCACGAACATACCGGCTACTGCTACCCAGATACAGTTGATGGAGTTTACGATACAGGTCACGATGCAGAATGCGATCAGATACCAGAATGCCTGATACCAGATATTTCCCTTGCTGCGGAACACGAAAGTTCTCTGGATCGGGAAATTGATGCATTCTCCAATCACCATGGCAACCATGTATGCACAAAAATATGGAAGTCCACCGTGTGCGGCATCATAACCGATAATATTCCATTTGAATGTTTCTCCAAATAATGTGATGTCGATTCCCGGGAATCCAAAGTCAATGTTTGGAAGTCCGGCAAATGCGAGCGGCAGAAACAGTAACATCAGGTATTTAAATACCGTGATCAGGTTACTTACGATCACGAACAGACCGCCCTCCCGGACCCATTTGGAGGCTCCGGGATGTTTGTCTGCAAAGTTCTGCCATAGATTTTTTATACTACTCATTGTACGCTTTCACCTCTATGTATTGTAATCTCTGCAAAGTTCTGTTTTTATTCTGCTGATGTTTCATTTACGGTCTGTACCGGTTCTTCTGCTGCATCTTTTTTATATTTCCTGATCGTAAGAACCTCTAAGAAGATTACCAGTGCTCCAAGGATGATATCGATCACGATTGCAATGATCTGCCAGTTCATCAGACCTGTCTTTAAGTTTTCAGGATCATATGCACGGCTGTTTACAACGGTATACATGATATTTTTGGATGCCTGACGCATTACTTTTACACCTGTTGCGCTTGTGGTATCTGTCACATGGTTGGTCTCCGTATCGTATGCAACTAACATACAGTCTGTACCACCGCGGATACCCATATCAGAATCCATGTATCCATAAACACCGAAGTAATCCGTTAATACAAATCCACGGAAGCCCCACTCATCACGAAGTACAGTTGTCTGTAACGGATAGGTTCCGCCTGCCCACTGTGTACCGATATAGTTGAAGGAAGACATTACTGCTTTTGCTCCACCTTCTTTTACAGCGATCTCAAAAGGTTTTAAGTAAATTTCACGGATTGCCTGCTCATTTGACCATGTACATAACATTCCGGTACGGTTTGTTTCCTGGTCATTCAAAACAAAATGTTTGATATATGCGTAAACACCATATTTTTCAGCACCGATCACTGCGTTTGCAGCCATTTTTCCGGAGAGAACTCCATCTTCTGAATAATACTCAAAATTACGTCCTGCAAATGCATTTCTGTGCGTATTCATTGCCGGTGCATACCATCCGGAAACATCCATCTCATCTGCCATCTTACCGATGCTCTCACCGAAAGAAAGTGCAAGATCTTTGTTCCAGGTATTTGCGATCATAACTGCGGACGGGAATCCGATGGAACCTGTTCCTGTAAAGTTGTTATTGATGGATGCAGGTCCGTCACAGTCAACAGTCATAACTTTTCCAACACTTGATGCTGCAGATGTCTGATATCCGCCAAGAGCGATCATGGTATCCATATCAGAAACAGTCAGCTGGTCAAGCAGTGTATCCCATTTTTCATCATCATAGGAAAGACCACGCATATCAGCAAGTGTCATTCCATTTTTTGCACCCGTTGTCGGCATTTCATCAGAATCATTGTTATAGTTTGCCGGGTCATAGTTGCTGTTGTTTAAGAAATCAGCTTTCTCATCCTCTGCTAATGTAAAGTTTGTCGGAGCTGCTGTTGCTGTTGCATAGTTTGCAAATCCATCTGCTCTTGAAAGATATGTTGCATCTCCTTCTGCATATGCAAACTGATTCGTTGCAGCTGCATCATCCGTAGAACGTGCATTATTTTCATCATATACAACGGTATCTGCGACACTTACGGTCTTAGATTCGATTGCATTGTGTGAATCAGCATTGATGGAAATCTCATAGTCACCAGCCTCTAATACATAGCAGCCATTGCCGTAAGTATCATAAGAAGCCATATCTTCCTCTGAAAAACTTACTGTGATCGTCTGGGACTCGCCTGGCTCTAACACATCTGTTTTTGCAAAATCGATCAGGTTTGCAGATGCTTTTTCAATTCCACCGTTTGTATATGGCGGATTGTAATATACCTCTACCACATCTTTTCCTGCGGCAGTTCCATTGTTTGTTACGGTAACATCAAAGGATACTTTACCGTCTGCTACGGTAACATCTCCCATCTTCTGTTCAAAATCTGTATAAGAAAGTCCATATCCAAATGGGAACTGAACCGTCTTATCATAGTCGATCAGACCTTCCACTGCTGCTGTCTCATAGAAACGATAGCCAACATAAATGCCTTCTACATAGTTGACAAAAGATGGAATTGTTGCTTCTTCTTCGCCTGTTCCGAAGTTTTTGGATGTAGCGGCAAACTCATCCATATTGTCATACAGGAAGTTTCCAAAGTTGTTATAAGTCGGTGTTGCTGTCAGATCATATACAAATGTATCGCTGGTTTTTCCGGATGGATTTACTGTACCGGCTACGACAGCACCAAGAGACTCAAATCCGGACTGGCCTGTTCCAGGACACCAGATTGCACCCTTGATCTGTTTATAATCATTTAAGAATCCAAGTTCCATGGTGTTTGCACCGTTATATACAACAACGACATTGTCAAAGTTGGCACAAACAAGGTCTAACATATCTTTTTCTGTCTGGCTTAACTGTAAATAATGTTCACCAGCTTCAAAATCTTTGTAATTTTCAGAGTTATCTGTGTAAGTTACTTTGCTTACATCAGTTGGAAGGTCTGCTCCCTCACCACCAACACGGGTAATTACTACCATTGCTGTATCAGAAAACTCTTTTGCATTGTTGATCAGTTCATCACTGTAAGAATCTGCTGTCGGCTCCGGTAATGTCCAGTCCTGTGCCCACATACCAACTTCCGGTCTGTCCTCACGGTATGCTTTGTAAAAATCAGTCAGTTCCGTATTGATCTTGTATCCGGCATCCTCAAGACCACCAAGAAGTGTTGTTGTCTCATATGCATCAGATAATGCTCCGGATCCGGTACCACCATAACAAGGATTTGTAGATGCCCATCCAAACACGTTGATATTCTGTGTATTTGTAAGTGGCAGGATATTGTCCTCATTTTTTAATAAAACAATACCTTCATCTGCGATATCCTCACAGAGTGCTGTTGCCTCATTTGAGGTCTCCTCTGTAATCGTACCATTACCCATTGCAAGTGAGATCATACTTGACATCGGGATAAAGCAGATCAGATTGATAATCACAACTGCTGCCATAAGGAATGCGATCCATGCTTCCTTTCTCACCAGTTTCTTTACCGGTTTTTTCAATTTCATGCATGCCACAGTTACAATAATCGCGATTGCCAGTGCAATGCCAAGCGCAATCAGGTATGGCTTACAGGAATTGAGAACGTTGATCACGTCATCCATGTTAATTGCTAACATTTCTAAATCCTCCCTTGTTTTCCGAAGGAAAATGCAATTTTACAATGTAAAATTTATCTGCTGACGAGCAGAGGATTTTCCTCCCTTGTTTTCTTTATCCGTTTCGGATCTTGTAACTGTATCCTACCATACCACACGTCCTTTGGTAAAAATCTTCACAATCTGCACTTTTTTTGCATAAACTGTTTTGCATGTTGGAAGTTTTGGACAATAGGGCAGAAGGAAAATAAATATTTTCGCCCCTCCCATTGAACCGTACGTACGGGTCTCGTATACGGCTCTACAATTTATATTCCAACTTTAACTAAGTAATAGGATAAGGGATTGAGCAGACCAGCTCCATCTTTTATCCTATTCTTCCTGCTCAGGAGTCCGGTTATCTTTTTCATGGAAAGAACCGGAATTGGATGCCTGCTTTACCCATTTGTCAAACAGGGAAGTAGCAATGTCATATTCACGGCAGATATCGCATCTGCGTTTGCCGGAACAATATAGTTCCACCAGTTGCTGTTTAAATTCATCGGTATATTTACGAGGTTTTCTTCGTTGTTTTGGTTCGGTCATAATGAGTGCTCCTTTGTGTATTTATTACAGATTATATGACCTAAAAAAATCTGTCCAGTTAATTGTAACCTATCCAAACTCTTGATTTACAATTTCGGTTTACGTTTACGATTTGGGCTTCGATTTGGTTTACAATCTTACCCACCTAATCGCCTTATCAAGTTTCTGTTCGTAGGCTCAAGAACTTTGCTACACCACTTCCTCCATCCATACCGTTACTGATACCGACTTGTACTTCGCTACACTTGGCGGTTAATACCCGTGACTGGACTTGCCCCAGTAAGATTAGTGCCATGCTCGGCACACAAACAAAACGAGACATCCGTAAAAGTCTCGTTTTGATCTGTTATTTGAAAATAATTCTGATAAAACAACAAATTCTTTGCCCAGCTTCTTAATCAAACAGAGGATGTTTCCATGTAGAAACATTCTGATGTCCTGCGGACAATGCTCCATCTACCGGAATGGCTGCCCCTGTAATATAGCGTGCCAAATCACTTGCAAGAAACAGTGCCAGATAGCCACATTCCTCCGGATTTCCCATACGTCCTGCCGGACAGTCTTTTGCGAAGAATGTCAATGCCTGTTCCGGCGCATTTCCGAAAATAGAAGTTTTGGTATATCCCGGACAGATTGCATTTACAGTAATTCCATAAGGTGCATAATCAAGTGCAGCCACCTTTGTCATACCTACAACGCCATGCTTCGTTGCAGTATAAAGTGCCTGCCCACGCTGCGGTATGATTCCTGCAATTGACGCGACATTTATCAGAAATCCTCCCTGGCTGTGGGATTTAAAAATAGCTTCTGCCCCATATTTCATTCCTGCAAAAACACCTTTACTGTTGAGTGCAAAAATCTTGTCATAATCTTCCATTTCATATTCATGCAATGGACTGCCTCCCTGCCCGATACCGGCATTGCTTACGATCCCGTCTAATTTTCCGTAATGTTCTACGGTTTTGTCGACCAGATTTTTAATCTGACTTACATCACTGCAGTCCGTCTGTATAAAAACCGCATCCCCGCCATCTGCACAAATTGCGTCTGCCACTGCCTGTCCCTGTTCTACACTTCTGGCCGCGCAGACTACTTTCATACCGTTTTCTCCAAAAATTTTTGCAATTGCCTCACCAATACCTCTGCTTGCACCTGTTACAATAGCTACTTTTCCTTTTACACTTGAAAAATCCATTTTATTTCATCCTTCCTTTCTCTGCTATTTATGCTGGCACCCTGTGTTCTTCTTTTAACCATTCTACTTCGTCATAAATTGTCTCAGCAAAAGGTCTTGTCTGATAACCAAGTTCTCTCTTTGCTTTGCTGCTGTCATATGCATTATTTCCCCCATTACAATACTGTTCAATAAAAGTCGATACCGGTCCACCGGCATAATCATTCGGTCCACATATACCTGTAGGATATACTACGCACGCCTTTAATCCTTCTTCTTTTACTGCATCAAATACTAACTGTGTTGCCATAGCTTTTGTTTTTCCGTAATATCCAACTATTTTATCCAGATCAAATTTTTCCGGTTCTCTCATAAGCTGCCCGTGCGGAAGCTCTGCCACCGTTCCTGTCGAACTGACATATACAAGTTTTTCCACATTTTTTTTCAGGCAGAGATCAATAACGTTTCTGGTTCCCTCAACATTAACCCGATATACCAGTTCACTGGGTTCTTCCTTTAAATACACAATACTTGCACAGTGAATACAAACAAGTTGTTCCTTTTCCACATCAAAAAAATTTTCCAAAGAAGTCTTATCTGTCAAGTCACCATACACGATTTCTACTCCTTCCGGAATGTGCTTGACAGCCTTATCCCCCTTCAACACGAGTCCTCGCACCCGGCATCCTTTTTCAACTAACTGCCTGGCAATATTATTCCCAAGAAAACCAGCCGCACCTGTCAATAAATAGATTCTGCTATCCTCCATCCTGATATTCCTCCTTCTTTTCCTGTTCTTTGCATACCTTAACAAAGGAAGATAAACGCAGTATAAACTTTTTCAAATTAATTTTAAAAATATAGTGACAGTGGTTCCCTTTCCCAATGTACTTTCCACCCATATGGTTCCCCCGCTAAGCTCCACAATGCGTTTAACTATTGGCAATCCCATACCAAATCCACTGGTTTCGTGGGACGCATCCCCCTGATAATAACGTTCAAACAAATGCTGCTTTGTCTGCTCATCCATCCCCTGCCCCTCATCTCTCACAGTAATCCATAGATCATCCTGTGTTACCTTTCCTTCTACAAAGACAAGGTTTCCTTCTGATGAATATTTTCTGGCATTGTCCAATAAATTTACCCAGACCTCTTTCATTAATTCCTCATTGCCATAGAACTTCATTTCTGGCAGCTCAGCTTCAAGCTGAATATTTTTTTCTTCAAAAGATGGCATCAGTAATATCGCGCAGTCACGGATTTGAGAATCAAGCCGGAACTCTTCTTTTTTCCGAAGTACTTCCATATGATCCAGTTTTGATAACAACAGCGTATTTTGCGATAACTGTGCCAGTCTCCCAGCTTCCTCCGCCATGACATTCAGATATTCTTTTTCCTCTTCTCTTGTAATTTCATTATGCTGCAGATATTCTGCCATTCCCTTTATTGAGTGAATCGGTGTCTTAAATTCATGCGAAAAATCCTTCATAAATTGTTTCTGCTGCTCATCTGCATTTTTTAATTCTCTTACCATCTGGTTAAAATTCTCATATATGACTTTATATTCACCAGAATTTTCTATGGGAATCTCCACATCTAACTTTCCGTTTGCCACATCTTCCATTCCATTTAAAAGTTTTTCCATCCTGTGGTACAGCATAACTGAAATTATCGCAATCACGATTCCACATAAAGATCCCATAATCTGATAAATTGCCACACTCCAGGCAAACACATTATCACCTGCATGACCGTAATAATAAAACCTGATTGCCATCGTAAGCAGATACGATACAACGGAAAAAAAAGTAACAATAAAAGCTAATACGATTGCCCAGCGAATGGTTCCTATTTTCTTGTTTCTTTTTGCCCCGTTACTCATTCAGTTTCCCTCTATAACCCAATCCACGAATCGTAACAATTTCAAATTCATTCCAGTCTGCAAATTTCTTTCTCAGACGGTTGATATGTGTTCTTACCGTTGTCTCATCTGAATTTGAATCATATCCCCAGATATTGTCTAAAATCTGGGATACCGTAAAAATTTTATTTGGATATGAAAGCAGTTTAAATAGTAATTCAAATTCCTTTTTCGGCAATGTTATCTTCTCTTCCCCTCTTACTACCATGTTGAAATCCTCACTGATTACCACATCTCCAATAATAATCTGTTTTTCATTGCTTATCTTTGCCCTCCGGAGCAATGCCCTGATCCGCCACTGTAATTCCTCATAGTTCACGGGTTTCGTCATATAATCATCAATTCCAATAGCAAATCCCATTTTTTTGTCCTGCCATTCTTTTTTTGCTGTTAAAAGAAGAACCGGTGTGTTCTTATCCATCATCCGGAACTGCTCCACAAATTCATAGCCATTCATTTTTGGCATCATAACATCTGCAATGATCAGATCTACTGACTGATGCTTTAACAGTTCCATTGCCTCCATTCCATCCGATGCTTCTACTACCTGATATTCGTTTCTCAAATGCAGTTTTGTCACCAGTCTTGCGCTGCTGTCATCTTCAATAATTAATACCTTCACCATATATTTCTCCTGTAAAGCAAAACTTGGCATCAGAAATATCTGATACCAAGTCTCCCATTCCGTTATTTTGTCATTTACAATGAATATCTTCCTGAATCTAACACTTCTCTTCTTCCATCGGGTAAAATCACCTCTGCATGCGTATTTGACGGGATTTCAAACTCATATGTGACTTTGTCCCCATCATATTTCCAGCCGCTTTCAATTCTGCCATATGGCGACTGATAGGAAGCCTTCGCATAGCCAAGGACTTTATCGGGATGCGGACAGATTCTGATTTTTCCATCTGAAACCTGTATTCCGCATACGGCATCCAGGATCCATCCACATATTGCGCCATAAGAATAATGATTTAGCGATGCCTTTACCTCGCCCTTTTCATTAATACCATCCCATGTTTCCCAGATCGTTGTAGCTCCTTTTTTCACCTCATAAAGCCAGCCCGGTCTTGTATCCTGCAGCAGCAGCTTATATGCAGTGTCCTCATATCCGTAATCACACAGTACCCTTGTCAGATTCGGGGTAGATAAAAATCCGGTATTTAAATGATATCCACATTTTTTTACCAGTTTATCCAGATCGGCTGCTGCCTGCCTTGCCTCATCCCCATCTAAAAGTCCAAACGCAAGTGCCCTCACATAGTCAGCCTGTCTGTCTGAAGAGATCTTTCCATCCTCCGTTGCTGTAAAACGCCATGCCTTCTTTGCCATCTCTGCGGTTTTGCTGTAATAAGCAGCGTCATCTTCTTTTCCGAGAATCGCTGCGATCTCTGCTAACATCCGTCCTGAGTATGCAAAAAATGCTGTGGCAACCTTACCCTGTGGTGTGCGCATAGCGGAAGTACTTTCCACATCAGGCTCACACCACTCACCATAATCTACTCCTGTTTCTATCGTATATCTGCGGTATGGATTTCTCTTAAACCTCTTTACAGGATTCACTGGCAACTTTTTTGCACGCTCTTCGAGAAATGCATACCACTTCTTCATCATCTCATAATTTTCGGATAAAATCCTTTCATCACCATACCGCCTGTACATCTCATATGGAACAATGATACATGCGTCCCCCCAGCCTACGGAACCGGCAAGAAGCCCCGAGAAGAATGACGGATTGTTATTCTTTGGTGCAATATTTGCAATTTTCCCATCATCAAACTGGGATACTCTGCACTCTGCAAGCCATTTTCTCATTACCGGGTAAGCATCCATAAGGTACAGTCCTGTATGGGCAAACACCCCCATATCCCCGGTCCAGGCCGCCCGCTCTCTCGTAGGACAGTCGGTAGGGACATCACAAAAGTTCGATTTCTGGCTCCAGATACTGTTTTGTACCAATCTGTTAACATCGTCATTTCCACACGCAAACATTGTCAGTGTATCCATCTTTGAATACACTGCGATCGCAGTAAATGATGCATCTGAGAGGTCAATCACGGTATCAGCCTTTGCATATCGGAATCCCCATATAGAAAACTTTGTCTTATAGTGATTTTCTCCCTCTGCACATGTATATACTACCTGCTGCTTCGTGCCGCCTTCTTTATGACGTTTTCTGTCCTGAAAATTTTCCTGCGTGAAATTGCCATTCTCATCTAAAGTCTCTCCATGTGTCAGGACAATTTTATCTCCCTCATGGGCATTCAGCGTAAATTCTACATATCCTGCAAGGTTCTGTCCAAAATCTATGACAGTCTCCCCATTTGGTGTCGTTATAATCTTTCCCTTAAAATGCTCCATTTCACATACCGGAACACAATCAGAACATATCAGCTGATCAAAGGAAAAATCTTCCACCTTTACCGCATGATACCCTGACACCACAGCCAGCCTTGCATCAACAACCTCTCCCTGCTGCATGTCGTTTTCACGTATAGAGCCATTTTGTGAAGCTTCCCAGGTTTCATCCGAAACGCATACTGGCGCCCCATCTATCTCAAGCTGAAACAGCAGTGCAATATCTGTGCCATAAATATTCCTGTCTCCGTCTACTCCTGAGACACTTCTGTACCAGCCATCACCAAGGATCACTTCTACTTCATTTCTGCCCTCACATAAAAGTCCTGACACATCATAGGTCTGGTATGCAAGCCTCTTATCATAATTATAGCTGCCCGGTGCAAGCACAAAATCGCCTGCTCTTTTTCCGTTGATCCAGACTTCATATAAACCATGGGCAGTTACATACAATCTTGCACTTTTATTCAGGTTTTCCGCATCACATTGAAAATGTGTTCTCAGATAACTCGCTGGTTTGTGTGCCTCCGGATCACATTCAAGCTCTGGATTGATCCATTTTGCCCTCCAGTCAGCTTTATCTGACAGCCCCATTTCAAAAAAGGCTTCCGCACTCCACTCACCGGCTTCCTTCTTTTCGTCCCATAAACGTATTTTCCAGAATATCCGCTGTCTGCTTTTCAGCTCAAACGGACAGGATGCATGCATACTGTCCGACTCTACCCGGCTGCTGTCCCAAACCACACCATTTTCATCCATAGCCACGATCTGATATGCAGTCTGTCTCCTGCCATCTTCACAGTTCCATGACAGATACGGCTCCTTACTATCAATTCCTATGGGATTTATCATATGTTCTGTTCTTAAATTAATTGCCCGCATAATTTTTCCTCTGGTATATTTAAACTGTTCCAACGTGTTCATTCATAAATTTTGCAGATGCCTCAAATGATCTGATCGGCGACTTATCTATCCAGTTTTTGTGACTTTCCAGCACGACCGCTTCCACGCCTGCCGATAATGCCTGCCCGCATAACGCTTCAAGATTCATGTTGCCATATCCCAGTTCGCAGCTGTCTGACTTAAGAATCGGTGTCATCATTGGCTTTGTAAGCTTTGTGCCCCTGTCATTAATGTGGTACAGCTTCATTCTGCTGCCCAGCATTTTCATAACATCCAGCGCGTACACACCAGCCTCTGTCGGCCAGTAGGAATCAAACTCAAAACCTACATACTCCGGGTCTGTATTTGCGATGATATATTCATACGCATTCTGTCTGCCATCCACCTTCTGGAATTCGTAATTATGATTGTGGTATAAGAGACTGATACCCTCTGCTTTCAGTTTTTTCCCGGCTTCATTGAGCCTTTTACACAAGTCTGTAACCTGTGTCTTATTGCGGTAATCAAAGCGGTACATTCCCGTGATAACAATATTGGCGGTATTGTATTTTTCTGCTTCCCTCACTGTCTTGGCAAGTTCTTTTTCTATACCACCTAAATCCTTATGCAGACTGACAACAGAAAGTCCTGCCTCCTTCACCAGCTTTGCCCAGTCAAGATTGCCTCCTTTTCCTGTAGGCATGCCCGCAGCCATCGTGAGCATCCGCACCATAAATGGGGTAGGATTAACCATAAAGCTGTTTAGTTCGATTCCATTATATCCGGCATTTACCATCGCCTGCAGTGTCTCTTTTGCCTTTGCTTCACTGCCTGTCACTGTTCCAAGCATAATCTGTTGTACTGCTTTGATCGCCATGAATTTTCTCCCTGTCTTTCTTATCTTACAAATTTTCTACAAACTGAAGTTTTCCTTCTGTAATTCCATTTTCATTAAATGTATCCACTCTTACATAGTAAGATTCTCCGTCAACAAGAGCTCCTATTCTCTTTTTCGTATCATATGTGAGATAGCTGTGATACAGCTTATCCGGTTTAAGTCCCCAGAGAATATTGTATCCTGTCGTCCCATCCGCTTCATCCTTCTCCTGTGAATCAATCACAATCTCCATGTCTATTCCGGAAATTCTTGCTGCTTCATATGATGCCTGTTCCGGCAAACTGCCTGCACCTTTACCGAACACTCTGAGTCCACTGATACAAGGCTTTTGACCGTAAGGCACTTTCATATCAGACAATCTTATGTAACGAACCTCCATGCCATTCTCATATACTAAGAAGTCATGGCTTAAATCCGTATCTGCTTTTGTCTTATCTTCTAATACAAAGAAATTTTCACCATCCACAGATCCCTCTAAAAGATACCGCGTAACAAGATCTGCTTCCTCAATATATCTCGCCTGTGTCGTCCCTCTGATCTGGCCGGGAACAGGAATATGGATTTCATCATCCGCAAAATTAATCTGGATCGCATGCACATCCATAGCTTTTCCCAAATCCATCATCAGCCATTCTTCCCGGTCGGATGACGAAGCCTGCCACCAGTTTTGCGCATTTTCATTCGCTGCAAGCTGTGGTGCATGCCCCTCCGTATATGATGATGCTGACATTTCTTTCTTATATGATAACAGCATCCAGTGTGGATTTTCCCATATATCCTGTTCTTTCCCGTCAGACACGCCAATCGGCCAGTCCCCATACCTCTGATTACAGCACAGCTCACCTTCCTCATCATATGCAGCCTTCCAGATGCCGACTCTTCTCTCAAAATCATGATTTACGCTGATTCGCATTGTAGCCGCATGCCACAGATTCCCCTTATAGTCCTCCATCGTAGAACCATGACCGGCACCTGGCATAAATCCACCCGGATGATAGGAATATGGATTATTTTTTGCCGGTGTGAATGGTCCTAACGGCTTGTCTGAGACATATACTCCATCTCCATAGGTATTATACTGTGTACCTGCAAAGGCATACTGCAGATAATATCTGCCGTCATGTTTATCCATCCAGGCACCCTCAATATAGGGCTTATCTGTGAACATTCCCCTGATCATCGGGATATACATTTGCGGGATCTGCTCCACAGGTGTCCCCTGGGATTTCATGAAATTGTCAAAGCAGGCATCCACTTCTTCCTCTGAACGTGGCAGCTCACTGTTATCATCACCAATCCGCTCATATCCATATTTATAAGGATCGGCATATATCAGTTCTTTTTTCTCTCCCTTTGGATTCATGGTCTGTGGGTCTAACTCCACTCCCCACATAGGGGTCTCATTTGAACAGCCCCAGTAAAAATAAACCTTTCCATCATCATCCACAAACAGATTCGGATCCCAGAAATCAAAGGTTCCCTCTATCTTCTCATATGGTCCGTTTAAGATATCTTTTGTGCGGTACCTGTCGCATTTTTCCCCTTTTTTTGAGGCACAGAAATATACATACTCTCCCATCACACGCACATCCGGCGCATAATCATACAATGGAAGTTCTGATGGCAGTTTATGATTTTCCCATTTTACCAGATCATCCGAAACCCATACACCAAGAGTCATGGATGCAAATATGTAATATCTGCCTTTAAACGTTATCATGGATGGGTCTGCTGCTTCGCGGCAGACAGCAATTCCGTTTTTCCTCTGATCCGCATTGAACTGATATCTGTAATTTATATTTACCGGATTACAATAATACTTCATTTATTTTCCCTCCATATATTTTCCAAGTTATAGTTGTCCCAGAAAATAGAGACTCTTTTTCGGCATACGCTTCATGGTGGATCTGTCTACTGCTATCAGTCCGAATTTCATTGAAAAGCCCTTTTGCCACTCAAAATTGTCCAGCAGCGACCAGTGGCAATAGCCTATCACCGGTATATGATCCGCAATACATGCTTCCACTCCCTTTGCTGCCTCATCAATAAATGCAACCCTTCTGGTATCGTCCTCTGTTGCTATGCCATTCTCTGTGACCATGATCGGCATATTTTTCTTCCCAGCTTTTGTATACTCCTCATGCACTCTTCTGATCACATGTTCCAATGCCTGTGGATAAAATTCATACTCCATCTGTGTAATCTCTGCCCCCTCAGGCACAGGACATATTCCATCTGGTCCAATAAGGCTTCTGGTATAATTCTGAAGTCCAAAAAAATCATCATCCTTTATATAGGGAAGATAATGTGTAAATTCCTCCTCCCACTCATGCTTTGCAGCTGCATCTCCACCATCAACAGCCTGAATATCATGAAGTGACAATGACAATCCTATCAAAAGTTCTGGATGAACCTTTTTCATCGCATCTCTTGCAGCCTGATGCGCACGCATTACAAGGATATCTCCTTCTGGTGTTCTTGCACTGACAAAGATCTGCGGTTTTTTTGTTCCAAAAACTTTTTTGTTTTCAAATCCCTGCCAGAACATATTTTTCAGCATTTTATTAAAATTCATGCCAACCTGAGCGGTGCCTTCCATGTTCTTATCTTTTTTATTCTTTTTTCCTTCCCTGCGCTTTGCCATCATCTGACGCTTATAACGCTCGGCGATCGCAGCTACCTGAAGTCCCATATTGGCTTCGTTTATTGTGATAACGTAATGCATGAGATCTCCAAGTTTTTCTGCCACATATGCACAATATCCTGCAAAATATTTTACTGTTGACTCACTTTCCCATCCGCCTTTTTGTATCAGCCATACTGGTGATGTAAAATGCATCATGGTAACAACCGGTTCTATTCCATGATCCCTGCAGCATTTGAGCACCTTTCTGTAGTGCTCTGTTTCTGCTTCATCAAATTTTCCCTCTTCCGGCTCTATACGTGCCCACTCTATGGAAAACCGATAAGTATTCAGCCCCGCCTCTGCCATCAGACGGATATCCTCCTCATAACGGTTATAATGGTCAACTGCGTTTAAAGATGGCTCATTAAAGTTCGTATGCTTTAAGTGCTCCATTGCCCAGTAATCACTGTTTGTATTGCTGCCCTCTACCTGGTGCGCCGCAGTTGACGCACCAATCATAAATTTGTCTGGAAATCTGCTCATTTCATCTGACCTCACTTCACTGATCTCTCTCTTTATCCCCGCCCATAATTTTCCACGCAAAAACCTTATTTCTTCGGAATCTTTCCAAGCGCTGCTGCAAGCATCTTCGCCTGCTCCCCCTCAGCATCGATTCCTCCCTGTGCCAGAAGCTTCTTTAGCGGCTGTCTGGCAATCATTGCCATCATTGTCTCTGGTATCTTTACATCCTTACCCATGCCGCCGGCCACTGACCCCTGCATCTGCTTCATCATCTGCGCAAGAAGTGCCGCTCCCGCCGGTACAGCCTGAATCTCTGCCATTGTGCTGTTTAACGAGAGATATCCGCCTTCTTCCTTTTCAGACTCTTCCTGTGGTTCTTCAAACCAGTTACAAACCTTTGTGGCATCCATAAAATACGCCGGATTTGGTTCACTGACCTTTTGGATCGTCATTTCATCGCTTAATGCCTCATGATCTGTACAGACAGCTTTTATCGTATGCTCTCCACAGATTGGAACCTCAAATTTAAATATATGCTCACCTTCCTGCTCCCCAAAGAGTTTTCCATCTACATAGAGGGCTATCCGTTTCTGGTTAGAGTAAACCTTAATCTCTGTGACCGGTTCTATACGGTCTGCATATCTCCTGCCGCAAAGATGAACGAACGGTTCATCGCTCCACCATGCCTTGTAAATATAGTAAGCATCCTTTTTCTCTTTTCTGTCAAAGGTGATAAGTCCCTTGTGATTTTTACCAGGGTCGCCCGCCTCATCCCGTCCTGCAGCGGCAAATTCAAACATATTCCATACATAGGTGCCCCACAGGTATGGTCTTTTAGAAATCATCTCAAGCATATGCTCATGGTACACTGCCATATAACTTTCTGTATAATCACCTTTTTGCGGCTTTGGTGACTGCAATGTAATTACAGAATCAGCGCCATACTCTGTCAGTCCGATCACCGTATCCGGATGTTCTTTGTGGAACTGGTCAAAAAATGCATCATTGTCTTCCATCTCCCCCACATACCATCCATAGTAGAGATTATAGCCTCTGATATCCGGGAGACTTACAAGCGGACTGTCTGTCTCAAGCATGAACAGATTTGCCATTGCAGATACGCGGCTCTGATCCATTCTGTGAATCAGATCGTTTAATATTCTATGATTTTCTAACAGATCCTCCGTTACCCCCTGTAAAGATATTTCATTTGAGATAGCCCAGCAAATAATAGACGCATGATTATAGTTCTGGACAATCAGTTCTTTCATCTGTGAGATCGTGTTTTCTCTTCCACCATCCATATGTACTGTGATATACGGTATCTCAGCCCATGCCACAATTCCTTTTTCATCGCACAGATCATAAAAATACTGGTCATGCTGATAATGTGCAAGCCGGATTGAATTAGCTCCCACTGACAATATCAGCTCCATATCTTCCTCATGCATCTCTTTTGTAAGTGCATTTCCAACGCCCATCCTGTCTTGATGGCGTGATACTCCCCTGAGCGGATAGCTCTCTCCATTCAGGAAAAATCCTTTTTCAGGGTCAAAGTAATAGCTCCGGCATCCAAATTTTGTGGTAACTTCATCAATTATATCACCGTTTTTCTTAAGTTCTGCCGCCGCTGTATATAAAAATGGATCTTTTAATCCATTCCACAGATGGGGATCATCCAGGATGATCGTTCCTGTATAATGTCTGATTCCACAAAGTGCGTCCTCATCATAAATTGTCTGTGTGTCATCTTCCGGGATATCAAGTGTTACACTCTGCAAACCAGAATCTCCATTTACCAAGACACTGACCTCATCTGCCTCACCATGTACATATGCATCAAATCTGACCTCTGCGCTGCCATCCTCTTTCATTTCCGGTGTCACATAAAAACCTTTTCCACCATAATAATCAAGGTCAAAATGTTCCTTTGGCACTGTGATAAGCCTCACATCCCTGTATAAGCCGCCATAAAATGTAAAATCTGCTTTCTGTGGGTATACATGGTCATTTGGGGAATTGTCCACCCTGATTTCAAGCTCATTTTCATCCATAAGTCCATCTGTCAGATTTACATGATATGTAGAATAGCCTCCGTCATGTGACGCAAGCTCCTTCCCATTCAGGCTTACCTTTGATGATGAGTTTGCTCCGTTTATTTCAAGATATAACTGCTCTCCATCCTGAAGTTCCGGTTTTGCAAATTTCTTTGTGTAAATACACTCTCCTCTGTAATAATCGGATGCGCTCTGTCCATCTGCTGCATTCCAGGTATGCGGAAGAGTCACTTTTTCGGTGACTCCCTCCTTTTCAAATATATAATTATCATTAAATAAATTTATTTTTCTCATATCGCACATGCTCCTTTAGTCATTTTCTTTCATCGCACTCTTCTTTGCCGCTATCCTCTTTTGTACCTGAACCATTTCCTCTTTTGTAAGTTTACAGTTCTTCATGGCTATCAGTGTTACGATCCAGCCAAGTATCGGCAATCCAAAGTATACGATCATTGTCACCACAAAAATAGGGGTTGTAAGCGGCTCGTTCGGCTGTGGCATGGTATTTGTATATCCGATAATCGCCACGGCACCGGTTGCAATGAGTGCTGATAAGGAAGAAATCAGTTTATCAATGAAACTGTAAGTACCTGTAACAACGGCTGGTACATATCTGCCACTTCTGTCAAGCTCATAATCAATAATATCTGCCATAAATGATGCATCCGCTGTGGTAACACACATTCTTGCTCCGTTTAATATCAGCGTAAGCACAACATACGCTATCATTGTAAATCCAAATGTAGAGATTGTATTTGGATCAATTACAATGAAGAAAACAAGTAATATCACTGCAACTGCCATACATACCTTTGTCCATGTCACAATCGCATTTTTGCTTCCATATTTTCCTGCATATCTGGCTCCAAATCCTGCAAATACAATGGATGGAAGCATACTTATCACAGAAAGCATGGTGGCAAGGCTCATGTTACCAATGATAATACCAAAGAGCATTGTTGTGATCACTGCCTGGGCTGCTGTCTGCTGTGCTATCTTATCAGATGCCTGGGCTGCAATGTATGCCTGTAACGGCTTATTTTCTTTTAACACCTCAAGCATATCCTTCATTTTTAATGGTTCCTGTTTCCTGATTCCTAAATAGTACTCAGGCTTATCATATTCTGAGATGCCAATACATACAAGTACTATGCCAGCTGCTGCTACAAGCATACAGACCCGGACTGCCGCTGACAGAAAATCCTGATTGTATGTACCACCAAATTTTGGAAGTAATACCATGTTAAGTACAACTGTCATAACCATAGGCACCATATAATTAAATGCAGTCTGCCATACTCCAATCATAGGACGCTGCTTTGGGTCATTTGTCATAATTGCCGGTAATGTCTGTGCTGTTATATTTGTAATTGTATATCCAATTACATAAATAACATAAAGCAGTGTAAATACAATGATTCCATGTCCCTTTGATGAAAATACATCAAACATGGCAAGGAGTGCGATTGCTTCAATCAAAAATCCTCCGATGATAAGCACTCTGAGTCTTCCAAATTTTGTGTTTACCTTGTCGTAGATAAGCGCAAGTACCGGATCTGTAAATCCATCAAAAATACGTGTACACGTCAGAATAACACCTACAACAGCTGTTGATATTCCATATCCAACACTGGCACTGTAGCTTGCCATGCCAATTAAAGAATAAACCGTCATTCCTACCATTGCATTACACGAATACAAAATAATCTGCCATAATTTTGCATGACGGTATTGTACCCCGTCAATTTCACTCTGTGTTAATTTCTTTTCCTTTCCCATAAGAACCTCCATATATCTTTTGCATGAAAGATGTTTTGTTATCTGTATTTACATTAACATATAAGCCGTGATATAGTTAGAATATATTTGATATAAATAGCGTTATTTTGATATACATAAAACGCATTTCACTTTCTGTGGTGGTACATGACCGGAGGATATAGTGTGAAAAATAAGATTTTTCACACGCAAGATTTGTGCTTGCGCACAAACTTGAGATGCGCAAAAGGCAGCGCAAGAATGAGGATTATCATGGATGAAAAAATTTTTATGAGATTTATAACAAACATACTGGGGATCAGAATCTGTAGTATTTCGAATGATCATGCCTCTCTTGATTCATTTGAACAGCAAAATTGCTTTGAAAAAACACTTCAGCCGATGTACACCGCAGAATATCTGCATTATCTGCTGGAAAATGCAAAAAAAGAAGTATTTTATGAGATTACAGACTATCTGAATACAAATCTGGTTCTATTTTGTTTTGACAATGTGTATTACCTGTTGGGACCCTATGTAAAAAATACTTTTTCATCACAGGAAATGCAGGAATTATTAGCATCTCACAAACTACCTGCAAGCATTCTGCTGCCACTGAAACTATACTATGATCAGTTTCCACAGCTCAGCTATTCCATGATCCACGGTACTGTACTTGCTGCCATGCGTACCTTTATCCCAAATACACCTGAATTTTCTTACAGAAAGCTGACCGGATTCCATGAGGAGATCAAGACAGATAAGCTGCTTTTAGAATCCAATAACACCTATTATCAAATCATAGACAGATATGAAACGGAAAACTATTTTCTCAGAAAAATATCCGATGGGGATGTAGACGGAGTCCGTATGGCTTTTGAGAGTATCGCAAGCAATTACTATGCCAACACCTCTCAATCGCAGCGTTCTCTATATTCTACTGACTGGAATGGTTTTGCCATCCTTAGAACGCTTGCAAGGAAAGCGGCTGAGGCCGGTGGCTGCCCTGTGGTAAAAATAGATGAAATAGCACAAGAAAGTATCCAGAAATTTGCCTCCGCAAGAACCGGATCTGAACTGGATAAGATTCAAAAAGATATGCTGATCAGACTGACCCAGGCTGTTCATGATACAAAGCATATGTCACAATACTCTCCCGTTATCCGAAATGTACTAAACTACATCTCCATCAACTATTCACAGGACATTTCCCTGCACGAATTATCGGATACAAATCATGTAAGCGAAGAACACCTGTCCCGTCTGTTTAAAAAAGAACTGGGTATCACCCTGACCGCATATATAGCAGATTTACGCACAAAAAAAGCTGCCGAACTCTTAAAGACCTCCATGCTTTCTGTTGCGGAAATTGCAATGTATGTAGGATATCCTGACAGCAATTACTTCGTGAAAGTATTTAAAAAGCGATATGGGATGACACCATCCGCATATCGCTCGTACTAGCTTTTATTTTTCATATAAAAATTCTTCTGGCAGTTTAACATGAAAGTCTTTCGCAAGATGACGGAAATTATCCGGTGTGATGGTCTGCAGCTTATCCGGTCTCATGGAAAGCATTTTTACCAGAATCTCCGCAGATTTTTCTGCGGTGTGCATCAGACCAAACGTCAGGTCAAAATCTTCCCCGGCTGCAAACATGCCATGATGTGCCCAGATTGCAAGGTCATATTTTTTCATCAGTTCACTGGTTGCAACTGCGATCTCCCTGCCGCCCGGTACCATCCATGGGACCACGCCGATGCCTGCCGGGAATACGACCGGACATTCGGTTGCCATCTCCCAGAGTTCTCTCGTAAACACTTTATCTTCCAGCGGCAGAACAAATGTCAGCGCAATGATGTTCGTGGTGTGTGCATGGTATACGACACGGTATTTCGGGTTCTGCAGCTTCTTCACTTCCAGATTCATCAGATGGCTTGGCAGTTCTGAAGTCGGTCTGCCGCCGTTTACCAGACCCCATACGATGCGGTAATTTTCGCCTTTTTCATCCAGTTCGATCATACAGATGGAATCTTCCGGTTTAATGATGACGTTGCGGAAATATTTGCCGCTTCCGGTCACAAGAAAATATTCTCCCGCCAGATTTGGAACGGACGTTCCGATCGGCTGCCACTCCTTTGCCTCAAAGTTTTCTTTTACGGATTCTACTTCCTCCGGTTTGACGCGATAGGACAGATTTCCGCCGTTTCTCTCATGCCATCCCTGCTCCCATCCGTCGTTCGCCATACGGATAAATCCTCTTACAAATTCTGCATCTAAAAATTTCATGTTCGTTTCCCTCTTCTCTGTAATTTTCAGGTATTCACAAATCCCCGTCTGATTTGCTATATGCTATTTTTTCAGCTATGCTATTTTTTCAGCTATGCTCTCTTTACTAACACTTCGCGCTCATACTTTTCAATCTCATCATAGAAATGAAGATCATCACACACGCCTTCCCTACGGCAGTATTCTTCCCAGACTTCTCCGATCGGGAGCATTTTCACAGCCTCATTCATCACCATGAGTTTCCCCATCTGATTGGTATCCTGAAGTTCCTTTAACATCTCATTCGGTGTGCACAGAGCCATCAGAAGTGCTTTCTGCCAGCTGCGGAAACCGGTTGCAAGTGCTGACACACGGTTAATGCTTGCATCAAAGTAATCTAATGCCATGTAAACACGGTCTAATGCGTGATCTCTTACGATCTCTTTTGCCATCTCTTTTGTCTCATCATCCAAAATCAGCACATGGTCGGAATCCCAGCGCACACCCCTTGTAATGTGAAGTGCAAATTCCGGGTAAAAACAGAGCATTGCCGGGATCTTATCGGACACATACTCTAACGGATGATAATGTCCGTTGTCCATAAGCGGCATACATCCATCGTGCAGTGCCGCAAAGCTCAGCGTAAACTCCGCAGAACCTACCGTATAAGACTCCACACCTATTCCAAACACTTTTGATTCCACACACGGTTTTACAAGATTTTTATCATACGGCTCTGAGAGGATCTGCTCGATCGAATCCTTATAGCGGAGACGCGGTCCCATACGGTCTGCCGGAACATCCTTAAATCCATCACCGGTCCAGATGTTCATCACACACGGCATTCCGGTCTCTTTCGCAAAATATTCCGAAATACGGATACATGCTTTTCCGTGGTTGATCCAGAACTTTCTCGTCTCCTCGTCCGGGCTTGATAAGGTCAATCCGTCCTTTACTTTTTCATGGGAGAAAAATGTAGGATTGAAGTCAATTCCCATGTTGTGTTTCTTTGCAAATTCTACCCATTTTGCAAAATGCTTTGGCTCTAAGGCATCGCGGTCTGCAAATTCTCCCGATCCAAAAATCGCATAAGATGCATGGATATTCAGCTTTGCCGTTCCAGGCATCAGTTTCATTGCCTCTTCCATATCTACCATGAGCTGTTCCGGTGTCTTCGCACGTCCCATATAATTTCCGGTCGTCTGTATCCCTCCGGTCAGACCTCCGTCATTGTCAAACCCGATCACATCGTCGAGCTGCCAGCAGTGCAGTGATACCGGAACCTTTTTCAGTGTCTCAATCGCAAGGTCTGTATCTACCCCCAGTGCTGCGTATTTTTCTTTTGCTGCTTCGTAATCTGTCATATAAATCTCCTTTCCTGACCGCTTCTAAACATATTCATTTCAAACGACTCCGCGATACATGCCCTCGCCGCCTTTAAGTCCCGTAACTCTCCCGCTGCGATCATTTGCGCTGCAAGGTTTCCGACTGCCGTTGCCTCGGTCGGACCTGCACAGACATCTTTTCCTGTATACTTTGCCGTGAGTTCATTTAAGTACTGTGCGTTTGCCCCTCCACCGACGATCTGTATCTTCGGATAGGTAATACCTGTCAGTGCCTCGATCTCCTCCACCGTTTTTGCATAACACTCTGCAAGGCTGTGATAGATCACTGCCGCCAGTTCTCCGATCGTCTGTGGAATCTGCTGCCCGGATTCCTCGCAGGCTTTTTTTACTTCCTCTGTCATATTCTCCGGTGCGAGGAATCTTGCATCATTGACATCCACATAAGATGTGATTGCCTCTTTTGACGCAAGTGCACAGATCTCCCCAAATCCCAGAACCGGTGCACTCTCTTTTTTCACGGACTGGATCATCCACAGCCCCATAATATTTTTCAGGTAGCGGAATCTGTAATCGTAACCGCCCTCATTTGTCATGTTATGGAGCATACTGCTTTTACTGCAGTCCGCTTCTTTCAACTCCGTTCCCATCAATGACCATGTGCCGGAACTGATATAGAGTGCATGTTCTTCCTGCGTCGGAACTGCTGCCACTGCGGATGCAGTATCATGCGTTGGAGGAAGAACCACTTTACAGTCAAATCCTACTTCTTTTTTTATCTCATCGGATAACCCGCCGACCTCATATCCCGGTTTTTGGATTTTCTGGAAAATTTCTTTCGGATAACCGAGTTTCCCGATCAGTTCCATGTCCCAGTCTTTTTTGACCGGTTCCGCGAGCTGTGTGGTCGTCGCATTGGTATACTCCTGCACTTTTTGACCTGTCAGCAGAAAATGAAAATAGTCCGGTATCATCAACATGCTTTTCGCCCGCTCAAGCTGCCCCGGCTGCTGCTCTTTGACTGCCATCAGCTGATAGATCGTATTGAATATCTGTTTCTGTATTCCGGTTCTCAGATATAGATCCTCCTCTGAAATGATGCCATATACCCTCCTGTCCATTCCTTCCGTCCGTCTGTCCCGGTATGCCACTGCATCCCCGATGCGCCTGTCATTTTCATCCAGCAGGACAAAATCGACTGCCCAGGTGTCAATGCCCATGCTGTATGGGATTTTTCCTGCCAGCGCACATTTTTTCATTCCGGTCAGGATTTCCTCAAATAACTTGTCCACATCCCACACTTTATGACCATTTTTTTCCACCATCCCATTGGGGAAACGGTAGATCTCTTCTAAGATCATTTTCCCATTCTCCATATGGGAGAGCATATGCCGTCCGCTCGATGCGCCGATATCCACTGCCAGATAATAGTTTGTTCCCATCCCTTACTCCTTTCCTTCTCTTTTGCTGAATTTAAGATATCAAAAATAAGGACAGTTTTTTAGACTCTCATTCGACTAAAAAACTGTCCTTATTTTCTCTTCGTAATACTTTTCGTCTTTCTTTTATTTTGTCTTTAAATTTGCTGAAAACTATTCAACTCTTCCAACAGATATTTCGAAGAGTCAACATTTTTTATCACTTGCTCGTGAATATTTAAAATTGAATTTGCAAGTTTGGTCACATTTTCTGTTGCATTGCTTACTCCACGCACATTTTCCTCTACTACAGCTGATATATTTGTAATGCCATCATTCATCTCTGCCATAATATTACGAAGAGACATAATATTTTTATTGAAAAGACCTGTAATAGTATCCATATGATCTGCCTTTTCATAATACATATCTGTTGCAGCCTCAAATTCAACATAATCATTCATTATCTGATTTTGTATGAAATTCATGAGATCTTGTGCATTTGTCATCAATTGATTGACTGCCGCAATAACACGAACACTGATACCCTGAATGTCATTTGCCGTATTCTTACTGTTTTCTGCCAATTGACGAATTTCCTCTGCGACAACAGCAAATCCCTTGCCAACTTCCCCCGCTCTTGCAGCTTCGATAGAAGCATTTAATGCAAGCAAATTCGTCTGACTTGCGATCTCAAGTATATCGTTAGTTAAATTATTAATACTGCTGATTTGCCGACTTTCTTCAATGGATAAAGATAATGCCTGACTCTTTTCGTTAATAATATCAGAAATGTCTGTTTTCTTCTTCTCTGTCTCCTCTTTAACACCAACCGCTAATGCTTTAATATCAGAGGCAATTACAACACCTTCATTAACTTGATTTCCAACATCGTTAATTGAACTCACTATATCATTGGTGTTCCCGGTAATTCCCTCTATAGAAGATGATATTTCTTCCATACTCGCAGTAATTTCTTCCATGGTAGACGCAATATTATCTGCATTTTCATTTGAATTGTTTACTTCTTCATTCATTAATCCAAGTGAACTTTGCATTATTTCTGACTGCTTTCGTATTTTTTGCATAGCATTCTGTAACTGAATGATAAAATTGTTAATTCCATCCGATAACTGACCAATTTCATCCCGCGAACTAACAGTAATACGCTGCGTAAGATTTCCCTGTTTCTTATTGATACCATCAATAATATCATTTAGCTGCCGGCTGGCTTCACTTGCCGGTTTACTTACAGTCTTACTTATAACCAAAAAGACAACTACTGATACCAAAGCAAAAAAAGAAAATAGAATTTTTGTCATTATTAAATTTGTCTCAACAGCTTGATTATATTCCTTCGATAAATCAGAAATTCCCTGCTCAAGCTCCTCTGTAAGCTCCTTTTCCGTTGTTTCTCCCATATCAACCATCAGATTCTGAAAATCTACACCAAGAGCTATACCAGCCTGCACAAAATCCCCCTTGTCAACATACCCTTGTATTATGGCAAATTGCGAAATAACCTCTGTTAAAAAATCCTCATATGTATGGATTTTATCTTTTAACTCTACATTATCGATATTTTTCAGATATTCATCCATCTTACTCTCACTTGCCGTAATCGTCGAAATTTCCTCTGCTAGTGAACTTTCCAACTGTTGACGTAGCTCTGCATCATCATACAAACTGATAATGTTAAGATATTTCTGACCTCGTTCCATACTTTTTTGGATAGTGAAAATCTCTGTCTGAATCGGAATATACTGTTTCGTTATCTGCAATCCAGCCTGTTTTATACTATTCTGCGCTCTTATAGAAAACACTGTATTTAATCCAAATATCAAAACAAATATAATAATCATTAAAAAAACTTTATTTCCAATTTTTTTCATACAAATACCCCACTCTTATTTTTCAGAATAATATTTTCGAAGAAAATAAGCAGGCGCACAACTCCAGGCATGGCAGTAACTATTAACAATAGTCCCACCATAAGGTGATTCATCCGGATTATTTGGATTATATAACTCCCAAAACGTATCCGCACCAAGTCGTGCCATACCTCCCCAATATTTCTCCATAACACTAAGAGCCTCTGTTTTATCACCACATTTAAGTAATGCTTCTATATAATAGTGATACATATATGGGGTAATCATTTCAATTGCCTCTGTCTGTGTCGCAACATCATGTAAAATTCGAATTCCACTCTGCTCATCTACAACATCACCAAGAATCATCCATACCTGGCTTGCGTAGGAAATCTGCCTGCAATCACCACTGACAAATAGTCCTTTTTCTTCATCATAAAAATGCATCTTAGCAGCTTTTCTATAAAGTTCATAAGTTTTCATTATGCATTCTGCATCATGGTCTTTTCCGATTTCTTTTGCAATGGCAACGGCACTTTTCATCGCATACAGCAAAACACCCTGTGCACCTGCCTGCTTATTTAATTCCAGTGACCAGTCAAGAAAACACCAGCCGAGTTTATTGCAGTCTTTTACCACACCATCATTACCGACCTGTTTCTGTGCCAATACAATCTGCATTTTTGCTGTTTCCCACAAATCTTCAAGGGCCTCACGATCCTTCGTTTCTACATAATAATCCCACAGGGCTGCCACAAACAATAAAGAGTAATCAAACATACTGGTATCATCTACTTCCGGTTCAGGCTCTAAAAATACACATGCACCCACCTGTCCATTTTGCATCGGTAATGCAGCAAATAAATATAAACACCCCTTTACCATATCATTCATCTGATATGTCTCATAGTTTGCCAATGCCTGTAATCGAAGATCTCCCATCCAAAGTCGCCGATCACGTTTTGGTCCATCTTCAAAAACTTTCTGCATACAATCATGCAGTGTATGGCACGCAATATGATCAATCTGCTCCAATTCTTTATGCACATTATGATATGGTTTTAACTTACTATCATCTGCAGAAGATAATGCGATTGCCATGACATCTTCAATAACCAAATTAAATTTTGAACTGATATCAAGTATATCAATTTTCACATAGCGAAACGAATAACGCCTCGGCAAAGTATACTCTCCCGGAATCAGATCAAAATGAAGTTGTTCCTGTTGTACCCACGCTGAACAGATCCATCCCTGATAATTCTCCACATTTTCTTCAAATTCTTTCAAATTCTCTGCAAAGGAAAATCTAATCCAAACCGGAGCATCTGGATGTGAATTGACATAACCCATTTTTACTTGAAGATGTCCTACCAAATGTTTCCCAAAATCAATTGTTACCGAATCGCCTTTTCCTAAAGGTTTTGAAAAAAACTGTCCCTCTTTTGGAGGAACCAGTGTCTCCTTAACTTCCGGCAATAAACTTAATGCCTTACTTAAAAATTCTAAATTTTTTTTCATGTATTTGTTCTTCTCTCACTCTTACCATTTTAAGTATTCTTTTCCACAAAACGGATCTACCGGACTCTTGCCAGTAAAATTGCTTCTTCCCATAAGTTTTTCCATCACACTATCAATTACATACTCACTATTGGAATAGCCATTGATAAAGGTTTTTATCATGGGTACATCCACAAGATGATATGGATTAGCAAGGCTGATAAACACAACCGGTCTCTCAGCAGCAAACCATGGAACGTTATTTCCATTTCCCCAGAATGTATACCATGAAAGTCGGTTTGTCACTTTATTGGATGCATTTTCTACATTTCCAATATAAATGACCAGATCATAATTCTTCCGGAATGTGCCAACATCAAATTTTGCTGTTTCAAAGTTCTCCTGTTCATATACGTTAACTTCGAACCCCTCCTCAACTAATCGCTTACGAAAGCTTTCCAAAACACGCTCATTTGATGGAAACCCACCTATGATTTCCAGCAACACCTTTTTGGTCTTATGCGGATTCAACGGTAAAATTCCATCTATATCCTTTACAAGTGTAACTGCCTTGTCTGCGCTCTTTTTAGCCCATGCAACATGCTCATCAGCCTGCAGAATACAAAGTGCACTTTCCGAAGGCACAATTTCACACTTTGCTTTTCTGTGAAGTCCAAGCGAAGCTTTAGTTGCAAGAATTCTTGTGATTGCTTCATCTAATCGCTGTTCCGAAAGGATTCCCTGCTTGTATCCATTCAGCATATACTGATAATCTTCCTCAAGATCCTTATTAAAAAGGAACATATCACATCCTGCCTCAATCGCATAAGGAACTGCCCTTTCTCTGTTCATTGCACAGCTAAAACCTACCATGCAGGTAGAATCCGTTACAATCAGACCGTTAAATCCCAATTTTTTACGGAGCAAACCTTTTAACAATTCCGATGAAAGTGTTGCCGGTATTAATTTATTTGGAAAATCTGTATTATACGATTTTTGATATGCCGGCTGTGCAATATGTCCGACCATCACTGTCTGTGCCCCCGCCTGAATCAAGCCGCTATATATTTTTCCATATGTCGCATCCCACTCATCACAGGAAAGATTATTTACGCTTGTAAGAATGTGCTGATCCACTTCATCGCAGCCATCCCCTGGGAAATGCTTAATTGCAACAAGAACATTTTCTTCCTTAGCTGCCCTCATGTAATTGAGACCACATGCAAGAACACGATCCGGATCATCCCCATATGTACGCACGTTTGTAATCGGATTTCTCCAATTTCTATCAATATCAACCACAGGTGCAAAAGCCCAGTTACAACCAACCGCTGCACCTTCACTACAGCTTACTTTTCCGAGCCGATATGCATCCTCCGTGTCTCCAGTTGCCGCAACCTGCATTTGTTTTCCGTACTGTGTTCCATCTGTTGCAATTCCGCAGCCTCCATCCTCAAGATTAGCTCCAATAAGAAGTGGGATCTTACTGTGTTCCTGCAGATAACGGTGTGTCCGCTGCATTTCCTTCGCCTCACCACAACGATACATAATTCCACCAATGTGATGTGCGAGCATGACATGTTCCAGATATTGCGGATCTCCGGAATACCCGATTGGGACAAACAACTGACCTATTTTTTCTTCTAATGTCATTGACTTTTTTGTATTTTCAACCCATTCAATGTCTTCCCCTGAAAGGAAGAATGGATTCTTTGTTAAGTTGATCATATTCATACCCTCCTGCTTTCTATTTTCGTTTTCCGTTAAAAAGACTTACCAATAAATGTTCATTACTCAAATAAATCAAAAAGACTACAAGCAGTACTGCATTAATGATTGCCTGCATTGATGCATTTACCTCATTGGAGAATACAGCAAATGTTGAATTAAGCATGGACATACATAAAGCAGCTAAAAGGAATCCAATTTTTTCGTTTGTAAAGCGACTGATATAGGAGCCTATGAACATTGGAAGAAACGCCGTAAACATAATGCTGATAGAGGAAAAGTTCAACTGACCACCGTTGATTGTTGTGCTTCTTGTCGCATTTAAAAATCCTACAATTCCCATCAATCCGCCACAGATCACATAACATCCAATGGCATTTGATATCTCTTTTATACCGGTATTTACCGCAACCTTCTGACCATTTTTGAGTGCATTATAATCATATCCAAACTTTGTGTAATCAAAGATTGCTATACAGACAGCTAACACAACCACAATAATGATTGCTGCATAAATCCAGCTTCCTGTAAAAGCTGTCATAGATGGATTCTGCACTTCCTTCATCACATAACGTCCTTCCGTGATTGTAAAAAGAATTCCCTCATAGATCAGTGTCACTCCAAGAGATGTAATGATTGGCGGCAGATGCAGCACCACATACATAAGTCCTGAAACAAGTCCAAGTAACATACCAAATAAGATCGTCAATATCAACATCATCAATGCACTGTTACTTCCACCACCTAAAATGGAATATGTAATTTTAGCTCCTAATACAGAAGAAAGTGCTGCCATTGATCCCAAGGAAAAATCAAAACGACCACTATTTAAATTAATGGATAATGCTATTGTTGTAATCATCACAATTGCAATATATACAACAAAGTTATCAAAACCTGTCATGTTTGAAATCATTGTTTTTCCATTGAACATGCAGATTCCCTGCAATAATACAGCCACCAGTACCGGTATTGTTAATGTACCAATTACATTCTTTACCAAATGTCTATTTTTATTTTTCATGTTGTCCTCTCCTTTCATTTTTCAGGATATTCCATACCCTCTCCAAATAAATGAATTTTTAACTTTTCATTTATTTGGAGAGAGCACGGCTTCTAAATGAAGCCGTGACCTGACTGTAAAAATGAATTACTTCGATGTTACAAGTTCATTGATCTCATCAAAAGTAACAGACTCACCAATAATCTGGTCTAATGTTTCTTTATTGTAAATTGGATTATCTCCGTTATCTGACTTATAAAACTCATCAAATGTAGCCTCGTCAGTTGCAACCTGATAGTTTTGGCTGAGTGAGACTGCATTTCCCTGTTCATCACGGATTACATTTCCATTGATGGCATTTAAAACTAATGCAAATGCAGGACCTACAGAAGATGAATATTTACCGGCAAGATAGACAAGTTTTCCATTTGTGATAGCTTCTCCATTACTCTGTGTAAAGGAATCAATATCTGAGAACTCAATACCAGCAGCATTTAACTGCTGTGTAAAAAATGTTGTTGCCATTCCCACTGAAATAAATGCTTCCGGTTTTGCCTGAATTGCTGCATTGATCTCATCTGTTGTTGTATCACCATAGCCCTGCAGATAAGAAACAATCTGGATATCCCCAGAAATCTTAGACAAATCCACGCTCTGATCAGTAAAAATCTTGCCCACTACTTCTCCCTCTTCTGTAGCACCATCATAGGAAAGTCCCAGACCGGAAAGTACACCCGCTACACGGTATACATGCATAGGATTTGGAATAAATGCCCCATAGATAGCAGCTGTCTTAATGCCTTTTTCCGCAAAGAACCTGCCCATTTCTACACCAGCTTCATACTCTGTATCCATGCTTGGTCCAACCTGACCAAGGAAGTACTCATTTGTCTTATATTTTTCAAACTGCTCCTGATCAAGAGTTCCAGCAGCAACCGCATAATAAATCTGATTTTCCTCACAGGTTTCAATCTGCAATGCACGATCATTACTTGAAAGAGAGATGACTGCCTGATATCCCTGTGAAGCGAATTTTTCTATAGCAGACTTCTCGCTTGCCGCATCTTTAAGTTCATCGGTATAAGTAAATGTCACACCATACTGATTCGCAACATAATCTTCATAATAAGTACGGAACCCTAATGCTTCCTCGCCACTAACATCCTGAACTAAAACACCAATCTTAGCATTCTCTGCTGTCTTTGTCTCCTCCTTGACACTTGTATCACTCGTATCATTTGCTGTGTTGTCGCTGGCTGTATTGTCAGCTGTTTCTTTGCTGTTTCCACAACCAACCAGCATTGTCAACGATATGGCAGCAACCAGTCCAAGGCTTACCATTTTCTTCATTGTACGTTTCATAAATTATTCCTCCCATTTCTCTTATTAAAATTTTATTTTTAACACGTTATGTGTTAAATTCATATTTCTGTTATCGCGGCAACATCTGCGAACGATAATTTGCACTTGCAACATAAACAACTACCAGAAAAAAAACAGCACTGACAATCTGTGTAATTCCATATCCAGATGTTGAATCAATCAGCAGATCCAGAATATTATTTAAAATAATATAGGAAAATCCACCGACTACAGCCGCATAAATTTTCGATCTTGCACCTCCTGAGATTGGCATACCTCCAAACACGATAGCAACCATAATGTTCATCCCTATATCCCCCGCTGTCGTTGTTGTAACAGATGGGGTATAAACCAGCGTCATAAATGCGCCGATTCCAACGCCGATTCCCGCCAGAAGGAATCCAAGTATTGCATATGTATTGTATTTAATACCGGAAAGCTGGGCGCAGATTGGATTTCCCCCAACAAACTTTTCACGTCTTCCAAACTTGGTGTAATCAAAGATGAACGCACATACTACCACCCATATTACCAAAACTATAATTTTAAATGCGGATGTATCCAAATGTTTCACTACCTCACTCGGAATGCTGATTCCGCCTACTGCACCACCTTTTGTGGTAATGATCTGTGATGCAATTGCAGACAAAACAGACATCATTGCCACCGTTGTAACAAACACCGGAATATGAAAAATGGATGCCAGCACAGAATTTAACAAAGAACAGACAATTCCAGACAATAAAATCACAACAATCATTAATATAAAATTTTCAGTTGCATTATATGTCATTACCCCAAGTGTTGCTGAAAAAAGCGTTGCCGCACCCAAGCTGATATCAAACGAACCTAATGTATAAATAAATATTGCACCTGTTGCAACAATGGATAATACAATACCTTCATTAAATATAATCTTGATATACATATCCAGGCGATATCCCTTACTGCTTACAATTCCACAAAATACTGCAAACAATACGATAAGTGCTGCAAACGGCAATGCACCTATCATTATTTTTTTACTTTTTGTCATCTTTCCCAGCCTCCTATATCATGTACTCAATAATCTGTGAGTCAGAAAGATTTTTATTTCTCTCAAATTCTGCCGTAATCTCTCCGTCCTTCATGATCAAAATCCGATCACTCATTCCAATGAGTTCCGGCATTTCCTCGCTGATCATCAGAATGGATTTTCCTTCATTTTTCAACTTAACCATAAGCTGATACATTGCCTGCTTTACACCAATATCCACGCCTCGTGTCGGGCAGTCCAGTATAAGAATTTCACTTCCGCAGCCAATCCATTTTCCAAATACGACTTTCTGTTTATTTCCTCCCGAGAGTTGTGATACCGCCTGATCTCTTCCAGAACATTTAATGGACAATTCCTCAATCTGTTGATTTACATATTTTTTTTCGCGATTTTTTAAAACAAGAAAATCTTTTACGGCAAATTTGCTCATTCCCGCAATTGATATGTTGTCTTCAATACTTGCATTCAAACATAATGATTCCACATCTCTATCCTTAGACACATAACCCATACGTTTCTTCATCGCTTTTGCCGGACTGTCAATTACCGTTCCATCTGCCACTGAAACATTTCCTTCTTCTGGCTTTACTGCACCAAAACATACCTTTCCAAGTGTATGCATTCCACAATGTGCCAGACCTCCGACTCCAACAATTTCTCCCCTTCGCACCTGGAAGGAAACACCTTTCAGTCTATCTGTATAAACAAGATTTTTAACATTCAACGCAACTTCCTGCTGTGCGCTTGCTTCAAAATCACTTCGATAATAATCCCCCTGCAGTTCTCGTCCGATCATGCTTGAACGAATTGCACCCGCTTCAAACTCTTCTTTATTAAATGTTCTGATTATTTTTCCATCTCGAAGAACCGTTAAAGTATCACACACCTCCATAATCTCATCCAGATCATGTGAAATAAAAATCACTGACTTATTTTCTTTGCGGAAACGATTCATAATATCATATAAAATTTCCCTTCCATCATGAGATAAGGCAGTGCTTGTCTCATCAATTACCAAAATCTGAGGCTGTTTCATCACGACCTTTGCAATCTCTACAAGCTTTCTTGTCTGAAAATCCAGCTGTTGCATAAGCATATCGCCAGTAATATCATTTACCCCAATTTTTTTCATGACTTCAGTTGCATCTGCATTCATCTTCCTGCGATTGATCAATCCAAACCTGTTTTTATACCTCTCTGTCTCTGCCAGAAAAATATTTTCCGCAACTGTAATTCCCGGTATTGTTCCGCTTTCCTGAACGATCATTCCAATCCCCTTGTGAAGTGCATCAATCATACTAAGAGGTTTCCAGTCCTGATTTTTAAATATCATCTTACCACTATCGCATGCCTGCATTCCTGCTACAATGGAAGTAATGGTTGACTTTCCTGATCCATTCTCCCCAATTAATCCCCGAATTTCCCCCGGATATACAGAAAGTGACACATCTTTTAAAGCCACTGTACTTCCGAATCTTTTATTCATGTTTTCAACTTTTAATATTGGTTCACTCATGTTTATCACCTCGTCTTTATAGATATTATAAGTTTTCATTAATTTTCATGTGATTTTGTTTTTTATCTGTTTCACTTTAATTTTTAACTTTTTTATGTCTGCTCTTCTTTTCTTTCCACATCTTTTCAATCCGTCATACAAAACAGATTAAAAATTCGATGTTTTTATTGATTTTTTCATTACATTTATGTTTTAATCATTACAATATCTTATTTAGTTTTAAATGGGGGATTTTTTATGTCAGAAAATTACGATCTTATTTCAGAAAATGATATGCACATGCCCATTCGCTGTATAATGCAGCGTTTTGATCATATTCGTTCACAAATGCATGACTATTTTGAATTATCAATGATTGTTTCCAGGAACTGTACATTGCAACTGGATGATCATATATACAATTTAACAGAAGATGACGTGTTCTGTGTTAATCCACTCTCGCTTCATGAACTTCATGGTGTCAACTGTGTGATTGTAACCGTTTTATTCAACCAGACTTTGTTTGAACAGATTCTACCCGTTCCATTCCATCCTCGCTTTTTCTTTATCAGTACGATGACCGATAATCAGGAAGCTATTGTCCAACTCCGCACTCTGATAGCGCACATTATCAAAACAAATATTGATAAAAAAGATGGGTATGAATTACGAAACTGGTCTTATATCTACAATATTATGGATGTACTGTATCGGAACTTCCGCATCAAACTCTCTACTGCTAAAGAAAAGAAAAATCACAAGTATGCTTTACGTATTTCCGAAATCTCACAGTTGATCCAGCAGCATTACACGGAAAATATAACCTTACAAGAACTTGCTGATGCAGTCCATTTGTCCGTTCCATATCTTTCTAAGTTTTTTGTGGAATATTACGGAATGAATTTTTTAAGCTATCTTAACCAATACCGCCTTATGCACGCAGTACAGGAACTCTCAACCACTGATAAGAATATTGATGAAATAGCGATTGACAGCGGTTTTTCCAACAGTCATGCCTTTGTAACTTTTTTTAAAAAGCAATACGGGATGTTACCAAAAGACTATCGCCGTGAACAAAAAAAGAAGAAAGAGAATACTGCCCAACGTGTAGAACAACATAACTATATTTACGGATTAAAAAAATATTTGAAAGAAGATACATTTTTTCAGGTTGTATCTCCTGTGAAAAAAACTGAAATTGAGATTTCTGTAAACGGAAGTTCCTATACTCTGCTTCACACCTGGAAAAAAATGATGACCGTTGGGCGGGCAAGTGATGTACTAATTTGTGATGTTCAAAAAATGTTAACACAGATTCAGGAAACAGTTGGATTTGAATATATTAAATTATGTGGCATCTTTTCTGATGATCTGCATATATACAATGAAACTGCAAGTAAAGTCCCGGTCTATAGCTTTTCTTATCTTGATAAGATTTTGGATTTTGTTATCGTCAATCACCTAAAACCCTGGCTTCAATTATCCTACATGCCGGAAAAACTTGCAAAATATCCAAACAGACGATTGTTTGGTGCAAATGTCAGCCAGCCCCACTCTGTCAGTGCATGGTGTCAGCTGGTCCATGAATTTTTGCTTCACATCACTGACCGTTACGGGTTAGATACCATAAAGACCTGGAAATTTGGTCTATGGAACCAACCGAATACTTCTTCCGACCTATTTGGCTTTACAAACGAAAATGACTTTTTTCTATTCTATAAAAGCACTTATGATTGTATTAAAGATTTTTGCCCTGATATCGAATTTAGTCTTCCTCCAACCTACTACATTGTAGGCGAAAGCTATGAAAACTGGTATCTGAACTTTTTGGAATGGTGTAAAAAAAATTCCTGTCTTCCAGACTGTTTAAGTTTTACATACTACGACACTAAAATGATTTCCGATAAAAATCATTCCAAGGAATCGTTTGGTTTTGTGTATGCAATGAGTCTTTCTGAATCTCCTGATGGGTTAAAAGATTTTGTTATGCAGGTTCTCCGTGAACGACGCCAGCTTGGACTTGGTAATATGCCAATCTACCTGTCAGAATGGAACAACACACCAAGCCAGCAGGATTTGCTCAATGATACATGTTTTAAATCGTGCTACATTGTAAAAAATATTTTGGAAAATTATGACCGACTAGATAGTTTTACTTATCAGGCTCTTACCGATCTTATGGCAGATGACGCTCTGCCCAACAAACTCTTTTTCGGTGGACTAGGTCTGTTCACGGTAAATGGAATTCCAAAAGCAAGTTATTATGCTTATACTCTCTTACGGCAGTTAGGAGATCAGTTTTTAGGACGAGGAGACGGTTATTTCATTACCCGTAAACACAACAGTTATCAGATTATGTTGTACAATTACAAACATTTTAACTATCTTTATGCCAACGGAGAACGTTTTGATATGACAGAAACAGATCGCTATACTGTATTTGCAGATTCTGATCCAGTCACAATCGAACTATGTCTTTCTAATATTCCGCAAGGTACATACAAAATTTCTGAGACTTATGTAAATCGAACACATGGGAGTTCTTATGACCAATGGGTTTCCATGGGTGGATTAGAACTTACCACTCCTTATGAATTTGACTTGTTAAAAAAAGCATCCTCTCCAGGATTCCATCAGAAGCTGATGCATATCGCTTCTGATGAAACCCTAAGATTGAATGCAGAATTAGAACTATTAGAGATTCGACTTATTCAAATCACACCTGTCATCTGCCCATCTGACGTTAGCAGATAGAACAAATAGAAAGCAGATCTTTAAATGCCTGAATCGGATATGTCACTTGGCTATGACCTGCGGCATCTCCGATTCCAGCACTCTGAAAATCACCAGCATAAGCAGCATCAATACCGGCAAGCGCATCCTCTACGACCAGACAATTTTCAGGTTTTTCACCAAGCATCTCAGCCGCTTTCAAAAATACTTCCGGATCCGGCTTTGATTTCGTAATATTCGTTCCGTCACTAATTGCATCAAAGTATCCGTTTAATCCAATCTGTGTCAGAATCTTTTTCGTATTTTTACTGCTTGATCCAATCGCAAGCTTATACCCTCGCTGACGTAATATTTCCAGTGTCTTTTTTACCTCCTGCGACAGATCATCCGGAGACATCTTTTCCAACAGACGAACATAACTTTCATTCTTCCTTGCGGCAAGTTGTTCTTTTTCCTCCTGTGTATATTCTCTTGATGCTTTCTCCAAAATAATGTCCAGACTTTCCATACGACTTACTCCCCGTAGTCTGCCATTAATTGTCTCATCGAAATAAATTCCTTCTGCGTCTGCCATTTCTTTCCATGCCTGATAATGATACTGATCCGTAAAGCATATAACACCATCCAAGTCAAAAATAATTGCACGTATTGTATTCATAGGATACCCCCTTGTAAACTTATAGACTATGTATCTTTTTTTAAGATAACAAAAATAAGGACAGCTTTTTAGACTCTCATTCGACTAAAAAACTGTCCTTATTTTCTGCATTGTCTATCTTTTATAATGTTCTAACCGATACTTTCGCGGTGTCATTCCATATCTTTCTTTAAACTGCCGGAAAAAATAGCTCTGATTTTCATAACCAACATCTAACGCAATCTCTTCCACTGACAAATCTGTCTCCAATAATAAATGTTCAGCTGTCTCAAACCGCCTGTGCTGCAAAAGTTCCTGAAAATTATATCCGGTCTTTTGCTTGATGAGTCTGCTAAGTACCGTCATGGACTGATGGGTATCTGCTGCTATCTTGGTAAGATTTGCATTTTTGCAGTCACTGTTAATATATCCAAGTACTGCCTGTACAACCGTCTCCTTATAATCCATGGAAGAATTATGGCTTAAGCTTTCAAGATGATTCAGCAGATATAAAAATACAAGTCCCATAGAATACTGATTAATTACATCCTCATTTGCATGTTCATGTAACATGGAATCAATCATATTTTCCATAAGATTTTCTACCTGCGGATCTTCCTGCAGACGAAACAACAGATAATGTGAAACGGGATCTTTCTGCCGGAACGCACCGACAATAAATTCCGCCAGTACATTTTTCTCATGCAGCATGGAGAGCGGGATTTCAAAAAACTCCGGTAGCGCAATAAAATTGATCCCGATATCCTCATATTCCGCCCGCCGGATCGCATGACGCACCTGCTGGTTTAACATCAGCACATCTCCCTTGTGAAGGGTCAGCTCTTTTCCCTCAATGATATGTGTGATGTTTCCCTGCACCACATACATCATCTCCACATAATTGTGCCTGTGCTCCGGGAATTCCACAAAACGGCTGTGCGGGCGCACCGTGACGAGCCGTCCTCTCTCTAACAGCAGTTCCCGGTCGATCTCACTGATCGAATCCTTCGCATATAACTGTTTTTCGATGTTTCCCTGTCCTGACTGATACTTCTTTTCTTCTTCTGATATGAGTTTCAGTTCCTGTAAAAGCTGTTTGCGCATGCGCTTGATTTCCTGTCTTCTAAAATCTTTTTATAGTGACTCCAGCAGTCCGTTGATCCCGTCTTTTTCAAAAATATCCTTATAATATGCAACTTCCCCCTGGATCAGCTGGTCGATCACCTGCATGCCGAGAAGCTCCACAGGCGCCTTGTCGTCCGTCATGATATAATCTCCCGCCTCATACACACTGCTGGTGTCTGCCACATGAAGCATCATATCGCGCAGATCGGAATGTCCGGTCTCATTTGCGTTATTCTCTAATGTCTTTACCATGTCTGCATTGGAGGAAGCATACAGCTCCCGGTTTGTGGAACCGTCCACATCCACGGTCACGATATGGTCAAATACGGATGCAATGGTATCCGACAAATACTGGTTGATATTGCCCTCATTGTTTCCGCGCATATTCATGTTTACGACCATCACGCCGTTCTCGTTTAAATGCTCTTTGACCATCGTAAAAAATTCGACCGATGACATCTGAAACGGGATGGTGATATCCTGGTAGGCATCCACCATGATAACGTCATATTTCTCGTCGATCGCCTGTAAATATGCCCTGCCATCATAGGTCGTCACTTTGACATCGTCCGGCAGGGAAAAATATTGTCTGGAAAGCGCCGTGATCTTATCGTCGATCTCCACGCCCTCGATTGACATATCACCGAAATATTTTTTACACTGGGTCGCGTAAGTTCCGGTTCCCATTCCAAGGATCAGAACATTCATATCCTCTGCCTTTTTATCCGGGATCATGAGCGGCGCCGCCATCGCATAATCGTAATACATTCCGGTCAGACCGCCGTCTTTCATGTAGAGTGACTGCACACCGAACAGGACATTCGTGGATAAGATCACGCGCCTGTCATCCTCGGAGACCTGTAAATAATTATAAATGGATTCCCCTTCGTAACTTAAGTCATTCTGCCAGAATGCAAAAGAATCCGAATAGCCAAGTCCACAGCAGAGTACGAAAATAACTGCCGATACTGCCACCTTCTTCTGTCCCCTGTGGCTGCTCAAAAAATACACTGCGGCTAATGCGATCAGAATTCCCGCAAAAATGAGAAACGTGATAGAGGTTCCGACTGCCGGAATCGTCACAAAAGTCGGCACAAATGTTCCGATAATGCTTCCGATCGTGTTGAATGCTCCCAGCGTTCCGACCGTTTTTCCACTGTCGTCAAGACTGTCCACCGAGTATTTCACAAGGGATGGCGTCACTGTGCCGAGTAAAAACAGTGGGAATACAAAAATCACCATACATGCCACAAATGCGGCAATAATGAGGAAATTGCTGCTGACGGTAAAGATCAGCAGTGCCGATATTCCAAGGATAATGTATTTTCCGACGACCGGTATCAGTGCGATCCAGATCGCAGCGATCAGTATTCTGCGGTACAGTTTGTCCGGGTCCGGCGACCGGTCCGCACTTTTTCCTCCATAAATATTTCCAAGCGCCATTGCGATCATGATCGTTCCGATGATGATCGTCCACACGATCTGCGACGAGCTGAAATACGGCGCCAACAGCCTGCTCGCACCCAGTTCTACTGCCATCACGGACATTCCGGCAAAAAATTCCGTGAGATACAAAAACAGCTTATTTTTTAAAATTCCTGACTTTTCCATAATTCTCCTTTCTTTTTCCCCTCTAGTATAGCTCATAAAGTGGACTCCAAGTCAAGTTTTTTATCCCGCATCAGGATTTTTCCCCAATCATTACCCTGCATCTCTTTTTATAAAATGCGATTCCATATTTCAGAATCTTTTCCACACCATCCTCTTCAAGAATGTCTATATAATTGTTCCCACCGATCTGTTCTAACGCAGACTGGCATGCCGTTTCCAAATCTCCATCCTGTGCATACTTAAGTTCCAGAATGATTCCCATTTCACCGTCATCCGTCTCGATCACAATATCACTGTAACCATCGCCTGATTCTTTATTCGAAGAAACACTCCACGATTCCTCATACCCGAGAATTCCAAGTAAGATACCGTGATAAAAGTTTTCTTTCATCTTTTTTCTCACAAAAGTATCCCGGATACTGATGGCCCGCCGCAGATAATCACACAGGCATTTTTCTATCGTTTCTGTTTCTCCGTTTCTTAATGCTTCACAGAATGTATTTAACAGCACGCCATTCTTCGGTACATTTTCTTTAAAAAAATCCATAATCTGGTCTGTAAAAATCTTCCGGATCTCCATATTCGGAATCACCAGCTGGAACGTATCCCCCGCTGCCCGTCCTCTTTGTGTAAGATATCCTGTTGTAAATAATACACTCCATAGATTGTCAATACTGTCATACATTTCTTTATAAGTCAGTTCCTGATGGATTTCTTTCTCGATCACTTCACCTGCAACAAGCCGCTCTATCTCACGCCTTAGCGTTACTTTATCCGATTCCCTGATAAATCTTTTGACCGCCTCATTGCTGCTTGTATTTGACCAGTAATTTTTAGGCTCTGCCAGCGGGTCCGCCCGCAACGTGTCCACATAATTGATTACATCCCATGGACAATAAACTTCTGCTTTTCCGAACTGATATCCGTCATACCACTCCCTAATATCCTCGTAATGATCGGAAAGTTCATAGTATTCCAGCATCTCCCTTACTTCTTCATCGGTAAATCCGAAATACTCGTCAAACTGTACATCTGCAATGGAAAGAACTTTCAGATTATTCAGTCCTGTAAAAATACTTTCCCTGGAAATGCGCATACATCCAGTCAGCACCGCAAATTTCAGGCTGTCATTTGTCTTAAGCGCATACTCAAACAGGTTGCGGATAAAGATAACCATCTGATCATAATAGTCCCGTTCAAATGCTTTTGCCAGTGGAACATCATATTCATCAATCAGAATAATTACTTTTTTCCCATAATGCTTTTCAAGAAGTTCGGAAAGCACTTTTAAACTGCTGCATAGTGTTCCCTCATCCACATCCGTTTCAAGTAATGCCGTATATGCTTTTTTATCATATCCCGTGAGCCTGCTGCTTTCTAACAGATATTGAAACCTTCTTGCCTCCCCTTTGATAAGCTGGACCGTCATCTCTATTGCTTTTTCATAAGTCTGCGCATTGATTCCTTTTAAAGAAACAGATATCACCGGATATTTTCCCATGTACTCTTCACACAGCCTGGTTTCTTGTGCAATCTTTAAATGCTTAAAAATTTCTTTATTTCCGTTTATGTCAAAGAATTTTTTTAACATACTCATATTCAGGGACTTTCCAAATCGCCTTGGACGGGTAAAGAGTGTGACTTTTGCCCAATTTTCCAGAAGTTCTTTGATCAAATATGATTTATCTATATAATAAAATCCAGCTGACTGTATTTCTTCAAAATTTTCTATTCCAATCGGTAATTTTTTCTTCTCATTTTTCATTTCAACACCCCAAATAGATTTTTACATTTTTGTTTTCATATAGCCTTATCTCTCATCGGGATCAGGATCTTTAAATCAAACCAGTTCTCTTTTGTATCAATGCTGACCGCACCGTCATATTTGTTGACCGTATAGCGGATACTTTTGAGTCCGTACCCGTGATATTCTTTCTCTTTTTTGGTCGTGACCAGTTTTCCCTCCTGATACTCTAAGTTCCCTTCGTAATAATTTTCAAACCGGAGGAGCAGGAAATTTTTCTGTTTTGAAACCGTCACATGCACGAGCCGCTTCTCTTTATCCGGTATTTTCAGTTCACACTCAATCGCGTTATCGAGCGCGTTTCCAAAAATGCTGCAGATATCCATCACATCCATAAAATCAAGCAGTGTGCCGTCCGCAACACAGGTAAACGTGATCCCATGTTTCGCACAATAGAGGCTTTTGGTAGTGAGCACCGTATCGAGCACTTTGTTTCCGGTCTTATTCTGTGTCTCATACTGTCTTATCTCATCCTCCATGCGGTTTAAATATTCTTCGCGTTTTTTCGGATCATCCTCACTCCGCAGGAATGCGATCTGGTGTTTTAAATCGTGATATTTATAATTGATCAGTTCGATGCTCTCTCTCGACTGCTTGTACTGCACATACTGATTCTGCAGCACATTCTGCACGGATTCTAGTTCTTTTCTCACACGCAGTTCCCGGCACTGGATCAGATGTGCATAAAGGATCGCGATACCGCCAAGATCTACTAATGTACGGATATTTCCGATCTCAAACGAATAGCGCCCGGAAAACGGTGTATTTTCCGTTAGAAAACTCATGTTGCTGACAGCAAACACCGCAACTGCGATCAGTCCGGCGGAAATATATTCCCGGTGGCTGATATTCATTTTCCCATCTTTAGGCATATGTACCCGCAGAATTTTATACAGGATCAGTGCGATCGCACCATAGATCAGAACCAGAAGACCTCTGCAAAGCCACCAGTTTGTCATCGCCTCGTCGAAAAAGTAACATACAACCTGCCATTCGAACGATGCCATAAATTCCGCGACAACAAATGCGATCATCCCAAAATAGGCAGCATCGGTAAAAGTAATTTCGCAGCAGCTGTAGATAAATACGATCATTAAAAATACAGCCACGATCATACAAGGAATCCAGAAATAAATCTTAATATCATCCGTCATGACTAAAAACACACTCTGTATCAGAAGCACAGCCGCCATAATGCCTGCCGTCTGCCATTTTTGAAATCTCTTTTTGACCGGCAGGATAAATAACATGCATGCCATCCACTCTGCGACCGCTGTGTAGATTCTTGGTATATCCGGCATAATATGTTCCATCATTTGATAACCTCTCCCCAGTATTTTGTCAGTTCTTCCATAAATTCTTTTTTGCGCGCACGGCTTAATACCAGCTGCTCACCTTTTACCATGGCACAGCCGTCCGTGATCCCGTCCACATGCGCTAAATTGATGAGATACCCCTTGTTACCACGGCAGAAGTTCATATCAGCTAATTTTTCTTCCATCTCTTTCATTGTGCCTGTTGTCTCATAGTCGCCAAGAATTGTGTGCAGGATCAGCGTATGCCCCTGGCTTTCGATATAATAAATATTTGCGATATTGATCCGCACCGTCCCGCCTTTCATGCTGACCATGATCATCTTTGTCTCTCTTTTTTTCATGCGCCCGATTGCACGGTTAAGCCTCTGTGAAAATGCAAAGTAAGATACCGGTTTTAAAACATAGTCGAGCGCATCCACCGCGTAGCCGCGGATCGCATACTGCGCCATGTTTGTGATAAAAATAATGACGACCTCCGTGTCCACTTTCCGGATCTCCTCCGCCGCTGACATGCCATCCATGAATTTCATTTCCACATCCATCAGAATGATGTCATACTGCGACCGATATTTATTGACGATCTGATCCCCATCCGAATAGATCGTGATATCAAAAGCCTCCCCATTTTCTTTTTCATATTGCCGCAAAAACTCTTCAAGCTGTTTTGCATACATCGCTTCATCTTCTACGATTGCAATTTTTATCATATATTTTCTCCATTTTTTCTTCCAGTGTACCTGCTCCAATTCGCCGTTCGTCGATCATGTAAACATGTTGACTCACCTGCGCTCATGATATCATCCCCCACGAACGTTTTATAAACGCAAATGGGGACCTGTACCTCAGATTTATTTTAGTACAAGTCCCTGATATTTGCCACTTATTTATCTAATCCCGTTTCACTGCCGCTTTGATCAGGTGTGCCGTTCCCCTGATGCGGTGTCCGTTTGCCATCTCCGTCAAGGCTTCTGCCATCTCCATAGTGACAAAACCCCCCGTCATTTTCGCATAGCCGCGGATCGGCATATTATAATTAAACAATACATTCAGATTTGGTTTTCCCTGCCATTCGCTGATCTTTAACAGAATGCGCAGCACTCCGTAGAAAATTTTACCGAAAATTCCCTTTCCATAATAGAGCTGGCAGACTGCATCATTCATGCGGATCTCCCCGCTCCAGCTTCCATCCGGGATCTCTCTTCCATACAGTCTGCGGAATGTATCATCGGAAATGTTTTTGATCTCACCACTGAAATATTCCGGCAGTTCTTCTCTGCTGTAGCCACCCTCTGTGACAGTTCCATTTACCGCAAGTGATCCCTCAAGCAGCATTTCTTCCGCATTGCTTCCGATCATGATCTGATAGGTTCCCGTTTCCACTTCCCAGCTGTCTGTCCGTGTATCATAAAAGCGGAATGTCTTATCGTCAAATAAAATCTTTACCTCTTTTTCTTCTCCCGGAGCCAGTTCCACCCGCGCAAAACCTTTCAGTTCACGCAATGGACGGAACACGGAATCAGATTCTTTTCCGACATAAAGCTGTGCGATCTCTGTTCCTGCCACAGTTCCGGTATTTTGGATCTTAAATTTCACACCTTCCGGATCCACTGTCAGATCACGGTAGGTAAATGTGGTATAACTGAGTCCGAAACCAAACGGGAAACGCACTTTTTTACCTACTGTTGTGTAGTAACGGTATCCCACATAAAGTCCTTCCCGGTATTCGCTGCTTCTCTCTTTGCTCGGATAGTATTCGTATGCCGGCGTATCTTCATAATGAAGCGGATAGGTTTCATTCAATTTTCCGGATGGACATACTTTTCCGGTCAGAACATTAAGCATCGCAGACGCTCCCGCCTGACCACCAAGATAACCGTGTACAATTCCTTTGACATACGGATACCACGGCATTTCCACGGAAGATCCCGCTGAGAGGACTACAATCACATTTTTGTTTACTGTGGTAAGCTCATTGATCAGTTCATCCTGTGCTACAGGCATATGCATATGGGCACGGTCGAGTCCCTCAGATTCGCTGATCTCGTCAAGTCCTCCGAAAAACAGCACCACATCCGCATTTTTTGCTGCTTCCACGGCTGCTTTTACCATTTTTGCATTTGGTTTTCTGTTTCTGATATAACCCTGTTCACAGGCTGTCATCGTAAGTCCGCTGTCTTTTATCTCCTCTAATATGGACTCCGGCGGCATTGCCGGATTCACTAAGGAAGATCCTGCTCCCTGATATCGCGGAGTCTTTGCAAAGTCTCCGATCACAGCCACTTTTGTCCCCTGTTTTAACGGAAGGATCTGCTCTTCATTTTTTAAAAGGACGATGCTCTCCTCGGCCGCTTTGCGTGCAAGTTTATGATGCGCTTCCTTATTGAAAGTAGTTCCTTTTCCATCCACGGTCGCCTGATGCGTCGCAAAAATGACACGGAGCAGTTCATCTAAGCGCTGATCTAACACACTCTCCTCTAATGTTCCGTTTTTGACGGCATTTACGATATCATGCATTCCTGATTTTCCGGTGCCCGGCATCTCAAGATGACTTCCGTTTTTCACGCCGAGTGCGTGGTCGTTGCTTCCACCCCAGTCGGATACCACATATCCGTCAAAGCCCCATTCATCGACTAAGATTTCCTGTAACATGTGGCGGTTCTCATTGGCATAGACACCGTTTACTTCATTATAAGAAGACATGATCGACTTCGCTTTTCCTTCTTTTACCGCGATCTCAAATCCGGTCGTATAGATCTCGCGAAAGGTTCTCTCATCCACAACGGAATCATTTGCCATACGACGCAGTTCCTGGCTGTTTGCTGCAAAATGCTTCGGGCAGGCTGCAATTCCTTTGCTCTGGATTCCCCTTACATAGGCTGCCGCCATTTTTCCTGCATGGTACGGATCTTCGGAAAAATATTCAAAATTTCTTCCACAGAGCGGGCTTCTCTTGATGTTTAATCCCGGTCCTAAGATCACATTGACATCCATGGTCACGGCTTCCTCTGCTAATGCCGTTCCGATCTCCTCACCTAATGTTTCATCCCAGCTGTTTGCAACCGAGGCTGCGGTCGGAAAACAGGTCGCAGGGAGACTTGCATTTAATCCCAAGTGGTCTCCGGCTCCCGCCTGTCTTCTCAATCCGTGCGGTCCGTCAGACATCGCCATGGACGGGATTCCGTATTTTTCAAAATCCACTGTCTCCCAGGTGTTTTTGCCGGACATCATCAGGGCTTTTTCTTCGAGTGACATCTGTTTTATGATAGATTCGTAATTTAAACTCATGATTGATCCTCTCTTGATTTGTGATCTGCACATCTTTCACTTTCGTAATTTCAGCATAGCACAAACAAAAGATGACGAGGGAGTATTACACAAATGGGGGCATTTTTTGCATAAACTGTCAAAAATGCCCCCGAAGAGCTTTCGCTCTCAATCATGCTCAATCATAGTCATCATAATAGTCATCATCGTAGTCATCATCATCGTAGTCATCATCATCATCCGCAATAACATTCACGGTATATACTACTTTTTTACCCTTTGCCTTACCACTTGTACATGTACAGGTTACCCGTACTGTTCCTGTCTTTTCCGCATAAAACTCAACGTCCGTTCCGGTTGTTTTTCTTTCTGCAAACGAGACAATACTTGTATCACTGATCTCCCATTTTAACTGACTGTTCTTTATTGAGGATCCTTTTTTGACCTCTAAATCAAAATCATCCCATGCTTCTACATATTTGACTGATTCTCCAACCTTTGCCAATGAATAATCACTCTTTTTCTTCGTCACAGTTACAGTTATTGTATCACCATATTTCTTCTTACTCTTTCCCTGTACATAACACCGGATTTTTGCTTTTCCTGGTTTTACGGCAATGAAATCCATTTCATCGCCTGTGCGGTCACGATCCTCAAATTTTACATATTTTTTTCCTGAAATAATTTCCCAGCGGATATAATCGTCCTCAGCATCTATTGGAGTTACTTTCGCTCTGATTTCAAACTCCTTTCCCTGAGAAACCTTTTTTGCCGACTGCGCTATAGAAACCTTCTTCGGTTTCCAGTTATAATCTGCCTGTGCTGAAATGTTTCCTGTACCAATTACCGCCATCACGACCAAAAGTACAATTAAAACCTGTTTTGCTGCTCTCTTCATAAACAAATCCTCCTTTTTTCATGAGAGTTTCTCATTTCTAATTGTTTTGCTTTGTACTTTGATTATATCATGCATTTATTAGAACATTATTAATACGACAAATTTTTTATAATCATTATTGATTTCCATATGTCTGCTTTTATCAAAGCGGCAGTTTTACCTGAAAAACACTCCCACTGCCTGCCTCACTTTTCACTTGGATTTTTCCTCTGTAAAACTTCACAATTTCATAAACCATGGCAAGCCCAAGTCCACTTCCCTCGCCTCCTCGCGATACATCAGTCTGATAAAACCGCCGGAAGATCTTTTCCTGCTCTTCTTCTGCAATTCCTATCCCATCATCCGTTACAGACAAAACAAGTTCCGTTTCTTCTTTCTTTAATTTCACAAAGATATGCCCATTCTCTTTCCCATAACGATAGGCATTGCTGACAAGATTAACGAGAATTCTTGATAAAAGTTCACGATTTCCATAAAACACTGCCTGCTCCGTCTCATAATCAAGCATAATTTCCTTTTCTCTTATCAGCTTCATATCAGAGCAAATAGATGCCACCAGTTCTTCCATATCAACAGCTTCCTCTGCATATTTTCCTGATTTCATTTCCAGTCTGGCAAAGTCCAGCATATGATCAATAAGTTTTGTCATTTTCCGCGCCTGACGCCTGATTACCCGCAAGGCATCTTCATATTCCCCTACGCTTCTTTCTTTTTCAAGTGTATACTCACACTGTGCTGAAATGACAGCCATCGGTGTTCTTAGTTCATGTGAAACGTCAGATGTAAATTGTTGTTCCTTTTCAAATGTACTTTCCAGTCGTTCAAACATCTCATTAAATATATCCGCAAGCTGGTGCAGTTCATCATTCCCTTTTCCAAGATTGATCCTGCATTTCAAATCATTTTCTTCTCCAATCTTTCTTGCAGTCCCAGCTATTTTCTGAATTGGATTTAATGTACGTCCAGCAATAAAATATCCTCCCGCAGATGCTATTACGACCAGAACCGGCAGAAGAACCAGTGCAATCCGCATAATCCCAAAGCTCTGACGCTCTCCCTGTTCCTCTGATACCACTCCACGAAGCCATAATCCGTTAAGTCCTTCTGCTGTGAGTTTCCGGTCAAAAATATAATACCCCGTTCCATCCTTCATTACTTTTTGAATCTCGGAATCCACAAATTCCAGATCTGCCACTTTTGCAGCTATTGGATTTTCTCCATAAATAAGCCTTGACTTTTCATCATACAATCCTGTATAGACTTCATTTACCTTGCTCAGAAAATCGTCGTCAATTTCCAGATACCCTTTCCGGTAATCAATCAAATAATCAATATCCGCATCTGTACGGATTTCATCCATCCCAGAAAAATATTCAATCTCATCCACATTATTTTCCACTGTCTCCACCAGACTATCCTGTATTGTTTTTATCAAAATCTGACGGCTGACGACAAAAATCATCAGATATGCAAATAGTACTATTACCACCAATGCTGCAGTAAACCAGATTGTTATTTTCAGACGGATTGAGAATCTCCCCATATCTTAAATTTCCTCTCTCATTATATATCCTCTTCCACGGACTGTATGAATCAGCTTTTTGTCATATCCATCATCAATTTTTTTTCGAAGATAGCTGATATAAACATCCACTACATTCGTGCCCCCTTCGTAATCAAAATTCCAGACATGATCCTCTATCATCTCACGAGACAGCACACGCCCCTGATTGTACATGAAATATTCCAGCATGGCATATTCTTTAGCCGATAATGTGATCTCCTTTCCCCCCCGCATTACCCTGTGGGAAGTGCAATCCAAAGAAAGATCCGCAATATGCAAAACATTGTCAGTAACTCCGAAAGATCCCCTCATCATTGTGCGCAGACGTGCTGACAACTCTTCAAACGAAAATGGCTTCACAAGATAATCATTTGCTCCACTGTCTAATCCCTTTACTCTGTCCGAAACAGCATCCTTTGCTGTCAGAAATAGCACCGGTGTTGTCTTTCCCATTCCCCTCAGCGCACGCAGCACTGTAAATCCATCTGCTTTTGGCATCATAATATCAAGAATCACTGCATCATACTCCGTACAGGAAAGGATATCTATTGCTGTCCTGCCATCAAAACAATGATCCACACTGTAACCATCCTCAGTCAGTTTTTGAACAATAATGGCATTTAAATCCTGTTCATCTTCCGCCAAAAAAATTCTCATGTTTGTTTTCTTCTCCTTTGTTTTTTACCGCGTCATTATAATCCCCTTTAAATCCAATTGTTATATAATGAAAGTAACGAAACCAACATTTATAACATTCACGAAAGAAGATATTTCTTGCAGATACTATACAACATTCATTTCTCATATACAACCTGTAAAAATCTTCTTACGCACAAAAATGCCCCCGAAGAGCTTACGCTCTACGGGGGCATCCTCTTATCTGTTATCCCTCAATGGATATGTATCGTTTTTCCGGAACTTTCTTTGCTTCTTCCTTCGGGACATCCAGTGTTAAAATACCATTTTCGTATTTTGCGTGGATATCGTTTTCGGTAACACTCTCGCCTACATAGAAGGTACGGCTCATACTTCCGGCGTAACGTTCACGTCTGATGTATTTGTCTTTCTTATCCTTCTCTTCCTTATCAAGACCTTTCTCAGCGCTGATGGTCAGATATCCATCGTTTAACTCAAGCTGGATCTCGTCTTTCTTAAATCCTGGAAGATCAACGGCTACTTCGTAACCTTTCTCGGTCTCCTTTACATCTGTCTTCATCATGTTCTTTGCATGTTTACCATACAATGTTTTATCAACATCCGGAATCTCTGGGAATGAGAAATCCATCCAGTCATCAAATAAGTTTTCTCCAAAAATGCTAGGCAGTAACATAAGTCATCTCTCCTTTTTCTACCGGTCCACTTTCTGTGGAACCTCCCATGTTTTTTACCTTTGTTTTGGAACCTCAGACGAAGGAACTCTGGGGAATCATCTTCTCTTTTTGTTCCCTCTTCCTTTGTTCTGACTATGTTATACCACCACTTATTAGCGCTGTCAAGAGGTGAGTGCTAATTTTCTGTGAACTTTTTGTGAAATCATATTTTAGCTGATATTTTTATCAAAAAAGTCCATTATATCTCGCTTTTCAAACGTTATTCCGTTGTTTCCGAATCCCCAAAATCCAGTATCTAAGCACCGGGATCCGACGTATCACTTCATATAATAAGATTGAAACCACAAATCCACCCACCAATTCAATACCATAGACTACAGTCAATGGCAGCTCCTTTCCAGCCAGAAGATAATTGATCACTAAAAGTACCGGGATATGTAATACATAGATACCGAAACAGCATTTTCCCATATAATTCGTAAAATTATTGGAAAAATCAAGCCATTTTGGACCTGCACCAAGCACGAGCAAAACCATAAAAAATGCATACAGGTTTAAATCCCATCTTGACAGTACATCTTTGTCCGTATATGCCATTCCATAACATCTTACGATATAAAATATGCCGCTTACAGCTGCACAAATGCCCAATAGGAGCACTGCATTTTTTATTTTTTCCATGACACTTTCATGCGAAAACAGGTAATATCCGGCTAAAAATGCCGGAATATAAATGCCGTTCCGGTAGGACGTGATAAGCAGCGCTGCATTTTCCTGCAATTTTCCGGATCAGAAGCAGAAATAGTGCTGCCACAAACAATACATGGCAAAACCACAGTGCCCCGATACCACAGCATAAGATGATAATGACTCTCACAAAAGCCGGTACACTCTCCGGCATATTGCCACGCGCAGTGTGAAGATAGATCACATATCCACCGAGCCAGCCAAATGCCAGAACACCAAGTGTCGACGGCGCCAGAATCTTATCCACCCTCTCTTTCAAAAACTGTCTTTCTGTCCTCTTTTCCAGTGCATATCTTGCACTGATTCCGGCGACCACAAACAGCAGTAACATAAACCACGGGTATACAAAATACTGGTAAATCCCCGCAAATGTAACTGCTCCTTCATACGGTTTTAAACCGGCAAACATCGCCTCGGTTCCAATATTATTGTAATAAAAATAAACATGAAAGATCACAACAAAAAAAATCGTCAGAAACCGGATATTATCCAGATAATGTTTTCTCATAAAAATCTCCATTTCCTCCTGCAGTGTTTTCCTCACTTTTTTGTGTCTTAGTTCTGATCCTTTTGATTTGCCATTTTTAATGCCTGCTACACAAAATCTATCATATCATCTGCTTTGACCAGGGCAATCCCCTGTGCTTCATCACCTAACACCATGATCGTATCTCCCGCTTTGATCTGAAAAACTTCTCTCGCCTTCTTTGGCAGAACGATCTGTCCTCTCGCTCCGACTGTAACCGTTCCAAACATATGCTTCCCTTTTGGCGGAAGTGGAAGACTTTTATTTTTTTCCTCATAATGCAGCATATCCTCCAACGCCACACCAAATGCTTCTGCCATCCTGTCACAGGCGATCACATCCGGAATACTCTCCCCAGATTCCCATTTTGAGACCGTCTGTCTGCTCGTTTCCGTCAGTTCCGCTAACTGCTCCTGTGACATTCCTGCCCGTTTTCTAAGTAACTGTATATTATCTGAAAGCATGTTTTTCCTCCCATCTCCTCTCGTGTTCTCATACATTTCATACTTTTCATACTTTATTGTAAACATACGAAACATCATTTTCCAGCAAAAGATATAACAAAAAGAGACCACATATGTTATTTTTTTTAACATGGGTGATCTCCTGAAACATGTTTTGTTTTTCCTCTGCTTCACTATACAATACCGTTGTAAAAACCAATGTCCAAAGTAGGAAAAATTTGAGTAAATTCCGACACTTATTTTATGCAGTTCTATCTTTATGAGATTTCATCAACATCATAATACTTAAAATCCCGGAAGCAGGCACTTCCTCCTGTTTCCTCTGCCGCATAGCAGAACAGACCAAACCGGCAACCAGTAAAATGATCCAGTTTGAAGTACAGCTTATGCACGTTTCCGATGGGTAGCCAGTCTCCCTTATTTACCCGGTAATAGCAGCGTGCTTCATCCTTCATGTTACAGAAATCTGCTTCAAGACGAAAATCCATCTGATGTGATTCAACAACAGTTCCTTCCGTCATATCCAATATACCATCTTCTTTTTTATCCAGCATAAGGACTTCATATTTTCCATGATGTTTTGTAATGCCAACTGCAGCATAACAGCTCTGCAACGCACACAAACCTGCGACATCGCCCTCTTTCAATGCAGAAGCATCAACAGTAACCTCAGCTGCGCAGGACGGATAACTCATCCTTTGCGTAAGCGTATTTACTGCCTGTGTAAGCTCTGTACAAACTTCCCGTGTTGTAATTGTATAGGTTCCCTGCAATGCATCCAGATGATAGTACCGTGGATCTGGATCATGATTAAACTGCCAGCGCGGAAGCAGCCCATTACAGAAATCATCACTTCCCACTAATGGCTGATAAATATATCCTGGTCTGGTACTGTGAACCTCTATTTCTTCCGGCACATGTCCGTTCTGTCCAAAAAACGGAAAATGATCCTTCCAGGTAACCGGAAGCAGAATAGGAATCCGTCCAACTGCTCCGGAATCCTGAAACAGCATTGCATACCACTTTCCATCCGGCGTATCCACTATTCCTCCCTGTGCCACGCCCTGCCCACAATATCCACGATCATCACAAAGTACATCTCCACCCGTGAATTCTCCTTCCAGAGAATCACTGTAAAAGCATGCTTCCGTCCGCATCCAGCGGTCTCTCAGGGAATGAACCAGAAAAATATAATAATAGCCGTTTATTTTTTGAATATGAGAACCCTCATAGCCTAGCTCCGGGTTCTTATGATCACTGACTAAAAGACGATGTAATCCGTCCTTCTTTGGTGCAGTCAAATCTTCATTCAATTCTGTAATCCAGATTTCATCATTTCCATATACAATATAGTTTCTGCCATCCTCATCAAATAATAAAGAGCCGTCATGATAAAAGCCTTCTATCAGCTGCTTTTTCCATGGACCATCTATTTTTTCCGAAGTATACAAATAAGTCTTACGGGTATCATTTGCCACAAAGCAGATATAAAATCGGCCTTCATGATAGCGCAGGGAAGCTGCCCACATGCCCTGTCCGTAAATATTCTGACCGCTTTTCAGTTGCTGCGCATCCGTATGATCCAACGTCTCATAGACATAAGTCACATGCTCCCAGTGCACCAGATCAAAAGACTGCAGAATCTCACAGCCCGGCATAAAGTGCATGGTTGTGGATACCATATAATAGGTGTCTTCTACGCGGATCACGTCCAGATCTGGATAATCCAATCTTGTTATAGGATTTACATTCATTGTTTATTCCTTTCTGTTTTATCTCCATATTCTTTCTTTGTTCTATTCTATTTTTACTATTTTATCTTTGTTTCTTATCCGTCTGCCTTTTCAACTCTTCTCTGCCCCATTTCACTATTGCTAATATCACAATCTCACAGTAAAATATAATAATCGAAAACGATCCTGCACCATGTTATTCATCAGAAATTTCCGGTTTGCACAGATTTACCGGGAATAAACAGAAGGAGACCAGCATGAAGGAAATATAACATTTAATTCTGCAATACAAGGATTTATCTGCGCCGTTTCAATCCGTGTTCCTTATAATACCGGTCTTTATCCTCATACATCAGGCGCTCCGATTCGTTTAAAAGCAGATCAATATCCTTAGGACCGTGTTCTTTCCATATCATGCCAACCGCCATTGTAACCTGATGTTCTTTCATATCCATGCGCAGTTTCTCAACGTGTTCCCTCAGGTCTTTTTCCTCAATTCCAAGACAAAGTACTAAAAATTCATCGCCGCCGATCCGATACAGACCATACCCCTTAAATACACCCGCTAAGCACTCACATGCCCTGATGATCAACCGGTCTCCGGCTTCATGCCCCTGCTCATCATTGACCTTTTTCAGCCCTGTGATATCGCAGTACACTACACCGATCTGTTCCCCATTCCACTCATGCTCCACAAACCAGTCGACCGCATAACGATTGCCAAACTGAGTGAGCTGGTCACGATAACTCATGCGTTCTAACTGACGGAGCAGATTTCTTCTCCGAATGGAGGAAACAATAAAAGATCCCATGATATGAAGCATATCGGAAACATAATCTAATGATTCTGCCGGTGGATTATCCACTCCGTAAAATCCAATGATCTTTTTCTCCCAATAAAGTGGAACAACCACCAGTGAATGGATATCCTGACGTTTCAGATTCTTATACTGTTCCGAATCTTCCTCTCTGATGTTCTCCAGATTTTCAATTACAATGTTTTTATCTTCTTGAAAATTCCGATACCAGTTGGCACATAATTCTGGTGGAAGGTTCTGTAAATTATCTTTCTCCGGCTTGATTCCATTTGCAACCCACTCGTAAGTGTTGTCATCGCACCCATTCTCATTATGCTCAAAAATATATGTCCTCTCTCCATCTAATGCCTTTCCTATATATTCCAGAATGATGTCCAGCGATTTATCCGCAGAAGATGTTCCAAGGGCAAGACGCAGTCCCTCATTAACGATTTTTTCCAGTTTTTCGTAGCGGCGTACCACATTTTTCTGATGTTCCTGAGAACTTATATTCAGAGCAATCTCTATTCTATATCGTCTGCCATTGTCCTCCACAACAGTATCCTTAATTTTAAAGTATTTATTTAAAAGCGGGTTAAAATACCGCCACTCCTTAAACTGTCCCTCCTGCAGTTCATCATTATTGCAGATCGTACAGGGCAGGCTTGAATTCTGAAGCAATTCATAACATTTTTTGCCGGCAAGTTCTTCTTTTGAATGTATCCCATAAGTATCTCTCATCTTTTTATTCATATAAACCAGTTCATGGGTATCCGCATCTGCAACATAAACATATTCATTCATATTTTCAAAAAAATTCCAGATTCTTTCCATACCATTCCCCATTTCGTGCTTTTTTATAAAAACAATATTCTCATTCCTGACAAGCCTGAATACAAACTTATTATCTATTATAACTCAAAATTCGACAATATACAGTATATTTTTTCATTTAACCAGAAAAAGGAAGTATGAAAAATAAAAAATCATTTTTCACACCCCCTTTTCTCATTTAGGGCGACAGAAAGGTTCCCAAAACATTTATTTTATTGATTTATCCAAGGATCTCTGCTAAATCTGCTTCCGGTGTCGTAATCGGTGCGATTCCATAATTATCTACCAGATAATTCAAGATATTTGGTGAAATAAATGCCGGCAGTGTCGGTCCCAGTTTTATATTTTTGATACCAAGGTGGAGCAGTGTCAGTAAAATACAGACTGCTTTCTGCTCATACCAGGAAAGAACCATGGAAAGCGGCAGTTCATTGACTCCACATTCAAATGCCTCGGCAAGTGCTACTGCAACACGGATCGCACTGTAAGCATCGTTACACTGTCCCATATCAAGGATTCTCGGCAATCCGCCGATCGTTCCAAGATCAAGATCGTTAAAGCGGTATTTTCCACATGCAAGTGTTAAGATCATGGTATCCTTTGGCGTCTGTTTTACAAACTCTGTATAATAATTTCTTCCCACACGGGCGCCATCACAGCCTCCTACCAGGAAGAAATGGCGGATATCACCGGATTTTACGGCTGCGATCACCTGATCTGCCACGCCGAGTACCGTTCCGTGTCCAAATCCTGTCATAACCTTTGTTCCACCGTTGATTCCGGTAAATGCAGTATCCTCTTTGTAACCGCCAAGCTCTAACGCTTTTTTGATGACCGGTGTAAAATCCTTATCCTCTCCAATGTGAACCATTTCAGGATAAGATACTACCTCCGTTGTAAACACGCGGTCCGCATAACTCTCTTTGACCGGCATCAGACAGTTTGTCGTATAAAGAACCGGTGCAGGGATATTTGCAAACTCCTTCTGCTGATTCTGCCATGCAGTACCAAAGTTGCCTTTTAAATGTGGGTATTTCTTTAATTCCGGGTAGGCATGTGCCGGCAGCATCTCGCCGTGGGTATAAATGTTGATTCCCTTATCTTTTGTCTGCTCTAACAACAGTTTTAAGTCATAAAGGTCATGACCGGTAATGACGATAAACGGTCCCTTTTCCACCATCAGAGGAACTTCCGTCGGTACCGGGGTTCCAAAAGTTTCTGTGTTGGCACGGTCTAACATTTCCATGCAGGTAAGGTTTACTTTTCCTGTCTCAAGCACGAGTGGAAGCAGATCTTCCATCTCGAAATCCTCTCCGACTGCAAATAATGCACGGTAGAAAAAGTCGTTTACTTCCTCATTTGTATAGCCGAGTACCATGGCATGATAAGCGTATGCTGCCATACCGCGGATTCCGAATAAGATCAGGGATTTTAAGGAACGGATATCCTCATCTGCCTCCCACATCCGCTTCATATCATAATCGCTGGTATTGCCGCACGGTGACATGCAGGCTGCACATCCCGGCACCACTCTTCCTTTTTCTTCCCGGACACGGGCGATCATCTCACGCAGTGTCTCATCATTAAAATTCACATTCGTGATCGTTGTGAATAAACCTTCTATTATAATGCGGTCTGTCTGCTCTGTCTTTGGATTATTCATGCAGGCATGTGCAAGTCCCACAAGTGCTCCTGTCAGTTCATCCTGTAAATCCGCTGTCACGCTTTTCTTTCCACACACGCCGGCTGCCCCTGTACATCCACTGCATCCCGCTGTCTGCTCACACTGAAAACAAAACATATGATTCTCCCTTCTACTATCCTTCTTTTTAATCTAAAATTTTTCCGTCAATTGAGATCGTTACAACATTCCATGGAATGAATTTTCCACTGTTCTTTAATGCGGTCACTGCTGCATGTTCCAGTCCGCCACAGCAAGGCACTTCCATTCGAACGACCGTCACGCTCTTGATATCATTATTTCTGATGATCTCCGTCAGCTTCTCACTGTAATCCACGTCATCTAATTTCGGGCATCCGATCAGTGTCACTTTTCCACGGATAAAATCCTGGTGGAAACTGCCGTATGCGTATGCGGTACAGTCTGCTGCGATCAGAAGTTTTGCCCCGTCAAAATAAGGCGCATTGACCGGTGCAAGTTTGATCTGTACCGGCCACTGACGCAATTGGGAGCTGACCGGTGAACCTGCATTCTGATTTTCTTCTGCAGGTTTTCTTTCAAGCTGGCGCATTCTTGAACCCGGGCATCCGCCAACCGGTGCCTGTCCCATCGCCTGCATTTTTTTCTTTTTATTTTCCTGTACGGCTGCCTCATCATAAGCTGCTGCCTCACGCTCGATAAAAGAGATCGCTCCGACCGGACAGTTTGGCAGACAGTCGCCAAGTCCGTCACAGTAATCATCACGGAGCAGTTTTGCTTTTCCGTCCACAATGCCGATCGCGCCCTCGTGGCATGCCTCCGCACAAATTCCACAACCGTTACATTTTTCTTCGTCTATCTGGATCACTCTGCGTACCATATGAATTCCTCCTGTTTTCCGCTTCCATTTTCTTTTTCTTTCGTTCTGTTCACAGGTTACTGTTCACAGATTCAGGCTACTCATCCTGTCATCTGTGCCCTTGACATTACTCGTACACTATACTAGAATTTTTTTCAAAAGTATGTTGTCATAACAACATTTTTAAAAATTTTTGAAAAAAGAAGGTTTTCTTTTATGGATTATCAGTTTTTAAGTCAGACAATGCTGTTTTCGGGCGAATCGCCGGAAGAAATCAAAGAAATGCTCTCCTGCCTCGGTGCAGTCACAAGAAGCTACGGAAAAGGTGAGATCATCTATCATGCCGGAGAATGCGTACATTCGATGGGACTGGTGCTCTCCGGAAATGTTCAGATTGAAAGTGATGATGTCTGGGGAAATCACAGTGTACTAGATGACATAACTCCCGGCTTTTTCTTCGCCGAAACTTATGCGAGTCTGTCAAAAGAACCTCTGATGGTCAATGTGGTCTCTGCGGCTGCAAAGACCGAAGTGTTATTTTTAAATATAGGACGGCTGCTTACCACCTGCACAAACAGCTGCACACATCACAACCGCCTGATCCACAATTTGTTTTTTATTTCGGCACGGAAAAATCTGCTGCTTTCGCGCAGAATCTTCCACACCACACCAAAGTCAATCCGCGGGCGGCTGCTCTCTTATCTGTCTGCGCAGTCTGCTGCCGCAAACAGTCTTGATTTTACAATTCCGTTTAACAGACAGCAGCTCGCAGACTACCTGAATGTAGACCGCAGTGCACTTTCTGCAGAACTCTCAAAAATGCAGCGGGAGGGTCTCCTTACAACGGAGCGCAATCATTTTACCCTCTGCGAAGATCCTTTAGAATCTTAAACCATATGTACGCAGTACCAGTCTTCATCCACCTGTCTCACTTCTTCTCCGACAGAAACGATCGGATGATCCATATCGTTTAATGGGATATATTCCACGCACCCTTCCCTGCCGTCTGACATGATGACCTGCTGTTGTCTGTATACTTTTACCATATTTTTGATAAATATATTGAGAAGATTCTGGTCAATTCCTTTGCTGCCCTCGGTTACAAACCATTGCAGTACATCAAACGGAATCTTCTCTTTTTTGTAACTGCGTGCAGAAAGCATCGCATCATAAATATCAGAAATCGTTGTAATCCTTGCAAAATAAGAAATAGATTCTGCCTTTAAGCCGTCCGGATAACCTTTTCCATCCAGCTTTTCATGATGCCAGCGTACTGCATAGCGTACATCCTCGCTGATATCCTCCCCAAGCAGTTCAAAAGAATATAGCGGATGTCTTTTCATAACCTCAAATTCTTCCGGTGTCAGTTTCCGCGGTGCATTTAATATTTCTTCCGGGATCTTCGTCTTTCCGATATCATGCAGCACACCTGTTAAAATCAGACTACGGATATCTTTTTCATCGAGTCCTAACCACTGTCCCATGATCCCGTTTAAAAGTGCAACGTTTAGGGAATGTCTCTGTAATGCCTCGTCAACCGGTCTTGGCACGGTAATACACTGGAAAATCTCCCCCGCATCCACGGATACCATTCTGCCATATACTTTCTCCATCATGCCTTCCACTTCAGCATGATTGACAAACATCGCATTTTTACTCATCTGAAGCACATGGTCGATGCCTTTGCGCAGTTCTGTATACCCGGTCCTGTTTTCCAACATTTTCTGCTGTATTTCAGCCGGACGGTCTTTTCCCTTCATGATATACTCATAAGATCCGCGGAATGTTGTAATATAATTGTTGCCATCACTGAAATTGATCAGTTTATCAAGTTTGCTTTTCGTGATAACTTCTCCGCTTGGCACTAAAAGTACGCTTCCATTATAATTGTAAAGATTATCTGATAAAACAAGTCCCTCCCACAAATACTCCATCGGTACTTTTTCGAGACGTTCTGTTTTTTCGTATTTTGCCATAACCGGTACTAGACCTCCTTGTCAACCTTGATTCCTTTTAAATCTGCCTCTAAAACCTTCATGCTGCTTTTAATGTCATCAAGTCCCTGCTCCACACCGTTCATCTGCTTATGTTCTGTCGTGAGTGTCAGCATCTCATCTAACTTCATATCCGGTGCCTCATGTTTCTGCTGTTTTTCCTTTGCACGGTCCACAGCCTCTTTGGTGCCCTCGATCAGAGCTTTTTCTACCGCACGTTTTTCCTCTAAGGCATCTAAACGTTCCTGACGCTTTTCTTTTTCGTCTGCGACATCCTTTGCATCCTCTTTTGCCTCTTCCATCTTCTCATCAATGCCATCTTTCACATCAGAGACAAGCATGGAGACCACATCATCGTTTGCAGCATCCATGATATCATCGGCAGCATTTTTCGCATCCACCATTCCATGCGTCTTTAATTTTTCGATCATAATACGCTTCACATTGCCGACGGCAGCCTGCATTCCACTGGTTGTATCGCGGATCGTAACCTTTTCTTCTACCGCCTGGGCATGGATCTCAAGTGCCCGTTTCTGGTACTCTGTGAGTGGCTGCTTATCGATCTCATTTAACTTTTTCCACTCATCCCTAGTCAGTTCCTCACCCACACCGCGCCTGTATTCCTGTCTCTTTTCCAACAGGTTTAAATCCTGCTGTTCTTTGGAATCATCTGCTACGTTGCACTGTTCCTTCAATGTTTTTTCCTGGTCTTCATAACCGGCAAGTGCCTTCTTTGCCTCCGTCCGCTGTGCGTCTAATTCCGCATAGCGTTGTCTTTGCGATGCGACCGTTTTTTCCACAGCCTGGTCGTTATCCCACGCATCTTTCACCAGTTTTAAGGCACTTTTCTGTGCCATCTTTTTTCGCTGTTCGATCTGATTTTTTGTTGTCAGTACCGGACTTCCCGCAAAAAATGCGCTTTTTCCCTGTTTATTTGCCTGCTCTGCTTTGTGCCCTGCCGCTGTATTCTGTACATTTGAAAAACCGTTTGCATTGATCGATAAATTCATAAACTCATTCCCCATTTATTGCATCCGTGAAAATCGATTCCTTTATAAATGTATCGGCATTTTTTTCTGTCACATTAATCAGAAATCAGGATCTGCCGCACTTTTGCCAGATCCATCTGCATCAGCACATGATCTGCGTCCGGTTTCTTCTCTGTGTCCGGTGAAATATTTGAATGAATGTAGAATGTATGCAGTCCGACCTCTTTTGCTCCTTTGATATCACTGACCGCATCGTTTCCGATCATAATACTCTCTTCCGGCAAAATGTGATGTTTATCCAGCAAAAGATGAAAGAAACGCGTATCCGGCTTTTTCACTTTGCACGAGGATGACAGAAAGATATCATCAAAGTAAGGCTCCAGTCCCAGAAGTTTCAATTCATACGCCGTAAAAATACGCTGTGCATTCGAAAGCAGATATACTTTTTTTCCTGTTTCACGCAATGCCGCAAGAAGTTCCTTTGCCCCGTCATAAAGTCTGATATATTCTGTGGAAAGGATCCGGAAAAACTGTCCAGCATGAATGGCAAGTTCTATGTCTGCCTGTACCCCTTTTTTCTGAAACAATGCAAGAAAAACCTCCTCGATCTCGATCTCTGGATGTGCTTCATGTGCATCGTCTTTTTTCATGGCTGCATCAGATCCCATCTCCTGCCGCAATGCATCCTCTTTCTGCCCCGTGAGGCACGCATACGCGTTTTTCAGTTCCTCTGCAGTATAAACCGCACCATAATAACCGTAAAACTGCGCCAGTTTCTCCCAGAGTTCCGTTTTTTCTTCATCTGTGTGGATATCCACCAGAGTTCCATATAAATCAAATATGTAATTTTCGTATTTCATGTCAATCCTCTCTTTTGTACAAAAGTCTTATTTTCACAAAATTCTTATTTTTTCATGCTGTTTTCCACTTTACACAGCTTTGCTGCACACAATCCTGTGCATTTTATAAAATTTAACATGTTTATCTGGGAAAATCAACCGGATACATCACGAATCACACGATCCTAAATTTTTTCTGAGACACAACAGAATCTTTTTTTCAAGCCTGCTGACCTGCACCTGTGTCATTCCCAGTTCTTTTGCCGTTTCACTCTGTGTCCTGTTTTCAAAATAACGGCACCGGATGAGATTCTGTTCCCGCTCATCCAGCAGTTCCATGAGCTGCTCGATCACCATCCGGTTTAATACTGCCTCTTTTTCCGGTTCATCCCTTCCGTTTTCTTCCTTTTCACACAACTGATCGACCATCAGTAACTCGTCCCCGTCTTTCTCATAGACCGGCTGATAGATGGATTCCACATCTCTTGCCGACTCCATTGCCATAATGATCTCACCGCTGCTCAACCCTGTCCGCTCTGCGATCTCAAGCAATCCCGGTTCTCTTCCAAGTTCCCCCCACAGTTCTTCCTTTGCCCTCCCTGCCTTATAAGCGTTTTCTTTTAATGTCCGGCTTACTTTTACCATACCGTCATCTCTTAAAAATCTGCGGATTTCCCCCATGATCACCGGAACTGCATAAGTGGAAAATGCAAGATTTAACGAGAGATCAAATTTATCAACCGCCTTCATCAATCCAATACATCCAATCTGAAACAATTCTTCCCTCTCATGTCCCCGGTGTTCAAACCGGTTTGCGATAGTATGTACCAGTCCCAGATTTCCTGCAATCAGCGTATCCCTTGCACCTTTATCTCCTCCATGTGCCTGCTGCATCAGTTCCTTAAAACCCTCCATATCAGACGCCCATCCCTGCACCGATCTTTTTTTTCATCGTAACAGTTGTTCCTTTTCCGGGTGCTGAATGTACCTCGACTTCATCCATAAATGCTTCCATAAAAGCAAATCCCATGCCGGAACGCTCCAGTTCCGGTCTCGTCGTAAAAAAAGGTTCCATGGCTTTTTGTACATCCGCAATCCCGTGACCATGATCTTTCACTGTGATCTCTGCATGGTTTCCGCACAGTTTACAGGACACCTCCACCTTCTCCTCCGGACTGTCATACCCGTGGATGATCGCATTTGTTACTGCCTCTGAAACTGCTGTCTTAATGTCAGAAATCTCATCCAGTGTCGGGTTTAATTCCGCCACAAACGCAGCCACCGCCATTCTGGCAAATCCTTCATTCACGGACCGCGCATCAAATTCCAGTTTCATTTCGTTTTCATTAATCTGATCTGCCTGCATATCGATTCTCCATTTCCTCTTTTTATTCTTATTTTCTTCCAAAATCCCACATATCCCATTTCTCTTACCGGACATTCCCTTGTCTGGTCTATTTCAACTGTTCGCGTAAATTCGCTGATTTCATCTTTTCCTGGCGGATATTCCCTGCCTGGCCCATTTCCAAGCCAATTACATGTGTCTATTTTTATACCGTATCGACCCGGATCAGCTTTTGCAGGCCTGACACCATAAAAATCTTTTTTACGCGCTCATTCATATTGGTTGCTGCCACTTCGCCGCCGGAAAACCCCATGCTCTTGCATCTTCCAATGATCACACCGATCCCGGAACTGTCCATAAACTCTGTTTCCCGAAAATCAAACACAAGCCGTCTGACATGATATGCCCCGATCAGAAAATCTGCCTCCATCTTAAGCCTGCCCGCCTCATGATGATCTAACTCTTTTGGCATCTGTATCGTCAGACATCCTTCTTTTAACTGATACTTTTCTTCCATAAATGCTCCTTTCCTGTTACTTTTTTAATTGGTTTAAAAGTCACCTTTTGCTTTCAATACCCTATGAATAAAAAAAGACGCCTAATATCACTTAGACGTCTTTTGTATCATCTTTATTTAATTTTTTTAATGATTTTTACTCTTCAATATTGATGTAATTCTGTGCATTCGCCGCGCGCTCTGTACCCGGATACAGTTCTACGATCTTCTGATAGTAAGTCTTTGCCGTTTCAAGATCATTATTCTTACGGTAAGCCTGTGCTAAATAGTACAGTGCATATCCATCTTTGTAGGTTTCCTCCATGTCCACAACTTTTTGCAAGCTGGTGATGGATTCCTCAAATTTCTGACTGTTATAATCGCTGTATCCCTGATTATATAAGGACTCCAGATAATCAGCATTGACCTGCGCATTAATCGTCTCATAAACACTCTTTGCGCTGTCACTTAAGTATTCCTCATTGACATTGCCAAGCGCATTGCCTGCTGCCTCAATATCTCCATCCGAATAGGATGCATATGCGGATAATAACTGGTCATATGTGCTGATCTTATTCTCGGAACCTTCTGCGCTGTCCTTGACCTCAGTGATCTGGCTCGTCAGATCATCAATCTGCTTCTGCAGTGTACTGATCTCCTGATTCTTGGACGAAACAGTGTTATTCGCATCGAGCACCTGCGCTTTGGCATCATTCTGCACCTGACGGCGCACACCCGGTACAACCAGAAATCCGGTAATTGCCGCACCGATTGCGATACCGATGACCATATTAAGAATCGTACTCATTGCGGAATTGTCCTTTAAATACTTCGGCTGGATGATCGTCTCATTGCCGCTCTGGTAGGAAATCTGTTCCTCCTTCTGTTTCTTACCCGGCGTATTCTCCTTTAATCCTGCATTCACTTCTTTTAAATAACGAAGTGTGATCGTGTTATTTGCATCAATCTTTCCGGCGTTGCGCAAAGACTTCTTGGCAAGATCATATTTGCCCTCCTGAATATAGAGCAATGCTAAAAGCTGATGTCCACTGACTAATTTCGGGTTCAGTGACAGTACCTTTTTCAACTGGATAATCGCAAGATCACGGCTGTCCTGTCTGCAGTACAATAACGCCTGATTGTATTTTTTAATGGTCTGATTGATTGTCTCAAGTCTTGATCTGTTATTCTGTATTTCATCCAGATAACGGCTTGCGGCATTCTCAGCAGGCTGATAGTTCTTACTGATGACCCACTCTGTCAATGCCTCCACCACTTCGCCCATCTCAAAGTAGATGAGTCCCAGCAGATTTCTTGCATCTATATTTAATTTATTGAATTTCAGGCTTGTTTTCAAGCTTTCTATTGCTCCTGAAAGATCACGGACACTCGCCTTTGCCAGTGCATCATTGTAATATTCATTGGATGCCATGACAATTTTTTTATATATTTTTACATTTACGCCGCATTCAGGGCAGATATTTTCCCTTCCAAGCTTTGCTCCACAATTATAGCACTTCATTCTTTCCCTCACTTCATGAATTTACATTCGACTTTTCCAAAAGATGTCTTACATATTATGTTTTAACTCCTGCATCATCTCTTTTAAAACATCTGTCATATCTGTTAATTCATGATTATATATTGCCTGTTCTGCCTCTTCTATTTATAAGCTCGGTTTAAAATTCTTTAATTCTTCTTCAAAATTAATCATAATCGACCTGTCCTTTTCTGCCATTTGTTTATGGCAAACATCTATTTTAAGATTCTTCTCTCCACCACATAATTAAGGGCAAAAAGAATCACCACTATATTATAATATAGTGGTGACAATAATCAAGTAAATTTATATTAAGTTTTTCGTAAAACTTCTGCCATATTCGACAGCAGTTTTATGAGCATTCTCTCGTCTTGATCTTATCCTGCAGCTTGTAAAACTCAGCTGCTTTTACATAATTCTGTACAAGCAGCTTGGTATCCTCGATCTGGATCACAGCTCCCGGATAAGTCCCCCGCAAAACGGTAACACATGCACCGCTCGCACTCTCGATCAGATTGCGCAGCTGCTTTGCCTCTTCTTTGCTGTGTGCTAATGTCGCAGTATCACGGATCTTGATACGGAGCAATGTCACTCGCCTCGGATCGTCTTTGTAGCTGACTTCACGCGCTTTTTCCAGCTCTTCAAACTTGCGCAGCCCCTCTTCAATCTGTGCCAATCCCTGACTCAACTCCTGAATCGTCTTTTCTAACTGTCTGAGTTTTGCATATCCTTCCGGACTTGCACCAGCCATAATAACGGTCTTTTTCTCGGCATCATTTCCTAATGTCGTAACCTCGATTCCACACACTCCATGTGTAAGGCCACCGATGATGCTTCCGCGTTTTCCATTCATGATGATCTTTCCAAAGCACTGTACCTGACAATCCATTAACACATCTGCACGGATATCGCCTGCACATTCAATACGGGTAAATTCAAAAAACTTTGCGGTAATACTGCCTTTTGTCTTTACTGATGCCTTATTTCCACCGAGCATTCCACTTCTTAAAATAATATCTTTCCCTGCCTCTAAAGTACATGCCTCGACGATTCCATCCACTGTGATCGTACCGCTTGCTTTTACTATAACGCCGCTTTCCACGCTTCCGTGGATCACAACATCACCATGAAAATCAATGTTGCCACTGGAAAGATCTGCATTGCCGGACAATTCATGTACCGGAAGGATCACAACCCTGTCATTCTGTGTCTCGATCTTACCACTCATCAGCGCAACATAGGTATTATCATCCCTTCGTTCAAATCCTTTTCCTTTCAGTGGAAGCTGTTCTCTTCCCCGCTTTGCAGGTATCGGCTTTCCAGTGACTGTCTTGCCGTCCATTCCCTCCACACAAGGATGGTACTCCGCGATCACCTGATCCTGCACCACAGACTCTATCGACTTTACAGACCAGTAATCCACGGTTCCATCCGGCCGCATCAACGGTTTTTTATCAAAGTTGCAGTTAAAATTGTAATCATAATAACCGTCTTTTCCATCTACCGGCTCTGTTCCCTGCGCAACTAACGTCTCCACACCATATTTTTTTTCATCAATCAGCTCCGTCAACGCTGCTTCATCTATTCCGTACTTGACACCTCTGTCATCCAATGCTTTCTGCAATGATTCAATTGTATATTCTCCCCCATCGTCTGGTGTTATAAGCATAACATACGCTTCCATGCTATCTGCCGTCATCCGTACGATTGGTTTTTCTTCTGTTACCATAGGCGTGCTCCCCAATTCTTTCTGATGTATGTATATATAGTAACGTAGAATATTCCTTATCTTATATAATACTAGTATTTTTATGCTTTTTCAAGTAAATTCTTTAACACAACGCATCCTTTTTGGTGCTATTTTACCAAAAAGAGCTATACAAGGCAGGCACCACTTTACCGGCTGACCAGTAAAGATGATACCCATCGTGCATAGCTCCTTCTTATTATATCATGAAGCAATGCTTCATGATCATGATCTACACGAGCTTCGCTCGGCAGTCTTATTATATCATGTGCAAAATCAGCACATGATACAATTCGCCGTTCTTGCGCTCATTATCTTGCAATTATTTTGACATCTGTGCCAAACGTTCTTTGACCTGCTCCATCATCTGTTCGTATCCGGCAAGTTTGTCCTTCTCTTCCTGCACTTTTGCTTCCGGTGCTTTGCTTAAGAATTTTTCATTCGAAAGCATTCCCTTAGAACGTGCAAGCTCTTTCTCTAAACGTGCCTGCTCTTTTAACAGACGCCCTTTTTCCTTCTCGAAATCAACCAGATCTTCTAATGGCAGATACAGTGTAGCGCCAGGGATCACAACAGATACTGCAGTCTCCCCGATACCTGTCTTATCCTGCTGCACCATGACCTCACTTGCTCCGGCAAGGTTTGCATAAGCCTCTTTGGTCAGTTCAAAGGAATCACGCAAAGCGGCATCTTCAGCAACAATAAAGATTTTCGCTTTTCTTGATGGCGGAACATCCATCTCTGTGCGCACATTACGGACACCTTTTACCAGATCCTTGCAGTGCTCTAACATTTCTTCCTCTGCCGGGAAATTCCAGTCGGCACGGTACTCCGGCCATTTTGCAAGCATGATCGTGTCTTCTTCCGGATGCAGTGTACAGAAAATCTCTTCTGTGATAAACGGCATGAACGGATGAAGCAGTTTTAATGCCTCTGTCAGTACGGTCTTTAATGTCCAGAATGCTGCGTTTGCAGATGCCGGATCATTTTCTTTATTATAAGTACGAGTCTTAGTGATCTCAATATACCAGTCACAGAATTCATCCCAGATGAAATCATAAACTTTCTGTACGGCGATTCCCATCTCGTACTTATCCATATTTTCTGTCACGTCTTTTGCAAGTGTGTTTACCTTGGATAAGATCCACTTATCTGCCGGTTTTAACTCATCCAGTGACGGCTCCTTGATCTCGCTTCCCTCAAGGTTCATCATGATGAAACGAGATGCATTCCATACTTTGTTGGCAAAGTTTCTGGATGCCTCAACACGCTCCCAGTAGAAACGCATATCATTTCCCGGTGCATTTCCGGTGATCAGTGTCAGACGGAGTGCATCTGCGCCGTATTTATCGATTACTTCGAGCGGATCAATACCGTTTCCTAAAGATTTACTCATCTTGCGTCCCTGGGAATCACGAACCAGTCCGTGGAACAATACGGTATGGAACGGTGCTTTGCCCATCTGCTCATAGCCGGAGAAAATCATACGGATGACCCAGAAGAAAATGATATCGTATCCGGTTACAAGTACATCGGTCGGATAGAAGTAATCCAGATCTTCTGTCTTATCCGGCCAGCCTAATGTGGAGAACGGCCAGAGTGCGGATGAGAACCAGGTATCTAAGGTATCCGGATCCTGCTCCATGTGGTCACATCCACATTTCGGACATTTCTCCGGTGCAGTCTTTGCTACCACCATCTCACCGCAGTCCGGGCAGTAATAAGCCGGGATGCGGTGTCCCCACCAGAGCTGTCTGGAAATACACCAGTCACGGATATTGTCAGTCCAGTTAAAGTATGTTTTCTCCATACGTTTTGGAAGTAACTGGATGTCTCCGTTTTTCACTGCTTCCACAGCCGGTTTGATCAGTTCATCCATCTTTACAAACCACTGCTGTTTTACCATCGGCTCAACGGTTGTGCCGCAGCGGTCATGGGTTCCTACGTTGTGGGAATGCGGCTCTACTTTTACAAGCAGTCCCTGTTTTTCAAGATCCTCCACCAGTGCTTTTCTGCACTCGTAGCGGTCCATGCCCTCATATTTTCCGGCATAATGGTTCATTGTTGCATCGTCGTTGATGACGGTGATCTCCTCTAAGTTGTGACGTTTTCCAACCTCAAAGTCGTTCGGGTCATGTGCCGGTGTGATCTTTACACATCCGGTTCCGAACTCTTTGTCAACATAAGCGTCTGCGATCACCGGGATCTCGCGGTCTGTCATCGGAAGTTTTAACATCTTTCCGACGATGTCTTTGTAGCGGTCGTCGTCCGGGTTCACTGCAACTGCGGTATCACCAAACAATGTCTCCGGTCTTGTCGTTGCGATCTCAACAAATCTTCCCTCTTCGCCGACAACCGGATAGTTGATGTGCCAGAAGAATCCGTCCTGCTCTTCGTGCTCTACCTCGGCATCTGAGATGGAAGTCTTACATACCGGACACCAGTTGACGATACGGGAACCTTTGTAGATCAGCCCTTTTTCATATAATTTTACAAATACCTCAAGTACTGCCTCAGAGCAGCCCTTGTCCATCGTAAAACGCTCTCTCTCCCAGTCTGCGGAAGATCCCATTTTCTTTAACTGGTTGATGATGCGGCTGCCGTACTCGTCACGCCACTCCCAGCATTTTTCTAAGAATCCTTCTCTTCCAAGATCACGCTTGTCGATGCCCTGTTTTTTCAGGTTCTCGATTACTTTCACTTCTGTTGCGATGGAAGCGTGGTCTGTACCCGGCTGCCATAATGCGTTGTAACCCTGCATTCTCTTATAACGTGTTAAAATATCCTGCATGGTGTTGTCGAGAGCATGTCCCATGTGAAGCTGTCCTGTGATGTTTGGCGGCGGCATCACGATGGTAAACGGCTTTTTGCTGCGGTCAACTTCGGCGTGGAAATAGCCGTTGTCTTCCCATTTTTTGTATAAACGGTCTTCAATGCTTTTTGGATCGTAGGTCTTTGCTAATTCTTTACTGCAATTCTGACACATAATCTGTTCTCCTTTTTTAGTTCTGATAGATAGGCGGTTTTGATTCACAGGACATAATTTCCTATGAATTAAAAAAAGCCCTTCGTATTCCATACGGAATACAAAGGGCGAATATGATCGCGGTACCACCTTTGTTGGTGCTCATGTCCAGCCAGTTCCATATCTGACCGGTCATCCTGTAACGTGGATGAGTCGTGAATACCTGTGCATATCTGCAATGCCTGTTCTTATATCCTGTCATACAGCTATGCTTTCTCAGCATTCCGGTTCAAAAGCTACCTTCCACATATCTTTCTCTGGGATGTCTTTCAGCCGGTGAACTTCCCTCTCTGCAAAGAGTTTATGTGTACTCCTCTTTCTCACAACCTTTGTTTTTTGCTGTTTTTATCATACGAGGGGACGCGGGGTTTGTCAACTGTTTTTTTAGATCTCTTCCTCCACCATACTCTTGTTCCTCGTAAACAGATCATAGATACAAGGCACCACGATCAGTGTCAGCAGTGTTCCATATAACATACCTCCCTCAGTCACGATCGCCATCGGCTGCATCATCTCTGAACCGCTTCCAAGTCCCATCGCCATCGTGGACATTGCAAGGATCGTGGTCAGTGCCGTCATTAAGATCGGGCGCAGTCTCGTTCTTCCGGCTGTGACAATCGCCTCCTTTTTATCCATGCCCTCTCTTCTCAGCTGATTGATATAATCGACTAACACGATTCCGTTATTGACGATGACACCCGCTAACATGACAAATCCGATCATGGATACCACGCCGACTTCATTGTCTGTCACAAACAGAGCAAAGAAACCTCCCGTAAATGCAAGCGGAATCGTGAACATAATAATAAAAGGCGACAAAAATGACTGGAACTGTGCAACCATGATAAGATAAATAAATACCACCGCTAAGATCAGCATCAGATACAATTGGTTCATCGCATCCCGGATCGTCTCATCCTCCCCGGTCATGGAGATCTCATATCCATCCGGCAGCTTGATCTTATCTAATTCTTTCTGGATCTGGTCACTTACCAGCGTCACATTGTGATCTTCATCCACACCGGCTGTCACGCTGATATAGCGCGTCTGCGAGCTTCTGTTTATCACATTTAAGGACTCACCTTCCTCAAACTCTGCGATATCTTTCAGGGGAATATCTGTTGTCTCTCCGCTGATACGGTCTGTATAAGGAAATGTCAGCTTACGGATATCCCCTGGCGTGACATCCGCCTGTTCCCCACTCTGCACATATACTTTATAGTCTTTTAAATCCGTCGAGATCGTTGTGGATGACGTATTCGATGCAAGCTGTTTATAGACAAGCTGATACACCTGCGCTGTTGTCATGCCATATTTTGCAGCTTTTTCTTTGTCCACTTTTACCGTGAAAGACGGTGTCGTATCTCCAAGACCATCGTCCACATCTACAGTGCCCTCCGTCTTTTCCACGACTTCTGCGATCTGCCCTGCGAGTTTCTGCAGCTTATCTAAATCTTTTCCGCTGACCCGCACGGAAATACCGCTTCCGAAAAAGGAACTCATATCCGACGCAGAGCTGTCCGTATTCACGTCGCAGTCAAGATCCGCTGTAAGCGCCTGTATCGAGGCAGTGATCTCACTGCCAGTCGCCCCGGAATCATCGATGAGCACGTACATGGTCACACTGTCCGTACTGCCCATCGACATGATTCCACCGCCGCCTGCCATGGCTCCGATCGAATCCACACCGGAGATGCCAGAGATCTTATCCACAACCTCATCCGCGCGCTCCGTCAGTTCCTCAAATGTCAGCTTTTCATCCTCTTTCGCTGAAACCGTGACCGTGAGCTGCTCTGTCTCCATATTCATGTCCATAAAGGTAAATCCTTTGGAAACGGAAAGCGTCACACTTGCCACCAGAAAAACTACCACACAGATCAGTACGATCGGTTTAAACCGCAGTGCCACACGCAGAACTTTTTCATATCCATCTAAAATGCGGTCAAACCACGGATGTTTGATTTCTCTGGTATTCTTCAGCGCACCGGATGCCATCATCGGTACAAACGTCAGCGCCACAATCAGACTTGCAGCTAACGTATAGGCGATCGTGAGTGCAATATCCACAAACAGCTGCCTTGTGATACCCTCCGTAAAAATAATCGGTGCAAACACGCAGACCGTCGTGAGTGTGGATGCAAAGATCGCACCTGCCACCTGTCCTGCTCCCTCGACTGCTGCCTTCCGGATCGAAAATCCCTGATTCCTGAGACGGTAAATATTTTCGATCACGACGATCGAGTTATCCACGAGCATGCCGACACCGAGCGCCAAACCGGACAGTGAAATGATATTTAACGATATTCCGGTAAAATACATCAAAACGATCGCAAAAACCACACTGAGCGGGATAGAACACGCGATCACCAGTGTCGGTTTGATATCCTTTAAAAATAAGATCAAAATGAGCACGGCAAGGATCGCACCCAAGATCATATTTTCCATGACAGACTGCACAATGGTATCAATATAGACGCCCTGATTCATCAATATCGTCATGTGAAGTTTGTCATTTTCTTTTTCCAACGACTCAAATCGTGTCTTGATCCGCTTTGTCACATCTCCGGTGGAGTATCCGGTCTGCTTTTCAATGGAAAGCATGATCGCCGGATTTCCATTTACTTTGGAATAGGAATCCCCTGTATCATCCACCACTTCTGTCTTTGCAACATCTGATAAACGGATCGGCGCGATTCCATCCATTCCGACATCCACCAGCACAAGATTTTCAAGTTCTTCCACGGATGAAACCTCGTCGCCGACACGCACTAAATACTGTTTCTTATTTTCATTGACATAACCTGCCGGCATGGAAAAATTCTGTGCTGTCAGAATTTGGCCTAATGTTTCCACCGACAGGATCTGATTCAGATCCGCAGAATCAAGCGCGCTCTGCTTTGACTCGTCTAATTTTTCCTGTCCCTGCTCTAACCGGACTTCCCCGACCGCAAGCTGTGCAGACGCTTCACTCATCTCTAAGATCCCGTCGATCTCCATCCGGTTTAACGTTACATACGCATCATCTAAGGTAGTTTTTCCATCTGTAACCTGTTCCTGTGCAGTCTGCAGAGCTGCCATTGCTGTTTGGATCTCAACCTGTTTTTGTGACAGCTGCGTAATCACCTGCGGAATATCATCGATCGAACTAAGACTCACATTTAACGCTGCTAACTGATCTGCCCACTGCTGATTTAAGGATGTATTCAGTTCTAACAGTTCTTCCTGTAATAATTCCAGACGTTTTCCTGCTTCCGCAATGCTCTCCTGATTTTCCCCGGTCATCGCAAGGATCTGATTGATCTGTTCCTGATCTCCGGAAATCTTCGCCTCCTCTAAAAGTTCTTCTATACGTCTGCTTCCATCGTCACTGTTCATCTGGGCTTCTTTGTGTGCCTGTTCAATGTCTGCTTTTAATCCCATTCCCTGTTCATAAATACTCTGGAGTTCCGGGATTGCCCGCTTTATCAGCTCATCGGTCGCTTTCAATACTGTATAATTCTGACTCAGATCTGATTCTGCCACAAACGCCTGCGACTTACCATTGATCACTTCATTTTCTGCCTGTCCAAGCTGGTTTGCAAGCTGATCTTTTCCGCTTTCCATCTGCCTGCGTCCACTCTCCACCTGCTCGGCAGCCTGATCGAGCTGTTCCTGCGGTTCAGTAAACTGTTCCTCGATCTTACTCTGGATCTTCTGATTCAGTGCATCGATTTTATCCTGATCTAATGTGACATGAATGTTCTCTTCCACAGTTCCGGTTGTAGAAACAGATGCCACACCGTCGATACTCTCAAGCACCGGCGAAAGTTCATTTTCCACATAATCCGAAATCTCTGACTGCGTCATGCCTTCCACATCGGCAGATGCCACCATTACAGGCATCATATCCGGGTCGATCTGCATGATCATCGGCTTCCCGGCACCATCCGGAAAACTGCCCTCTAACTGGTCTAATTTCTGCTGGATCTCGATAATGACCGAATCCATATTGGCATTCTGCTCATACTCTAAGATCACCATCGAATAATTATCGTAGGAGGCAGAACTCACATTTTTGATGCTCGAAGTCGTCGCCATGGATGCCTCGACAGGTGCTGTCACATCGGATTCCACTTTCTCCGGGCTTGCCCCCATATCCGTCGTAATGACTAAGGCATATGGCAGACTCATATCCGGCAGTAGATCTGTGGTCATTTTGGTTAGGGATACGGCTCCTAACACAATGACTAAGATCACGCCTACGATCACAGTATACGGTTTCTTCACACTTAATTTTGACAACACTCTCTTTTGTCCCTCCACCTGAATACGCAAGACATTTGTAATAAACACCTGGCAGCAAATATTTTGCCACAATATATTTAGTTTACCTGTTTCAAAATGGATTGCAAGACTTTCGTACCAGTTTATATTTTTTTAGATTGCTGATTAAGGCAGAATCCTGTGCACAAAAAAGCCCCTGTCAGCTATACACCTATACAAAACTGACAAGAGGCTTTTCTCTTATACCTGCTGTATTCCTACTCTTCCTCTGATTCCTCATCATCCACGATCGCTGCCGTAGCACCTGATACTGCTGACACTACTGCAACCACAGTCGCTATGATGACTACTACAAGTAAACAAATCAGAAAAATCCATAATCCTGTCTCTGTCATATTCCTCTCCATTTCTATGTGTATTTTACAAAGATCCAGCCTGTCCGTTCTTGTCTGCACCCATGTACCCCAACACATCCGATCCTTTATTTCTACTAATCATAGATAATAGTATAGCACACAACCGGCTTATTTACCAGTGACATTGTCAAAGATTTTCATCAAAAATAAGAGTTAAAAAATGAGACCACCCATATGGCAGTCTCATTTTTATGTAGTACAGCAATCCGTTTATTAACCCTTTACGCTTCCAAGTGCAACACCCTGTACGATGTGTTTGGATAAGATCAGATATACAATGATAACCGGGAAGATGGAAAATGCGATCATCACATATACCTGCCCCATATCAAACTTGAGCCAGTCAGCCGCACGCAGCTGTGCGATTAAGATAGGCAGTGTTTTTTTCTTGTCATCATGTAAGATCAATGCCGGTGTGAAGTAGTTGTTCCAGCTGCTTACGAATGTGAAGATCATCTGCACAGCAATTGCCGGTTTCATCAGTGGCATTACAATTGCATTGAAGGTACGGAATTCACCGGAACCATCGATACGTGCTGCCTCGATCAGTGACAACGGCAGTGTACTCTCCATATACTGTTTCATATAGAAAAATGTAACCGGAGCCGCAATCGTCGGCACGATCAGAGGTATAAAGGAATCCTCTAATTTCATGTTGGAAACAAGTTTGATAAATCCAAGTGCAGTTACCTGTGTCGGAATCATCATGATCATCAAAATAAACGGATAAATGTATTTTTTCAGTTTGAAATCATATGCATGGATCGCATAAGCTGTCATCGTTGAAAAATATACGCTGAGTACTGCACTGAGCGAAGAAACGATCAGGCTGTTGAACATACCGTTCCATACCGGAAGCGTTCCATTTCTCAAATTCTTCCAGTTTTCCCACAGATGGCTGCTCGGAACCAGCGTAAAACCTGACTGCAACTCACCGTTTGATCTGGTTGCATTGATAAACAGTACATAAAACCAGAACAGACACAATATGGAAACAATGATCAGTACGATATATGCGATCAGTCTTCTTGCATGAATTCCTACACCTTTTTTCAGATTACGATTTTCATTCATGATCTTCACCCCTTCCTCTTATCATTGCCGGTTATCTTAAATACTACCAGGCTTAAGATACCTGTAATGATAAACAGAACAACTGACAATGCACCAGCCATACCATAGTTCTTGCTGTAGAGATGTTTATTTAAGAACATGATCAGCGTCATGGTAGAACGCATCGGGTCACCGGTTCCATTGGTTAAGATCTGCGGTACATCGAATAACTGTAAACCACCGATCAGAGATGTAATAACCACATATACAAGAATCGGACGTAACAGTGGCAATGTGATCTGCCAGAATACCTGGGAAGAAGTTGCACCATCAACTTCCGCTGCCTCAAACAAAGAGGTATCAATACCCATCATACCTGCCATTAAAAGGATCGTTGTATTACCAAACCACATCAGACAGTTCATTAACGCGATCAGCCCTCTTGCACTGCCCGCATTGGATAAAAATTTGTACGGTGTATCAATAAATCCGATCTGCATCAGCATTGAGTTGATCGGTCCTCCATCGGAGAACAATGTAAAGAACAACATGGAAAATGCAGATGCCATAATCAGGTTCGGCAGATATACGACTGTTTTAAAGAAACGGGTTCCTTTTAATCTGAGACGTACATCAGAGAACCATGCTCCAAGTACCAGTGACAAAATGATCTGTGGTATGAAACACATGATCCATAATAACATGGTGTTTTTGGTATAAATCCAGATATCTCCATCTGAGAAAAGTTTTTTATAGTTTGCAAGTCCGACAAAATTCGGTCCGACCTGTGTCAGTCCTGACATATAATTTTCAAAGAAACTGTTGTAAATTGTGCTGATCAATGGGATCAGCTGAAAAATAACGTATACTACAATAAAAGGAATTAAAAAGATATATCCCCATTTATTGTATCTTACTACCTTTCCGCTGCTTTTCTTCATAACAACCTGACCTCCTTTTCCAGAGTGCATGATTTTCGTTCACAGAGCTCACAGCATCCCTCACTTTTACTCTGTGTAAGTCTGCTGTCAGCTCTGCGCTTACAGTTTTTACACACATTTGGATATAAAATGAGCCGCGCCCGCCTCCCTTACGGTCCGGCAGGCGCGGCATCTGTTCATTTTTTATACCATTGTCTGCTTAGTATGTTAACTCCGGATATTTTTCTACCACTGATTTGTAGAACAGATCTAATGCCTCTTCTTTGGTAGCTGTTCCTTCGAAGTAGTTCTTCATTGCGTTCTGGAACTCTTCGTTACATCCCTGATCGTATGCAGAAAGGTTGCTTAAATCAAGTTTGGAAACGCCTGCGCTGTAAATACCAAGTGGATTCTGTCCACCTAAGATCTTGCTTGAATAGGAGCTGTCTGCCATCTCAGCGATTACATCCTGGTTGTTTACAAAGTCATCATCTTTCTCGATGATCTCTTTCATAACATCATCATTGGTTGTCATCTGAAGCATGATATCTTTTACAAGGCTCTGGTTATCAGTTCCGTTTGCTGCACAGATCCATGTACCACCCCAGAAGAAACCCTGCGGTCCTTCGGTTGCTCCCCAGCCACCGTTGTAACCGATACTGCCTTCGGTATCTGCTGCCATTGAAAAGTTTACTAACCATGCAGGTCCAAAGTAGCAGAATACATTTCCTTCCGGATAGAAACCTTTCTTCCAGTCATCACTCCACAGTTCGTATGTTCCTGTCTCGCCTGCATCTACAAGTTCTTTGGAATCATCAACCCATTTCATAATGTTGTCATCAATATTGATCTTGCCATCAACAACCCATTTGGAAGTAACGTTGTTGGAATATACACGGTAAGTATCGTTTGCGGAAGATGTGATGGTGTAGCCTGCATCTTTCATCTTCTTTGCTGTATCATTGAATGTATCCCAGTCTTTTACATAGTTCTGAACTTCTGAAGGATCATCAGATCCTAATACTGCTTTTGCTGCATCTCTGTTATAGAATAATACGCCAGGACAGCCCTGCCATGAAACACCTTTTAATACACCGTTGGAATCGGTAACAACATCTTTGGTGTACTGATACTGTTTGGAAAGATCTGAATCAGTAATTCCAAGATCTGATACTGCCATTGTGTAGTCGGTATCTACATATTTTAATGCATAATCAGCTTCTACTAAAAAGATATCAATCTTGTCATCTGCTGCTGCATCGGCCTGTTTTAATAAGGTTGCGTCCAGGTTGTTCTGATATGCATTGTCATCATTCGGTGTAATGTTCCATTTTACAGTTACATCACCGATCGTACCTGTGGTTGCATCCACCTCTGTATATCCAGGATAATGATCTGTAACACGGCTCTTGAACTCTTCGTTCCAGCAGTAGATGTTAAGTACTTTTCCTTCATCGGAAGCACTCGCATCTGAAGCTGCAGCTTCGGTCGCCGGAGCTGCCTCATCTGTGGCTGCGGCGTCACTGCTGCCCGTATCTGCCGAGCTGCTGTTTCCACTGTTTGTGCTGGTGTTTGCTGCGTTATTACCGCCGCATCCTGCCATCATGGTTACAAGCATTGCTGTACATAATAATGTGCTAACGATTTTCTTCTTCATAGAAAACCCTCCTCCTTAATATGTGGTCTTTTGACCATTGTTTTTGTTGTTTTGCTGCTTGTAAAGCAGATAGTTCAGAATCTTTTGCTGCTCTTTTGTATAAACTTCTGTAAAAGCGTCATCTGCATGTAGCTGCAACTACATTTAAATGCGTCCAACGGATTTACCTGCAACTAAGATCCCTTCTATAACGACTCTCTCTACGAGAGTTGTTCTCGGTTTCTCAATGGAGCCAATCAGCCGCTTGGCTGCCTCACTCCCGATCAGCTCTGTGTCCTGTCTGATCGTCGTAAGCTGAGGATGTAACAACTGCGACATCCTCGTTCCGTCATATCCTGCAATCGAAATATCCTGCGGAATCCGAAGTCCCATCTCTATGATGACATTCCTTCCTCCTATTAAAGAGGTGTCATCCGGATAAATGATACAGGTTGGCGGATCTTCTAAATTGAGCAGCTCTTTTGTCTGTTTTGCTGCCTCCCTGGTCTCTAAGTAATCTGCTGTCCGGATGTATTCATCCGGAATCTTCAGACCAAGTTCATCCACCGTCCGGTAGAAACTTGCCAGCCGGTCTTTCGTAACGTAAGAAGCCTGCTGCCCATGAATATATGCAATTTTCCGATGTCCCTGCCCGTATATATATTTTACAAGATCTTCCATACCCTGAATATTGTTGGAACTGACTGCCGTACAGTTATGATGTACATAATCAATCGTAACGACCGGCAGGTCACTATTCATCAGTTCTAAGACATCCGGGTCATTGAAATCGGCACAGACGATTGCAACTCCTTCAAAATTCCGGTATCTGCAATGTTCATAATAGGACATCTTGCGATTTTCAAAACAGGTATTGATAAATGTAATGTCATATCCCTGTTTCTCCGACTGAACTTTTAATCCATTCAGCACTCCGGAAAAATACTCATGTGTCAAACCGCTTCCCGCCTCTTCTTCAAAGAGAACTCCTATATTATAAGAACGGTTTGTCTTTAGTGCTCTCGCCGCCGCATTTGGAAAATAACCAAGTGCTTCTGCTGTCTTTCTGACACGGCTCTTTGTCTCTTCGCTGATATCTCTCTGGTCATTTAAAGCCTTGCTTACGGTGGCAGTAGATACTCCACATTTCTCTGCAATCGTTTTTAATGATACCATGGAAACCTCCAGCTTCTCTTCGAAAACGAAATCCTGTTTCTGAAATATTTCTTAATCGTTTTCGTACTTTTACTATATGTCATCCATAAGCAAATTGCAACTGGTTTTTGGCAATTCGTCGCTTTTTACACTTTTTTGCAGTAGTTTTTGTGCATTTTTACATTAAATATTAGACCAATTATCTGTAATCTCAGTACTTTGTATCTAATTCTTATACGTTTTCGTAAAATACTTTAATTATTCATCAGAAAATAGCTATTGTCGCTTTCATCCATAAAAGTATATTTTTTTTGTTTAATCTGCTATATTTGCCTGTTTTTCAATGTTTTGTATTGATTTTTATTCTTTCTGAATATATACTTTTTATTAAAGGATGAAAACTTAATCGTTTTCGAAATCGTTACTTATCAATATTTATGTATATGGAGGATTTTATTATGAAATTCGGTTATTTCGATGACACCAACAAAGAATATGTCATCACATCTCCAAAAACACCACTGCCATGGATCAACTACCTTGGTTCCGAGAACTTCTTTTCTCTGATCTCAAACACCTGCGGCGGTTACAGTTTCTACAAAGATGCAAAGTTACTCCGCCTGACCAGATACCGCTATAATAATGTACCGCTCGATTCCAATGGACATTACTACTATATTAAAGATGGTGACACGATCTGGAATCCGGGCTGGATGCCTTCCAAAACAGAACTGGACGCTTACAGCTGCCGTCATGGTATGGGTTATTCCGTATTTAAAGGAACCAAAAATAAACTGACCGCAGAGCTTACCTCTTTTGTTCCGGTCGGTGAGACATGTGAAGTCGGCAAACTCTCCCTTACCAATGAGAGCAATGAAACCCGTAATTTTTCTGTTTTCTCATATGTAGAGTTCTGTCTGTGGAATGCAATGGACGATATGACCAACTTCCAGCGTAACTTCTCCACCGGTGAGGTTGAGATCCACGGTTCTGCTCTTTATCATAAGACCGAATACAGAGAGCGCAGAAATCATTACGCTGTTTACACTGTCAACGCTCCGATCGCCGGTTTTGATACAGACCGTGACTCGTTCTTAGGCGCTTACGGTGAAAACTCTGCTCCGGAAGTTGTTGTAAACGGAACTTCAAAGAATTCTGTTGCAAGCGGCTGGGCACCGATCGGTTCCCATCACCTTGAAGTTTCCCTTGCTCCGGGCGAGACAAAGACCTTCGTTTTCGTACTTGGTTATGTTGAAAATCCGGTAGAGGAAAAATGGGTTGGACGTGCTGAGGATGGAGTCATCAACCGCAAACGTGCCGATGAACTTCTCTCCCGTTTTGATACCGCAGAAAAAGCAGACGCGGCACTCGCCAAATTAAAAGATTACTGGAACGAACTGCTGTCCCATTTTACCATTTCTTCCAGTGAGGAGAAATTAGACCGTATGGTAAACATCTGGCACCAGTATCAGTGTATGGTTACCTTTAACATGAGCCGTTCCGCATCTTACTTTGAGTCCGGTATCGGCCGTGGCATGGGATTCCGTGATTCCTGTCAGGATCTGCTCGGTTTCGTACATCTGATCCCTGACCGTGCGAGAGAGCGTATCTTAGATATCGCAGCTACCCAGTTCGAGGACGGAAGTGCTTATCATCAGTATCAGCCGCTCACCAAAAAAGGCAACTCTGACATCGGAAGCGGCTTTAACGATGATCCGTTATGGCTGATCGCCGGAACTGCAGCTTATATCAAAGAGACCGGCGATTACTCAATTCTCGACGAGATGACACCATATGACAGCGATGCTTCCAAAGCAACCACTTTCATGGAGCATTTGCGCCGTTCCTTCCATTATACAATGGAACATCTGGGACCGCACAATTTACCGCTGATCGGACGTGCCGACTGGAACGACTGTCTCAACTTAAACTGCTTCTCGACTGAGCCGGGTGAATCTTTCCAGACTTTTGGTCCTTCCGAAGGCCCGAATGCTGAATCCGTATTTATCGCAGGTATGTTTGTCCGCTACGGAAAAGATTATGCAGCAATCTGCCGCCATCAGGGCATGACGGAGGAAGCAGAACTTGCAGAGAAAGCAATCGCAGAGATGGAAAAAACCGTTATGGATGCCGGCTGGGATGGCGAATGGTATCTGCGTGCTTACGATCATTACAAAAATAAGATCGGTTCAAAAGAATGCGAAGATGGCAAGATCTTTATTGAGCCACAGGGCTTCTGTGTTATGGCTGAGATTGGTTTAGAGGAAGGCTGCTGCTTAAAGGCAATGGAATCCGTCGAAAAATATCTCGACACGAAATACGGTATCGTACTGTTACAGCCGCCTTACCACAGATATCATGTGGAACTTGGTGAGATTTCTTCTTATCCACCAGGATACAAAGAAAACGCAGGTATCTTCTGTCACAACAACCCATGGATCTCTATCGCGGAGACTGTAATTGGCAGAGGCAACCGTGCCTGGCAGGTATATACAAGAACCTGTCCTGCATACATTGAGGATATCAGCGAGATCCACCGCACAGAGCCTTATGTATACTCCCAGATGATTGCCGGAAAAGACGCCCCGAACTTCGGTGAGGCAAAGAACAGCTGGCTGACAGGAACCGCCGCATGGACCTTCCTCAATGTTTCCCAGTTTATCCTTGGTATCCGCCCGGATTATGATGGTCTGACTGTTGATCCTTGTATTCCATCCAAATTAGATGGTTTTACCGCCAAACGTGATTTCCGCGGTGTCAGCTACCATATCACCGTAAAGAATCCAAATCATGTGGAAAAAGGTGTGCTTTCCATGATCGTGGATGGACAGCCGGTAGAGGGAACTACGATTCCATTCTCGGCTGAGAAGAAAGATGTAAATGTAGAAGTAACGATGGGCTAACCTCCCTGCCTGTCTTTACCTGACAAAAGAAGCCTTCTTTTTATGAAGGCTTCTTTTGTATCCCAAACTAAAATGTTTCATTTTTTCTGTATTTGCGTGGTGATATACCTTTTATCTTTCGAAACGAATCCCCAAAATAGTTACTGTCATTAAATCCACATTCAAAAGCAATATCTGTGATAGATTTATTCGTTTCCAGCAGCAGCCTGCATGCATTCTGTATCCGGAGATTAATAATATATTCTTTAAACCCGAACCCCGTCGCTGTCTTAAATCTCTTAGACAAAAATGACTTATTCATGTCAAATTTATCCGCCACATCTTCCAGTAAAATATTTTCCGTATAATGTTCAAAAATATATGTTGCAACTTCCTGGATTTTTCGGTTATCAACATCAATCTCTTTTATAACATTGTCCTCATACTCCTTGCATCTTATGATAAACAGCAAAAGTTCAACAAGTCCTGCTTTTATAAATGCCGTTGATAATATGTCCGGCGTATCATTTTCAAACATTAACTTATCCAGCAGGGAATCCACATAGTTTCTGCGTTTTTCCGGTATATTGATTACCCCCGGAACCATACAGTTCTTAAGATATTCCGCTCCGATCTGTTCTTTGATCCAATCCGTAATCTCCTGCCGGAAACTGATAACAATCCTTTCATGAATTCCTTTCCCGGTATATACTGTCTTATGCAGACAGCCACCCGGAACGATTACAAGATCACCTTTTCCAAACTTATAGATATTGTGATCAATAAAGCTGGTGCACTCTCCACTGGAAAGATAAAAAATTTCATGAAATGGATGTACATGTGGCTCGCAGTTACTTTCAGATATCGTATTACTTCTTCTGATCTTCTTAATATCAAAATCTTTTGACATATCCTGAAACATATAATTCTCCATTTTTCTGTACTTTTATGTGTTTTTATCATTTTTTTCAAGGAATATACTGTTTTTTTGTCATATTATGAACCATATGAATACAACCTGTCAACATATTTTATAAATCCACAAGGAGCTCCTATGCCAAAACAAATATCTGAAAATAAACGAAATATGATTCTAAATGGAAACCTGTCCCAGGCAATCCTTATGCTCGCCGTTCCGGTCATGATCAATAGTTTTATCCAGTCGATGTATAATCTTACGGACACATTCTGGCTTGGACGGATCGGAACAGAAAACCAGTCTGCCATAACGCTCGTATCACCATTTCAAAATATCCTTAACAGTTTTGGCAGCGGCATAACAACCGCAGGTGCAATTCTTATATCGCAATACCTTGGTGCCAGAAAAGATGAACAGGCAAACAAAATGGCAAATCATATCTGTATTACATCCCTTGGTTTCTCCCTCATCTGTGCATTACTGTGCTGGCTGATATCCCCGGCATTAGTCACCTGGCTCGGTGCCAGGGGAGTGGTCTATGAGTACGGTCTTACTTATTTAAGAATTGTGGTCCTTGATATGCCATTTCTGTTCATGATCAATTTATTCACAGCCGTGAAACAGGCGCAGGGGGACACTGTAAAACCCATGCTTCTCAATCTGCTTGGTATCATGATCAATCTGATATTAGATCCTCTTTTCCTCATTGTGTTCCACTTTGGAATCGGAGGCGCAGCATTTGCCACGCTTATAGCAAAAATCCCCTGCGCTCTCATTGGACTGATCCTTCTTACAAAATCAAATCAGCTCATACGGATTTCTTTTAAAAATTTTGTCTTTGACCAAAAAATGATACGCGCCATTATCAAAATTGGTCTGCCAACTGCGATTGGCGGCAGCACCATGCAGCTAGGTACGCTGATCATGACCAGAAATGTAAATGTTTATGGTTATATTGCAACCAGCGCCTATGGTATTGGCAACAAAATCAACAGCCTTATCACAATGCCAGCCAGTGGTGTCGGTTCCGCCGTTTCTACTATAGTTGGACAAAATATGGGAGCCGGAAACACAGAGCGGGCGAAGAAAACCTTCCATTATTCATTAAAAATGTGTACCTTATTTTTACTTATTCTGGGATTCATTTTTTCAAGACGCCCTGTTTCCCAGACTATGGTATCATTCTTTTCAACAGATGCCAAAGTCATCCCTCTGGCTGCAGACTATTTATCCATTATTGCATTCTGGTGCTTTACAAACGCTTTTTATAATGTATCACAGGGATTGTTCCAGGGATGTGGGCATACACTGATCACAATGCTCGTAGATGCTTCCCGGATATGGCTATTCCGTCTGTTGTCTCTTTGGATATGCGCAAATGTATTTCATATGGGAGTGGCATCCGTCTGGTATTCCGTTGTAATCAGTAATGGAACCTCTGCCATAATCCTGTATCTGCTATACTGGACCGGAATATGGAAAAAAGGATATGCAGACCCTCTCTAGAGCCTTTCATATCCTTTTCTCTTTCACTTTAATCTTCTATTTCCAGTCAACAAAATTTGTTGCAAATTAATTTGCTGTCACAAGTCCGTTCTCACAATCCAATTCTACATATGCACTGGATTTTAAGACATCAAGCGCATGTTTTGCACCGATCAGGACAGGAATATCAAGGCTTAATCCTGCAATCGCCGCATGGCAGTTTTCGCCGGATGCTTCCACGATCAGTCCGGATGCCTCACGCATCTGTGTCATCATGGCATTGCTGGTATCTTTTGCAACAATGATATCTCCGACTTTAAAGTTTTTTAAATCCTCATCGCTGTGACATACACAGAGGTTTGCAGAAATCTTCTGTGTTCCGATTCCTTGTCCCTCCACTAAGATATGTCCTGCCACCTGCACCTTGATCAGGTTGGTCGTACCGGATACACCAAGAGGAACTCCTGCGGTTAAGACAACAACATCGCCCTTTGAAATGATTCCTGCTGCTTCTGCTGCATCGACTGCATAGTCAAACAGCTCTTCTGCCTGTGTCTTTTCCTCGATCATAAGCGGGATCACACCCCAGGATAATGCAAGCTGACGGTAAATCTTTTCTGTCAGACATCCTCCGATAATCGGACAGTTTGGACGATATTTGGAAACCATGCGGGCGGTACGTCCTGATTTTGTTACCGTAATGATTGCTGCCGCATTCAAATCTCCTGCCATTGTACATGTCGCATGGGAGATTGCATTGGTCACATCCGGGTTGCTCATGGTTTTGCGCATTTTAAAACGCTGTAAGTAATTGATATCCTGTTCCGTACGGACTGCAATACGCACCATAGTCTTTAAAGCCTCGATCGGATACATACCTGCAGCTGTCTCTCCGGAGAGCATGATCGCACTGGTTCCGTCGTAGATTGCATTTGCAACGTCAGTTGCCTCTGCTCTGGTCGGACGCGGATGTTTCATCATGGAATCAAGCATCTGAGTCGCTGTGATAACCTTCTTGCCTGCATCGTATACTTTTTTAATTATCATCTTCTGGATCACCGGTACATCCTCTAACGGGATCTCAACACCCATATCACCACGCGCTACCATGATTCCATCGGAAACACGGATAATATCGTCAATATTCTGTACACCCTGCATATTTTCAATTTTTGCAATGATATTGATATCCTCGCCGCCTTTTTCTGCAAGGATCTTGCGGATTGCAAGCACATCATCTGCGGTACGGACAAAAGATGCAGCAATAAAATCATAATCATGCTCTACCGCAAATACGATATCACCATAATCTTTTTCGCTGATATATGGCATGGACAATTCTACATTTGGAACGTTCACGCCTTTTCTGTTGGAAATCACACCGCCATTTAACACCTGGCAGATGATATCTTTTGGCTTATTGCCATCTTTATCTGCCTTTGCGCCAGATGTCACCTTGATTTCTTTTACTTCCATTCCGATCAGACCATCATCGATCAGAATGCGATCTCCCGGTTTTACATCCTCCGGCAGGTTTTTATAAGTAATGGAAACACGTTTTGCATCTCCCATAATCTCATCGGTTGTCAGGGTAAAAGTCTGTCCATCCTTAAGTTCGACTTTTCCGTCCGTAAAATCTCTCAGGCGGATCTCCGGTCCTTTTGTGTCAAGCAGTGCTGCGACTGGACGCTTTAATTCCTTACGAAGTTTCTGTAACATCTGAAGGCGTCCTAACTGCTCCTCATGGTCACCATGGGAAAAATTAAAACGGGCAACGTTCATTCCCTCTTCGATCAGGCGTTTTAATACACCTTCCTTATCTGTTGAAGGTCCTAAAGTACAAACAATTTTTGTTTTTCTAAACATCTTTTTTCCTCGTAAAAAAATTTATTTTCGGCAATCGATTCAGTCTTATTATTACCATAAAAATGGCAGTTTATTTCGTGATCATCGTACCCGGTCCACCGCTCACATAGGTGCCGTCTTTGTTCAGCTTTGTAATAAGTACGGAACGGATTGCGGAATCTCCAATAAAATCAATGGCCGCCTGAATCTTTGGCAGCATGTCATCCTCTCCGAACTGACCTTCTTCCATATACTGTTTTGCTTCTGCAACAGTCATGGTCGAAAGAGGTTTCTCATTCTCTGTGCCGTAATTCAGACATACATTGTCCACACTTGTTAAAATGACTAACATGTCAGCATCTAAAAGTTCTGCTAATTTTCCTGCTGCAAGGTCTTTTTCAATGACTGCACTCGCGCCCTTTAAGTTATTGTCCTGTGCAAGTACCGGAATACCGCCACCTCCGCAGGCAACAACAACCTGATCTGCATCCGATAATGCACGGATCGCATCGATTTCAACGATATCCATTGGCTTCGGTGCTGCAACGATACGGCGGAATCCTCCTTCTACTGCTGTGACATGATTTCCTTTTTTCTCCTCTGCCTCAGCTTCTTCTTCTGTCATCACACGTCCGATCACCTTACCTGGTTTGTAAAAAGCCTCATCATATGGATCGACAACAACCTGTGTCAGAACTGTGGAAACTGTCTTATAAATTCCCTTATTCAGCAGCTCGGCACGGATAGCATTCTGTAAATCGTAACCGATATATCCCTGACTCATTGCAGAACATACAGACATTGGCGTAGCGGTATACTCCGGATATAATCTGCAGAACTCATTCATTGCTGTATGAATCATACCAACCTGTGGCCCGTTACTGTGTGTAATGACTACCTGATAATCATCGCGGATAAAGTCAGCAACCGCTTTTGCAGTGCGTTTTGTTGCCTCTTTCTGCTCCGGTAACGTGGTACCAAGTGCTTCATGACCAAGTGCTATTACGATTTTTTTCTTTTTCATGGCTATCCTCCGATACTGACTCTTCGTCATAGTGATTATTTTAGCATGAACCTCATACAGGCGCAATCTGATAAGAGTTTGCTTCCTGTTAAGATTTTCTGCTTTTTGTAAATTTTTATAGTTTCAGCATACCATATTCTGACATATTTTTAAACAGGCTATTTTTCTTCCTGCGGCAGCACGAAAGAATCGATCAGCTTCCAGATCTCGTCACGCCCCTGCTTCGTCTCTGCAGAAAACGGAATGATCGTGGTTCCCGGCTGTACATTTAAGCCCTCGCGGATCGCTTTGACATTTTTCTGGATCTGGCTTCGTTTGATCTTATCGAGTTTGGTCGCAATAATGATCGGTGCAAATCCCTGATACACCATCCACTCATACATCATTCTGTCGTTTGCAGACGGATCGTGGCGGATATCGATCAAAAGAAAGACTACCTTTAACTGCTTTGAAGTGTGAAGGTAATTCTCGATCATTTTTCCCCACTTTGCCTTCACTTCCTCGGATGCCTTTGCATAGCCGTATCCCGGAAGATCGACAAGGTACATGGCATCGTTGATATTGTAAAAGTTGATGGTCTGCGTTTTTCCAGGCTGTGCGGAAGTACGCGCCAGTGCTTTGCGGTTCATCAGTGCATTGATCAGAGATGATTTTCCAACGTTTGATTTTCCTGCAAAAGCCACCTCCGCATATGCGGTATCCGGCACCTTGCTGGTCACACCGCAGACAATTTCCAGGTTTACATTTTTTATTACCATGTTATTCTCCTCATTGTTATCTTCATTCACTTGCTATGATTTCTAAAACATTCTTTTTTATTTGCCGGCAGAAAATCTTATTTTTGTCTTTTTACAAATGCCACGTTAAGTACTTCCTGCATTTTTTCCACAAATACAAGTTCTAAGCCTTTTTTGATCTCCGCAGAAATCTCCTCCACATCCTTCTCGTTTTTCTTCGGAATACAGATCGTCCTTATTCCGGCATTTTTTGCTGCAAGAATCTTTTCTTTTAATCCGCCGATCGGAAGTACCCTGCCGCGCAGTGTGATCTCTCCTGTCATTGCGACATCCGCACGGACCGGAGTCTGTGTGATCGCAGAAAGCATTGCCGTCGCCATCGTGATACCTGCGGACGGTCCGTCTTTTGGCACTGCCCCCTCCGGGATATGGATATGAATGTCATTTTCCTGAAAAAACTTCTTTGGAATATGATATTCTTCCCCTACCGAACGGATATAACTTAAGCCTGCCTGTGCGGACTCTTTCATCACATCTCCGAGTTGTCCGGTAAGCTGTACTTCGCCTTTGCCCGGCATCACGTTGACCTCGATCTCCAACGTATCACCGCCGACGCTCGTCCATGCCAGACCGCGCACGATTCCGACCTCATCGTTCTCGTTTTTCTGATCAAACGTATATCTCTCTTTTCCAAGATATTTTTCTACATTCTGACCTGTAACTTTTACGCATTTGACTTCGGATTCGTATACTTCCCTTGCAGATTTTCTTGCAATTTCAGACAGCCTGCGCTCTAAATTACGCACACCTGCTTCCCTTGTATAACCGGAAATGATCTTTTGCAGCGCACGGTCACTGATCTTTAACTGTTCCGGCTTTAAACCGTTTTTCTCTTTTACCTTCGGCAGCAAATGCTCTTTTGCAATATGGAACTTCTCATTTTCCGTATAACTGCTCACCTCGATCAGTTCCATACGGTCGAGCAGCGGACGTGGAATATCCTGAACAGAGTTTGCTGTCGCAATAAACAGTACCTCTGACAGATCAATCGGAACCTCGATATAGTGGTCGCGGAACTTACAGTTCTGCTCTGCGTCGAGCACCTCAAGCATGGCAGATGCAGTGTCGCCCTTATAATCGCTGCTCATTTTATCGATCTCATCAAGCAGCATCAGTGGGTTTTTCACGCCGGCACTGCGCAGACCATTGACAATACGTCCCGGCATCGCACCGACATAAGTTTTCCGGTGTCCACGGATCTCCGCCTCGTCACGGACGCCGCCTAAACTGATTCGAACATACTTTTTATCAAGTGCACGCGCCACGGAACGGGCAATGCTCGTCTTTCCGGTACCAGGCGGTCCGACTAAACATACGATCGGGCTCTCGCCCTTTTTCGTCAGATTGCGCACAGCAAGGAACTCTAACATACGCTCTTTTACTTTTTCCAATCCGTAATGATCTTCATTTAAAATGCGCTCTGCATTTTTCAGATCCTTGTTATCTTTGGATGCCTTATTCCACGGCAGTTCTAACATGGTCTCGATATAACCGCGACTGACTGCACTCTCCGAAGAACTTCCACTGATATTTTTAAAGCGTAAGATCTCTTTTCTGATCTTTTCTTTGACTTCTTTGTCTGCCTTTAACTTTTTCAACTGTTCTAAATAGGCATCCGCATCTGACTCCGCATTATCCTCGCCGAGTTCTTCCCGGATCAGCTTCATCTGTTCACGCAGGATATATTCCTTCTGGTTCTTATCCACACGTTTCTTTACTTTTGCCTGGAATTCATTTTTGATCGCAGTGATCTCAATTTCTTTTAAAAGAAGCGCCATCAAAACTTCATAGCGCTCCGTCAGTGAAACTGCCTCTAATATTTCCTGCTTCTGTTCATAATAAAAAGGAAGATTGTTGGCGATCAGATCCATGATCTTCGGCAGATTCTTTTCTTCCCTGACCTGTCTGCGCATTTCACCTCCGACACGCGGGTTGACAGTTACATATTTTTCAAATGTGTCCTGTACACTGCGCACCATAGCCGTTTTTGCCTCGTCCGACAATCCCTCATCAATTTCTTCACACCGCGTGAGTTCCACCTCTAAAAAGTCCGTCTGAGAAACAAAAGCGGACAATTGTGCCCGCTCTGTTCCTTCCACTAAAACTCTGACGATGTTGTTTTGTAATTTTATGACCTGCCTGACCTCTGCAATAATACCGATATGATATAAATCTTCGATGCCAGGCTCTTCCTGCTCCACATCACGCTGTGCAACAAGGAAGATCTTCTGTTCATCCATCATACTCTGTTCTACTGCATGAATCGACTTTTCACGGCTCACATCAAAATGTGCGATCATCCCCGGAAGGATGACCATTCCGCGAAGTGCCACCGCAGGCATTTTCATCGCTTTATTATCCAACCTGTTTTTCCTCTATCTTTTCAAGTTCACGTTCTTCGATCGCAAGCTGTTCATCCACCATCTCTTTTGTGATCTGGCACTGTGTAATGGATTCATCCGATGGAATGTGGTACATCAGATCTAATGTAACAGCCTCCATGATCGCACGAAGTCCACGCGCTCCTGTCTTGCGCTCTAACGCTTTATCTGCAATCGCCTCAAGTGCTTCTTTGTCAAAGTCAAGCGCTACACCGTCTAACTCAAACAGCTTCTGATACTGTTTGGTCAGCGCATTTTTCGGCTCCTGTAAAATGCGGATCAATGCGTCCCTGTCAAGCATATCCAAAGATACCGTTACCGGCACACGTCCGATAAACTCAGGGATCAACCCGAACTTTACAAAATCCTGTGGAAGTGCATGTTTTAACACATCACCGATATTGTAATCTCTCTTGTCACGGATATCTGCATTAAATCCGATCGTCTTCTGATCCATTCTGGTCTCAATGATCTTCTCAAGTCCGTCAAACGCACCGCCGCAGATAAATAAGATGTTGGTCGTGTCGATCTGGATCAGCTCCTGCTGCGGATGCTTTCTTCCGCCCTGTGGCGGCACAGACGCAACAGTTCCCTCTAAGATTTTTAATAATGCCTGCTGTACACCCTCACCGGATACATCTCTGGTGATGGATACATTTTCAGATTTTTTGGAGATCTTGTCGATCTCGTCGATATAGATAATTCCGCGCTGTGCACGTTCAATGTTATAATCAGCCGCCTGGATGATCTTTAAAAGGATATTTTCAACATCCTCTCCAACATATCCTGCCTCCGTCAGTGTGGTCGCATCTGCGATTGCAAATGGAACGTTTAAGACTCTCGCTAATGTCTGTGCCAACAGTGTTTTTCCGGAACCGGTCGGTCCTAACATCAGAATGTTGCTCTTCTGAAGCTCTACACCGAGGTCATCTCCGGCCATGATTCTTTTATAATGGTTATAGACAGCCACAGACAGCACTTTTTTTGCCTGATCCTGTCCAATGACATAATCATCCAAAAATGCCTTTAACTCTTCCGGCTTTAACAGATTAATCTGCTCTTCCGGCTCTGCCACTTCACCTGCTGCCTCATCATTTTCTAATTCTTCATCGATAATTTCAGCACAGATATCCACGCACTCGTCACAGATATATGCACCGTTTGGTCCTGCAATCAGCTTGCGAACCTGATCCTGCGTCTTCCCGCAAAAGGAACAACGGAATTTATCGTCATTTCTTCCTGCCATAATTGCTGTTTCTCCGTATTCTATCGATTTGTGATGACATCATCAATCAGACCATATGCCTTTGCTTCTTCCGCAGACATATAATAATCACGCTCTGTATCTGCTGCGATCACATCATATGGTTTTCCGGTATTTGCAGCAAGGATCTCATTCAAACGTTTTTTCGTCTTTAAGATATTCTCTGCTGCAATCTGGATCTCTGTCGCCTGACCTTTTGCTCCGCCGGACGGCTGATGGATCATGATCTCTGCGTTCGGAAGCGCAAGTCTCTTTCCTTTGGTACCGCCGGAAAGTAAAAATGCTCCCATACTTGCTGCAAGTCCGATACAGATCGTGGATACATCACATTTGATGTACTGCATTGTATCATAAATTGCAAGTCCTGCTGTTACCATTCCACCCGGGGAATTGATATATAACTGGATATCTTTTCCAGGATCTTCTGACTCTAAGAAAAGTAACTGTGCTACGGTAAGACTTGCTGTTGTCTCATTCACTTCTTCTCCGAGGAAAATGATTCTGTCTTTTAATAAACGGGAGTAAATATCATAATTACGCTCTCCCCTGCTGGTCTGCTCAATGACGTAAGGTACTAAACTCATTTTGTTTTCCTCCAATCCATTTTGTTTATAAAAATTTAATTATTGCTTATATGCTTAAACAGACCGGCCCGAATGAGCCAGTCTGTTGTATGTTGTCTGCTTTCGACGAAGCCTCTCTTATTCTTCTGCGTTTTCTTCTGCGTTTTCTTCAGCTTCCGCTTCTTTTTCTTTCTTAGTCTTAGCTTTTGCTCTTTCTTTTACGTTCTCCATAACAAGATCAACTGCTTTTGTTACGGAAATATCTCTCTTCATGGATTCTTTCTCAGCGTCGCCCATGTATTCTTTGAGCTTGTCTGCTTCCATGCCATAAGCTTTTGCCATCTTCTCGATCTCAGCGTCGATCTCTTCCTCGCTTACTTCGATGTTCTCGTCTTTTGCGATCTGCTCTAATACAAGACTGCTCTTAATACGTGTCTCAGCTTCCGGACGAACCTGCTCTTCTAATTTGTCTAATGTAAGACCGGAGAACTGCATATACTGCTCCATGGAAAGTCCGCTCTGAGCAAGTCTCTGAGCAAATTCATTTACCATGTTCTCGCACTGGGTTTTGATCATTGCTTCCGGAATCTCCATTGTAGATTTGTCAATGATCTTCTGGATTGCCTCATCCTCTTTTGTGCGTTTTGCTTCGTCCTCTTTCTGAACCTCTAAGTGTTTCTTTAAGTCCTCTTTGTACTCTTCTAAAGTATTGAACTCAGATACATCCTGTGCGAACTCATCGTTTAACTCCGGAAGTTCTTTTGCTTTTACTTCGTGGATCTTAACTTTGAATAATGCAGGTTTTCCTGCTAAATCTGCTGCCTGATATTTCTCCGGGAATGTAACGTTTACGTCTACTTCATCTCCGGCATTCTTTCCTACTAACTGATCTTCGAATGTATCGATGAAAGAGTGGGAACCGATCTCAAGCGGATGATTCTCTCCTTTGCCGCCCTCAAATGCAACACCATCAACGAATCCTTCGAAATCGATCACTGCTGTATCTCCCTCAGCGATCGGTCTGTCTGTTACAGTAACAGTTCTGGAGTTCTTCTGTCTCTCTTTTTCAAGCTCTGCTGCAACTTCCTCATCAGATACTGTTGTATCGATCTTTGTTACCTGTACGCCTTTGTATTTGCCAAGTTTTACTTCCGGTCTTACAGCAACTTCTGCTGTGAAGATGAAAGGTTTGCCAGCTTCGATCTGTACCACTTCGATAGTCGGTCTTGAAACGACGTCCACACCGCTCTCTTCTACTGCCTGTGCGTAGTTCTCCTGGATCAGGGTATTTGCAGCATCCTCATAGAATACGACTGCTCCGTACATTTTCTCGATCATCTTTCTCGGCACTTTACCTTTACGGAAACCTGGAACGCTGATCTTTCCTTTCTCTTTCATATATGCAGCCTGGATTGCATCCTCTACCTTCTCAGCTGCAACTTCGATCGTAAGTTTTGCCATGTTCTTTTCTAAATTTTCCACCTGTACACTCATTATTACTCATTTCCTCCTTCAAACTTTATATGAATACTTGATGTACTTTTTTCCGTTCATTTCATTCTATGTTCCTGTCGAGCACCCCCGTTTTTCAAGGGTTTCGCCTGTCTTTCGGAAAAAAGGGCGTACTACGACTATCACAGTCATTTTAGGATTATAACATATTGTGTGGGAAAATACCAGTTATTTTTTCAAAAAACCGCCGACTTCCGTCTTCTGCGGCAACCTTTCCAAGTTCTGCCGGATCGAGGTCATAATAGTACTTTCCGGTTGTAAGATCCACCGACAGGCAGTCAAGTGGAAATCCCTCCCTGCGGATTCCATCCGGGTGCGGGACCGACGTGATCAGAAATGGTTCGCTCGAGAACGTTTCATCCATCGACTCATAAATATGTTCCTCATCCATGATAAGACAGATGGCATTGCGGTAGTATGCATGCAGACCACCATACTCTGCAGCAAGTCCGCTGTAATATGCAAGCATTTCCGCGTCTGACAGATTTTTTCCATTCACCCTCCTGACATGCACGCCCGGCTGTTTATCTTCCGGGACATTTTCAAAATACAGACCTGTGTCACAGGAAAACACCGGAATCTGAAAAGCCTCGTAATAACACTTTGCCTTCTTCCTTGCATTTTCCAGCGGCGAATCGCCATCCTCGTCTGCCTGTGGTACTGCCACATCAATATCCGATAACCCAACGATCTCTATCTGCAGCTGTTCTAAATTTTTCCGCATCAGACTTAATTTTGCAGGATTTCCAGTGCCGTAAAGCAGACGTTTCCCGATGCCCTGTTTTTTCCGCTCAAACAGTGTCGGTGTGATCGCCGGATAAGTCAGTTTTTCCGGCAGTTCGTCAAAGGTGCGTACCTCTGCCATCTCACTTTCCGGCATGGCTGACAGCTTTTTTACCTTTGCAAGAAAGACACGTCCATTTCCTTCTTCTTTGGTCTGCACCTCTCCCGCCCAATAGTCGCACAACGGCTCTATCTCAAAATCCACTGCCCCGGACTCCTCGTAAAGTTCACGCTTTGCCGCCATAAGCGGTGTCTCTCCCGGTTCAATCTTTCCGCCCTGTGTCTCCCATGTGGTGCGTTTTTTGTGTCTGCTCAACAAAATTTTGCCCTGATATTCAGATAAAACTACTACATATTTATAAGCAGGCAGGGTGCCGACCGGGTAAGTTTTTGTTATCATGTTTCTCTCCTTTGTTACCGGCCTGTCACTCTGCTTTCTGTTCTTTCCCGGCAATGATAAGTTTTTTATCGACCAGCGTATCGCCTTCGTATACCAGCTTCAGCGAAAAATATTCCTCACACTCATCCAAAAGCCGCAGGAATATTTTGTCACCTTCCCACAGTTTCAGGTCTTTGATCTCCTTTTTCGGAACCCAGACAAGTTCTCCCTCGTCGCAGTCGGTTATCTCCCCGGTAAACTGGTCTGCCGTAAATAAATGCATATATTCGGTGCCCCACTCGTTAGAAATAAAGGTAATGACGCCCCGCGCGCGGTAGGATGTCAGTGTGAGACCTGTCTCTTCCTTTACCTCACGCATCATACATTCCTCCGGCATTTCCTCCGCCTCAAACTTGCCGCCGACGCCGATCCACTTGTCATGGTTCAGGTCGTTTTCCTTTTTTACCCGGTGCAGCATCAGGTAACAGTCATCTTTTTCGATATAACAAAGTGTGGTTAAAAACATCGCATCCTCCTGTAGAAATTTTCTGTTTCGTTTTTGCTGCCGTTCACACGTACTGTGTGAGCAGCAAATATTTTTTTACTCCTGCAGACCTGCAAACTGCGCCATATAAAGTTTATAATAAGCGCCCTTTTTCTCCATCAGCTCTGCCGGACTTCCTTGTTCTAAAATACCGCCCTTGTCGATCACAAAAATGCGGTCCGCATTCTGAATCGTGGAGAGTCTGTGTGCGATCACAAAACTGGTTCTGCCGGAAAGCAATGCCTCGATTCCCTGCTGCACTAAAAGTTCTGTATGTGTATCAATGCTGGATGTTGCCTCATCTAAAATGAGGATTTTCGGCATGGAAATCATCGTTCTCGCAAATGCGATGAGCTGTCTTTGTCCGATGGAAAGTCCTGCACCGTGCTCTTTTAACTCCGTGTCATAACCCTTTTCCATTTTCACAATGAAATCATGCGCATTGACTGCCTTTGCAGCCGCGATCATTTCTTCATCTGTCGCATCTAATTTCCCATATAAAATGTTGTCACGGACTGTTCCATGAAAGATAAAATTATCCTGCGTCATAACACCCATCTGACGCCTTAAGCTCTCAATGGAAACCTTTGTCAAGTCGTAACCATCCACTAAAATTTTGCCGTCTTCAATGTCATAAAAACGGCTGATCAGATTAACGATCGTTGTTTTTCCTGCTCCGGTCGGTCCTACCAGTGCGATCGTCTCACCCGGTTGTACAGAAAAGCTGACATCGGAGAGTACCTTTGTCTCCGCCGGTGTTCCCTTATCATAAGTAAAACTTACATGTGAAAATTCAACACTTCCCTTAATATCCGGCAGCTCTGTCACATCTTTTGCATCCACGATGTCTGCATCGGTGTCTAAGATATCAAAGATACGCTCTGCCGCGGTAAGATTCGTGACCAGGTTGTTATAAAAGTTGCTTAAATTCATGATCGGGTTCCAGAACATATTGATATAGGTTCCAAATGCCACTAACAATCCGACCGATACTTTTTCAAATCCGAGAAAACGGATGCCGACCAGATAAAGCATCATCGCACCGATTCCCCAACAGAAATCGATGACCGGGCCAAACATGTCGGCATAAGTCACCGCATCCACGAATGATTTCTGGTGTTCGTCGGTCAACGCTTCAAAGATCTCCTGTGTTTCATCCTCTGCTGCGAAACTCTGCACTACATTCATTCCAGCGATATCTTCATGGACGTAGGCATTTAAGTTGGATGCCTTTTTCCGGAAAATCTGCCAGCGTTTGTGGGATGCCGTCTGTACAAACCAGATTCCCGCGATCATCAGCGGGATCGTGGACAGAGACGCAAGCGCAAGCCGCCAGTCTTTTACCAGCATGATCACAACGACTCCGACTACCGTCACAAATTCCGGCACCAGTGTTGTGACCACATTGACCAGCACATCTTTTAAGGAATTGACATCCCCGATGATACGCGCAAGGATTTTTCCAGTCGGTCTGCTGTCAAAAAATGAAAACGACAGCGTCTGGATGTGCTCATAGAGATCCTGGCGGATCTGAAGCAAAATTTTGTTGGAGATCACCGCCATTGCATACATTCTGAGTTTTACCATCACAATAAAGATCAGGTTTAACACGAGTGCAAAAATTCCAAGCCCAATCAGCCCATGCAGATCGGACTGTGCAATATAGTGATCGATTGCTTCCTCGATCAAGAGCGGGTTTACCAGTGAGATCGCCACCGTAATTCCCATACATACTAACACGGCAATAATCGTGCCTTTATACGCAAGCAGATAGGAAAACAGCCGCCGCATGATTTTTTTCTTGTCGGTATTTTCCATAAATTCGTCTTCACGATACGAATTGACTGCCATTACATCGCCTCCCCTCCTAAGAACGTGCCATACTGCGCCATGTAAGTTTCATAATAAAGTCCGCGCTTTGCAAGCAGTTCCTGATGCGTTCCGCGCTCCGCAATCCCTCCGTCTTTCAGATAGATGATCTCATCTGCATGACAGACCGCAGAAATACGGTGCGCAATGATCACTTTCGTTGTATCTTTTAATTCATTTAATGTTTTCTGGATCTCATGTTCCGTCTCCATATCAAGCGCGGACGTGGAATCGTCTAAAATCAGAATCGGCGCCTTTTTTGCAATGGCACGCGCAATACTGATACGCTGCTTTTGTCCGCCGGAAAGTCCGACACCGCGCTCACCGATGACGGTCGCATACTGTTCATCCATTTTTTCAATGAAATCCTTTGCCTGTGCACAGTCTGCCGCTCTGCGGATCTCATCGAACGGCATTACCTTTCGCTGCCCCATCTTGATATTTTCCTCGATCGTGTCGGAAAACAGAAATACATCCTGCAATACAACAGAAATACTGCTGCGAAGCTGTTTTAAAGAAAGTTTCCGCACATCCGTGCCATCCACTTTTACAGCGCCGTCCGACACATCATAAAAACGCTGCAGCAGATTGACGATTGAGGATTTTCCTGAACCGGTCGCACCCATGATTCCGATGGTTTTTCCTGCCGGAACCGTAAAGTTAATATCAGAAAGGATATTTTTTCCCTCAATGGAAAATGAAACATGTTCGAAAGAAATGTCCCCTTTCACCTGTTCTAACACGACAGGCTGTTCCTCATCTTTGATCATCGCCGTCTCCCCGTAAATCTTCTTGATCTTCTTATAAGAAGCAACGGCAGAGGACAAATCATTCGTCAGCCAGCCGAGCATCTCCATCGGCCAGGTGCAGTTTCTGCTGTACTCTACAAATGCAACAAGTGCTCCAAGTGTCATATTTCCATGCATCACGGAAATACCACCCAGGATCGTCATTGCAACCGGCAGTGCTTTTCCCACAAACTGGAAATACGGATAGTATTTCACTAATACTTTAGACTGACTGATATTCAAGTCATAATAACGTTTATTGTGTGACAGGAACTTCTCAATTTCAAATTTCTCCCTGGCAAATGCCTTTACGGTACGCACACCTGCAAGATTTTCCTCCGCAACCGTGGTCAGCACTGCATTTTCCTCACTGATGTCCTCATAAATTTTATCCAGTTTCCGCTCCATGATGATTGCGATCGCACCGCAGGAAATCATCGTCACAAGTGGTATCAGCGCCAGTTTCCAGTTCAGATGGAACATACAGTAGAGCACCATGCTCACATGGATGACGACCTCGATCGTCAGCATGCCGACATATCCCATCGCATTCCAGATCTTGTCGACATCATCCTTGACTCTCGCCATCAGTTCTCCGGTGTTCGTATTGTCAAAATAATTCATCGACAATGTCTGAATGTGCCGGAACAGATCCTTACGGATCTGTGCGCCGATCTTAGAACTTAAGACGTCAAACGAAAACTCTTTGCAGTATCCAAAGATACAGCGTCCGATCCCAACCGCAACGATTCCCACCAGAAGCCCGGTGAGCATTTCCATTTTCCCGCCGATAATGACCTCATCCACGATCCGCTGTGTGATCTGTGGATAAACCATATCCAGTCCGGTCGCTATAATCATGGAACATATTGCGAACAAATACCCATACCAGTAATGTCCGATATATGTATGTAACTTTTTCATAAATTCTTGTGATTCCTCCTTACTTTCCCCTCTTACACTCCCCGGTCTCTGACATATTTTTGTACCGTGACGCACCACTCTGACAGCCGCCTGCACGCTTCACAAGCAGTCCCCTTAGCACAAAAAAATCCCGCGGTGTCATATCTCACCACGGGAAGTATGTCAAAAAACATTCTATTTTCTTTTGCATGAATTTATGCCAGCGTAACAGAATTAACCGAGGTAATTGTATGATGATTATGCAGTTCGTTGATTGTAACATTTGTTAATCTAATCATTACTTTTACCTCTCTTTCTTCAAAATTTTAGATTACTTTGCAAGTATACGCTTGAGGGGGTGGGTTGTCAAGGGGTAGGAAAAAATTATGCGGAATTTGAAAATCGCAACGATCTAATCTAAGTATTCTATCAGATCAGGATATTTTTCTTTATTTTCCCTTATGTAATTTCGCTTGAATGCAGCAAATTTTGATTCTCTTCGCAGCAATGACTTCACTTTTCTTAAAGCCAGTTTTTGCTGTGATGGTTCTTTCATTTCTTCCAATGAATCATAAAGTTTATTCATTTCGCGGTTTAATTCCTGAAACCTGAAATCACTTTTATACACCCTCATCCCTGTATTTTTCAGGTTAAATACTTCTGTTATTAATTTTGCCGTCAATACAGCCTGTCTATTTTTATCGTTTATTGCGTGTACATCAATCTCATTTTCCTGCAGCCGAAAAATAACCATCTCTTCTGGATCATCCTTACAGCAATCGATAATCCCCTCGTCATAAATACGCTGATTTTTCACATTATTACAGTGCCCACATGACCAGAAAAGATTATTCCAGTCAAATTTGCGTTTTGGATATTTTCCGTCCAAATGTGGCAATAAATGTTCCACCTGTGCATCCTGCAGTTCATTTAATTCACATATATAACATTTATTATGGAAATCTTCCTTCAACTGTTTTACGACATCCGGCATCGAATAACTTCCATTTGCTTTCTGTGATTCCAATGCCAATGATGCCGGAGCAGGAAAACTGCGTTCTACTTTTACCATTAAATATCCTCCCTGCTCCTTAACACTTCCTTTAATCTTTGATATTCTGTCGTAATATTAAGTGCAAGATAGTCTGGAATTTCATTTAAATACATCTCCAACTCTGATATTTCATCATAATCCTCATCTGTAAGTTTTTCTTTATTTACCAGTTCTTTATAACGATTGAATTTTTTCTGCAACAGCATTGACATTTCATTTGAATTAAAATAGCCTTCTACAATTCCAGCATATGGTACATCTGACAAACCATTTTCAACAAGAAGATTCTTTTCCAGATCATAAATTACTGCATTATCCACACTATTGATAATAAACGGTGAATGTGTCGACAAAATAAACTGGATATTCGGGAAAATTGATGTCAACAGGTCAAGGATTTTTCGCTGCAGCTCCAAATGAAGATGTGTTTCTATTTCATCGATCAAAACAATTCCCGCTACCGAAAAATCGAATTTTCTATCTGACTGGCTTTCCATACGAATGATCAGATCAACCACAATATCTAAAACTGCCGCATAACCACTAGAAAGCGTATTGAAATCAAACGAATCTCTGTCATTCATATGAATGGTAAACTGAAACGTCTCCTCATCAAATACTAACTCTACCGAATCATCATCAAAGATTCTTTTTAACAGATCGTCAAAATTTTTAAACCATGCTGCTATCTGCTCTGCTTTCTCCTTTTTTCCACCCGTAACAGCCAAAGCCTGTGTCATTTTCAGATCAAGAAGATATTTTACAAAATCCTGGCGCGGCGTTTCTTCAATAGAATAATCTTTTTTCAGGGTAACCTTTTCTACATGCTGTGGAATCTGGGCTTTAAAGATGCGATCGGCTTTGTAGTAGGCGGTTACGAATTTGCCTTGGGAGAACAAAGACGAAGTATTCTCAGCTAATTCATTAAATTGTATTACCACACCTGTTTTCTGAAGTGAAATTTCCTTTTCATACACCAGAAGTCTTTTTGATGTTCCCTTCTCATCTTTTGAGCGCTGTTCTATCTTGTATAAGTTATTTTTGCCAAATCCTACATCAGCAGGATATAAGTTTTCACATTCTATAGTTTGTTCATTAAAATAATCCGGTCTTGTAATTAAATAAATATAACGAGCCAACGCATCCAACAGACTCGTCTTTCCACTCCCATTTTTTCCAGTAATGATCAAATGTTTCATATGATTCTCTGATAAAGGAATTTCAATATTTTTCAAATGACGCACATGATCTATTTTAATGTCGGTAATATAAATCTGATCCACTTTTCCCTCATTTCCGATTTTGCAAAATCCATTCTTTCCTAAACGGTTATATTAATTAACTTTATTATACACATTGATGGGCAATTTTCCATTTAATTTTTCGGCAATCCCATTTTACACTCACAAACTTCAAATTCCATTTTACTAAATGTATCAATGAACTGTTGTTTATAACTTTTCACTTTGTCAGCAGATACAAAAACCGTCAACTCCTTTTTCACTCTGGAACACCCTACATAAAATAATTTATACGCCAGCAAAATTTTCTTTATTTTATTAATGTTTGCATACTCACTTATATACTTAAATGTCCTTTCACTTTTAACGATTTTCCGATAATTAGCCTGATAACAATATTCATAATACCGATTTCCAGCAAATTGAGCATCTATTTCTTGTACACATTTTTTTACACTTCCATAAACATCCTTATTATGTCCTTCTCTCAATTCTCTTTCTGTGGCATTGCAAAGTGAAGTCAATGTACCTGTTCTGGATAATATAAACAAGCAATCCGGTCTCATAAGTCTGTTTGTCATTAAATTCGTATTATGAGAAGTCATAATAATCTGACATTTAGGATATTTTTTCTTGAGAAAATTCATCACATTTTCGGACATTTCATAATGATAAAATGCATCAAACTCATCCAGATATATAAAAGATGGAGTCCATGCTTTTGGAATCAATCTACGATACATATCAACTAATGCCAGTGTTCCACTTGAAGCAGTTTCATAAAAAGATACTAATTTTTCATGAGAAAAATACAATTCTCTTTGTCCATCCGGCAGTTTTTTTAATACCAGCTTACATATAATCCCCATACCATTCAGAAAATCTTCTAAATCTTTTAATCTGTCTGGTTCTTCTAAAGCTTCATAGAAACTATCCTTCACTCTCATAGGAGAATATGCCATAACATTACTTGCTGAAATATCTGTCATTCGTCTGACATAACTTCCCAACTTTAATAAAATAGAATCATTTTCCAACGCTACTATAAATGTTTTTAATTAACTCGACTCAATAAGTATTCCATGATATAATCTTCATATAATTGTATAGGGAGGTCATATTCATGGGCAGAAAAGTAAACACAATAACACTAACAGAGGAGCAGCGTTCGTATCTTGAATTACAAACTCGTGCTAGAACAATACAGGCACAAACCGTGTGTAGAGCAAGAATACTGTTGTTACGTGCTGATGGTGTTTCTATTAATGATATTGCTGATAAAGTAGGCATCAATAGATGCAGTGTAATGTTGTGCTTGAATAAATTCAAAGAGGGCGGTGTCGAAAACGCCTTGTTTGATGCTCCCGGTCGTGGTCGTAATGCTGAAATAACCGATGACGAAAAGACGTGGATTATAAATATCGCATGTCAGAAGCCGGTTAATCTTGGCTATTCAGCAGAAGTATGGACACGTGCGCTTCTCACAAAACATATCAATAAGTTTGCAGAAAATGCAGGTTATACAAGGTTATCAACTATAAGTCAGTCAAAGGTTCGCACAATACTTGAAGAGGCAGATATTAAGCCTGACAAAATAACTTATTACTGTGAAAATCGTGATCCGGATTTTGACCAAAAGATGCACAATGTCCTTCTGGTATATAAACAGCTATCATTACAGTTCGATAAAAAAGGACAACTTCTTCCATTTTGTGAAGATGATCAGGTGGTGCATGTACTCTCTTATGATGAGAAACCTGGAATCCAGGCAATTGCCACCACATCAGAAGATATCCAGCCGGATAATAATCATAAGACCATAAGCCGAGATTATGAGTACAGGCGTCTTGGAACCATTTCACTGCTTGCCGGAATAGATTTGCAAACAGGTGAGGCGATTCCACTCGTTAAAGAGTCCCATAACAGTAAGGACTATATCGAATTTCTTAAAAAACTTGATAACAAGTATCCAAAATCAGATAAGATTCGTCTGGTGTTGGATAACCTTAAAGTTCATTCTTCTGAGGAAACCAGAAAATACCTCGCAACCGTACCAGGAAGATTTGAATTTGTATTTACTCCAAAGCACGGTTCATGGTTGAATCTTGTTGAGGGCTTCTTCAGTAAACTTACTCGCCAGATGCTCAAGGGCATTCGTGTAAAAACTAAGGATGAACTTGTGCAGCGTATATATAAATACTTTGATGAAGTAAATGAAGAACCTGTTATATATCATTGGAAGTACAAACTTGAAGAAATTGATCCAAATGAAGAAGTGGTGGTTGATACGTTGCCAGTCAAAAAGTCGAGTTAATTACTGACAGCTATACTACATTGCTAATCAACCATCTAAGAAACGGTAATACATGTTCCGGGATTTCATTTTCCATGCCTTCCGAACCCATAGACTGTATATATCGATCTATATTAGTGCTCTCAGCATTTATATAATTCAGGTTTTCAAAATTATATTTTTTTTGTTCAAAGTCACATTCAAAAATGAGCTGATCATCAATTATCAATTTTTCTTCTTTTAAATCCTGATCCGAAAATTTAACATACTGGTATACTAATTTCTGTTCTCCAAATTTAAATTCATAAGTAAATCTCGCAGAATCTTCTGTTGAATCAGCATTTTACTGATAATTCCATCTGTAATGCAATCCTGACTAAATTGATACCCTGAAATGCCCTGAAAATCTATTACTATTTCTTCTTTAAAGTTCTTATAATTTTTTAACATTCTTTCTGCTGTTTAAATTCTATTGTCTTACTTTTTCCACCTGTTCTTCGTATCAGCTCATCCTGTCCTATAATCTTAACAAGATTCGCTATCTGCTGTCCCATCACATCCCGATTGAGATAAAATATTGTGGTATATACATTCTCATTCAGGATAAGTTCTCTTAAAATATCTTTATCTGTTATATCAAGGGAATGTCCAAAAATATATACGTTATGCATTTTACATTTCTGATCTCGAACTGCTGATGCCTGTAAACGATGCATCATACGTTGTACATCATTCCCCACATATTCATTTGCCCGATTGATTATTCTCTCCTTTTCCTGTAAAAAATCATCATATTCTTCCCGAATTGTCTCCACCCAATCCTTATATTTACATCCAGTCTCTTTATAAATTCTCTGATAAAATTTCTTAAAAGCAATAAACTCCGTTTCCCGGTCTTTTCTTTCATCCGTAAGATACTCATCAATCCCAAGAACCATATTATTGTTTTCCACGGTATTAAAGAGTTTTGCCTTGCCATGGATATAATCAATGCTATTTTGTATCTGCTGTTTATCCAGATAAAGCCGTTCATATGTATTGGTATAATTAAAAGACAACACTTTACAATATTTTATCTGCTCCTCCCCGTCTGCCCCTTTAACATTTTCTTTTACAATTTCCTGTATATCCGGTAAAACACAATTACATTCCTCTTTTTCCACATAATCCGTCAGATAAATTTCTAATGCCCGAATCAATTTATTCAGATCATTGTATAACCGGTCTCTGATTTCTTTATAGGTAATGCTTTCACCTTTACCATGTGTCAATGCACTTGCAGTTCTCATAGCTGCCGTATATTTAGAATACTTTTTGTGCAAAAAAGGATTGGATAAATTCTGCATTTTCTCCGACAATTCACTTTTTTCCCCATCCTTAAAAAACATATCCTGATCAAGAGACTGAATTACTTTGCTTATCTCGTTTTCAAAGTCAATCCAATTTTCCTTCTGGTACATCGGATTCTGAAGAAAATATTCTATCCATATATTATCTTTTACGAGCTGTTCTAACTCTTTGCAAAGCTGCTGTTCGTTAAAAATAAGATGATCGATATATTTATACACAGTCTTTTCAGTATTCTTTAATTCTCCCTGCTGCAATATCTGCGGTGTATTGATAATATTTAAGAAACGCTCAACAAATCCAAGAAAATCATTATATCTTGTAGGCAGCTTATGAGCCAGATCAAATCCATTTCCAATCACAAGTATATTCATCGAATTATTCTCCAAAATATGTTAAAAGTTCAAGCTAAACTTTTTTATCTCTTATCTTTTTATTTTGATCCAACAGGATTCCAAACAGGTTAAATAAATCCTGATTGTTTCCATTATGAAAATACAGATTGTTCTGTCTTGACTCCATCAGAAGTATCCTGTAGTCATTGACGTAGAAAACACCTTTTCTTATCGTCTCTGCAAACAAAAATCATATTTTACCCTTCAATTCTTACATATCCTCGACAATCGATTCGTACTCCAGATCCGATTCTGTAAGTTCATTTTTTCTTCCAATATATTTTACATATGGACCATCCATTGACATATCTAATATTCCCAATTTATTTTTTTCTTCCAACAATACATAAAATGCGTAACACATTTTTTCTTTATATGGATCAGCATCTGATACCATATTAATTGCATTATTCATATAGGTTAATTCTTTTTTATCCGGATCAATATTAAATTTTTGTATATAGCGTATCTTTTCAAGTATATAGGAATTAATCGAAAATGGTTTCGCCTTTTCCTTATAAAATTCTTTGCTTTCTATGAGATTTTTCATTCTGGCTTCACCCTCTGCAAATAGTTCTTTTGCCTCGTTATAATCCATCACATAGTTTGCATGCCTTAAGTAATTTCTTGCAAGCGCATGTTGAATTTTATATGAATTGGGTCTGATACTTGCTGACATTTCCAAATAATTATAGGAAGCAACAAAATCGTTTACTTTCTGCTCATATAACCCCAGCTGCAGCCAGTAATAACTTATAGCTTCATATTCTTTTTTCACACTGAAATAAATTCTTTTGATATCATTTTTTTTCAGCTTCAATCTGTTTTCCAAAATATCTTCTTTCAAAAGACATTGAAATATAATATACCAAATATCATTTCTACGTTCCGAAACATATCTTGACACATATCTTAAAATATCAATAATCCTGTCACCCAATTCTTTTTTGTTACTTATCAGGATATATTTCTCGATAATGGCATTTCGCAACGACAAGCCATTCTCATCCATACGAACATAATCCACTATTTTTGCCATATTCCTAGTAACATCTTCATCCAACGAAATTCTTTTCCCATAACGTTCTGTAAATAATTCGCGTGGATAAATCTCAATATCTGCTGTATCAAATATTGCTAATTCGATCAATAATTGCTTTTCTAAATCCGAAAAACTTTTAAATGTGATATTTAATTTATTTTTGTTTCTCTTAAAAACATTGCCATATGTTAAACTTGCAATCAGATTAGCCATGCTTTTCTGCTTATAAATTTCATTAGGCTGCGCATCCTCTCTTAAAGATGCCATGTAAGACAAATGATTTTTTGCTTTTAATTTGTCTCTCACTATAATCGAATCATCTCTTGAAAATCCATCCTTCTGTTTATAATCGCAATAACAATTTCCCTCCAGATAATATTTACGCTTCTGATGATAATATGTCCTCGATGCAGTTAAAATAACAAGTTTCTTATCTCCTATATTTTTCGTAAATATCCTTTCAATTTCTTCATAATAGAAACTTGCATTGTCAATGATTATCGCAAATTTATTGTTTGCACTTGTATTTACATAATTAATAATGGACTGTGTATTAAGATAACGGCCTCTATATTCCAGAATATCGTATCCTTTATTTTTTATATAATATCCTAATTGTTTAAGCAAACATGATTTTCCGGAAAAATATCTTCCATAAATACTAAAACAATATATATTGCTATCTTTTTCTAATAACTCATCCAATTTATGTACTGCATTTTTTAAATTGGAGTCTTCAAAAGTCCAGCCATCATACACATCCTGCCATACACAAAAATTCCCTTCGTACAGCTTACTTTCATATGGCTTTTTATATAACTTTACGATATTATCAAGCAAATAAATTCCGTTGTAGGATAAATCCATTTTCGCTCTGTCAAGTTCATCCGGCTGATAATTAATTTCTGCAATATATCTTAAAAATTCTTCATTTGATGCCTGGATTAATACTGCCCCTAATTTTTCCACTTCTTTCTTCAGGTATCTGGAAGGTTTATAATCAATAAATACTAACTTGTTATTCCTATATTGACATCCAGCATCTTCATATATTTTCAAATAATATTTAATATCCGGTTCATCCATCCTTGCCCCAATAAATATAACGTTATCCCTTTGAATATCATTCGAAAATTTATTTAATTTCGCATCCAGCTTTCTGGTAATCAGTTCCGTATATTCATCTTCAGAAAATATAACGCCCTCTTCCATATTTCTAACACAGCCATGTAACTTAAATAATTGTGTTGACTTTGAATTCGATATCAGCCTCTGTTTATTTTGAACAACGATATTCTCTCCCTGTTCCTCATAGATATTTTCTACCAGATCATCAATATTTACCGTATATATATTTTTCCATGGATATTTCACTAAATAATCATGAAACTCTGCCGGTCTGGTATTGATATACATTTCATGCAATAAATTATATAATTCTGTCTTTCCATGATATATACGATATATCTCATCACTCAGCTTTCTCAGATCATAGCCTTTTACTTCTTCCTCATCTTCCGGACCAATCTTATCTTTTGCCAACGTATCATAAATAGATTCCTTCAATTTGCAACCATCCATTGCATTCGCCTTATTCGAAGCTCCACATGAAAAACCAGCTCCCAAAAACAGAATTGGTGTATTATCCGTCAATAAAATACTATTTAACAGTTCCTTTGCTCCTTCTAAAGTTTTTTCCATTTATAATTCCCCCATATCTCCGGATCAATTCCTCATTTGTAATTTATTTTATTATAGCACAAGAACTCCCCATATGGGAAGCCCTCTTACCTGCTCGGGAGTTTGACACATTGAAATCCAAAAAAGTACCACAAAGCCTTGAAATAGGCTTATTTTTTTGTCAAATTTTTATTTTTATTATATAGTAATATTTGGTGATATGTGGTATAATAGTGACAGAGGTGATTATTGTGCGTATAACAACATCAAAATCAAAAAATTCTGAGTCCTTTTACATCACTCAGTCCTATACAAATGCCAATGGGAAAAGTACTTCCAAAACCATCCGAAAATTAGGTACGTTAGCTGAATTATCGGCACAGCTCCACACGGATCGTGACGGAGTTGTTGAATGGGCAAATGAACAGGCTCGTCTTGAAACACTGAAATATAAAAGTGAAAAAGAGGATGCTACTGTCATGATTCCATTTCATTCCAACAGACTCATGGACTATAATAAGCAGAAACTTTTTTCTGGCGGATATCTTTTTCTTCAGTCTATTTACTATGGACTTAAGCTCGATTCTGTCTGCCGAAAAATCAAAAGCCGACATAAATTCGAGTATGATCTTAATGCTATTTTATCTGATTTAATTTATACAAGGGTTCTGGAACCTTCCAGCAAAAGTTCTTCCTTTCGAGCAGCAAAACAGTTCCTTGAGCCTCCAACTTATGAACTTCATGATGTTTACCGAGCTCTTTCTGTTCTTGCTTCTGAAATGGATTTTATTCAATCAGAAGTTTATAAAAACAGCTTTTTTCTTGGTGACAGAATGGATCGGATCCTTTATTATGATTGCACAAACTACTACTTTGAAATCGAACAGGAAGATGGAGATAAAAAATACGGAAAAAGCAAAGAGCACCGTCCGAATCCCATTATTCAAATGGGACTCTTTACAGATGGTGACGGAATACCTTTGGCTTTCTCACTCTTTCCTGGAAACCAAAATGAGCAGAAATCCTTAAAACCTTTAGAAACAAAGATTCTCCAACAATTCGGCTGTGATAAGTTTATCTATTGTAGTGACGCCGGACTTGCTTCTGAGGATAACCGTGTTCTTAATCACATGGGACAGAGGGCATTTATTGTCACTCAGTCCATCAAAAAGCTGCCTGCTGAAGACCGGGCATGGGCTTTAAAGAAAACTGGCTTCAAACGTCTCTCAGATGATAAACCTGTTGATCTCACAAAACTGACAGATGATGACAAGAACCAGCTTTATTATAAAGACGAACCATTGACAACAAAAAAACTGGATCAAAAATTAATCATAACCTACTCCCCTAAATATGCCGCTTATCAGAAAGCCATCCGTGCGGAGCAGATCTGTCTGGCAGAAAAAATGGTTGCAAATGGCTCTCTAAAAAAACAGCGTAAAAATCCAAATGATCCTGCAAGATTTGTAAATAAGGTAGCTGTAACCAACGAAGGAGAAAAAGCTAAGATCCACTATTATCTCGATACGGATAAGATTGCTGAAGAAGAAATGTATGACGGACTTTATGCGGTATGTACAGACCTGCTTGATGATGACGTTGCAGATATCTTAAAAGTCAGTGAAGGAAGATGGCAGATTGAAGACTGTTTCAGAACTATGAAAACAGACTTTGAAGCCAGACCCGTTTACTTAAACCGTGAAGATCGGATTAAAGCTCATTTCCTCACCTGCTTTCTTGCTCTGTTACATTTCCGGTTATTAAACCGCTCCTTGAAAGGGACTTATACCACAGAACAATTACTTCACACTTTAAAAGACATAAAATTTACGGATATAGAAGAACAGGGCTTCATGCCGGTATATGAACGTCAGGAAATCACTGATGATCTCCATGAAACCTGCGGATTCAGAACGGACTATCAATTCATAACAAAACGGAAAATGAAAGGAATTCAGAAAAAAAGTAAGCGGAGATAAAACATTACTATATTTCGTGTATGCAGATAAAAGTGCCACACCCCTTGTATTTACAGGGATTGTGGCACTTTTTTAACTAATCAACTGTCAAAGATGAGATTATAGCACAAGAACTCCCCATATGGGAAGCCCTCTTACCTGCTCAGTCTTTCTATTATACTGTACTCTTTCCAAATACCCTAATATACTCCTGCGCTGCCTGCAATGAAATATCTAATTTTACCTGCAGTCTTTGTAAAATATCCTCTTCCGGCAAACCAAGATCATAACAAGTATCTATAATCCCTTCTGCTTTTCCACGTGCTTCTCCACGAGCCTCTCCCTCTTTTGCTGTCTCCTCAAATACACTCCACATACTGTTTCCTCCCTCCTGCTTCAACGCAGCAAAATCAATCTTACAGTTGGCAGCTCCAGCCACCGTTTTAAGTATCATGTCGCTGACTTCATGCTCCTTTGTGTATTCAATCGCTTTTTCTTTTTTATCTCTTATTGAATTATTTTGATCTAACAGGATTTCAAACAGATTAAATAAATCCTGATTGTTTCCATTATGAAAATACAGATTGTTCTGTCTTGCTTCGACCAAAAGCATCCGGTAATCATTGACATACGGTGCCATCTCTGCCGGAATATCTAAAATCCCATGTAACGATGTCGCTGCATCCCATACTTTTTCGCCATAGTAGATCACGATCGTGACGACCGGCAACAGACGGTCTGTCTTTTTCATTTTGGATAAAAATTCGTGCTCGTCAAGTCTTGCATCCTGCTGTGCTGACTGCTTTTTGTATTGTCTGGCATTATTATTATACTGTTTCTTATAAGTGGCATAATCATACCCCATAACACGAAGCGGCATGGCATAATGAATATGTTCCTGCGACTCTAAGCCAAGTAAAACCAGCTGCACACCATAGGCAGTTGACTTTTTCATAATCTTAATATTGTCCCTGGCAGCCTTTACACCCTCAGCCTGCTTCCGGTGCTCCAATACCACAGAATCTTCCGTATCTTCGTTCTCCAGTTCATCTGCTCTTATGATCTGGCTGCCTCCAAATAATACTGCATTAAAAAGATCTGCAAATTCCTCGTTCCCACTCCAATAATTTTTCAGCACTATGTCCGATGACACACCTTTTTCTTTTCTTCCGATAATATTCTCCTCCTTTGTGTGTGGGAGAATATTGTCGTTTCGAATTCTCCCTTTTTTATTTGGGAGAATAATGCCGTTTCGAATTCTCCCTGCTTTTGGGTGATTAAAAGCATTGAAAATTCTTATATGCGGGCTGTAATCTGGTCACTTGTAACCATCTGCAACGCCGCGTTGAATTGATTTTTGAATGGCTTTCGCCTGATAGATGATTAGAATATAATGCTTTGAGGCAATTGTAGCACATTACAAGAAGTTTGTCATTTAATTTCCTGAATTTTAAGATTTTTCATAAAATTTTATATTACAAACTTCCTCTCTGTTTATAAAACAATTCAACTATTCTTTTAAACCTCATTTTTATTTTCTTCCACTTTTTCCCGACCATACCGGGTAAAGATTTTATTTTTACATTCAGCCCTACATTATAATACTTATATATTTTTTGTTCATATTCTTCTAACTGGTTCAAATCATTTTTTAATTGATCGATTTTATTTCTTCTTTCTGCTGTCATTGTTTTGTTACTTTCAATTTTCAGACATGCCTTTATTTCCTTTTTATATGTCTTAAACAACTTTTTCAAAGAAGAAACAGTAGTTTTAACGTTATCAACGTCAGTCTGATTATTTTTTATATACTGATACATTTCCTCCATATTTGTTTTATATAATAACAAATTCGTTTCTGTTTCATTTAAAATTTTCTGTCTGCTCGTATATATTTTCACACAAAATTTACGATATTTTTCATACTTAATAACCCAATTCCAAAAAATCTTTATCGCCTCTATATAGCTTAAAATACTTACCAGAGAATTCAATAATGGTTCACCTGGAACAACTATTTGCAGGTAACCATTTAACAAAATTGGAATTTCAAACAAACCTATCAAAATGACCAGCTCTACTGTCAATACTTTAAGGAACGAATGTACTATAAATTTCTCGCCTAATGAAATCCGAATAAGATCCGCCACAAAAATTATTAACTTTATAATTCCATAGACCATTAATGTATATATACTTACTTTACCTACAACTGTTATCCATGTATAAGGCGGATACTGACCTATATGTAGATATAAACAACATATTGCTGAATTTATAAGTATCATTGTCAATATTTCTACAAAAGCCTGCGAATAACCATTCACTTCGTTTTTAGACCTGTCCCAATCTTCTTTAAGCATTATTGATATATAATATATTAATAGTTCTTTGTGTTTTTTGAAATCACCTTCATTATCTACTTTTTTAACTTGATTTATTTCATCCCAAATATAAGCATCTTCTTTAATATCTTTTTTGTTTCCCCAGCCACACGAATTGATATTCAATTCCAGCTCCACAAGATACTTTTCAATATTTTTTTCATCCTGTCCTGAAAACTCACATGCCTGAATTTTTTCACTTATCAAACGAATTGTATCCCGCCACTTTTTCCTCTCCTCTGTTATATACTTCAAAGTATTATTTTTTCTGTTATTATACTGGTTAAATATAGTTGTGATAATTGTACTTGTTGTTGACTCCCTAAATTAGCATAATACTGATCTGCTTGCCTGTCTCTGGAATGATCTGTATACTGTCATTAGTTTACAGAAAGAAAAAGGTCCCCGAGCACCCTCCGTGACAAGTCGTGTGCTCTGAGACCATGGTTAAAAACCATGATTATTATATCAGACTACACACTGGTCCTCAAGGAGGATTTTGGTGTTTTTGTTGAGAGCAGTGAGAACTCCCATATTTGTCCCGTATGTCAGGGAACGCTCCACTACAGAGATTCCAGACCACGTATCCGCAAAAAGGAAGGCGGCACTAAGGAGCAGCTGATGATTCGCAGGTTCCGCTGTCAGAACTGCCATGCTTATCACAATGAACTTCCTGACTGCCTTGTTCCCTATAAACACTATGAGGCAGAGGCGATCGCCGGTGTCCTGGACGAAGTAATTCTTCCAGATGACCTGGATTCTGAGGATTATCCATCTTTCAGTACCATGCTCCGCTGGCTTCAATGGTTCCGTGAAAACCTGCAGCGTATGGAAGGATACCTGCGGACAGCCGGATATCAGATACTGAATCTGGGAGAGGGCTTCCTGTTTTCCTCTGACTCGCTGCTCGACACGATCAGAAACAGATATCAGAACTGGCTGGAACAGCTTCTCCGGCTGATCTATAACAGCGGCGGATTTCTGGTGCCGGTCCGCTGGTAGACCTGTGCACCTGCTTTGGTTCGTCTGTCATGCTGGCCGATAGTATAGTGGCCTTAGAAGGAGGTAGCTATACCATGAGTACAGATGACACATTTATAAAACAGCAGTGGCAGGATCAGGAAGCCCTTCACCGTTTCCAGCTGATCTCACCACTTCTCCAGACCGGTCTGGATGATGCCAGACGCCTGCAGCTGCGCAGAACGATCGCTGATGAGAACAACATTTCTGTCCGCACGCTCTACCGGTATGAAAAAGCCTTTGCAGAAAAACAGTTCGCAGGTCTCAGACCGGCTGACCGTGAAAAGCATCGTTCCCAGAGTCTTCCGGAAAACTTTGAGTTTCTCCTGGAACAGGCTGTCCAGCTCCGCAGGGAAGTTCCGGAACGGTCAGTTGCCCAGATCATTTACATTCTGGAAGCAGAAGGTCTTGTGGCTCCCGGCATTCTGAAGCGCTCAACCCTTGAACGCCACATATACCGGGCTGGATACGGTCGGAACCAGATGCAGATGTATAAAGAGGCCAGGAACAGTTCGTCCAGACGTTTCTGCAAGCCTCACCGTATGATGCTGGTCCAGGGTGATATCAAGTATGGACCGAAACTTCCCATTGGGAAAAATGGTGCAAAGGTACAGACCTATCTGTCCTCCGCCATTGACGACCATTCCAGATATCTGCTGTCCTCACGATTTTACGATAACCAGGAAGAATCCATCATTGAGGATACCTTCCATCAGACCATCTCCAGATATGGAGTCTTTGATGCCTGCTACTTTGACAACGGAAGCCAGTACATTGCAAAGCAAATCCGGTTCTCACTTGCAAGACTTGGGATCCGTGTCATGCATGCAAAACCACGTTCCGGGAAAAGCAAGGGCAAGATTGAAAAGTTCCATCAGGTGGTGGATGACTTTATCCGTGAATCGAAGCTTAAAAATATCAGGACACTGGAAGAACTGAACCGTCTCTGGGCTGTCTATCTGGAGGAATACTATCATAAGCAGAAGCATGCCGGTATCGCAGAATACTACGAAAGCCTTGGAGCCGCTGTTCCGGAAGAAGGGATCTCCCCACTTCAGGAGTGGAACCGGGACAGCCGTCCGCTGACCTTTCTGGATGCAGCGGTGGTATCGGAAGCTTTTCTCCATCATGAGCAGAGGAAAGTCGACCGGGGAGCCTGCATCAGCTTCCGTGGAAAACGGTATGAAACGAAACCTTCCCTGATAGGACACACGGTAGAGATCTCTTATGATCCGGCAGCCCCGGAGCAGATCACTGTCTCCTATCAGGGAATGGAACTTTTTACCGCAATGCCGGTTGTGATCGGTCCGTATTGTGATAAGAGTCCGGCCCTGCCTGCTTCCATGCAGGAACAGACCCCTACGACTTCCCGCTTTCTGGATACACTGGAAAAACGTCATGAACAGAACCGGCGGCAGATGGCAGATGCCATTTCCTTTGCCGCGTACCGGAAGGAGGCGGATGACTGATGTATGAAGCATTCTTTGGCATGGAGCACACGCCATTTGTCCGTGATGTCCCACCGGAAAAGCTGTATGAATCCAATGCATTCCGTGAGACCCTCGGACGGCTGTCCTATGTGGCAGACCGTCAGATGTTTGCCGTTGTAACTGCGGACCCCGGATGCGGGAAATCAACCCTGATCCGCCGTTTTTACTCGGAACTTCCCAAAGAGGATTACATTGTCCTGTATCTGTCTGACTCAAAGCTGACACCACGGTGGTTTTATAAAGGGCTGCTGGACCAGCTGGGACTGGAATCCCGGTTTTACCGTGGTGATTCCAAACGCCAGCTGCAACAGGAGATCGAGATCATCCGGGGAGTGCAGCACAAAAAGGTCGTCTGCATCCTTGATGAAGCTCATCTGCTTGAAAAGGAAACACTGGAAGAATTCCGTTTTCTGCTCAACTACAGATTTGATTCCATGAGTCCTATGGCTGTTGTACTGGTCGGTCAGACCGAACTGTGGGAAAACAAGCTGAAACTGCAGCGGTATGCCGCAGTCCGCCAGCGCATTGATATGTACTGTACCCTGCCACACCTGGACAGATCTGAGACAGAACAGTATATCGCAAGCCATATGGATTACTCCGGATGTACCCAGGAGGTCTTTACAGCCAAAGCGCTGGATGAGATCCATAAAGCATCGGCCGGGATCCCACGTATGGTCAACCGGATCTGTGAAAAAGCTCTTATGTATGCATTTCAAAACCAGAAGCGCCTGATCGATGATTATATGATCAAGTTCGTCATAGAGCATGAAATGCTTGGAACCATAACGACGTAAAGATTATTGCCGCCTGGGTTCAGGCGGCAGCCCTGTGGGGCTGGCTGATGACAGAAAACCAGTCAATCTGATGACAGTTCATGTGAGCAAATCCGTGACAGCTCATGAGGTCAGTAACAACTGAATTGAAATTCATGGATTCGTTCAGACCACAGCGTGATTTTTTCATCTGTTTTCATAATGATACAGTTTCCTTTCTTTGTTATGAAAAGAGTGTATCAGAAAAATATAGTTGCGGACAGATACGGATGATTACGTACTTACAAATAAACAACGGCTTAATAGCAGAAACCGCTGTCAAGCCGCATCAATTATCATAGAAGATCTAAATTTACAGAAAAAATTTCACACCGGAGGGTGCGGAGTCTGGATACCCAGTTGTAAAACGTAGCTGGACGAATTCCGTTTTCGATGCACCACTGTGCATCGGTTTTGCCGCTTTTGCGGCATTCCATTACAAATTTAAGCTGCTGGGCAGCTGAAGTTTTTGAGTTACGACTCATTGATAGATACCTCCCATAATTATTAGAGTAAAACGCTCGCTTTACTATCAATAATTATGGAGAATATAGAAGAATTAAACAATCCGCCCGATTATTGGGCGCTTACCATGTAACCCATGGGTCACCAGACAATGAAATTATTTTTCCATCTTCCACCTTAAAGTCTTTTAAATTTTCATTTTGTTTTCCATAGAACTGTTCTTGACTTATTTTTATTTCGGGATACTTTTTACTCATTATATAAAAATAACTTTCAGAGCAAATCAATAATACAAACAAACTAAAAATCAATAATATTAATTTTTTTTCATATAATCTTACTTTCCTATGTACCTTCATTCCTTTTTCTCTTTTAGTAAATATACAACTATAAATATATAAAATGGAACTAAGTAGTACTGTGCCAATCCATATCTCTGCCAATAAGCATATGGTGTTGCAACAAAAAGTGTTATGGCAAGCCCCAATGTCGGTGCAATTGCCAATCCCAGTCCCCATTTTTGCTTTTTTATAATTAATAATACTATTAAAAATACAAACCATGTTAGTATAGCAAGTGCCACAGGTGCGTCTCCTATTTCAAAAATGCTTTTTAAATCCACTTTTTGAATTTCTAATAAACTGTGAGGAACTATACCATAATTTTCTCCATTTTCAATATCTCCCAAATTTCCTTTATATATATTATTAGCATCTGTATTTAATTCCCAACGGTTTAATGCCCAATATCCATATGTGTTAAGCGCCCATGCTTCTATATATGTATATGGATTTCTTATAAACATTGAAATATATGTTTTCATAAATCCGTTTAAATGCTCATTTAAATACTTCTGACTAAAATTCTGATCCCATTTTAAAAGATCTACTACACAAGGTCGATATGTATCTTTATAATTTTCCAATGGTAATAAACCATTCATGTATTCTCTATCTTCCTCTGTCATATCTCCATCATATGCAACAACACTCGCCATTTGATTTAAAAATATACCCAGGCTCTCTACCGGCTCTCCATTTAAATCTAATTTTGTGTATACTGGTCCTATAACAATGCTTATAATCAATAAAATACAACCCGTACTTACCATAAGTTTTTTCAAACCTGTTATTATTTTTTTTCTCCGATTCAATATCCATATCAAAATTATCACTAATTCGCAAAACAATCCGATATAAAATCCATTATTTCTTGAAAAACATAATACCACTAACAATAAATTACTCTTTACCAAGAAAAATCTATTATCTGATATAATTTTCCCTTTAGATAATGCAAAATCTGCTAGTACAAGAGACCATACGGCCAACGTTGATGAAAATATTGGATCTTTCCACATAGCAATACTATTCTGTGCAAAAAAAGGAATACAACCAAAAAATACAGTTAAAATTATACATATTTTTATACCAATACCTTTATTTCTAATCCAACATATCTGATATCCAAGGCACAATGCTATATAAATCATCTGTACAATCGTATACACCGCACAACCAAATGTAATATCCTTTATAAAAATTCCTAGTGATAAGCACATTTTCAAAAATAAAGTATAAAAAATCGGATGATGATTATATAATTTGGCTACACCAAGTGCCTGTGCAATTGATCCCAGTGAATCTCCAAATATAAATCCTGGATAGTATATCACTAAATAAGGTATCCATAATATAAAAATTATCAGTGCTGCTCCTAACCATGCCTTTTTATTACTAATACCATATGTACATTTTATTTCAATACTTTCTACTTTTCGTGTAAATCGTGTAATAATTTTTTCCAATAACGCTGTTATTGTTATTGTTAATAATAAAAAAGCTATTACATCATTTACTGTCAAACTTGTCATATAATTCTCAGTCATTAAACCCGTATACATTGAACCATGTAATTCCATATGATATCCTAAAATGACAGCAATACTTAATATACCCGAAAAAATCATATATGGAATCTGTTGTTTTTCTAATCTCCACCCTGAAAACAAATAATACATAATAATGAAAGCACATGCCCAAACAATCCCTGCCTTAGGCAATCGCATATATTCTATAAAGTATCTCCCACATACCATTGCAAACACTATTACAGCAATTTTACTGATTAACACTCCACGTTCTACTGTTTTATCTTTTATACTCAATCTATACCCTCCTCAGTCAAAAACAGATTCCTTCCGCACTGATAAAACTAAATCCGTTTTATTTAACCGTAAAGAAACTGCTTGCATATCTATTCCATGACTATATAAGTCTACTCTTTTTTCAATAAGTCTTTATAATTCATTTCCATTGTATTAAGTTCCGATTCAAATTCCTGTCTGTTTTTCTGTGCAAAAGTATCCAATATCATTCCAGAGAAAAAACTCTGTAATGCAGCCAAGACAATAAAACCGGATGCTATTAGCGTAGGAAATCTTGGTACAAGTCCTGTCTGAACATATGTAACAAAAATTGGTACAAATAAAATTGCTGCTATAATAATTAAAAGCAATGATAAAATTCCAAAGAAATTCATAGGTTTATAATTTTTATATAAACGTCCAATCGTCTTTAACACTTTAAACCCATCACTGTACGTATTGAGTTTGGATTCACTTCCCTCCGGTCTGTCCCTGTATTCAATAATAATATTACTAATCTGCATATTTTTATCAACTGCATGAATACTCATTTCTGTTTCAATTTCAAAACCTTTTGACAATACCGGAAACGTCTTTACAAACTGAAAACTGAAAGCCCTGTATCCTGTCATGATATCTCTGATGTCACTTTTAAACAAATGATTAATTGAAAACCTTACCAAACTATTTCCAAAATTATGAAAAGGTCTTTTATTTTCCTCAAAATAAGTTGAAGATAACCGGTCTCCTACAACCATATCAGTCTTCTTTTCCAAAACTTCCTGCATCATCTGTCTGCCATATTCAACAGGGTATGTATCATCCCCATCTATCATGATGTAACATTGTGCATCAATCTCCCGAAACATCCTACGTATTACATTTCCTTTTCCCTGTTTATATTCCCGTCTTACGACCGCTCCTTCTTCTTTTGCAATTTTTGCTGTGTTATCTGTTGAATTATTATCGTAAACATAAATCGTTGCTTCAGGAATTTCTTTCTTCCAGTCCCTTACTACTTTGCGGATTGTTTTTTCCTCGTTATAACATGGTATCAATATTGCACAATATTCCATCACTTTTCTCCTTATCGTATAATACTTTAGGCATTTGACAAATGCCACAAGTCCTTGGTTTTATTGGGTTTTCTTGCTTGATTTATATAAATTTTCTCTCCACAAATGGTAAAATATAGATAACCACACCAACAATTTCAACCACCTATGAATGAGAAAATTTATGAATGCTAAATATCCCCCTTCGTTTTTCCAGCTCCTTCGGAGTATTTTGATTTGGACAAATTCATTCCTAAAAAAACTTTAATTGCCTGAAAAACTTTTCAATTGTCATAATACTTATTTGGGCTTATTAAAATTCGCCCAAAATCTGATGATCTATGTCAATTCAGAAATAATTCTGAATACTGACCCTTTTTATCTCCTTACCTAATGGAGAGTTATCCACAGGAATCGATAAAACCATTTATCAATTACCTAATATAATATCTTCATAAAATTTTTAATTCTTACTTTTATCATCTACATTCTCATATATTAAAACATTTCTCACACTGTATCAATACATTGTCAACTTCTAAGAAGCTTGTTTTTCAAACTCCTCCAAAAATATTTCCACATAATCCTCGGACTTTCCTGCTGCAGCTTTAACATATTGTTCTCTCTCTGCAGCTCATCAATGATTCTTACTTTTTCATCTATAGTTTTTTCCTCTATAACTTTGGTCTTCTCATCTACAATTCTTGTCTTTTCCTCTATTTTCTTTTCATTCTCTTCCCTTATCTCACCAAACATATTCAGATATACTTCATCCTGCATGTCAACAGTCACGATATCCGATAAAGATGAAAGCAATGTATCCAGCCAGCATATATGCGACGTAGGCGAAGCATACACTAAAACCTCTATTTTATCTTTCAGCATCTGCTTATAAAAGGCATTGCACCGTGCCTCATAATCTCCCCAGTTAGCACTGACAGCATCCGGCAGATACACGAGCTCCTTTCCATACTTATCTGTCCCCTCTGTCAATTCTTTCCGATCCTGATCCGTATATAATATGACATCATTTCCTCGCTGTATCAAATACTGCATACACTCCAGAACCTTTTCATCCATATTGTCATATCCTAAATAACGATAATAAATTGCAATTTTTTTATGCCCCGTTATTTTTGCCCTGTTATAGATATCCTGTCCCTGTTCAAAATATACTCTTGCCACCGCACTGGTAATCTCATCAGGTCTGAAATATTTTCTTAAAATCTCAAATCCCTGCTGTTCGTCCTTTTTTTCCAGCTTATTATGCCAGCAGTCCACACAATCCCACAATATCTTGTCCGCAAAACATTTTGATTCTTTCCGGAACTTTTCAATTGATCCTGTTTTTTCAAGAAATCTCTTTACTAACTCAGATGCCTCTGCACCGGAACATCTTTTTTCAAACTGATCCAGTGATAAAATATCTCCACCAGTTACTCCTATGCCCAGATTATAATTATAATATTTTTCTATTATGCCATAATAATTTTTTGCATAGTACATGAGAAGGAAAAAAATATACCGATCCTCAGATGCAACCAGTCTGATCTGTTCAACATTTGCAAATGCCTCTTCACATACTTCCCGTCTCCAGATCTTATTTGTAATATTAAAGTCAAACTTTTCATCCACAAAACATTTTTCAATCAGATTTCCTTCCAATTCTCCCTCATATGGCGTGAGGAAATTGGTAACCCAGTTTTTTAAATCATCCGATACATTCTCATTTGCGTGTAAAACCGTACCAAAATGCAACACATCTACAGGATGTTCTGTAAGCAGTTTTAAAAGTTCTTCACAGGCAGATACTTCAAGATAATCATCACTATCTACAAACATTACATACTGACCAGCCGCATCTGTAATACCTTTGATTCTTGCACGCAATGTCCCCATGTTCTCATCTGCATGGATCACTTTCATACGATCATCCCGTGCAGCATAATCATTTAAAATCTTTCCGGACGCATCTTGCGATGCATCATCTATACAGATAATTTCAATATCTGATAGTGTTTGCGACAGTAAACTGTCAATACACTGTTGTAAGTACTTTTCAACATTATATACTGGTATGATAATTGATATTTTTGCCATCTTTTTTCCCTCAAAAAAGGACTATCGCAATCTTATTTTGACAGCCCTCTTTTTCTCCTATAACCTTTCCAGTTCCTGTTTTAGCTTCGAAAAACTTATCAGACGATCCGGATATTGTTCATCTGGATCATTTAATTCTCTTTCCGCAGCCCGTTTTAAAACTTCCAGCAAATCACTATATTTTACTTCTTTATGTTTCTGTAAAAATTGATACAAATATCTCACAACTGACCTGCTATACATTTTGACATCTTCACGGATTCCAAGGATGACATCAATAATTTCTTCAAAATCATCGTTCTCCATATCATCCCATAAATCTTCCATATTATCCTCAGATCTGCTTTCTGTCACCTGGTGTAATGCATTTATATTTTGCATAAATGGTAAAAACTCTTTTTCATCAATATTCTCAATAATGAAATTTTTGATATCTCTCACTGTCACATTCGTTTCTATCATATTGCCTTTAAATATCGAAAAAAATTCTGAATATTTTTCCCATACCTGTTCATGAACTATAAAATTGAACTGGATTTCTTCTCTATCTTTGTTAAAAAAAGATATTAAACCTCTGATATTTTCCATTACCTGTTCTGCATTTTCCTGAAGCATTTCTTCTTTAATATTGATCATCAAACGTATTTCATCTGTCGTTTCATATTCCTGCTTATCTTTCTCTGCTCTCGATACAGGCTCTCCTTTTTTTGAAAAAAACAAAACAGAACTATTGTTCACTTTGTGCGTAAGCATATCCAGCAACTGTGATACAGTAGTTATCTCCGGCTGATCACCATTCCGCCATTTTGCCTTTTTGTTCAAATTTTCGATCAGCAGCCGAATCAGTTTTACACCCACTATTTCAATATTACTATTTTTATCTTTTAATATCGCAGTACATTCCCGATCTTTTTCATCACTTACAACTGAATATATAGTTGTTGGAACATACGCATTCCCCCTTTTTTATACCTTCTTTTTATTTGTGTATTCCGTATGCCAAACAATTCTTCCCTATATCGATATTTTAAAAACATATTTGCTTCTTGATTCAGAAACTGTTCTACGGCAAGAAATCTTACCAAACGCTGTTTTTCTATAAACATCTGCCCTAGCATTTGCTCTTTCATTCCATTCATAAGCAACTTTTTATTACGTTCTATTTTTTCATTATTCAAAATATAATCCGAAAGTTCCTTATAGGATACTAAAATATCCACACTATCAATCGGATATCGGTTACTTAACGCAATCTCTTGTTTATAATAGACCGGAATCAAATCTTCCTGTGCAACATTCAGTCCTTCAAACAGACTTCTCGTCTTTTTTACACCTTCCTCAGACGCAACAACCTTTGACATTGCAACGGCATATCTCTTCTTTCCTATGTTCTGCATTAACTGCAATGCCATATTTAAACCTTCGACATTTTCATTATTTGGATATGCAATAAATATGACCTGATTTGATAATGTCAAAAGAGAGAGCGATCCCCATTGATTAAATCCCGCTCTCGTATCAATCAAAATAATATCAACATTCAGTTCTTTCTGCACGTACGCAAATATTTCTCTAAACACATCTTTTTCCTGGATCTGCTGTGTCTGTAAACGTTCAATCTGGTAAACATAATCCTTATTCATAGATTTCAATGCAGGCATTACAAAAATTTCACCAGAAACATTCTTCAACTGAAGTGAGCAGAAAATATCATTTATTCTGACATCTTCACTTCCCTGTATAACTTTTCTGTACAGATACTCTATAGTTCCGTACTGTACTCCGTTGATTTCATCATTTACTTTGTCATAAAAAATATTGTGCAGACTTGGTGCCTCAACATCTAAATCAAGCAGTAATACCCTTTTTCCTGCATCTGCAAGATTATATGCTGTTTCAATCAAAGCAATTGTCCTGCCAACTCCACCTTTATATGAATAAAAACTGATCACCTGAGTCTCCGTCTTGTTCTCCTTGGCAATATTATCTGCATATAATGCATCTGACCAGGATAAGTAGTCATCATTTTTTCTTATCTTTTCAATATGGAGTTCTTCTGCCTGCTCTGTGGAATAAATATTTATAAAACCTATCTGGTAACTATCTGATCTCTTGTCTAACTCTTCTTCCAGCAGCTTTTTTATATCAGTTCTTTTTATATTGGAATCAGATACAACTGTCACATGAATTTTTCCCCTTTTGCTCACGCTTACCTGTACCCATTCATCCCCTTTCAGCTGATATTTACTTTGAATTATTTGTTCTATGTTTTCCCAGATTCTTTCCATCTCTACCTGCCTTTTCACATCCATTAATAATCCATTGTGATTGATTCGTGCCTGCTGTGACACTACATTGACTACATAACATTCCTTTCAACAAACACTCTATATAGATTCCACCTAAATGAATCGAACAAGCTTTACGTCTATTTTCTCCCTTACTCAGTACCTCCCAGTCATCAAAGCGTGATACTGCCGCTTCTTCGTACTTTTCCATTTACTTCTCCCTTGTATCAACAATAGCATTACCAATCGATCACTTCGAAAAATTCATTGATATTAGATCCTCGTCTATTTTCATTATCCCACATAACATCCATCTTAGATATTGTAATTTCAAAATTCTGTTTATTAATTTGATAATGATTAACTATTATCTTCTCTCTCAGTCTTGCAAGCATTTGCTTATATGAATTTCCCTTTGTATTAAGATAATCATATACATCTTTTTTTGCTTTGAAATTATCAACATTTCCAAATTCCAATGTCTGTTCAATATATTTCTTTACATTCTGCCCATTATAATTATCAACATGCAAACATGCAATATACTCAAAATCCGGATTATCTATAATCAAAAAATGCGGTATTCTTTTACTGATATTTTGAAGTGCACAATATCCTATTATTTCTTTTAGTTTCTGCAATTCTCCTATATTCGTTTTAACTCTGTCAAAATCTATTATAATAAACTTTGCCAGACAATTATTACTTGCCTCTTTTTTGATTTCTTCTAAAAAACTTGAATATCCTCCACCATGCATATTCACGGGTCTGAGTGCTAATTCTACCCCCTGCTTCAAACGCATTGCATCAATATAATTATATTCTGTGTCTCCTTCACAAAATATAACAAATTTTTTTCGTAAATTTCTCTTTGGTCTACTCAAACGCAGTGCCTCCCAAAATCCCTTTCATATAAAATTCGTATATTTTTGTTGTATCATATTTTATCTCAGGAAAGTCTGCTAAAGAATACAATTCAGAATCCAATGTATCACGATTTTTTGTAACAAAATAAATCTGTTCTTTCATATAATTTTTCAAATCTAAATGCAATACATTATGGCTTGAAAAAACAAACTGTCCCTTATGATCTTTTCCATTAATAAATGCAATCATCCGCTCTGCTAATATCGGATTGAGCACCCGATCCACTTCATCCGCAAAAACCATCTTATTTTCATACACAACCCTGAAAATCTGAACAGCCCATGCAAAGAACTCCCCAACACCTCCTGAATCTCTTCTAAGCTCCCTTGATAGAATATTTCCATCTTTTGTTTTTTCTGATAATCTTTGTCATACTAAATGGTTTTTCATCATCTATCTCAATTCCACAAATACTGTAATCAACCATCCGTAATATCTCTAAAAAACGGTCTTCTTTTAAAATTCTTAAATCGTCTTCTTCATTTTGAATATTTTTGTAAAGATAATAATTATAATTTTTACTTTCAACGACGAGTTTATCATTCATCCAGTTAACAAATTCTATTGCATGTGAATCCCCAACAATGGCTAATTTCGATACAAATAATCCCATTGCTCCTTTATTATATGCTGTCTGTTCAAATACAGTCTGTATCTCTTTATCACAATTATCTATCTTTATCTCAAATTCAACAGCCATAGAAGATGGCTTATCCCCAATCTGCTTTAGATGCTCTCTTTTTGCATATATTATCTTTTTTTCTTTTCCGGTTTTCGACTGTTTAAAAGAAAAACTTTCCTGCACAATACAAAATTCATCAATCTGCAGATTATAATGATATATCGTTCCACTTTCACCAATAACACTTATATCAAATTCCTGCTTTGTTTCACACTCAGCCGGACATTCAGACTGCAGATTATTAATATTGATCAGCGAGCGATACGAATGTTTTACCTTGTTATCTTCAAACATACTTTTCAAAAAAGAAAGGCTGTTAATAAAGTTTGTCTTTCCTCCGGCATTTTCCCCAATCACTACCGCAGTTTTTAAAATATCATATCCCTCTTCTGTTTTAACATAATTATCCGGGAATCTATGTTTTACTTTATTTCCAGGTGCCATCATATCAAATTCTGCTTCTTCAGCAAACGAACAAAAGTTTTTAAACCGATAGGATATTAGCATAAAATGTCACCTCCTATTTATATTTTAAAAAAATCCTATTTTTCTTTCAATATGATTCACGCCCTCAAATACCTGCTCAAAATTTGACCATATTTTCTGCTCATCATCCATAATTGCCCATTCGTGCGTAAATACTGTAATTGGATACTTTTTCTTTATCAGATAGTCCCGTTTTTCCTCTATAGATTCTTCTTTTTCCATTCTTAACCATGTAGGCAAAAATTTCACACCAAGTTTTTTATCATAATATTTTCCATCAGAATATAATTTCGTTCTAGCCTCAGCATCAAGATAATAACTTTCTCTCTCCATTGTTTCGGCACATAAAAAACCTTTTATCCCCTCTTTGTGTAACAGCCTGATTCCCTCTCTATTTCCTTTAAAAGAGGATAATCTTAGATACTGTGCTAAATTTTTTTCAGATGTTATACGGCACAGTTCTTTTGTAACCTGCCTATAGTCTTTTAACATTAATTCAGCGCTATCAGCAGCTTCATACGTCCTGTCAGTCTCTGATTCATCAAAACCATATCCATGAAATCCAAATTTAAGCCAGTCTGCATTTTTTTCAAATTCTTTTGTAAATCGATCTGTCGCATCGGCAAGTGTAAAATTATACCAAGCATTAAAAAAACAATAACAGGTAAATACAGCCCCGAATTTCAAATGTAATTCTTTTATTTTATTTAAAATTGGATTCTCAAATATGGAAACATACTCTTTATGCTCCGTTAGATCCTTAAATATCCATAACGTATCATCGACCGAACAGTGGATTTTTTGACAACTCCAATTCAATAATTTCATATATTTATTACCTTTTCATATCCTCTATCTGCTTTTGCAGATTATTGACCCAGTCTTTGTATACTTCTAATTCTTTCATCCGTTCTTCATTCTGTTTCTGCAGATTATTCACCCAGTCCTTGTATACTTCTGTATCTTTCATTCTCTCTTCATTTTGTTTCTGTAAATTTTCGACCCAGTCCTTGTATGTCTGTAATTCCTGTATCCTGTCCTCGTTCTGTTCCTGCAGCTTCTCATTCCACTCCTTTAACTCAGTACATCTTATACTTGTCTGATAATTTTTTAAACTCCAGTAACGTAAGATTTCCTCCATGCTCTTCTGATAAATATCTGTTTCATTAGCTTCTACACACTTCAATTTTATCTGATCTAACACATCCACAAATTGCTGTATTACAGATTTTTCATCATAATTATTCTTCGCATTTACCTTCAATTCACCATATGCTTCCGTAAATTCTTTAAAATCATGCACTAATTTCACAATGCATGTATCTTTTAAATATGCATAAACATTTTTTACCTTAGCATTAAAATTATCAAATGCAATACAAGGAGTTCCCGTTATAGCAGCAAATATCATACCATGCAATCTATCCGTAATCACTAATTCAGCTGACTGAAATTCTTTAATCTTCTGCTTTAGTAATAATTCTCTATTCTCTTTGCAATAATTATCCATCTGCGTATCTGTATATCTTATTTCCGAAATCCTATCCTTTAAAAAGCTTTCTATTTCATCAACATTCTGATGATTCATAACACTTTCTTTATCACTACGTAAACAAATTAAGACTCCCTTACGTTCCTTTTCCATATTAATTGCATTTAAAGAAAGTACAACATCAGGAAGCATGTACATATCGTTTGTAAAATTTGCTTTCAAACACTCAAAAGATTCTGCATCCCTGGCAATTAAAATCAGATTTTTATTTTTATTATAGATACTTACACTCCGCTTTAATTCTTCTTCTCCTTCTTTATCCCTGGAAAAATATACAGTCTGTGGGAACATAATAATCCGGTTATTTTTAAATCTGCTAATCACAGATCTGCGAATCATCTCATCATCCATGTAATAATTTCCAAAATTACCGCCTCCCTGCAGTATCAGAATATCCTGTTTTTGAATCAGATGTGCAATTCCTTCTATATCTGTTTCAAAATCACTCATATCCACATCTACCACATTAGCAGCCGGAAAATAATTTTTCAGTAACTTCTGTGTTGCGTACCAGATTGCCTGATCTCCCATATTTCCATGATCCGGAGTACCAATAATAAACACATTCTGCTTCTCATCTTCCATATGATATTTGTTTTTTATAACATGATAATAATCCAGATATGCCACTTTCCGCTCCTTATTATATGATGTAAAAACTTCTCCATCATAATTTGTCTCATAAAGTTTACAACTCATTGCTGCTTTCATTTCCGGTCTCAGCCATTCATTGTCTGTTCCTTCCAAACGATTTCTTGTCTCTGCATAAGTTACTGTATCTACTCCCGGTATATCTCCCAACGTCAGAAAAGCATGCCCATTATAGCAATGTGCCAGTCCGCATTTTGTTCCAACCGGACACTCAACCAGCTTTTCATCACAATTTTCATAAATGTTTCCCAGTGTATCTCCCGTATAACATTGTTTATATTCACCTGTATTTAAATCTACCCAGTAACTCCACATCCCGGCATGGCAAAATTCTGTTCTCTTTTTCTTAAATATCGAATACTTAAAATCCAGCAGTTTTGAATCAAACGTGCTCCAGATATCATAAAATTCCGGCAGGGAATGCTCTGATAATAACTCTATTCCACCGGTTCTGTCATCTCTGGCTATTGTCACATGGCAAGGTGCTCCAAAATTATCCACACACACCTTTTTTACCTCATCAATATGTGGAATCAATTCATCATTTGGTGTTACTTCTACGGTATAAGAACAACCGGACTGAGCAATTTTCTTTACATTGCCAATAAAGGTATCCATCATGTTCAGACGGATCATCTCTAAATAATGAAATGAGAATTTTATAAAAAGATGGCTTAACAATGCTTTATCCCATGTGATGATTTCGTCAAACCGCTTTGTCATAGTGCCATTTGTGACCACCATAACATAATGTCCCTCTTCTAGTAATGCTTTTACTACTGGCAAAATGGTTTCCCCTAATAAAGTCTCTCCACCAGCACACAAATTAATAAGACAAATCCCTCCCATACGTTCTTTTGACAGTGCACTTTGAATTTCTTTCGGAGAACGTTGCAATTCAATGATATGGTTCTTAAATTTATTACGCAATGCAATATAACAATAATGGCATTTCAAATTACAGGTTTCCGTCTCAATATAACAATCAATAAATTTTACTACCTTTTCCAACTTTATTTTCCTCCACTATTGTTATTCAATGCATTTTATCTACAACAATTTATTATACGTCACATCCCCCTTGGCCTCTTCAAACTCATCCGGAGTACCAAACGAAACATGCTGATCCACATTAAAACTTTTGATTTTTTTGCCCTGTTCTGCCATCACATTATATACACCACTGACAAAAAACTCGTTATAGGAACAATTTTCCAAATAAATCTCCACAGCTTCTTCAAATATCTGCTTATTTCTAAAATAATAAGCTCCACAAATCGCATCTTCACTGATTGCCTTTTTTTCAACTGTGTGATTCACATATCCATTTTCATCATATGCAACAAAACTGAACTTTGGATCATGTGATTTAAAAGTCAGTAAGCCACCATCGATTGTCTCAAATTCATCGTTTTTACAGAATTCATAAAATGAACTGCATAAAAACAAATGGTCACAATCATTAAAAATGATCGGTTTATCATTCTCTATATTGATCACACCCGCCTTGCAAGTCAGTACAGCTCCAGGTAATACTTCTGGAATCACATTAATTCTGGCATCCGGATAAAATTCTTTAATTCTCTGGTCAATCGTAAATTTTTCAATATGTTCTTTTAATACAACAAATGTAAGGCTTTCGATTTCAATATTTTTGACCAGTGACTGTGTTGCCCAGTAAAAAAACGGTTTCCCATAAATCTCAATTAAAGGTTTTGGTACATTAAATCCATGATTTCCAAATCTGGTGCCACCACCACCCATAGGCATTATTACATTTAATTTCATATTCAGTCCTCCGTAGAAAAAACAATATCTGATTTGTATTCTTTAAACTTCTTTTCTCTTGCATCCTTTAACATAAATTTCTTTCTGCCAAAGAAATAGCTCACTGCCATCTTTAAAGTCTGCCATGCCTGTCTTGTCATTTTTACATTTGACACCTGATCCTCTTCCCTCCACACGATCGGAACAAATCTGTATGTTTGTTTATATGAAGCAAGTGCAAAAAGCATGTAACAGTTAAAGGTTAAATTATCCGGGAATTTTTCATAATACTTTGATTTTAACATTCTGGTAGAATAAAGATTTAATCCGGCTCCCAAATCTAATATTCTTTTTCCAACAGAAATTGAGAAAATCACATTGAACACTAAATTTCCAAATGTTCTGAACTTTGAATAACCAACCAGTTTTGAACCCTTTGCAAATCTGCCTCCAAGACAGCAGTCATACTTTTTAAATGCACCATTTTCCAATACCGGTATCATATCACTGATACTTCCCTGATCATCTCCATGAAGTACGATAACATAATCAAAATTATTCTCTATCGCATAATTGAAGGCCACTTTATGTGATCCACCCAATCCATAATTTTCTCTGTTTTTTAATACTTTAATCGGAAAACCTGCATTCATTTTTTTTATCTTTTCTATAGCAGCCTGCTCTCCATTATCTGTACTCCTGTTATTGACAATTATCGCTTCTGAAATATATTTTTTTATTTCACCATTCAACTGATCTAAAACTCTTACAATCTGCTTTTCACAGTTATACATGGGGATAAAAACCAGTATTTTTTCTTTCATCTCTAAATCCTTTCTATCAATAATTTCATTACCAAAAAGTTCAAACACATCGTTACTGGAGTTACTATAATCTTAGCAGCCATCGCAGAAAAATTGCCAATGATACTTCCACTAAAAGTCTGATACAACCCTGCTGCAATTATCGCTAAAAGCTGCGACACCAATAATATCAATATGATCTGATATAAAATATAAATTACAAATTTTACTTTCAGAGGAATTCCGCCATCCTTTTGTACAAATGTTTTTCTGGTAGATACACAAAATACAAAGCATACTGCGACCAGTGAACTGATCATATTATTCACCGCAACATAGGATGACCTTAAATTCAACAGATTAAATATCACAAAATCCATGATCCAGCCAATTCCACTGATTCCAACAAATGCAATTCCCTGCTTTAATAATTTTCTCATACTCTTTTTCCCTGTTAAGCAAAGCCCCTGACTACAAAAACTGTTGCCCCACTTTTCTCTGCTGCCTCTATTCCCACATCCGAATCTTCAAAAATAATTGTATCTTCTTTCAAAATCTGATAATAATCCATGGCCTTACAAAATCCTTCCGGATCCGGTTTTTTCTTTTTTACATCTTCCTGCGAAATAATAAGATCAAACTCATCAAGACGATTATGATATTTTAATATATCCTCACTGTTTTTTCTCGAAGCAGTCGTAACCAGAACAATATAATACTCGTTACGGATTGCATTGATAATCTCAAATAAGTGTTTGTTTTCCACTGTTTCTGAAAGAAAATCACCATAATATTTCTTTTTTAATTCATGCACTTCTTCCATATGGGTCTCACTCTGCATAATCTCTGGAAGAAATGTTTTATAATGTCTCCCATTACACTGATTTGCAAAATACTCATAATCCATCGTATATCCAAACTGTTCTAATGCTTTTTGATATGAAAGAAAATTGACTCTTCTCGTATCATATAATGTTCCATCCAGATCCAATAGTGCCAGTCGTGTCTTCATCTATTTTTCCTCTTCAAAATTATTGATAACATCATTCATTACCATAAGCATTCCGGCATAAAACAGCAATACCCTTTTTCCATTTTTTTCAATTTTATAAGGCATTAATCTCAGCCAGTGTATGATCTCATGATAATAAATACTCTTTACGCGTTCTTTTGCAAAATGTTCCCGCATATACTTATCCAACATATCATATAAATATGTATATGCCTCTGATTTAGTAAATACAAAATTAATTCGATTTCTTTCAATGCTCACATTCTTTGTTGCCATCAAAAATTCATAACCACCATGTATCGACTGCAACAGTTTTCCATAATCAAGATTTGAAGAATCATGCACATTTCCGGTATTCGGATCTATGATATAAAAATCATCCTCTCCATCTGCATTTCTTGTACAGATAATATTCTCAATCGTGAGATCACCATGAATCTCTGAATATGTATCATTTTTAAAAATATCAGATAAATGTTCTTCTGACAGATATTGTAAATAATATGGCAAATTATGAAAACTTCGTCCATTAATGATGATATCATCATACTCCATAAGACGCTTCAAATATTTTGCATTCATAATTTTATCCAGGTTTTTATTTACTTTAGACTTAATATATTCATCAATTGTTGCTTTGTCTGCCGGTCTTTGATTTACTTTATATAAAGAATTTTCCAGACATTCCGTCGCTTTTTTTATAAATTTCCATGCATTTTCTTTTGGCATAGAATGTGCATAATCAAACAATCCAACTGCCTGACTGTCATATGGCATATCGTAGTAACAGAAATTATCCTGCTTTTGATACTGCATAATATCCGGCAAAGGTATAATATCCTTAAAACGCTGCAGCCACTCAATCTGCTGATATAACTTATCTCCATCTGCGCCAAATGCATATTTACGGAAGAAATTTTTTCCATTATTCATACAAAGCATTGTCGTCGCATTAGAACCTGCAGAATAGTCACGAATAATCAATATATTTTGATTGATCTTCAGATAACTCTCTATATACTCACGCCGCTCATTTGAAAAATAGGTTTCCAAAAAGTTCCGTCGTTCATCCTCATCCAATTGCGGTATCAAATTCAAATACGATTCTTCCGAATCTACACTTCCATCATTTTTAGACTTCAAACACAGGGAAATGACAAATAATATCACAATCGGAGCAAATAAATAAATGCCAGTCCATATCATCTGCGTATTCAACATTCCCTGCGTAACCGTTATTGCTCCGAGACTTCCAACATGAATACTGTTCTTTGTAAATAGCATGTAAAATACATCCAGCCAGTTCATATTAGATCCCTGGTGGCTTAAAAATGCAGCAAAACAATAATAAGACGTAAGGTACAAAATCCACATTCCTAATGTTTCCAATAATAACTGGGTCTTTGATATCTTTTTAAAAATATCTTTAAAACTCCAGATCAACGACCAGAAAAATCTCAACAAACGTATTTCAATTCTTGCATTGAAAATGCCCGCAATATTTTTCAATATTTTTTTTACATACCCACGTAATATGTATACCAGTAAAGTAACTGCTAAAACGCCGACTGCCAAAAACATATAAAACCAGACCGAATCTGCACTGTCTAAATTAAAAGCTGAAAAAATCGCAAACAGAATACCTACAACCAAAATATCTAAATAACGGTCTACGATAACGGTTGCCAGTGCAAACCCCCTCCCATTCTTCATTTTTCTTCCAGAAATCCAGGCTCTAACTAAATCTCCCGCTTTAAATGGAATAAATGAATTAATAAAGTAACCGATTGACAAGGACTGTAATAAGTTTTTCGTATTTGGTTTTTCATATGTTTTTACAAATAGTTCCCATCTCAGTGTTCTCACTATATGTGCAATACATATTAAGCTTATTGCAAGAACTAACGTCATTTTGATTATCTCCTCTATAAGTTTTCTTTATGATTGTATTTGTCTTTTTTTATAAAGTAACATATTTGATAAAATACTGTCGCATAACCCAAAATATAAAATGGGAAAAAATACATAACATGCGTTGTTGGAGCTGCTACATATACTAATGCAAAGTCAAGTAAAATCATAAAATTTACAAAACATAATGTTAAATTTTTTCTTAATATTGACACAACAAACATGACCATAAGCAAGACAATCGGTATTCCAAAATTCCAGAAGAAATAATATGTCAATACTTCTGTTCCTTCGATAGTATACATGCCGGTAAGGAAATAAATATATGCACTTCTCAATTCATTATTTAAAGTTCTAAATATATTTAATATATCTTCTGATATACCATACATTTTTATAATGTTCTGTGTCTGTTCCGTGGAATTAGCCGGCTCAACCCAATGAAACTCTGAACTGCATCCACTCGAGTATGTAAACAAATCCCATTTAGCCTCTAAATATTTAACCGGATTACATACAATTAATCGAACTATACTTTTTACACATTTTGTATATTCTTCGTCTGTGTATTCAAACGGTCCAATCACATTATATATCGCATAAAAATCATAACTTGAAGCATTTCTCTTCATCTCTTCCACCGGCATGACTTTATCTATATTGCTTATATCTTCCTCCAAATCAGGAGATTTTAAATCTTCATCTTGCAACATAACACTAAGTCCTGTTACAAAAGACCACAAAAGTACATTTTTTTTAGTCGCTTCATTCTCTAATTGATTAATATTTCTAAATACACCAAATGGTAACAGTGAGACAACTAAAAAGAAAATGATCATCTTTTTCCTAACTGCTACTGTGTTGATTTTTTTGCATATATTTATGCATATAAATACTGGAATTAAAATTATTAAAAATACACTTTCAGTTCTCCATGTAGCAACAATAGCTGTAACAATTCCTAGCGCACCAAGTATTTTATAATCAATATTTTCAAATTTATTAGTTAATTTTAAAAGAATAGCAACTAATAAAAGAAATGTAAACGTATACATACATACTCTTAGTGGACTTAAAATAAAATATAAAGTCGGCACTGAAAAAAATAAAACCAATAAACAATATGCAATTCTTCCATATTGTTCATATATTACCTTTATAATATATACACTAATTATAGTACAGACAACTGCCTGACCTAAAATGATACTTCCACAGCTTGGATATATCATAATCATAACAATAAAAAATATACTTGTAAAAAAACTTTGATGATACTTTATCCCAAAATTTTGTACTATACCTAGTATACCAAATTCATCATTAACCCAATTTCCAGGCCAAGCCAATAATATTGAAACAACATAAATAGAAAAAATAAGTATTCCTAATCTCCACCATTTATGATATTCTTTTTTCCTAACCGATGTAATTAAAACTTGTGGCAAATAGATATATAATAATATCAGTATTATTTTGCAGATTGCATATACACATATTTGGCTTTTACTTAAATTATCAAATTTAAAAAATACTTTCTCATTAGCAAAAGAAATAACAAATAATAATATGCTAATTATAAATGCTATTTTTCTTATACTTATTGGATAATCCCATTGCTTTTTCTTAAGCTCACACAAAACCAACGTAATTATTAAATCTATAATTATACCTATTAATATAGACGCTGCAACTATAGTCAGGTATGATTGAACTTTCCATTGAGTCATATCATACCTTGGATCATTTGCAAACTTTAATATAACAAGTAAATGTCCCAAATAAATAGGTAAACTGATTCTTCCCAAAAATAAACTCATGTTATTATCTAAAAATTTCGAAAAATGTGATTTACCTATAAATTGATTTATAATTAAAATCCCACTTGCTAATGCTATTATTCTCTTTTCTTCAATTATATGATTAGGGAATAGGCACATGAGGCAAAAGCTCAGTGCAATTATATCAATAATATCATATACAATAATAGGGATTCTATTTTTATATTTTTTTTCTATATTTGTATATATGATATAGCAAGTTATGCCTATCATTATATTAACAATAGCTCTAACTATATTCGCATATCTACTTGATAAATCAAACAATTGTATATATATCACAAAAATAAATATGCTTAACGCTTCATATACACATTCCCATTTCTTTAAGTAGCGTTTCATTGCCAGCACAAACACTGTTACTAAAAAAGATGCTATAATTAAAGCAGAAACATACCAATCAGGTCCATTAATATGTCGTGTTCTATATGATACGCCTGTAATACACAATAATTCTGCAACAAAATTGTTAATAAATTGCACCCAATCCTGTTCACTATAACTATCAAATTTAATGTTAATATGTATTCGATAAAACAATGTCATAAAAAGACATAAATAATAATACGGAAAAATGTGAATAATTTGTCTTTTTGTTTTATTTAACGCACTAACAAATATATCTTTTTCACTAGTCTTTTTTATATATCTACCAAGAAGGAATCCGGATAATACAAAAAAGAACTCAACCGCATTACCTCCTAATGTAAATCTTTCATCATATAACGTAGTCGATACACTGATATGTAATAATATTACAGGTAAACAAAAGGCAAATCTATAAAAATCTATGCTTTTATTTCTTTCCATCACAACCCCCACAGAAAATTTTTAAAATATTCTATTATAATAAATTTAAATTATATATTTATTTACATATGGTATTTTGCTCAATAAATAAGCCCCAAACATGCTCAAAACAAACACACATACTGTAATAAATGGTACAGATATAATTGCATTAAATGACATCGTTGTTATGCTTAAATATTTAGAAAACAGTATAATAAAGAAATCATGAATCAAATACATTCCAAATGAAATTTGCGATATTTTAACAATTACCGTTTTCATCCGTTCACTAAATTTCCACTTTGAAACTCTTTTAGCAAAAAACACATATACTGCAACTGCCATACCTAAAACATTTGGCATTAAATAACCATAAAATGTCTGGGTTGGATATCCATTTTTTTTAGATATAACAACTGTTGCTATTATTGTTAGCACAGCCGATATCATCCCTAATACATAAAATAAAATTTCTGTCTTACGTTTTACAGAGTATGAACTTATATAATGACCTATCACAAAATATCCGGTGTACCCTAACACCATATACAAATTAAAATTTCCCAATATGCCATAAACAAAAATATCACTTTGAGGAATCAATTTTAATACATTTAATCCAAATGTAAACACAATCACCAAAATAATATAATATTCCTCTGTTTTTTTATCAGAACATATTTTTTTCAAAAAAGGTACTACCATATATAATCCTATCATCATAGGGACAAACCATAAATGGTAGCGTCCATTCACAATGTCTATAGCAATCTGTTTTTTTATTTCTACACCAGAATCATTTTGTAAGATTAAATTTACATACAATGAATATAATGTAGACCAAAAAAGATACGCTGTTACAAGTCTCAGTATTCTCTTTTTATAAATATAACCTATAGGCTCAATTCTGTCATCATTCAAAAAAAACATTCCAGAAATCATAACAAATATAGGTACACAGCATCTCGCTATACTGTCATACACATTAAATGTATTCCATTCAAATGAATCTACAGCCGTCCAATCCCAATTAGAACCAGCTATATGCAATAGCATCATAAAAAAAATTGCAAGTATCCTTAATAAATCAAATTGAATTAATCTTTTTTTTGTTTCAATCTTTTCCTTCATACTTTGCGCACCATAATCCTTTTTACTTGTTTACCTTTTTTCAATTATAAATTCTTTCTGTCTCTGAATCTGCTCTCCAATATATTCATATAACTCATCACTAAGTCCCTTGATTCTCTTCTCTAAATGCTCTTTATTTTCATCCGTATAAGAAGCCTGCTGTCTGATCTGATTTCCTATATACTCATACAGTTCATCACTTAATGCCTTTATTCTGTTATTCAATCTATCTACTTCTTCTGACGACATTGGAAATTTTTCAGCTTCTGGTTTTACAGCTTCCACTTCTTTATTTTGTTTCAACTGCTCATTCTCTTCTTCCAGTCTTTTTATTCTTTCATCCATTTTAGATAATCTATAATTACATTCTTTTAATCTTTGTTCCAATTCACTGTTCTTCATAAAATATTTACCTCCATATCATTGGTTTTATTTATTCTCATCTTCACCAAATATAGCTCTTGACATCCTGTATCTGCAGCTTATTCCTACTTTTGAGATTGTCGTTTTAATACCATCCTGCTCTAAACTCTCAATTGTCTTGGCAATTCTCTCATTATCTAAAACACTGTTTACACGCCGCAGTATCTGATCCATTTTCTGATTCGCTTTCCCCGGATAATATACCTGCCTCGTCTCCTGAACCACAACATCAGGCACACTTTTCTGCCTGCTCATATCCATTAATCTGTCAAATGCAAATCCGACATCAACATTTTTCACACAATCTTTCAGCCATTCATAGCCTTCCGGAATCCATTCAGCATTTTCAATCCATGTAATAACCGAATCATTATCTAATATCCGAAATAGTTCCGCCTTAATCTGACCATCTTCTCCATCATTTCTGGAATCAAACAACATATTCATACAACGAACTACATGTCCCACAGCATACTGGTAAAAAAAGGTAATATTCTCATCTTTCCACACACATTGCACACGTAAAAATTTTTCATATTCCTGCAGCAAAGAAACCTGATTGTCAAACATTTTGCTTCTGTAACATGTTGTCAGTGAATTTTTTCCCCATTGCAGATAGTAATAGAGAACGTCTGAAATAAATACAATTCTTTTTAATCGGGAAAAATATTGTAAGTTCAGTAAAAAATCTTCTCCCAGTTCTTTATCAAGTGGAAAAAGGAATCCATATGTATCAAAATATTCACGTTTATATAATTTGTTACATGGTCCTTCAAGCAGCACAGTATACAATAATATTCTTGAAAAATCACCCAGAAACTTTTCTCTCGAAAGTACACATTCTTTTCCAAGATACTGTGGCAGCCAGTCATTGGAACTGACAGGTCTGTTTCCTTCTAATACCATATAACGCATTCCACAGACTACCATATCAGCTTCATAGATATGCATTGTATCTACCAGTCGTTCCGTCATATTTTCTGTTATCACATCATCTGAATCAACAAACTGGATATACTCTCCTGTCGCCGACTCAATTCCACAGTTTCGCGCATTGCTGACTCCACCATTTGGAATATCCAGAACTTTAACTCTGTCATCAATTGCAGCATAGTTCTGGCATATGATAAGTGAATCATCCTTCGATCCATCATTAACCAAAATAATTTCTATATTTTTATATGTCTGTTTCAGTATCGATGTGATCGTATACCCAAGATATTGTTCTGCATTATACACTGGAACAATAATACTGACCTTCTCATTTTTCATTTTCTTTCACGCACACTCCTTGCCATACCATACTTTTCAAGCCCTTTTGACAAAAGTTTAAATTCTTCAATATACCACGGATCAACATCATGCTGCTGCAGATATTCCACATCTTGTTTTGCCAGTTCTACAAGAGCTTTTACTTTCGGTCCATTTACCTGTTGACAATAGCATTGATAAATCCTGTCTAAGAGGACCCAGCAATAGATATCATTCATTTTTCTCTCTAATGACTTTATTCCATGTTTATCAAAGAAATCTACTCTCTCACGAAATGCCCAGCAAGCATCAAGATTTGCCTCTCTGAATTTTTCACCTGTAATACTGTCCGTTCGTCTTCTGTCATAGTTATAAAATGAAAAATCTATATATACTAACTTTCTGGCATTATACATATATTTATAGGTCGTATATTCATCTTCATGAAGTTTGCCTTTCGGATATCTGACATCCGCAATCACACTGCGCTTATAAAGCTTATTCCACGCATTGGGTTTAAAGTAATGCCAATCAAGCATTGCCTCCAACGCAAAAATATTATCGCCTTCTACCACATTCCCGGTACAGGCTGTTTCTTCAACAATACAGTCCGCATATAGATTTCGATAGCTGCATTCTGCGATATCAGCATCATATTTCAATAAAGTATGATATAATACCTCATACATCTTATCATCTATCCAGTCATCACTGTCAATAAAAGCTATGTACTCTCCGGCAGCCACCTCAATGCCTGCATTCCGTGCATCTGATAATCCACCATTTTCCTTATGGATCACCCGAATCCGCGAATCTTCCTGGGCATACCTGTCACACATCTCCCCACATGCATCCGGTGATCCATCATCTACAAGTATGATTTCCAAATTACGGTATGTCTGCTTTCGAATTGACTCTACACAACGATTTAAATAATTCTCTACCTTATAAATCGGAACAATAACACTAATTTTTCCTTCTTCCATTTTCATACTACTCCACTATTTATCCAAAATTCTCCAATACATCTTCCCTAACGTTCTTCGAATTCCACTTCCCTGTGGAAATATTTTCATCAGCAGCTTTCTGGTTCTCTTGAATGCTCTTGCTTCAATTACTGTATCTACTGTCACATTCTGACCGCCGCCCTGATGCTGCATTCCACTTAAAATTTGCTCATAATATGGTGTTTTTCTCGCCATGTCCCAGAATACATATCCAAAATCTTCATCCGGTTTCATCCACGGCTTCAAAAATCCGGCATAATGAATAATATATGGATCTTTTCTCGCATTTTCATAGTCATCCAAAATATAATACGGTGCGTATTTAATCACTTTCTGCCAGCGGAAATGATCACAGTCAAAGATCATATTCCATTTCATATCCAGATAAGTTACCCTGTCTTTACATACCACATTCAGAATATCCTGATCTGAAAAACGGTAAATTCCTGTATCCGACATTTCGAGTAGTTTGTCCACTGTCACAACTTTACTCATCTCTGTAACATTAAACACAAGTACTCCCGCCTGAAAATATACAAACGGATTTTCGAGTCCCAGTGTATTTTTACAATACTGACGCATTTCTGAATTTTTCATATTGCACTGTCCTGCAAAATCAGGATCAAGTGCACCCGCAATCAGACTGTTTCCCATATCTGTATCGTAAAGTTCTGCTACATCATGACAGATGATCATATCACAATCCAGATATACTACTTTCGGATATACCTTTAGAATATCAAGGATCAGGAAACGGTAAAATGTTTCTGTTGTAATGTGCTGCTTTGCCTGTAAGACATAGCCGGCAACCCTGCTGCTCACATTCACGAAAATAAATCTCACATTCGTTCTGTTTAATCTGTCCGCAAACATTTTCTGGCTGTCAGCATTGATATCTGTATGGAATACGTAGATCTCATACTTGCGGTCAGGACTTGTATGTTCCACGATCGACTGTGCACAGGTATATAAAATCGGGACATATTTCTGGTTTGCTGCAAGTACTACCGGTACTACATCCCCGTCCGCTGCCTGTGTAATTTCTGTCTCTGCATCTGCATTGTGAATCAATGCAATCTGTAATTCTCCCAGGCGGTATTTTCCCTGTTTTTTCAGGTACATATAATAAATTCCGGTCATTCGTTCTCCAAGATGACCGGTTGTGCGGTATCCCTCTCTGGAATATTCACTCATATCCGCACGTTTCTCAAATTCTCCCAGTACATCAAAAAGAATTTTGGAATATTCTTCAAATACTTCTTTTTTGGCAATAAACATATTGCACGGATAAAATGTCTGACCGTCAAAAAGCTCTCTTGCAGTTTCACTCAGATATGGATATTTTTCATCAATGATCTTTAAAAACAGCTCTATATCTTCAATATGCAGCTCCGGAGCTTTCTTGTAATGATCATAAACACTCTTTGCATTCATGCATGATGTTGCCACACCTTTTGCGATCAGGAAGTCATATTTTTCAATGTAAGCCTGCATATCTTTTTCGTTAAAGGCGAGTTCATCCATTGCTTTTTGATCAAGATAATCGTATTCGATCGTTCCCCAGGATGTCTCTTTAAGTTTCGTTTCACTGAAAGAAAAAAAACGGCGGTAATGACAGAATCCATAATAATCTGCCTGCATATTTTTCCATGCCCAGTACTGGGTTGTCAGTTCGCAGTAAGATTTGTTCAAAGAAGAAATATTATCTCCCTGATTATCCTGATACACACCTTCCGGCACTTCTTTTGTCTGGAAATCACTTCCTGCAATTACATTGTACAGTAATGAATTGTTTACACGCATCGTATCGCGGTTCGGGGTATGTGTCACAAAAATCTTAATATCACTCATTTTTATTTTAACTCCTCAATTTTATCTAATGCCGCTTCGATCACTTTGTCCATATCATAGTATTTATAATTACCAAGTCTTCCGCCAAAAATGACATTGTTCTCACTCTCGGCAAGCTGGCGGTATTTTTCATAAAGTAAATTATTTTTCTCGTTATTTACCGGATAATAAGGTTCATCTCCCTTATGCCACTCACTTGAGTACTCTTTGGAAATAATTGTAACAGGCTGTTTTCCATATTCAAAGTGTTTATGTTCGATGATTCTTGTATATGGAACTTCTCTGTCTGTGTAATTCACGACAGCATTTCCCTGATAATTTTCCATCTCATAACGTTCCTGCTCAAATCGGACGGAACGATACTCTAAGACACCCAGTTTATAGTCATAATATTCATCGATCATTCCTGTATACAGAACTTTATCTGCGACCTGTCCGTTCTTTGCAGTAAACTCTTTATAATCTGTATTAAGTAATACCTCTGTTCCCTCTAACATTTTTTCAATGATGGCTGTGTATCCACCGATCGGGATTCCCTGATAGCGGTCATTAAAATAATTGTTGTCATAAGTAAAACGTAACGGCAGACGTTTGATGATAAAAGCCGGCAGGTCTTTGCAGTCTCTTCCCCACTGTTTTTCCGTATATCCCTTGATCAGTTTTTCATAGACATCACGTCCGACAAGGGATAATGCCTGTTCTTCGAGGTTTTTCGGTTCCGTAATATTTAAATCTGCGATCTGTAACTGAATGATGTCTTTTGCTTCCTGTGGTGTAACAATCCCCCACATTTTGCTGAATGTATTCATATTAAACGGAAGATTGTATAATTCGTCTTTATATCTGGCAATCGGTGAATTAATGTAATTATTAAACTCTGCAAACTGGTTAATATATTCCCACACTTTTTTATTTGAAGTATGAAAAATATGCGCACCATATTTATGTACATTAATATCATCTATCTTTTCACAGTAGATATTTCCACCAATATGGTTTCTCTTATCAATAACCAGACACTTTTTCCCTCTCTTTTTCATTTCATAGGCAAAAACTGCTCCATAAAGCCCACTTCCTGCAATCAGATAATCATACTTCATAACTTTTTCTTCTCCTGTCTATTTTAATTTCCAATATAGGTTTCCAACTGTCCGCCGTATCCAGCTTCCCTGTGGCAAAATTTTTTTTGCCGCTTTCCTAAGTACGTCAACCACTGCTTTCCCCGGATGTATCTTTTCTTTTGCCTGTCCGCACATATCATAGAGCAGTTCTTCATAATAAGGGGTTTTTCGTGCCACCTTCCAGAATTCCTTTGCAAAATCATCTTTTGGATTTTTCCAGGGCTTTGCCGCACCTGCATAATGGATGATATATGGATCCTTTCTGGCATTCTCATAAGCATCCATAACATAATAAGGTGCCGATTTGATCACATGCTGCCAGCGATATTTATTACAGTCTGTCAAAACATTCCACTGCATATTCAGATAAGTAACTTTACCCTCACATACGATATTCAAAATATCCTGGTCGGAATATTTGTAAATTCCAGTATCTGACATTTCAAATAATTTTTGAACACTAATCTTATCTGCTATTTGCCCCATATGGAACACTAATACACCAGCCTGAAAATAAGCAAGAGGATCCTTTAATTTTAAGACGTCTCTGCAATAAGCAAGTGTGTCAGCATTCGCTCCGTTACATTGTCCTGCGAAATCCGGATCAATCACTGCTGCCAACATATTATCACCGAGTTTAACATCATATAGCTCTGCGATATCACGCCGGATGATCATGTCACAATCCAAGTATACCACTTTCGGATACATCTTTAAAATATCAAGAATCAGAAAACGATAAAATGTTTCCGTGGAAATATGTTCTTTCGCTTTTAACTGATATCCAGCCACCCGGCTCCTTACATTAACAAAAGAAACATCGAAATTTTTCTTTTTAAGTTTTCTTATTTCATTTTGGCTTTCCGGCTCAATATCAGTATGAAAAATATATATTTTATAATCTCTTTGTTCCGATATATGGTCTGCAATCGACTGCAGACATGTATATAAAATTGGAACATATCCTTGATTGGCAGCTAACACAACCGGTATTTCATCGTCTTCTGACACACTGATTTTTGAAGTACCTTCATTTTGTTCAATCTGTGCCATCTGCAGCTGTCCCAGACGATATCCGCCTTTTTGTTTCAGATATTCAAAAAAGATTCCCGTCATGCGTTCCCCTAAATGCCCCGGTGTGCGCAAACCTTCTCTGGAATATCTGCTCATATCACATCTCTGTTCAAATTCATCCAGAATATCAAACAGCATCTTAGAATACTGAAAGAATAATTCTTTATTCATAATAAACATATTGCATGGGTAAAAGATTTTCCCATGCACATATTTTTCAGCCACGTCATTCAGTTCGGGATATTTTTCACGAATAATAGAAAGAAAAAGATCTAAATCTTCTATATGGAGTTCCGGTGCATTCTTATAATGCTGATACACAGACTTCGCCTGTAATGCATTTACCGGAATCCCTTTTGCAATCAGAAAATCATACTGCTCAATCGTCTGTCTCATGGATGCTTCATCCATACAAAGTTCCTGTTTCACGTTTTCACTCAAAACCGGGTAAATCAGGCAGCCACAATCAGCTTCCTGCAGATTCACTTTGGAAAAGGAAAAATATCTGCGGTAATGGCAAAAACCATAATAATCTGCAGTTTGATTTTTCCACGCCCAATATTGTGTCGTCAGTTCACAATAAGATTTGTTCTTAAATGAAATATTGTCCCCCTCATTATCCAAAAGCATTCCTTCCGGAACTGACTGAGTCAGAAAGGCACTTCCTGCTATTACATTATACATCAGTGGATGCTCTATTCTCACTGTATTGCGATTTGGCGTATGGGTTACAAATAATTTTATCTCACTCATAGAATCCTCTTATCATTCTTCGTTTAGAAATTCATATATGCATCACAAATTGTATCAGCATCACCACACATTTTCACATGTCCTTTGTCAAGCCACAATGCATGATCACATAAATTCTGTACAGATGTTATAGAATGTGACACATATAATAATGTTGTTCCTGTTTCTAACATATGTTTCATACGTTTTTCGCATTTTTCCTGAAACTTATAATCTCCTACGGATAATACCTCGTCACAGATCAGGATATCCGGCTGAACCATCGTTGCCACAGCAAATCCAAGTCTTGCCGCCATACCGGAAGAGTAATTCTTGATCGGCATATCCAGAAAATCCCATAATTCAGCAAAATCAATGATTTCCTCAAACTGCTCTTTCATAAAACTCTCTGAGTACCCCAACAGTGTTCCATTCAGCAGAACATTCTCGCGGGCAGTCAGTTCACCGTCAAATCCGGCTCCCAACTCAATCAGAGGTGCGATCGTTCCCGAAAGGCTCACACTGCCCTTATACGGTTTTAAGATACCACAGATCAGCTTTAACAATGTGGATTTTCCGGAACCATTCGTTCCTACGATTCCCCATGCTTCCCCTTTCCGAACCTGAAGGCTTACATTCTGTAGGGCAAGGAATTCCTGAAACATCAGTTCTTTTTTTACCATTTTTATTACATATTCTTTTAAATTATTGACCTGCTGTGATGCACGGTTAAAACGCACTGTTACATCCGACACATCAATAACAATATTCTTGTCATCCATCTTCATTCTCCTAGATATATAAAATAAAATCGTCCTGTTTTCTTATAAATGCCCATGATCCAACAATCAGAAAGACAAATGCTATCGCAAATCCGTATACCACATCTCCTGCAGCCGGTAATGTCTGATGAAGTGATATCGTACGGAACTGTGTGATATACTGATACATAGGATTAAAAATTTTAATTGCTTTCTGCACTGATTCCGGTAACTGTTCCATCGGATAGAAAATAGGTGTCAAATACATCCATGCCGTTGTCAGTACATTATAAATATACTGTATATCTCTGAAGAATACAGCTGCCTCCGCCAAAAACAAGCCAAGACCAAGGCTGAAAATATATACTTCCATTAAAATAACCGGGAAAAAAAGCATTGCCCATGAGAACTGTACCTTAGTAATAACAAATACAATAATCATAGCTCCCAGAGAAAAGACTAAGTTGACCAAAGAACTCGTAACCTTAGATAAGGTAAACACATATTTAGGAACATAAACCTTTTTCAATAATGGTCCATTTCCTGTAATGGAAAAGATCGCCTGATTTGTTGCTTCTGTCATAAATGTAAACAACGTCTGTCCAATGATAAGATATGCAGAATAATTGTCTATATTAAAACGGAACATTTTGGAAAATACTAAATACATAACGACCATAACCATTAATGGATTTAATACGCTCCATACATATCCCAGAAAACTTCTTCTATACTTTAACTTTATATCTTTCGTTACCAGCTGTTTGATCAGATATCTGTAATTATACAACACCTGACATCTTGTTTTCATTTTATTCATTACTCGCTCTGATTCCTCTTTTCTTCCTATATTTTTCATATAAAACTGCTATATTATAACATAACTTATTTTAAATTCCAATAGTTGCCTTTACATTTACTTTTGTCTGTTTATAATCATCTTGCGTCTCAAAAACTTAATTTCACCAAATACAATCATCACAATATAAAATGTAAAAGAAATCTTTTTTTTTCTTCTCAATATCTGAAAATTTCTTTTTCGCCCACAATGCATCTCTTTCAAATGAGACGACAATCCACTCTGCCCATAATATTTCCGTCCAATACCATAATCAACCAGTTTCTTGGGTAAATAATACACCTGGTTCCATTCAAAAAAACGCTGGTAATAATTCATATCTTCACAGTACTGCATAGACTCATCAAAATATCCGGCATCTTTTACTCTTGCCCTGCGTATCACAACGGTTGAGGTAAATATAACGCTCTTTGTGCAATATTCTTTCAGCGATAACCGATGTAACAAATAATCTTTTCGCAGAAAAATTCTTAAAGGTCCTTCTTCCAGCCCGCCACAGAGCAGGTCGATCTGTGGATTTTCTTTTAAATTTTTTTCCTGCCATTCTAATTTTTCAGGCGCCCAGCAGTCATCCGAATCCAAAAATGCCAGATAATCTGCTGTTGCCATACGGATTCCCGCATTTCTTGCAGCCGCCACACCAGCGTTTTGCTGATTATATAAAATAATGTTCAGATTGCAGCTTTCACGTTTTTTATACTGCTCCACTTTATCTGCCGTAGCATCTGCAGATCCATCATTAATTACGATCACTTCCCGGATGAGTTCCGGTTTTGTCTGATTCCGCAGCGAATCTAATGCCTTTTCTATCGTATTTTCACTATTATACGCCGGAATAATAACACTGAACATATCCCTCACCTCCGGTATACTTTTCTCATAATCTCATCCACAGTTTCTTCACTGAACTGTCTGATTTTCTGCCGGTTCTGTTCGCCCATCTTTTTTAGTTGTTCCGGTTTATTTCTTTTATTTTCAAATATTTTTTCAAACGCTTCCCCATATGCCCCAGCTTCTTCCGGTGCTGCCAGACAGCCTCCCACACCATCTTCGATCAGGTCAACATTTCCCCTGATCCTGCTGCACACAACAGGTAAACCTTCCGCCATTGCTTCCATCAATGCAACGGATAATCCCTCTCTGAACGACGACAAAACAAAGCAATCCGCGCACTGTAGAATTTCATGTACATCACTGCGGAATCCGGCAAATTGTATATTTTTTTCTAAATGGTGCTCTTTCACATACTGTTCAAGTTCTTCTTTTTCCGGTCCAATCCCACACATCACATAATAAATATCAGCTTTTTTCATTTTTTCCAATGCTTTTATGACAGTTCTCTGGTTCTTATTTGCTGTAAATTCTGCCACCTGTACGATCAGAAAAGCACTCTCAGGTATACCAAGTTCCTGTCTTTTTTTATTCTTTGCTTCCTGTGGCATATCGTGTGGTGTTACATTTACTCCAATACCCGGAATATAAGTAAGCTGCTTCATATGAAATTTCTTTTTTGCAAGCTCATAATCTTCCTGATTGATCACCAGCAGTTCATCTGTATATCGTGACAGATATTTTTCCACCGGATAGAACAGCAGCCAGTTTTTTGCCGGCGCCCCTTTAAAAAAATGAAACCCATGTGCAGTATAGATTGCATGCGTCTTATATTTATGTGCGGCCAGTCTGCCAAGCACCCCGCCGATCGGGCTGTGGCAATGTACAAAATGATATTGATTCTTTTTGAATAATTCTTTCAACTGCCGGTACGCTCTTGCATTTTGTCCAAGTTTAAATACATTTCTGGCAAAATCAATCTGATGCCACACAACCTGTTTTGATTCCAGTTCTTTTTTTAATTCACCGATCTGTTCTGGTGCGCACGTATTTCCCTCTGCAAAATTACATGCCACCTCTACCTGATATCCCATCTGCAACAAAATATCGATATTTCTCATGTTGAACTGCTGTATCATGGATGCTACAGAAGCCACCAGTAAAACTTTATCTGACATGAAGTTTTTATCTCCTTTTTATACCCCAATAAACTTTCCCACAGCCTCATCCAGCCGTTTTAACATCTCACATTCCCTCAATGTCACTTCAGATAGCCAATTATAATGTTGATCTGACCAAGATTCTCCATCGTCAGATTGCGCAATCCGCGATAGGAACCGATTGTTAATCTTTTTAACATCCTGCCACCTTTTCATTGTTATAAGCGATTATCAGAATTTATTACACTACAAATGTATTCTGTTGCAAAGAAACGGGACTCTCATCCTCAAACACTTCTCTCCACACTATCCTTCAATCCGAACCGCTGATATCCATCTATCTCTTTTCTGCTTAGTTCCTGTTCAATCACCATAGAACCGAATGCCTTTCCTGCCATACCGCCGATCTTCCCCGGCATTTTTTTTGCCAGCGCCACAAACGGATTCATCCAGTTACACAGATGTACGTTTTTCCCTTTTGCCGTAGCAATCGCTGCTACCATCTGTGCCGTGGTCACGCAGGAAGCATTCTGCGGCAGAAATACCCCTGACTTCTGACTCTCGATCAAAAGATATAAAAACTCCGCAAGATTCTCCACATAAAGCATGCTCCGCTCATTTTTTACATTTGGAAATACCGGTACCTTATCCGCTAACTTTACAAGCATCTTAAAATTACCTTTGCTGTTTTTTCCATAAATCATCGGCGGACGGACGATTGCAAGTGCAGTATTGTTTTTTCCATCATCTTCCTTAAGCTCCTCAAACAGTACCTGTAGTTTCTGCTCAGCCTGCCACTTGCTGTCCCCATAAAAATTTGACGGAGCAGGCTTTGTATCTTTTGTGATATGTATTGCCCCTCCGCCATTACTGCTGTCTCCGTATACAATTACACTGCTCAGGTAAATATATTGTCCCACGCCATCCTTTACAGCTTTTTGGGCAGCTTCACATGCCAGATCACAGTTTACGGCATAATATTCCTGTTTTTGTTCTTCTGTCAGGATGCCAATATCCGCATGTGCTTTGCCAGTCACGTTTAAAATACTGTCATATCCTGACCAGTCATCCTCTTTCCACGCCTCACCACGCAGACTGACTTTATGAACCTCATACTGGTCATTATAATTTTCTCCAATATATTTTTGAAATGAGTTGCCAATATAACTGTTGGCGCCTAAAATCAATACCTTTTTCATTTCCCCTTCATGCTCCCTGTTCCACCTTCAACCACTCCATCCTGTCTCAAAACGCTTAAGAATGTACCAAAGAAACACCGTACATCCATTGTAAACCCATATTTTTTCACATACTCGCCATCTAATTTTGCCTTGACCGGAATTTCAAGTTCGTCACGTCCGTTGATCTGCGCCCAACCGGTTAATCCCGGTGTCACATCATTTGCACCGTATTTGTCACGCTCTGCGACAAGGTCATCCTGATTCCAGAGTGCCGGGCGAGGACCTACGATACTCATATCCCCCTTAAAAATATTAAAGATCTGTGGCAGCTCATCGAGGCTGGTCTTACGAAGAAATCTGCCGGTTTTTGTAATGTACTGTTCCGGATTTGCCAGCATATGTGTCGGCATATCTTTCGGTGTATCGGTGCGCATGGTCCGGAATTTATAAATCTGGAAATATGTCTTGTGGATGCCGACTCTCTTTTGTGTAAAGAAGATTGGTCCCGGTGAATCTAATTTGATCGCAATGCATAAGATCAAAAGCAGCGGGGACAATATAATAATCGCAAGCCCGCTGAGTAAGATATCTATGATTCGTTTTATATAACGGTATCCTGTCATTTTCTGTCTGTCCCTTCTAATTTTTCAAACTTTTTTACAAACAATTGTTCAAATTGCTCTTTGGTATATGTATTGGTTTCATCAAGAATATATCCCTGAAGCTTTTCAAGTTCAAAAAGGCAGAATAATTTTTCCTGCTTTTGCTCTATATGCCGATGGATCTGATTTTTCGCACTATTTACCTTAATCTGTTTCTCCTGCATGATTTTTTCTTTATTATACACAAGAATATAGCTTATATTTTCTCTGGAAAATTGATAATCAGGGATCATTCCTGCTTCTATCAGCATAATAAGACTGTCATATATTTTCCGGTAAATTTCATCCTTTTTTATGCTGCCATTTTTAAACTCCACAAAATACCACTTTCCATCTTCTGTACAATACAATGCATCATTGGTTTTCGGTTGTTGTGCTATTTTAACCACTTGGCAATAATACTTTGAAAAACGATCAAAATTGACAGCAAGTAATCTGCTTTCCGTCATATAATCAGAACTTGCATCGTCCTTAGAACAGTGTTTTAATGTTGCAGTCATCGACTGCATAACTTCCGGAAGTTTTTCTATTGCCTCTTTTGTCATTATATCCCCATTTCTTCAAAATCAAATTCTTGCCTGCTTTCTGCTATTTAGACATCTGAATACTTTCTAATTTTTCAAACGGTTTTGCTAACAACTGATACACAGACTGCAGATTTTCTGTAACATCTTTCATAACCGTTTCTTTTCCATCTGCCTGTGCAAGGTAATAATTCGTAATATGATCCACATTATGTTTTTTCGTATATGTTTCAATCGCCTCTAGAAAATAAGGACTGTGTGTAGTGATTAGTATCGTAAGATGAAGATATTTTTCCAGTAATACGATCAATTCTGCATATATAAGCTGCCATTCCGGATGTAGGTGTATTTCCGGCTCATCTAGCACCATCACATCTTTCTCATGGATTTCGCCTTTTTCTAACAAAGTGCGAATAATTGTAAATGCCTTGATTCCCATGGATAAATTTCCAATTTCAAAATAATGCATTTCTTCATCTGCCAGAAAAAAATCCCCATCCTCATTTTTTATTACTTTTCCGATCGTTACCTCAGATAACATTTTCAGTATATCACTGATTTTTTCTTCTGCCATCAGTTTTCCAATCGCATTGTCCGGTATATTCGCACTTAATTTCTGAAGCAAGTGCAAATCCTGTTCACTCAGCCCATCACTGTACTCCCACGAATTCATATAATCCATAATTGCCGGCGAATCAATTGAGATTGCTTCATGCATGACAGATATTTCTCTTTCTATCATATATTCACTATTCTGTTTTATCCCAACCTGTATTTTTTTCCCTTGAATAAGCAATATTGCTTTCGCCTCGCTTTCTGGCTCATACAGATCATTCATCTGACCATAAAAATATCTGCCAAAAGTGTCTGCTATCAAGGTCTGCTCCACAGCCTCATTTTTTAAATTTAATATACTATTTACTTTCTCTAAAACTTCATGGCACAATGCATCTCTGCTTTCATCATCAATCACATTTCTGAGATTATCATATAATTCAGAAATAATTTCTATTTTTCTCTCCTCATCTGCTGCCATAATCAATTCTGCTGCATTTGCATATCTTTTTCTGCTGGTTCGGGAAGGTACATTCACAGTTACTCTCTGATCATCATTTTTCAAATTATGATACCAGCTATTCTGCCAGTTATAACGGAGCAGTGACTCTATCTGTTCTTTCTTCTTCTGTGAAGCTTTTTCATCCACTTTATACATGGAATTAAACATACATGACAAAATCTTTCCTACCGTACTCTTTCCCGTATTATTTTCACCGGCAATCACAGTAATTCCGTCAAGTTTGATAGATGCCTGTTTAATTTTGGAAAAATGCTGAATTTCCAGTCTCATACTTTCCCCTTTCTACTCCTCCTTCGGCTGATACGTCGGCACAATTTTTTTCACCCACTCACGAATATCAGATGGCTCTGTCACTACATACTCTTTTAATTCTTCTAACTGCTCTAAAAACTTTCCTTCATCCAGTTCGATTGGTTTTCCGATGTGGATCAGGTTATTCTCGGTATCCTGCAGTCCTTCTTCATCCATCAGCATCTCTTCGTATAATTTTTCCCCAGGACGTAGTCCGGTAAACACGATCTGGATATCTTCATCCGGTTTATGACCGGATAACAGAATCAGGTTTTTGGCTAGATCAAGGATTTTGACCGGTTCTCCCATATCCAGAACAAAAATCTCTCCGCCTTTTGCATAGGCTCCCGCCTGTAATACTAAGGATACAGCCTCTGGTATTGTCATAAAATAGCGCACGATATTCGGATCTGTGACAGTCACCGGGCCTCCACGTTCGATCTGTTTTTTAAATAAAGGGATCACGCTTCCGTTACTGCCAAGTACATTTCCAAAACGCACTGCCACATATTCCGTCTCAGAGCGCTTATTGTAAGTCTGAATGATCATTTCACAGATTCTTTTACTTGCGCCCATGATATTGGTCGGATTGACCGCCTTATCGGTAGAGATCATCACAAACCGTTTTACATGATAACGGTCTGCAGCCTGCACGATTTTCCATGTGCCAAGGACATTGTTCTTGATTGCTTCATTCGGGCTCTCCTCCATCAACGGCACATGTTTATGAGCTGCCGCATGGTAAATGATCTCCGGATGATAGGTCTCAAAAATCCAGTTCATTCGATTGGTATTCCGCACAGAACCGATCAGCACAACCAGATCAAGATCCGGGAATTTTACCTTTAATTCATTCTGTATATCATATGTGGTATTCTCATAAATATCTAAAATAATCAGCTGCTTTGGTTTGTGTCCCGCGATCTGTCTGCACAACTCACTTCCGATAGAACCACCCCCACCGGTTACCATGATAACTTTCCCGGACACATAACCCATGATAGACTCAAGATTCACCATGACCGGTTCTCTTCCAAGCAGATCATTTACATCAACATCTTTTAATTTGCTGATACCAACTTCACCATTGACAAGCTGATAGATTCCAGGCAGACGTTTTAATTCGCAGCCGGTCTCTTTACAAATATCAAGAATCCCCTTCATCTGTTTCGGGGAGGCTGATGGCATCGCTATAATGATCTCATGCACATGCAGTTCCAACACCTTATCCCGGATGCAGCTTCTGTCACCGATCACCTTTGCTCCATGGATATAATTACCAATCTTCGTCTTATCATCATCAATTACACCGACAACTTTTTTCTTTACATAACGACTATTGTTAATCTCTTTAATCAGCTGATTACCAGCCTCACCTGCACCGATTACCAGTACATTCCTACGATATGTGCCGTCTCTTCGCATATTCCGGATTGCCCTAAGTCCACGATAGGAATATCTGCATCCCATGATCAGCACAAGTAAAAATAACCCATATAAAATATAAAAGCTTCGTGGAACCGGGAACATATCTCCCCAGTTACGTACCAAGATCAATGCAGCTACCACGATCGCATCCAGTATACATGCCGAAACAACATACATCATTTCAAGTGCCCCTGCATAACTCCACAGACTTGAATATAACCGGAGTGCCCAGAAGATGATCAATGTGATCACCATCATATACGGAAGTGTTCTCCATACTTCATTCAGATATTCTGTCGGTACATTGTAAAAGTTCAGATCAAACCGTATTATCAGCGCAAACATACTCGCAACAAATACAGCAAGCATGTCATAACACATCAAAAAAATACGGCGCATAAATAACTGTCTATCTTGAATTAACTGTTTCATCTATTGTTATTGTCCTTTATATTCAAAATGCTGTTATACCCAAGGGTATAACAGCATTATTATAGCATATCTATTCTGTTTGTGTAAACCGATTCCCTTTTTTCTCAGGGATTTCGCTTTTAACTTTTTTATCTATGCATTTTTATAAATAATCCAGTTATCAGCATTCCATCTGCGGTTACCCTTCATTCCTGGTCAATACGCGCAAAATTCCCCCTGCTTTTTCCCTATATATTTTTTCTGGTGATTTTCTATCCACCTTTTTCATATAAAATCTGTTTCACCTTTTCTGTTAGCAGCTCATCGCAAAAAATCCGGTTTATGTTCTTTCGGCTTATACCACTTCCTGCAAAGTTCCGGCTTCTTCGGTACAAATATAACTCTCTTACATTAAAGCCTATGCTTATCAGATTAAATATGGTTTCAACCGCATCTCGACAGTAACAGTGCTTTGCGTGATAATACGTTTTCAATTGATGGAAACCATTCTCCTCAATGTCCCACCTGCGGTGCATCATTTCCCATAAGACCCGGTAGTCTGCCGCTTCCAGTGTCGTTACAAGTCACATGAAACGCTCTCTTTCTTTTCCATTTTCTTCCCACTGCTCATGATACCGCACCACACGCAGTTTATATGGACACCCTTCCAGACCATTTTCCTTCAGAGTGTTGATAAATGGAGCATTCAGATATAACGCATCCGCCACAATCACATCCGCAAAATGTCCATGCCGTTTCTTCAGCCGCTCAATCAACCTTTTTCCGCCTATCGTTCCTTCCCAGAATACCCGGTTACGTTTTATGATATCAATCATTTCTTCATGTATGCTGCGTATTTCATCCGGGTTTATTCTGGAGAGAAGGTCGCGGACTGCAGCATCAGAAAAAGCAGTACCGGCATGACAATGTTAAACAATGGAATAGATTTTCTTTTTCTTTCGTCCGTTAAACACTTGATTTTTTGCGGGATTTTATATACACTCTTCATATAAGTTAGCAGTTTCTTCAATGCTAATTTTTCATTCAGGACACCTTCTTTCGTATGTTTTGTTCCATAACATAATTATACAATAAAAGGTGTCCTTTTTGAGTGATTATACAGAAAAAAACAGTAATTTGATACCCAAAATTGATATCCCCTGCTTTGCCTGGAATTCACAGGCAGAACAGGGACTTTTATTTTTTAAAGCGAAATCTCTGCTGTTATCTACACTTTCTCTTCCTCCCGCATAGAAAACAAGAACCCCCCTAACAATATAAACACAAACCATACAATCCAATGGAATGGAATATCTACATTGTCCATCATGTTCTCTAAGAAAAATACAACATATATGATCAACGGCAGACATGCATAATAATTTCTATTTTCCGCACTTTTACAATACCTGACCGCCCGCGAAAAATATCCAACAAACATCATTATATAAGGAACTATTATATAAACTCCATACATATGTGCATATGCCAATACTCCATTATGAGCAGAATTAATATTTGATCCATAAACAGTTGCTCTTTTTGTATGACCAAACAAATTCATCTGACTCAGATACGTCGAATAGTGGTATAGCCTGCCTGAAAATAAACCATTTATCGAATTCGAATTTAATAACTTTTGTCTGATTCTCTGTGAAGTTTGGGACATATCCTCTCTTTCTGCTGCATAAACATGTATGGTTCCAGTTAAATCATCTAAATCTCTGACAGATGCATATTCATAATCCACCGGATATACAATCTGCGTTCCGATTGCCTCTGATATATTGGTAATTCCCCACTGCAACCCCATTGAAACGGGAATATAACATATCACAAAACACATCACTGCGATCATAGTTTTTTTCATGTGTCTTTTCAGGATCTTTTCTATTCCCCAGCACAATGCACCGCACAGAATTGCTAAAGTAGCTGTTGTGCTTTGTGTTTTTTTCAGGAAAAAAAATGCTGTTGTCAAACCAATGGCATATGGAGGAATCTTTAAAATTTTAACTTCCTTACATTTTATGTAATAGTCTATTTCACATAAAAAAACACCTATCATAACAGCCATATATAATCCAAATGGATTTGGATTGGTATAAAATCCTTTATATCTGTATCCATCTGTTTCCGGGCGAAACATCAGACAATACACCACACATAATACAAATGTTATTTCCAGTGCCTTTAATAATTGCCACAACATCTTCTCCCTGTTTTCCTGATTATTCCATACAAAAAACAGAAAACCTGTCGGGAACAGTATAAAATATCCATAAAAAGAGAAATACGCACTTTTTTTTGTTACAATAAAGTCCGAAATACAAGTCAGTACCCATAATACGAGCCAAGATATTACCAACAAATTATTCCAGTTACGATATTTCAAAGGTTTTCGTATATTCAATCCAGCTATCAATAACATACATCCAATTAAAACAAACATTGTATATGCATGTGTCATTTTTTTAAAGAATAGGCCATATACATTTATAAATGACAAAAAAATAAACATCACCGAAAAAAGAAATATACTAATAAAATTTCTCATTTTTTCCGGTACATTTCTAAGCTTTCGCCAAATCTCATTTCCCACCAATATATAAATACTTTGTAATCCCCTTCCCCATTTATAATTACCTTTTCTGCCATATCTTATTTTCAGCCAATATAAAATTCCTGTTATGATCATACAGATTATTGAAAATAATACACTTACAGCTGGCAGCTTTTCATCATCCTTCATTTTATCTGTAGAAATTTCAAATTTATTAATTGAAAATTCTTTTCCTTGTTCATTTTCAAAACAAAATACCACTTTTGAAAAACTCTCTCCATTTAGCTGATATAGATTCTCTCCCTCCATTAAATTCAATTCTTGTTCCCCTACATTTTGCCATGTCCGATCATAGAAAACAATTTGTGCAGTTATTGAGTCACAGTTCATATTATACAAATCCGTTTTCAAGTAATTCCACTGGTTATTTTTATTTAAACTGTCAAAAACAATTTGTGCAGTGTCTCCCTGTATAATAAATTTTTCATTTTCAAATGATATATTCTGCAGATTGTTTACAATTTTTTCTGTATAAAACTGCAAAGAGTCGCCCCTATTATAAAATTGGGTTATATTTCCTCCTGTTACATACCAGGCTGCACAGCTAATCCCTGTAATAATTGAAAATAATATCCATATACAGATTTTTACCAAAAATATTTTTGTTTTCATCAAAACATCTGTATTTCCTGACATAAATTTCTCCCTGTAATGTATTGCAAACCTTTCACTCTTTAAAATAAACGCCATTAAAAAGGAAATAACACCATACTGCTATGTTTCCAAAATTGACAGACGCATTCCCAAACACACAAAATACTGTAAAAATAATATTAACACATAGTACAAATATATACGGATTTTTTTTGCCAAAAAATCTTCTACATTTTTTTAATGATATACAAAACCCATAAATTTGATATAATACAAATGGAATTACTGCAAAAATACCGTAATGATACATCAAATCCAGATATCCATTATATGCCTGAACGGGCTCCCTGTTTCTATATATCTGCGTTGCATTTCCATATAACCCCATCATTCTTGCATAATTTTTCCAACTTCCCATAACATTGATAGTGTCTTTCGATGTCACATTTTCCAATGTTATTGGAAACATCTGCTGATAAAGCTGCAATTCATCCTCTGGTAGTACACTGACCAATTGTTCATCCTCAAACACAACCGTTGTCTGCAAAATATCTGGCAAATATTTGACCGAAATATGTATAACTACCACACATAAAAATGAAAATACAATTGCCGTCAGTATTTGCTTCCACCGATATCTAAAACTAACCCTTTTCTTCACCCATATATAAACGCACCCATATAAATATGTTATGGCTACAAGAATCAATGCAATTTTTGCCACTACTCCGCCTGATCTAAGTACAAAATATAGTGCTGACGCTGCCCCCATCCCATAACCTATCCACTGAAGATATGACGCATCATTATCAATTAACCCATATATCTTCCATACAAACAGGGCAAATATTAACAGGGCATACATCGCAAAATCCTCTGGACGTCTGCAAATTCCATTATAATAAACTGTTATAATCTTAGGTCTAAAAAAGACACAAAACAATACAACCAGAACATAATCTATTTCTAATGCCCTTAAAAACAGACATATCACCGCATCCGCTTTAAATCGCTGATTATACGCAAAAATAAAAAAGCCTGCTGAAAATATCATCACATAAGAAAAAAACTTTTCCCCATCCTCTTTAAAGACATCTGATAATGCCATCATGATCCATAATCCGTACCATGATTTCAGGACTGATGACATAACTCCTGTATTTTTCCATTCTTTTTTCCACAACAAACATCCACAGGCAAATAAAATAACAGCACATCCCAATGAAAAATAACGATAGCTTTCCCCTTTTGTCCATCCCATTATTTCAAAAAACAAAATCCATGCAAAAAAAACACATAACAAAATTTCAACTGTCACTTTTCTGTCTATTTTTCTGCACTTCTGAATTGCCTTTTTTCCAACAATATTCCCCTGCAGCACATAAAGACTCTGCAATATATATAAGAGTCCAGTATTTTTCTCCAAAGCATAATTTTCTGTATTAACATATTTTTTTCTAACAGAATATCCCATGAATATCACACATCCACAAATAAGTAGACTCATTCCCATACATTCATAAAACTTCTGCCACGAAAATCCAGCCTTTTCACTTCGTATCTCCATTGAATCCATAGAAAAAAAGATACCTTTCGCATCACGAATACGTATGCCTATGCGATATATCTCTATAGTTTCATTAAGCTCTATCTCATTTTCTCCATTGTAAATTACAATGGGCTGTTCTTTTAATATATTTTTTTCTTTATCGTAATATTCTAATATTGCGTGTACTTCTGACACTGAACAATTGCTAATTGTCAAATATAAATATTTCCATGTCCTGACATAGCGATCTACACGATATTTATTAACCGCATTATTCTTGACAATATAATATCCATTTTCTTCTTCATGATATTCCCATCCTTTTGCATTTTTTATCATATCGGTTTCTGGAAAATCATATATTGCTTCTGATCCAAGAAAATACGTCAGACTTTTAAATCCTCCCAAATACATCAAGGTAAACATCAGACATATTGTACATCCAAGCAGCGCAACAAACAGGCTTTTTTCATTTTTGTAGTTTTTCATTTTCTATCCCTCAAGTTATTCCTTCAATCTGTACCTTTTCCCCTCAAATGCAATTCCAAAATAATGCCGTTATTTTCAAGCAAAATCTGTAACGCCTGTATTCCGCTTGCTGCTATTCTTTCCATGATTTCTCCAATATAACGGATAACTAAAAATATCCTTTTGATTCTTTGCTATCCTCTGACTTAGTATATCGGATTTCCATCCAAATTACAATATTTATTCCTCCCCGCACATTTTACATTCCATTCCCCATCTTTGACAGTTGAAAAGCAAAAAAATGGTCGTAAAGCCAGTAAAATCAAGGCTTACAGCCGTTTTTTGTTTCGCAGTGATATGTGTTATTGTGCTATATTTTTTACACTATGGTAAATCTATTTCTTTTGTTTGCTTGATGATGCTTCGCATCGTAGATTTTTTGATAAATTCATAGTCTGTCCGAAAACCAAAAGTTTTGTGTAAAGAGTTCGTTATTTCAGTTCGGGTGTAGGATGGAACATAGCCATTAGCGGTATTTAACAGTGTCATTTTCATGGATCGCAGAGTCTCTATGATCTGCTCTGTTGTATAGCTGTTTCCTATTTTCTTTTCTAACAGACGGTAGAGAAGAAGGCTGATGTAACAGGTCATGAAATGTGCCTTGATCCGGTCATCTCTTCTGACATAAACAGGTCTGGCTTCGAATTCTGTTTTCATGATTCTGAAGTTTTCTTCAATTTCCAAGCGCTGCTTGTTAATCTTTATGATTTCCTCGATATTTCCCTCCAGATTTGTCATAACCGCGTAGAAACCATCGTAAAGTTCTTCTTTGGCTATCTGTTCCTCATCAATCTCATATACTTTGTTTTCTGCAATCTCACCATCGTTTGTTACGGCAGTATTTTTCACAAAACGCATTGGATCATTTTGATTTTTGCCCTTTCGTTTTTTGCAAGGAGAGTTAATAATCATCTCTGCACGCTCGATTTGACATGACCGTATTCTTTGCTGATAAGCTTTATATTTCGGTGAGTATGTAACGATCAGCGTCTCATCCAAATCTCCGGTAACAACAGGGACTTCCTTGTAGTAAATGGAGTTAAAAACTTCATCATCAGTTTCGTCCAAAGTCCTGATATCTATAAAATCTGTCGAACCAGCTTTTCTGAACTGTGTTGGATTCAGGGCAATATCACGGTCTTCCTGCTTCATCTTTTTAAGGGAATGCGTGATGACATAAGCCCGATTCCCGATGCTGTTAAACGCTCGGTTATTTGCACTTCCAAGACCGGCATCTGAACAGAAAATAAATTCACTACAGTTAAAATCTTTTATGATTTTCTTCTCCAGAGGCTTAAGCGTTGTCTGCTCGTTTTGGTTACCTGGAAAAACATCAAATGCAAGTGGAATGCCATCAGCATCCATAAACAGCCCCATACCAACAATCGGATTTGGACGGTTCTCCTTGCCTTTTCCATAGTGCTTCAAACCGCTTTCTTCCTCAATCTCAAAGTAATAATTCGTACAGTCATAGTAAAGTATCTTCTGATTTCTTGGATGGATGAAGTTTGAATTTTTGTATAGTTCACTTTGGATAAAATCCGACTCTTCCGCGATTACAGATAAAGCTCTGTAAACATCCTGAATCTCATACTTTGGTGGTTCAAGAATCGTTTTGCAAAAATTATAACTGCTGAGCTTGCTTGAAGGAGAGAGAACACTTGCGTAAACGAGATCAGTCAGAATCGCATGAAGATCATACTTAAATTTATGGCGCCCTTTAATCACACGGCAGATGTTATCAAGGCGTAGCTCCGTACATAATTGTTGAAGAAATAGATAACCGGCATGAAAAGAACGTGTCTCGTTCATAGGAATGCAGGCAGCTTGAGAGAATTCAACCGTTACTTTCCCCGTACGCTCATTGTAGAGATCTGTTTCTTTGGCAGCTTCGCTTTTCGCCCAAGCCATAAGTTTTTCATTATCACCATCAAACTGTTCCAACAAGGTGTTGTATTTTCCAAGCTTCTTATAAATACGAGAGGATGATTTTCCGTCTTTTTTTCGGAATGATTGATAAATGTAAATATCTTTATTATTTTTACTACCTGTAACTGCAATATACATAACACAAACCCCTTTTCTTTTAAGTATACAACACTATTGCAAACAAGTACATATCAAAACGAAAAATTTGACATAAAAACGCAGGTTTTATGCGACCTGCGATAACTTTTTTAATATTCAACTGTCAAACTCCCGTGATTATCTTGTCACATAGTACCTCAGGTGGTACACTAGCACTATAATATTATTTATGGAGGTATATTTATGAAAAAGAAATGTTTTTTTAAGACAGTATGCAGTTGTATTCTGGGTACAGCTTTATTACTGTCATCCACTTCATCATCATATGCATCACCGAATATTCAAGATATCGATTCTATTGCGGATACAGTATCTGAAATGTTCAAAAAATCCGAGGAATTGAAAACAACTGAAGTGTCGGAAATGACCGAATCATCAGAAACTACTGAATCATCAGAAACTACTGAATCATTAGAAACTACTGAATCATCAGAAACTACTGAATCATCAGAAACTACTGAATCATCAGAAACTACTGAATCATCAGAAACTACTGAATCATCAGAAACTACTGAATCATCAGAAACTATCGAAGAATCAGAGAACAATGATAATTTCGAAATTATCGAATTAACGGAAGATACTGAAACTTCCGAACAATTTGATACTCCCAAAGGAGCTGTTTCCAATGGGTATTATGTTATTAATGTAACCAAAAGTGAAATTTCTTCCACCAGTGCATATGCCGCTATACAATCTGCACTAGATGAAGCTCAGGAAAATGCAACAACAGACTTACCATACAAAGTTTTTGTAGATCCCGGAAAATATTCTCTCACACAAGGACTTCGTATTTACAGCAACACTTATCTTTGCCTGACAGGTGTTACCCTTACTCAAAACAAGGGAAGCAATTACAACATGATAAAAGTGGGCGACAGTAATGATACACATTCAGGTTATTATTACCAAAATATTACCATTGATGGCGGTATCTGGAACGAAAATGGCAATAGCAATACCGCCATCAAGATCTGTCATACACAGAACATTACTCTGATGAATGCCACATTGAAAAATTGTTCCAATTCTCACCTTATGGAGATTGCTGGCAATAACGGTATCACAATTCAAAATTGTAATTTTGCCGATCAGGCATTATCGACAAGTGCCAAACCCTATACCTATGAAGCCATTCAGCTTGATATTTTACTAGAATCTCACTTGTCCGGTTATCTATCTGAAGATCTTCCTTTAAAGAATGTAAAAATTACCGGTTGCTCCTTTAAAAATGTTCCACGTGGTATTGGTAGTCACACTGCAATACTAAACAATCCAGTAGACACGATAGAAATTTCCAACAATACATTTACCAGTCTTAAGAGTCTAGCTATACAGGCAATGAATTACATCAACTGTACTATTACAGGCAATACCATAACTGATACTCCGCAAGGTATCATGATATATTCCGTTCGTGAAAGTGGTACTTTTCTTGCTTCCACAGCAGTAAAAGAAGGACATATTCCATCATCAACCCCGGTTACATATCAAACTCCTGTGAACAATCAAAAAATGGTTATCAGCAATAATACAATTGCAGCTTCAGGTAATGACCCTTATGAAGATTACGAAAATGCCGCTATTTTTGTCAGTGGTTTAAATCTAGGTTCTGCCACTACCGGCTCTGGAGATACAATTCCTGCAGGTAATTATTTTATCAGCGGCATAACCATCTCCGATAATACGATCAATACGGATGGACATGGAATCCGTCTGCAAGACGCCAGGAACTCAACAATAACTGGAAATACAATAACTTATTCTCAGGTTTCAAAGCCTAAAAATACCTTCTATGGCATACAGTTACGCGAATCCTCTACCAATGGAATCATTGACAATAATACAATCAATAAGCCCCTTTCCGGCATACATATATTTGAAAAATCCTCTGCAAAATCCATTTCAGGGAATACAGTAACTACACCAACTAACAATGCTATTATGATAGAAAATGCCAGTGCTACGAATATTTCTTCAAATACGGTTAACAAGCCTGGTATCAACGGAATATTTATTTATAATAATTCTAATGTTGACTTAATCACAGACAACAATATTTCTGCCGGAAATGTCAACATTAACATTGACGGAAGCACAGTCACTGAAATAAGTAAAAATACGCTTTCTTCTGCAAAAACAAACAGTGTATTTTTGCATAACAAATGTACAGTAAATAAACTTTCCAGTAATACCATTAATGCTTCTGGAAAACATGGTGTATTTATCGATTGTGCTACTGCCAAAACCATAAAAGCCAATACGATACAATCACCTGCTATTACTGGTGTACATGTATATAACAACAGCAAAGTTTCTACCATTGCGAATAATCAAATTACCTCACCTGGTAAGTATGGCATCTGTGCCGAAAAGAGTACTGCAAGAACTATCTCTGGCAACTCAATCAGCAAACCTGCCAATACAGGTATTTTTATCTTTACCAAAAGCAAAACAGGTACAATATCCGACAATACCATTACATCTGGAAAAGATAAAGGAATTGCGATCAACTCTGTAAAGTGCAAAATGACGATCAGTGGAAATACAATAAAAAAATGCAAGGCTTACCCTATTTATTGCAACCCTGCCTCTACCTCCTACGCAATTACGTTGAAGAAAAATATCATAACAGGCAATTCAAAAAAAATTGATGGTATCCGTGCTGACTCAGGTAAACTTATTCTTAGCAGCAATACAATCTCTTCCTGTAGTAGGGCGATTATTCTTTCTTCCAAAGTAAAGGGGACTGTTTATCCGAATACTTTCAAAAAGAATACTTATAATAATGTAAAAGTTAATTCCAGTTATGTTAATACATTAACTGTAAAATCACTTTCCGGAAAATCAAAGTCAGCAAAAACAGCTACATTAAATTGGAAAAAACTTTCATCAGCTTCCGGCTATGTTGTTTATCGTTCAGCCTCCAAAAATGGCAGCTATACAAAAATTTCTACGATAAAAAAGAATAAAACCATTACCTATAAAGATTCTAAATTAAAGAGGAAGTCTACTTATTACTATAAAATTGTTCCATACACTACAATAGGAAAAACTACAGTTTATGGACTAGATAGTAAGATTGTATCCATCAAGATCAAATAACCAATTTTTATAATACAACTACACTATCATAACAAAAGCAGATGGCATTTGAATCTTTCAAATAAACCATCTGCTTTTTATAATCAAAACATTTTTTTAATTTTCTTCCAAATTTTATTTTTGAAAGCATCTCGCTGCAATTGCTGCTCTGATTTCGGTGTATCCTCCACATCAGGAAGCTTAATTTCACTAATAATTCCCTGACTTTGTAATTCATCTACATATTTTTTGTACTTTCTCAGGTTTTTTAATGTATCCTTATATTTTTTTTCAAATAATTTTTTATCATCCAGAAGTTTTCTGCTTTTCTTTAACCACTTCTCTAACACTTCTGTTTTCATGTTATTCTGCCACTCTAAACGCTCCAACGGTGTATAGGTAGTCTTCCGCACCTGTTCTAATGGCAGATCACAATTCTCATACTCGGCAACAAAATCCTGTACATCCTGAATCAGCTTTTCGCGTAAAGCAAGATATCCTTTTTTATTTTCTGGCGGATTATTGAAATCATACTCAAAATTACCAGATAAGAAATCTTCATTATCAATACAACGAACCGTATCCATATAACATCCCCAGCGTGTCCCATTTCCTTCCGCATCCTTGAGATCAACGATTGACAAAACGGGGGTCTCTAGTGCAAGACAAGGCAATGTTACATGCAGCCTTCGCGTAATAACAAATTTAGCATTTTGATATAAAGTAAGTATCTCCTCTGCTTTTGCCATTCTCTCTTCAAATGTTGCGTTCGATTTTCTATAATCACAATTATGACTTATAACCCGAATTTCTAGTCCTGTATCTTTCAGATATTCCATTGCTTTCGCTCTGATCTTATCGTTTAAATCAACCAAACAGACATATGTTCCCTCATCTTCCGTTTTCTTCTGTTTCGGAATTGTTAATGTAAGACATCCGCTAAAATAGCAATCTATACCCTGTTCTTTAAAAAAATCAAGCGATGCCATATCTCTGCATCCCACTGGACCATACTTCTTAAAAAACTCTCCTCCACATCCCTGCGCCCATTCGGCATAAATTGGAGATGATTTTCTTGCAACCCCATAATTATTAATATGCATGCTCAGTAATTTGGGGATAATACAGTCTGCAGGCGGCCAGTTCCATTTTTTCCACATCCACCATGCATTCATGATAACAGCTACCGGTTCATCATTTTCACTTTTAAAATCACTAATATATTCTCTATCTATCTGATAATCAACATGAGGCAATAATTTAGCTGCTGCATAGGTCTGAATATCATCCCCCAAATTCATTGTCGGTTTGTGAATCACTACACCAAATTTCATATTGTAGATCTCCTTTCAAATTATTTCTTCATTCCCTTTATCAAACGCTCAAACATCTCTTCTAATCCAATTGTTGCTTTCCAGCCAAGCTGCATTAATTTTTTACTATCCAATCGGATTATCATTTCCGGATTATATCCGAAAGAGGCTAAATCCTCAGGAATATCGATCACAGTTTTGATTTTTCCACTTCCAATTGTCTCACAGACCAATTCTGCCATTTCCTTAATCGACACCGCAGTATCCATATTCGTAACATTATATGCTTCCCCTGCTTTACCGGAAATTAAAATGTATAATAATGCAGAAAGTGCATCTTTTGTGTAACAATAACTTCTTACCGTATGTCCCTGCGTATGCAGTACAATATCCCGCTGTTCCAATGCACAGCGTGCAAATTCCGCAAACACCCTTCCATCTTCGTATGCAACTCCCGGTCCAAAGGTCTGAGAAAGTCTGGCAATCTTAATCGGTACACTATATTCGTGTGCATAAGATGCACACAAACACTCTACCATACGTTTTCCTTCGGAATAGCTGCTTCTTACACTGAGCGGTTCAATATATCCATAATCATTTTCTGTAATCAGATCTGCATCTTTCTCCGGTCTTCCATATACCTCCAAAGATGACAGATACACCATCCCATTTATCTTTTTTTCTGTAGCAAACTTTAAGATATTTGACGTTCCATCCAATGCCGTATAAATTGTTTCAACAGGATTAGACACAAAATATTTTGAACTGGTTGCACTGGCTCCGTGTATAATGTAATCTACAGAATCCGAATATACCACTGGTCTATTTATATCACCAACAAGCAATTCAACATCCCCACGCCCAATCAGATGCGAAAACATCTTTTTCCCTTTTTCTTCATTACGCACCATAGCAATAATATGAATCTGAAGGTTACGCATTCGGTTATAACATGCAAGCAAATATACCATCTGCGAACCAATCAATCCTGTCGCACCTGTCACAAGTACCGACTTACCCTCTAATGCTGTAATTGGCAGATCACTATCTACAAGCATCTCCAGATCTTGCTGCATGATTTCATTTTCCATGCACTCGTTCATTTCAACTTCTCCATTCTCCATATGTTTATACTTACCCTTTCTATAAAGGCTTTCTTCCATTTCCTATACGATTTGTAATACCCAGTCCAAATGCCTGTTCATTCTCTTTGTACTGTAACAATGCACGAAACGTGTACACATCTTCCGGTGTCGTAACTTTAATATTGCCTCTGTTTCCTTCCACCATATGTGCTTCAATCCCCTGGCTGCGAATAATCGTACACGCATCAACCATATTTTCATATTTTGTAGGTGTACTTCTAACTGCATCATGTGCAGCAATAATATCTTTTAAGTAAAAGCTCTGTGGTGCCTGCGCTGCAAACGTTTCCTTACGATATGGAACAGAGTCGACGTGACTCCCATCCTTACTGATCATGATTGTTTCAAAACAAGGAGTACAGGTAATTGCATTGCCTTTTTCCTGTACAGAGCGAATATTATTACTGATCACTTCATAAGATACAAATGGGCGTACACCATCATGCAATAGTACGATAGAATCCTCTGCATTTTCACTTTCTGCTTTTTTTAACGCATTATAAATCGAATCCTGTGCAGTCTCTCCACCTGGAATAACATCTGCCACCTTATTCAAACGGTATTCATCTACCAATTCTTTCATATAAGGGACATAATCAGCAAGTACTGAAATATATATTTTATCAATCATATCATGGTACTGAAAAAGTTGGAGTGTATGAACAATAATCGGTTTCCCATTTATTTCCAAAAATTGTTTCGGAACACCAGCTCCCATTCTGACTCCGCTTCCACCAGCAAAAACAATCGCTATATTCATGATTCTTCCATAACCTCCCTTTTATCTTCCTGTTTGATTTTTCCTGTTTTCTTTTTTTTATTCTTTTTTTTCACAGGATTTTCTTGGCCCACTGTTAACTCATCCAGTTCACCCGTCATTTCTGCATAAACCTGTGCAACTTCATCTACATCCCCAAAAGCAATCATTTTTCCCCCTTCAAGGATCATAGCTTTATTGCAGATACGTTTTACCTGTGCAAGTGAATGTGACACAAATAAAACCGCCGTACCATCCTGCATCATATCAATGATTTTCTTTTCACTCTTCTTTCTGAACTTACCATCTCCTACAGAAAGTACTTCGTCTAAAATTAAAATTTCCGGTTCAGCTATCGTTGCGATTGCAAATCCCAGCTTTGATTTCATACCTGACGAATAGTTTTTAATAGGTACATCCATAAAATCCTCTAGTCCGGAAAACTCTACAATCTGATCATATTTTTCTTCCATGTATTGACGACCATATCCAAGCACTGCTCCATATAAAAATATATTTTCCCGGCCTGTATAGTCCTTATCAAATCCTGCTCCAAGCTCTAATAATGGTACTATTTTCCCATTTCTTATTACCCTGCCCTCTGTAGGTTTAAATACTCCTGCAACCACTTTGAGTAACGTACTTTTTCCTGCTCCATTTAGTCCAAGAATTCCTATTCGTTCTCCTTCATGAATACTAAAATTAATATCTTTAAGTGCCCAAAACTCATCCTTCTCTAACTTTTTACCTTTGAGCATTCTTATTACATATTCACGAAAATCATTCACTCGTTCTTTACTTAGATTAAATTTCATTCCTATGTGTTCTACACGTAACAATTCCTTTGCCATCTTAACCTCTATATCTGCAAAATAAAATCATCCTGTTTTTTATAAAAACAAATCACACCCAAAATCAGCACTATAACAGAACATACTGCTGCATATGCCGTCAACCCCATGTCCATAGCTTCCCCAAACATTGCATTACGAAAACTCTGGATCATACAATACAACGGATTCCATTTTAAAATCCACGCATACCCGCTGTTCATTAAACGTTCCGGATAATAAAAAATTGCACTTGAATACATAATAAGCATTAAAAGCACTTCCCATATATATTCCATATCCCGAAAGAATACATTGATCGTTGTCAATATCATTCCAACTCCAAATGTTAAAATAAAAAGAAGTAACAGCGGGATAATCGCCTCAATGATATGCCATGTCACAGTTACATTACAATATATCGCCAACGGAATCATTACAATTAACGAAATAGCAAAAATCACATAATTATATAATACACAGGATAGTGGATATAAATATTTCGGAATGTATACCTTTTTTATCATCGCTGCATTTAACCTGATAGATTTGGATGCTGTTTTAGTTCCCGTTGCAAAAAAAGAATATACCAGCCTTCCACATAAGATATATAGTGGGAATTCCTTATCATTATTTCCAAACAACGTTCCAAATACAATTGTCAATACAATTGTGGTCAATATTGGTTCTAACATAGACCATAAAATACCAAGATACGAACGACGATATTTTAATTTAATTCCCTTTTTTACCAGCTCATATAACAGAAATCGACGATTCCAAAATGTCTTCACATGTTTCTTATTAATACTCATCCTCTAATTTCCTTTTCTGACACTATACTTTCTATTAAGTTGCATACACGTACAGATGCTTCTCCATCTTCCACCGATCCTTTTTTCTTTAAGAAATCTTCCACCTGCATGCTATATTTTTCCTGATTAAAATTTTCTATATTATGAATAAGTTCTTCATTTGTATGTGCGATTGGAAAAGGAGTTTCTTCCAATTTATAATAAAACCCTCGTTCCTGATCATAATGTTCTAAATCAGGCACAAATAAAAAGCCAGGTCTTACTGTTAATAAAAAATCAAAAATACAACTGGAATAATCTGTGATCACCACTTGTGCTGCTGCTAATAACTCCTGAATATCAGGATAAGCATCTGCTTTCACAATCTGTTTTTTTTCATCTATACAAACCTTTTCCAACGAATTCTGCATCCTTGGATGCAGTCTTACAACAATTTTCCAGGATTGGTCTGTTTTCTTTTCCAAAGCTTTTTTTAATTTTTCAATATCCAGTTTATAATTAGGAAAATCAAGCTTTTCTCGGAAAGTCGGCACATATAGCAAAATTTTATCTTTTCCATCAATTGATAAACTCTTGCGCACTTTTTTCTCCACAAGATCCTGTCCATCCTTAAAAAAGATATCATTTCTGGGATGACCTAATTTCAAAATATTTTTTACCGACCAAAAAGCATTCTGATATACTTCATCTTCGAAAAAACTATTCGAAATCCAAAAATCGGTATTCTGCGAATTTTTTTTGGCAAGATATGTCCAACTTTGACTATTGGTTAAACAATCACAGTTTTTTTCGATCTTTTTTATTCCAAATGATCCATGCCACATCTGAATATAATACTGTCCAAATCTTTTTACCAGTCCCTGATTCCAATAATGAATCAAATGATAATTACATACCCATACAGCCGCTGTATAATATTCAAACATAGCTTCTTTAGATCCATATTCAACCAGCCTCACCTTGGGAGGAAATTCCCCTTTATGTGCATTTGCATCTTTCACAATCCAAACTAAATCAAAATCTGTTCCGCGACGTATTAATTCTTCCGTCACATACTTACAATTGCATCCGTATCCATGTCCCATATAATTATCAAATATAATCTTTTTTGTGTTTATGGAAGTATTACCATATTGTTGAAATGTTTTTTTTATTAATGATTTTTTAACAGTAAACGGTGTGTACTTTAACTGATATACTCTGGTATCATTTTCGATTTTATATGTTATAAATAACTTTATTATTCGTTTTAACTTTTTTTTGATTGCCTGCACGATTTTCTTTACACCACCCGGTTATTTTTTATATAGCTCATGTATCTTATGTCTGGGATGCTGCTCCATCTCAGGAGGCATTTTCTTATAATCTCCATACAGCCTTTTCAAATACGGATCATAATTTCCCGGTATCATAAAAACTTTATTCTCAAAATCAGCCTCTTTTAATGGAAGCAGATAACTTTTCGGCATCACTTCCCTCTCATACCCGGCAACCCCAAATAAGCTACAGATATACTCACTATCCGAAGTTCTCCATGATGTCATGATCTTTTTACACACTCTCATATAAAACCGGAATATAAAACCGGGGGTTATTTTAAGAATTACCTTTGAAATATTCCGGATTGCTTTTCCTTTATTTTTAACTGGAAGACGATATTCTGACAAATAATAAATAAGTGATGTCCACTTCTGAACCTTCTTTAATACTCCCGATTTTGGAACACCATCAATCGGATGTATGTCTATTTTTGCCGTATTTTCATATCCGGCATCTGCATGCAAGGTATCATATAAATAACCAATTGGCGCATCCGGTATCATATGCTTCTCGACCGGTGAATATATAAATTCACCCAGCCGGTCATGCTGCAGACTCATCAGGTATTCCATTTTTTCGAAATCTTCCCGCATCATTGCAATATCCACGTCGTCGTCCCATGGTATAAATCCCTGATGTCTGACTGCACCTAACGCACTTCCGCCTACCAGAAAAAAAATCATTCCATTCTGTTGTGTAAATTTCTGAAAAGACGACAGCATTTCAACTAAACGTTGCTGCAATTCTTTTAATCCATTTTCCATTGCATTCACTCTCCATTACGACTAATGCAACCTTATTACCATAGATAATAGAATGCACGCTTTGCGCATATTCTCTTACCATGAATTATAGCATACACCAATTTTTCCGTCAATTTTGCGTCTGTCTATACCTTTTGTATCTGTATTAGTCATGTTACTGTTCACTCGCAAGTTTGACACTTGCTGTCAAACTGTGCGCCAAAGACTATATTATGCCAGATTACAGCCCCATGCATCGAAGATGCATGGGGCTGTAATTGCTACTGCTCACACAGTGTGTGAACAGTAGCTTAGTCATCCTGTTGTACCAACATACCTGTAGCAAAATCAAGCTCATGCATACGCTGTATTTCTTCCTGTTTTTTCTTAATCGCATTACTGATATTCTCAGGCATCTTTCCAAGTAAAATCCAATCTATCACACGATCCGATGCACCGCTGTCTATATAATCAAAATGATGTGTGATATATTGTTCAACTTTTTCATATTCAAAGTCCTTATCTGTAATTGCAGAAAGCACCTCCTCAAATGAATAACATACCTTACCCGGTGCAGATTCTTCATAATCTCTATGAAATCCTCTGGAAAAAGAATACTGAATCTTGTCGAATGCAAAAAACAGCATCGGTTTTCTCATGAGTGAATATTCAAAAATATTCGACGAATAATCTGTAATTAATAAATCAACAATATAGAACAGATCATTAATATTCGGGTATTTTTTTACATCCAAGAATTTATCCGCATATTTTTTTCCAATCACAATATCTTTATTTACCCATGGATGCATTTTAAATAAAACTACATATTCATCTCCACAGATCTGATATAACTTTTCAAAATCGATCAATTCATACGGATAATATGCTGTTTTTTTATTTCTTCCACGGTAGGTAGGTGCAAAAAGTATGACTTTTTTACCTCTGCACATTGGAAACTGCTCATACAATTCTTTTATTTTTTCATTCCTATGCTGCTCATCCAAATACTCATCCATACGGGGCATTCCTGTTGGCAATACTTGCTCATCATTAATTCCCCATACTTCCGAAAAAAACGGTGCGATATTTTTTGAGCCAGCAATTCCGTACTTATATTGTCTGTGGCAGGACTGCGGTGAAGGACATCCTTCATGTCCCCAGCGACTGTAGCCTGATGATTTAAACCCTGCTCCTGCATGCCATAATTGAATCAGCGTTGTATCATCATCCAGTTTTAGCCAATCCAGTACCGGTGCATGATCGTCAATAAAAATAGTGCCGCTCTGTGCCAGTAATTTCATAAGACCAATCCAGCTTTTTTTACTTTGCGGCTCTGCCGCTGCAGGACGTGCAGAATACAATAACCGATATTGCTGATCCAGCTGTCTGTCAACCATTCTGTCTGAAACTGCTTTTAAATTTGATGCAATTTTCTGATTCTGTTCTGTCATAAAAAGGACTGTATTTTTTCGTCTGCTTTTATACAAAAATGAATACCATTTATATACTCTTCTTAAAACAGATCTGCTAGATAAATAGCAGTCTTTCAATGCTTTTATCAAATTTATTTTTTTGAGGAAGCTTGGATTCTGTGGAAATGTAACCCCTACTGCCCCTAATGCGATACAATGCATACGGAATGGCAGTGTATCCGTTCCATCTTCTATATAAAATGTAACATTGTAAGATTTTCCCCTTTCACCATACAAAAAGTTTCTGGACATTGCTTCTAATTGATCTGCAATATCAGGACTGGTTTCACACTCTGCCAGAACACAATCTTTTTCACATACAAAAATACGATATGTTCCCCTCGGAATACAACGTAGGTCACCATTATTTGTTACATTAACATGAAGTTTGATGATATCTTCTTTCCTGCGTACATCGAACTTAACTCCACATCCCCCAAAATTATTTACCGCATAAAATTCCATCTTATCTATATCATACGTTTTCTGCCCGTCAATATGCAGCCTTACTGTAAGAATCAAGTGTATTCTTTCCCATTCAATATTTTCAATTGTCGCTGATACACCACTCTCATTGATTCTCCAATTCATTTTCTAACTCCTTTTTATCTATTCCATGTATTCCAAAAGACTGCACAATTATATCATACAAGCTATTTCACGTCAATTTATTCTACTCTCTTGATTTTCCGCAGTTTTATCCACAACCACTTGATTTTGTTAGATTCCAATAAACAACTTTCAAAAAATGCCCAAAATATAAGGAATCCTTTTCTGTTTTGTAGTAAAATTAATGTGTCAAATCAAAATAATACTAAACAAAAAAACAGGAGGACTCCTTATGCTTAATTCTACAACAAATACTTATACTTTGAAACGGGAAATTTTAACTTTTTCCAAAAAAATTTCAAAACATCTTTCCAAACCAGAAAGAAAGTTTACCGCTGATATGACCTACGGCATGCTTGCCTCTCAGAGCTGTCTTCTGACAGACATTGTTGACCAGCTTCATGAGAATTCTAAAAAAGTTAATTCTGTGGAGCGTCTTACAAGACATCTCAACAAAGGAATTCCGAAAGATGCTCAAAAGTCATATCTGACCTTTGTTCGTACAATGGTTTCCAGCAATCCCATTATCCATATCGATGATAGTGATGTGATAAAACCGGAAGGCCGCAGGTTCGAGGCACTTGGACTTGTTCGTGATGGTTCTAAAAGCACTAATACTAAAACCGTTTATGAAAAAGGCTATCACGTAACAGAAGCCTGTGTTCTTACCGGCAACAATCATCCCGTGAAGCATATCTGTCTCATGTAAAAGTTCAGATAACCGCTTCTAAAAAAGATATTGACCTGGTGCTCGTCTATGGTTTAACCGAACATCCAATGATGCTTGCAACCAATAAAGATATTAAATCAAAAGAAGATGTAATCGCTGTTGCAAAGCAGTACTTTTCGAGATGGAAAATAGAGGAATATTTCCGCTGCAAAAAACAGATGTTTCAGTTTGAAAACTTTCGAGTACAAAAGCTGTATGCCATCAATACGTTAAATTTTTATATCACCTTATGCATGGCTTTTCTTGCACATATATCTATGAAGTCAGAAACAAATGCCCTTAAGGTTTCAATTATACAAAAAGCAGACCCTGTAAAGAAAAAAGTATATTTCTGCTATTACCGGTTAGCTAAAGGTATCTCTGGCATACTATCGTATGCAAAAGAAGGCGTCAGGCTATGGTTCCGGACAAAACGTCCGGCATATCGTCAACTCTGCCTTAAGCTGACCGCTTATCGTTCCATTCCGGAATATCCGGTTACGTTTTATGATATCAATCATTTCTTCATGTATGCTGCGTATTTCATCCGGGTTTATTCTGGAGAGAAGGTCGCGGACTGCATCAACTTTTGGAATCCTTCCACTGATACAGTTTTTCAGTCTTTTTGACATGCTTTCAGGGTCTGAAAAAATGGTATGGAAGCTCTCATACTGCAGCATCAGAAAAAGCAGTACCGGCATGACAATGTTGAACAATGGAATAGATTTTCTTTTTCTTTTGTCCGTTAAACACTTGATTTTTTGTGGGATTTTATATTGAAAATGGATATCCCCTGTTTTTCCTGAAATTCACAGGCAAAACCAGGGATTATATTTTTAAAAGCAAAATCTCTGTCTTTAAGCCAAGGATTACTTTCTGAGAAAGACCGAATATACTGTTTTTCTCAGATTCGCAGGCATCAGGATTACAATTCCACGGACTATGACAGATGCCAGAAATTCCAGTAAATTAATGTATCCGCTATTTAACATGATTTTCCGAAACTCTGCCATATCTTTCAAGTATGAAACTCCTCCGCGCCTCGCATACATGCCATTACCGACTCTCATGTACACTAGCACTTCAGATAGATTATATCCCTTCATCCCGCCTGAGAGCATACGGAGCCATAGATAATAATCCTCAAATCCATGAAAATCCATGTAACTTCCAGCTTTTATGACATCACTTTTTTTAAACATAACTGCCGGATGATTAAAAGGATTCCTTTTTTTTGCATATACCGCTATCTTTTCTGATGATTCCGGAACATATCTGACAGTACCTGCCTGTGCTGTATCATCCATAAATTCCTGCACAGCTCCACTGATAATCGATACATTATTTTGGGCAAAAGCTTTTAACTGCCATTCACAACGCTCTGGAACACTGATATCATCGCTGTCCATTCGTGCAACCAGTTCATTTTTACAATAAACCAGTCCTTCTTTGAGTGCTTCTCCCAGTCCTCGGTTTTCAGGCAGTTGAACTATCTGAAAACATTCCGGATACTCCTGCTTTTTTTTTTGGAGTACCTGATTTAATTCATCCCCCAGCAATCCATCACATACAATCACGAAATCCTGCGGTGGTACTGTCTGGGAGAGCATGCTGTCAATGCTTTTTTGCAAATACTCAGCTTTTTCTTTTCTATATACAGACATTAAAACGGAATAATTCTGTTCTATCATTTATATCACCATACTTTTTCGTTTATAAACTATCCATGATCCGAAGCAGCTTCGTACCATAATCCGCATCTGCTGCCCAGCCTTTTCCATATGGATTCTGCGGAATCGCAAGCCACTCCACGTATCTGGCTGTTCCACGCGATACATACTGAAAACGGGTATCCACACATGCATTATTCAATCCCTCAGTACTTGCATACGCTTTCAAGTGCTGTACCTGTGCACGGAGTCCGGTTCTTACGTCTGCGTAGGTTTCCCCCGCAGCACCGCCACCGACTGCACCGAGTCCGCCAAAGTTGCACTGGCTCGCCTGCACATCACCACCGAATGTGAGTCCACCGGTCTCTAACATCACCTGTGCAAACAATACATCCGCTCTTACACCCTCTGCATCTGCCTCTTCTTTTAAAATCTTAAAGAACGCTTCCGCGGAATCTGCTCCCTTGTCACGGTAAGTATCTGCCGGGAATGTATATCGTTTATTATAATAAGATACCATCTGATCTACCGTCACACTGCTTGTACCCATGATCTCATGAGCTGCTGCTTTTGATTTCACCGCTGACCATGGACCATACATACGGATTCCACTGCTTAAGTCCTTATATGCTCTTACTTTATAGTAATAGGTTGTTCCCTGTGTCAGATTACTGTGTGTAAAGGAAGTTGCACCGGAAGTCTGTAACGTGGTATAGCTTCCTTTTTCACTGATTGCACCGGCAAGTTCATAACCGCTTGCATTTGCAACACTGTTCCATGAGATATTTAATACATTATTATCTCCGAGTGTGATAGAAGAAATACTTCCCTGTTTTAGGACTGCAACCTCTGTTACCTTACTATAACTTCCTCTGCCTGCACTGCCTTTGATCTTATAAGTTGCTGCAATTTTATAGTAATACGTATTGCCGCTCTTTACGCCCTTATCCGTGTAAGTCAGTGTAGATCCAGATGAAATTGAAGCGATCTTTTCAAATCCACTGTTTGACTTGTCGCTCCGGTAAATATCATACCCCTGTGCTTTTGAAACTTTCTTCCAGCCAAGTGTGACCTGATTTTTGCTGTTACTTGTGATCTGGGAGAATACCACCTGTTTGATCGTCCATGCCTTCTGTGCTTTTGAGAAAGATGCCACACCGTTTTTAGCACTGTTGCTCTTATATGCACGAACCTGATAATAGTAAGTTTTTCCGGCTTCTAATGTTTTATCCTCATATTTTTTCGTATTTTTACCTTTGACCTGTCCGACCTTTTTATAACCACTGTCTTTTGACGTACTCCGGTAAATCTGATAACCGGATGCCCCATCCACAGCTTTCCATTCCAGTCTTACGGAAGTACTTCCGGTTGCCTTTACTGCTGTAATGGATGTAGTTTTCAAAGTCTTTGCCGACACAGCTGCCGAATTACCGCTGTATCCTTTTTTGCCATTTACCTTGTTGATCGTCTCTATCTTATAATAGTAGGTCTTTGCAGTTTTTAACTTTTTATCCTGATAGGTCGTATTATTTTTTCCTTTTAAAGTGGCAACCACTTTATAAGTACCATTCTTTGACGTACTGCGTTTGATCCGGTAGCCGTAGGCACCGCTCACTGCTCCCCAGTTTACTTCAATCTGATTACTTCCATTTGAAACAGCATACTTGATCTTTGCCTTTTTCGCTGTTCTTCCTTCCATGGACGCTGAATCACCGCTATAACAGATATTGTCTCCTGTCTTTACCATAGTCTCAACCGTGTAATAATAGGTCTTTCCTGCTTTTACACTGGTGTCTTTGTAGCTGGTCGTGTTTCCGGATTTAATCGTCTTAACAACTTTGTAAGTACCATCTTCATCGGTACTTCGTTTGATGCGATAACCATAAGCTCCTGTGATCTTATTCCACTTGATCGTCAAGGTCTTTTCATTTGTGGAAACGATTGATGTGATTTTTGTGCGCTTTGCAGTTTTTCCTGCCACCGCGTCTGATGCACCGCCGTATCCTTTTGTACCGCTGTTGACATTATATGCTTCGACCTTATAGTAATAGGTCTTTCCTGCTTTTACAGTATCATCTGTGTAGGATGTTGTCTTTTCTCCTGATACTGTATCTATTTCACTATAACCACTATCTTTCTTTGTGCTGCGGGAAATGATATATCCCTTTGCACCGCTTACCTTATTCCAGGAAATTTTTAATACTTCCTCATCCGAGGATGTGATTCCTGTAATTTTTGCTTTTGCAAGTGTCTTTGCAGATTTTGTGGAAGAATATGCACCGACACCCTGTCTGCCATTGTTTGTATTGTAAGCCTGTACTTTGTAGGTATATGTTTTGTTATTGGATTTTACAGTATCTGTGTAAGTGAGTGTACTGCCGGATTTTACCGTGCCAATCTGATAAAATTTACTGTCACTGCTGTCCTGACGATAGATCAGATATCCCTCTGCTTTAGAAACCTTTTTCCAGGTCAGGGTAATCTTCTTTCCACTCTTTGCCTTGATCTTTGTGAGGTTTGTTTTTCCTAATGCCACACCTGAGATGGGTTTAGAATACTCTCCTGCAGTTCCATCGTTAAATACCGGACGGACCAGATAGTAATATTTTGTCCCTGCCTTTACGGTATCATCAATATAAGATGTAGCATCCGATACTTCGTCAATCTTAGGATAGTTTGTATCATTCACAGTATTACGATAAATTTCATAATAATCGACATTATCGAGACCTGTCCATTTTAATCTAAGACTACCATCCGCTCTCGACTGCGTGTAATTGAGCGTTACGGTCTTTGCTCCTTTTGTCAGACCGAAATACTCTGCGATCGCAGTTGCATCCGCAACACCGAGTGCCTTTAATTTTTCATCAGAACTTAAATATGTATAATAATCATTTGCATTGTCCAAAAAGGCATGCTCGATGATCAGACCAGGAATGCCATTATTTTTACAACGACGGATCAGACCGTAATAATCTGCTGCAGAACCATCCGGATATTTATCATAAGATGCATTTCTAATCAAAGTTCCACGATAATTCAATCCAAGTGCTGCCAATTTATCGCATATTTTCTTTGCAAGTGCCTGTCCATTGCCTCCTACCTGTGCATTATAGTTGCTGTTCGGATAATAAACTTCCACACCTCTCGCTGTTCCGTTTGCAGTATTTAAATGGAAACTGACTAACACATTTGCTCCCACATTCTTTGCAAGGTTTGCACGGACATCCAGACATGCAATATTATCTCCGCCGCCTGCCGGACAGCTTGCACTCTCTCTTGTCATATAAACAGTAATACCATTATAGGTAGATAATTCTTCTTTACAGTATGTGGCGATCTTAAGTGTCAGATCCGCTTCCTGTACTCCAAAACCGGATGCTCCTGCATGGGTGCCATCATGTCCCGGATCGAGTACGACTTTCACATTACTGTTCGCACCTTTTAAGTTATCTGCAACACTGGCGACAGCCTCTGAGATTCCCTGCTCCAGCACATTTTCCACAGTGTTTTCGGAAATAACTTCTCCATCTGCGCTCATAGTAACAACATCAGCATCCACATCCGCATAGGCATCTTCATCATAAAGTACCTGATCCGGGTTCGTCTCTGCCTGTTCATTGACACCAAATCTTACATCCATGCCAAGGTCTGATAGCAGGATTTCCTGTTTTGTTTTCTCCTGTGTAAACTGCACGGAAGTGATCTGATACTCTCCTGCCTGTCCATTTTCAGAAAAATCCATGGTAAAACGGATCATATCTTCTTCTATTCCTGCAGCTTTTGTCTGATATGCTTTTCCGGTGGTCAGATTCTTATAATTTAAGACGATATCCGAAAGCTGCTCATCGCCTGTTCCAAGACTTAAGACCACATTCTGCGTTCCCGGTGTCTCAACGTACGGTGACTCTACCATCATGTAGTTAAGTTCTGCTGCCTGGACAGTCTCTGTCTCCGCAGTCTCCGTTTCGGTCGGCTCTTCCGTTTCTGTAGTTCCTGTTTCGGTCGGCTCTTCCGTTTCTGTAGTTCCTGTTTCGGTCTCAGTCGGCTCCCCGGTTTCCGTAGTTTCTGTTTCGATTGTTTCTGTCTCTGCCGGTTTCTCTGTTTCCGAAGTTTCTGTCTCTGCCGGCTCTTCTGTCTCAATCGTCTCTGTTTCGATTGTTACCGTCTCGGTCGTTTCTTCTGTCTCTGCTGTTTCTTCCGTTTCAGCTGCTTCTTCTGTCTCTGCCATCTCCGTTCCAGTCAGCTCTTCTGCTGCATTCCCAGTGTTTTCTGTCTGGGCTGATTTCTCTGACGGTGATGTTTTCTGCGTGCTTTCTGTCTGAACTGCACTGTCTTCTGCTGCACGTACATCTGCAGGCAGTGCTGTCATACTCACGCAGACTGCCATGATTACTGCTAAAATCCTTTTTTTCATTTTCCTTACCCTCTTGTATATTTTTTGACACTATTTAATGTGTAATGTACCATATAACGCAATGCATTTAGCCGGTTCTTTCCTATAAAACGGTAAACTTTCCACTGCATTTTAGCTGACTTGTATTTATTGCGCGACTTTCCGTCACTGCTCCACATAATCCCGTGCATTATAAACCGGCATAATAACAGATATCTGTACTTCGCTTGTCTGTTCCATCTCTATGATTCCTTTTTGATCGCTGTCGTTTGCTTTTCATCTACACCTTCTGTGTTTTCTTTCTGAAACATAATCTTAAATGTCATAAGCATTAATTTCACATCTAACCACGCTGAATATGTCTGTATATAAGTCAGATCCAGTTTTAATTTATCATATGGTGTTGTATTATATTTTCCATATACCTGTGCATACCCTGTCAATCCGGCTTTTACTTTCAGGCGGAACCGAAATTCCGGAACAATTTCTTCATATTTTTCAGCAATTTCCTGTCTTTCCGGTCTAGGACCAACAAAAGACATTTCTCCCTTTAAAATATTAAAAATCTGAGGAAGCTCGTCTAAATGCGTTCTTCGAATTATTTTTCCAACCGGTGTGATCCTGTCATCATCTTTTTTGGCAAGCTGTGCTCCCTGTTTTTCCGAATCTACTTTCATGCTGCGAAACTTGATAATCTGAAACGTCTCGCGGTCTCTCGTCAGACGCTCCTGCTTATAGAATACCGGTCCCCCATCATACAGTTTGATTGCAACTGCAATGACCAGTAAAAACGGCGATGAAATAACAATCGCGAGCAGTGCAAACACGATATCCATAGTCCTCTTTACAAATCTCTGCTCTATCGTAAGTCCCTGATTTCTTGACAACATAAGAGGTGTATCAAACAAATGGATTCGTTCCGTTCCATTTAAAATAATATCCGATATCTTCGGTGTAATATAGGTTCTTTTATTCTGATCATAACAGAACTTTAAAATTTTATTACGGATACTTGCCGGAAGATCACATAAAACTACCGCTTCATACTCTAATATTTTAGAATACAATGCCTCATATCCCATATAGGCGCTGGCAGTTGCACAAACATTGTACTTATCTTTTCTGGAATTAATCTTGGAAATCAGTTCTTCCGGAGAATGTTCCCCGTATATTACGATCATACGTCTTGGCGGATATAATCTGACATAAAAATATCTTACAACAAAAACGGTAGGCAGTGTCACTGCAATCTCAGCTGTCGTCAATAACAGAAGCGGTGATGCTGACATATAATCATTTGCAATCATACAAATCTGAAAATACTCGATAATATTTGCAAACAAAATTCCAAGGATCTGCGACAAACAAATATCTGTAATTCTAAGGTATCCGATCCGGTATCCGCCAAATGTACGGATAAAAAAGAACAATACCAATGCATACATTCCGATTACTGCCCAGTTTCCTCTATTCCAGAACTTATCCTCCAATTCCGGTACATACATTTTATACCATATAAATGCAAACATTGCTGTCTCAGCCACAAGCATTACAAAATTAGCAAATAAATTCAGCAAATGTTTATATCTTTCCCTTTTCCTCATGAAGTACCTCACATTCATACCTTTGCATAATCTATATTATTTTATCATAAAACCCAACCTTTGAATATATCTTACCAGAATTTTCATAAAATCTTAAAAATACCCCGGCAGGATGTATGATGATCATCCCACCGGGGTATCTCTTTTTACTTTTATTTTGCTTTTGTCTTTACGGAAACAACGGAAGAATAACTTCCATATACTTTCTTCCCATTCACTTTGCGGTATGCACGGATCTTATAATAATAGGTCGTCGATTTTTTCAATTTACCGTTTTTGTAAGATGTCGTACTACCTTTGGATATGGTCTTTACTTTACTACATTTTCCATCTTTACTGTTGCTGCGGTAGATCTCATAACCGCTTGCACCTTTTACCTTTGACCAGGTCAGTTTTACATTCTTTGCATCCGACGCTTTTGCCTTTAACGTCGTCTTTGCCGGAACCGCCTTTGCAGATTTTACATTCGAAAATCCACTGGTCTGTTCTCCATTCTGTGTCTTAACAACCGTCTTGATCTTATAATAGTATGTTTTTCCGGTTTTTACACTGCCGTCTGTCCAGGAACTAGTGCCTACACTGTTGATGGTTTTGATATTCTGATAATCCCCATCCTTTGCTGTACTGCGGTAGATCTGATAAGAAGTCGCAGCCGGTACAACTTTCCATGAAACTTTCAGTTTATTGTATGCTGTCGATTTTACGGAAGTCACGCTTGTTTTTCTGTTCTCAATTTTATTAACACAGAGCGTGTATTCTTTTTCCACCGCATTTTTCGCAAATGCCTGCACTTTCAGGTAATAGGTTCCCTTGCTTAATTTGACAGCCTTTGACTCTGTATAGGTACTGCCGGCATAGGAATAGATATGATCATCATCTTTTCTGCTCACTCTCTTGCCGTTTGCATTATAAAGTGTCACATACCAGCTTCTTCCCGCATCATTGATCTTCTCGTGTGCCAGACTAAAGTTGATATACTGCGCTTTTGTGAGTGTAAAGCGATAGCAGTCTTCATCTGACGTATATCCTGTGATCACACCGTTTACCGCTTTGCCGACTTTTATGTTATCTGCCGAAGCCCAGTCACCGTTGTTCTCTGTCTCCCAACCGGAAGCCGCTTTCTGTGTCATGCAGATCGTATAGTCGCCGGTATAAAGTGTAGATGCCTGGCTGACGCATACGTAATATTCCCCTGCATCCAGTCCTAATTTACAGGATGTATAAGAAGTCTCTGTCCCGGTATTCGTAAATTTATAAATTTCACTGTTATCCTTATTGTAAAGAACAACATTATAACAGCTTGCTGTACTCTGACTGTTTTTATGTCCAAACTTAATCTGCAGATAGCCTGCTTTTGACATTTTGATCTTATAGTAATCTTTGTCTGAGGAACTGCTTGTGCTTCCGTAATAGGTTTTTCCGTTCTTTACGGTATTTGCAGTGGCAGCAGAATCATTCGACTCCACTTCCCTGTCACTTGCTGTCTTTGCTATAATACACACATCATAGTTTACAGGATAACTCGTTCCGCTCAATAATGTTCCCGTCGTATTTCCGGTTCCTGCGATCTTAATGTAATACTCACCTTTCGGCAATCCAAGGTTCGGCGTGGAAATGCTTGTGTCCCCGCCACGGATCTTCGTAGTGTAGACTTCTGTATACTGGTCTTTGTCCACTTTACGGATCACGCTGAGCACAAACATGTTTGTTGTTTCCTGTCCGCTCACAACCGGATGCGTCAGTTTCACATTGATATAACCATTTGCAGAAAGTGATGTTTTAAAATAATCTACATCGCTGTAAGTACGGATATCTCCGCTGTATGTCGTGCCGGAAACAGCCGTATTTGCTGTATCGTAAGTATCATTGCTCTCGTGCTCCCAGGTACTGCACGCCTTAAAGGTAGTTTTGATCACATAGTTTCCGCCGTAATATGCATTCTGACCTGCCACTTTAATATAATATTTACCTGCTGACAGTCCCAGTTTGATGGAATCCGTGGATTCATCTTCCGCTTTACTGGTCATTTCGTAGATCGAATTGCCGGAAGTATCACAGACTGTAACTGCATAAATAGCCTTATTCTGCCGTCCTGTAACTTTCGAATGCTGCAGATTGATCACGATATATCCGTCTTTTGTTGTCTGAAAACCATAATAATCAGAATCACTGACACCATACAGACTTCCGTAAACTGCCTTGCCTGATGTCATTGTGTCTGCTGTATTTATATCATCATTGCTCTCGCTCTCCCAGTTGTCTGCATTCGTCCAGGATGCCTTCAGCTTGTACGTCTCTCCATTTGCTCCCTGAACTGTCAGTGAACCTGACGCATCCATATATTGGATTCCTGATACTTTCAGATAATAGGTTCCGGCGTCAAGTCCAAAATTAACCGACTCGGTTTTCTCCTCGTCTTTTTTACTCGTCATTGTATACATCGTATTTCCGGCAGCATCACAGACTGCCACGCTGTAAATATCTGTTGAAAGCCTGCCGCTCACTTTATCGTGCTGTAACTGAAATGAAAGATATCCTTTTGTGGTGGATGTGATCTTATAATAATCGGTATCCGATGCAGAGGAAATGCTTCCTGTTATCGTCTGACCCAATCTGTCATAATTATCTGCTGTGGCAATCGTATTATTTTGTTCTGTCTCACAATAGGTATCTTCATACTGTACGCTGAAGCTGTAAGCTGCAGACCCGACTGTAAGTACTCCGGTTCCGGTAATCTGTACATAATAAGTACCGGCATCCAGTCCTATTTTCGCCGTCTGGTTCTGTGTATCCTGCATTCCGCTTGTTACAGTGACTAACCCACCAACCTGATCGGCAATAAAATCAATCCTCCAGGCCGTACTGTTGCTTGCGCTCGATAAATTCACATGTGCAAATTTCAGTTGTACCATACCGGCTTTGCTCATCGTAAATTTATACCAATGTGTAACAGATGTTCTGGATGTCGTTGCATTATAAGTTGTATTCAGTCCAATCGATGTTGCTGCCGCATAGGTACTTCCCGGAGTCACATTTCCGTCCTTCTTTAGAATATCTTCACTTTCTTCTTTCTCCGTGTCTGCCGCTTCGGTATCCCCGATGAGTGCCTCTGTACTTTCTGTATCGTCAGTCATCTCTGAATCTTCTGTTGCCTGCGTACTCTCTGTATTTTCAGTCGTCTCAGGAATTTCTGTACTCTCCGTATCTGTCGGCATCTCAGAATTTTCTGTACTCTCTGTACCTGCCGGTATCTCAGAACTTTCTGTACTCTCTGTATCTGCCGGTATCTCAGAACTTTCTGTGCTCTCCGTATCTGCCGGTATTTCAGAGGTTTCTTCTGATTCAGTAGTTTCTGTCACTTCTGCTTTGCTCTCTGTTCCGGCTTCTTCTGTCTCAGCTTTTTCTCCAGCTCCGGTTTTTTCCGTTGTTTCAGAGTCTTTCATAGCCTCCGCCGACTCCGGAACCTCTGTCAGTTCCGTAAGTTCTGTTACCTCTGTTTCATTCTGCCCACCGGCTGCATATACCACCTGCTCCGCCGGAACCGCTGTCATGCAAAGACTTAATGCCATAAGCCATGCAGCAATTCTTTTCCCTGCCTGATGTCTTTTTTTCATTTGGATCTTCCTCCTTGTTTCTCAAACAAACCATTTCCAAAATCTGATATCACAAATTATTTATATTCTGTGCTGAAACTGTCTCCCGCACATTTTATGATCTTGCCTGATTCATTCTCAAATACTGTTTCCTGTCCATCCAAATAATACTGATTTTCCTGATAATAAGAATCGCCATACAATACTGTAATATACTTGATTCCAAGTTGATTTAAATTATCGAGATTTTCTTTCGGATTAAAATTCCATGTATAACAATCCGTAGACTTCTGTTTGGTTTTCTGCCGGTAAATGATAAAATCAAGGCAGGATTCCTTTGCTGCCATCAAAGGTACCCTTTCATTCTTTAAATGTTTCTTCACATACTTATACAGTTCTAATTTTCCCTCATCATAACCATTTACATATGGAAGTATCTTGCACCAGCTTTCTCCCGGGAATGTCAGGATCGCAGCACGTTCATTTTCATACACCGCTTTACACAGTGAAAAATAATTTTCATACTGCTGATAGATCTTATCCTCTTTATCCACAAAAATCTTCGTGATGCCATTTTTATCCATCTTGACAAGAATATCCATCAGTTCTCTGTTATACGGCTTATATTTTCTCGTATTCTGAGCCCGCATGCCATCAAACCAGTAAAAAGTCCTGTCATCAGCCACCAGCGCCGGGATCTTATCATCATCGAGTTCCTCTGCCGCATAAGACATCACTTCCATAAGATCTGGTAAAATCGTGTATTCCCCATAGTCTTTCTGTGATGTATCTAGATTATTCCAATAGATTGCCAGAAAATGTTTCGGTACGGATGCCTCATTATATCCGGGATCAAATTCCCACATGTTCATATCATAATTTGTAAAAGTAAATAACGCAAGTATTCCAATAAATCCAACATATGCATAAAATCCTGCAAGCTGTTTTTCATCTGCAAGGATATCTGCTGCCATCACGCAAAGCAGCCAGCCGAACAGCCAGAGATTATAGTAGATCTTAAAATAATAATAAAATGACATCATGTGATTTATCAGAAATCCGTACATCACACAGGTGCATACCACCATAAAAAGTGCCATCACAGGGATCGCCGCCGGATATTTCTTTTTTTTCAGCAGATAAAACAGTACGATAAATGCTGCCGGTATGAAATAGATCAGATCTGCATACACGGAATGATACATTCCGCCCGCCTTGCTGACGTAAGTTATCATCTTGTCAAAAGAGCCGCCCCATTTATCCATAAATAAGACAAATACTGCTGCCGCTGCAATGACTACGACAACCAAAAATCCTGCTATCATTTTTTTGTTTATCTTTTTTTGCCGGATCGCGAGTACAAATAATGCCAGGATCACCGCCGCTGAATTGAGCGGGATAAACAGTGCATTACAACATGTATTTGCGTACAATGCAAACAGCAGTAAGATCACATTGCACTTATAATTTTTCGGATACCGCTCCAGCAGAAGCAGGGCATAGACTAAAAGCATCAGTATCATAACACCAATACTCCAGTATACAAATCCGCCTGTCATGTAACTGTATGCAGGATATCCCCAGAAATATCCCAGTGCAAACACCGGTGCAAAAATCCGCACGATCTTTTTCTCACTGACCGTGAGCATCAGTACATAACACATCCACACTTCCAGCACATGCATGAAAATATCCGCAAAAATAAACGCTTTATAATATTTTGAAACGATCAGAATCGGACTGAATATCTCAATAAACATTGCATTGACAAATGCAGAAAAATAAATGTGCTTGCCTAAGACTCCCTGCTTTACAATGACCATTGCATCATTAAAATGATTTGCCGGATCTGAATTGATATAACTCAGCCGCAAATATGGAGTAAACATATGTAGTGAAACTGCAATCACGATTCCTGCAAGAACTGCTAATACAGCAATATCTGTTATCCTCACAAATATCCGCTGCATTTTTTTCTTTTTAATGATCATTCCCCATAACAGGAGCACCGCTGCCGCCATTGAAATACATGTGGATTTAAGATTCACCGGTATTCCCACCAGTTGAAACATGAACGCCCAAAACGACTGATAACAGAAAATAGCCATAATTCCCATCACTGCCACTTTTATCATATTGATCTTTCCATCAATTTTCGGTACCAGTATTATCCCCATTAAAAATGCAAGAAAGAGCAGCACAAAAATTACTGATATTATCATATGTAATCCTCATTCACAAATATTTTTTTCACATCTGCAGTAAATTGCTGATGTTCATTTCTAATATAACTTCTGTAACCGTCAAAATCAACCTTGTGCACATCAAAATTACAGATACAATCCCTGATGCATGATATAATATCTTCTTTTTTCGCACATGACTCATCAAATTTATATGTTTCCGGAATACATACATCCTCCGCGAATGCCGCGGCTCCCCTCTTTCCAGTGATAACGATACAGCCGGAAATTGCCGCCTCCCTTGGTATTCTGTCTTTCCCCGGATGATTTCCAAAATCGATATAAACCTTGCTTTTACTCATGCAGGAACGCATCTCTTCCGTCGTCATCCCGATCAGCGGTACCCACCTGAGATCCTGTGCCATCTCACGGAGCGCCTTTGTGAATGCAGCCCCTTTTTTGGGATTATAAAGGACTACATCTTCTTTCTTTTCGCGAAGTGCCGCTTCTTCCCCGGCAAGGTAAATATCATTTACATAATCAGACAGATAACGTACCTGCTTCCCGCTAATCCCGATCGTTTCCAGATAATGGATCGCATAGTAAGACTGACACAGATGCATCTTTGCCTTTTTTACAAAATCCGTTTTATCTTTCAGTTTTCCGGTGAGCAAGGCTTTTATGGCGCGCAATGTGCCATTTGCACGCCTTCTATCCACAAAACTGTTATGAATCAGATAGTTATCCACAGAAAGCCACCAGATATACACGGAAAGATTCTGATATCTCGCCGTTCTCTCACAGTAAATCTCCGGCACAACTAAAATATTTCCTTTTTCATCCTCTATCTCTTCCTCACGCAGATAACCGTCCGTATATTCCAGAAAAGCGGGATTCATGCCAGGATGTTCTTCTGATATCTCAGTATAAACAATTCCTGCAGGAACTTTCACATCCGTCAGGGTCTTTACAAGCTGATGCAGAAGTTCTGTTCCGCCGGTCTTTACATCCGCCGGACATAATACGTAGATCATTGTTTTTCTCTCCTTAATAATGTCTGCTTATACTCCATGCAAACTGGATTGCGAAGCATAATGCATAAAGCAAAATATGAGACCACCCCTGTCACTACTGTTGCTGCAAGCCGCAGAAATTCTCCATTTGCCATGCTCATGACAATCCATGTAAGTGCCCCCATAAAAGCTACCGCGATCACGGTTTTTGCCAAATATCCTCTTCTTAATCTTACCTGAATGTGTTTCACGGAAAAACATACACAGCAGACAGTAACCAGTGCTTCGCTGATGACCGATGCCGCTGCCGCACCATTCTGGGCAAACCGCGGAATCATGGAAAAATTAAGACAGACATTTGACACTGCCCCAACGATCGTACAGAAAAGAAGCTTTTTTTCCTCTCCAAATGTTAAAAGCACCTGTGTCCCAAATAAATTGCTGAACCCAAGCGCGAGCGTTAAAAGTGCCGCGATCCGGAGTGTCTCCCCTGCCGGTGCAAAACTTTCGCCAAACATCACGACCATCAGATCATCTGCTGTCAGCATCAGCCCCACACAACATGGCAGGAACAAAAACAGCATGATCTCAAATACCCTGCTTACGATCCGTCCACACGATTCATCATCACCTTCCATATGATACTGGCTTAAATGCGGAAGTAATGTTCCCCCGATTGCTGTAATGACTGTAATGATGATCTTCACGACTTTCATCGCATTTGTATAATAACCAACGTTTTTTTCATCACACAAAAGTCCAAGCATCGTGGTGTCTAACATCGTATAAAGTTCGATCGCGACTGTCGTTCCGAGCATGATAAAGATCGGTTTCATATGCGGCAGGATCTTTATGCCATGGCATGTCAGACGGATACCAAACTTTCTTAACTGCAGCATATTGATAATATAATTTGCCCCTGTCGTCAAAACGATCACAAGCATATACCGCACATAATCTTCACTGCTCCGGATAAACACAAAGATTGCCGCAAGTGAGATCACTTTTACAACAAAACTGCGGATTGCAATATATTTGAATGCCTCCTGCCCCTGATAAAACCAGTCTACATTAAACGCATTAAATATGATCAGAAGTCCTGCCGCAAGTGAGATCATCTTACGTGAAGAAAAATACGGCAGATTCAGGATCAGTGCATAATACAGTGCCGTACAGATCAGCGTGGAGATCAGATTGATAAAAAAGAGAGACGAAAAAAGTTCCTTTGTCTGCTCCTCATCCTTACGCCTTCTTGCAATCTCCCTGATCCCGTAATTGGGGATTCCAAGGGATGCTGCCAGTACAAAATACTGCGCGATATTCTGTGCATATGCAACTTTTCCGACTCCATCCGACATCAGTACCCTTCCAAGGTATGCTGCAGAAACCAGCGGAAAAAGCGCATCCAGGAGTTTATAAATTACATTGTAAACTGAATTTTGAAATAATCCGTCATGTTTACTCATATTTTTTCATCAGTGCCAGAAATGCCCGATAGGACTTCGTGATATTCCCGAAATAAAAAATCTTCGCATCACAAAAATCCTGCATCACAAAATTTGTGGACACTGCCTCCTTGTGCATGCAGCCAATCTCCGGTGCATACAGTAATGTCATGCCGTATTTTCCGGCAAGGTAATAAAGGATCTCCTCCTCCGCATAGAGAAATGTCCCATCATAAAATCCGTCCATCTGTTTGAAAAAATCTTTCGAAAATACCAGACAGCAGCCATGTAAGAGAACATCCTTCATCCGCTCGTCCACGCGGCTGTCCGCCGATACGGACTTTCCGTCCTCCTCACGCGTGGTAAGATTCTTACTGCCATCTTTGACATCGCGCCCCGTTTCATCCGACACGACACCATAATGGCCTGCAATGGCTTTCTTTAAATGAAACAGTTTGATCAGCTGGAACATCTTACATTTCGCCCAGGAAACCAGGATCTGTTTCCGCATATAATTTAACGTGTACTGCCTGTTTCTCGCCACCGGATTAAAATGTCTGGTGCGGCTTGCATCCACAATATCCCCGCCTAAAATATCAAAGCGCTCTTCCTTATAGATTTCCCGCAGCTTCTCACAGTAATCTTCCTGTTCAAAAATAATATCGCTGTTTGCCGCCACGATAAAATCCGGCTCAAAATGAGACCTTGCATACCGGATGCCAAGATTGTTGCCGCGTGCAAATCCAAGGTTTTTCTCACTTGCGATCACATGCACTCTTTTTTCCCCGGCAAATTCTTCCCGAAGCGACTCCTCACTGCCATTGCCGGAACCGTTGTCCACTAAAACAATGCGGATATCCTGCCCCTGCTGCGTCTTTAGAATGGACTCCGCACATGCGGCCGCCTCACGCCAGGTCTTATAATTTAAAATCACAAAACAGATCGTTCCCATATAAATCCTCATTCAAATATTTCGATGGTCATGCCGGTTTTCTACGCGCCGGAGTATCTCGTCTTTGTTCCAAGTATAATACGGATATACGGTGTAATGGAACGCACAATGGCCGTTCCAAGTCCGAAGTTTTTATGCAGAAAATGGAACCAGTCGCGGAATGGAAGTCCCTTGCGGCTCTCCTTTAGACGGATCCGTTCCATGCGCGGCAGCGTCTCATCCTGCCAGGTTTTCTGCAGTGTATTATCATTGCACTCGCCGACAAACTTTGGATAAATATGAATTTTATATCCAAGTTTACTGATCTGTAACCCGTAATCAAAATCACCGATACTGTGCTGGTAAAATGGATCTATCCCGACTTTTTCAAAGATTTCACGCGGAATGATGGCACAGTTTGCATTGAAGGTATCACAGTTTACCTCCGGCGCATCCGGGCCTAATTTTTTGTATTTGATCCCTTTGGTGTATTTGATACCGCCGTAACTCAAACCGCCGTTTTCGCCACAGATCGCACCGACTGTAACCTCATCCTTTTTCAGATGTGGTGCCATCTCATCAAAAATGCCCGGGAAGAACTTTGTATCATCATTCATCAGCATATAGTAGTCGTAATCCATATGCGTATTTTTGATATGTTCGATCGCCTTGTGCATGCCGCCATTCCAGAAATTGCTTCCGTCTCCCTCGATCAGGTCGATCTGATATGTGCCGTCATCGCGCATCTGCTTTAACATCTCACGCGTTCCGTCAGAACTATTGTCGTCTAAGATCACATAATCAAAGGTAACATTTTTATTTTCAGAAAGAGTTGCCATCCCCCGTTCTGTCAGTTCTCTCCTGTTAAAACAGGTAAAAATTGCAAGTATCTTCATATTCATCCTTCCTGCCCGATTTCACATTTATTTTATGCCTGTCCGATATAGTTTTTCCGGAATACCACATGGTAGATCCGTTTGATCAGATTCGGCTGTGACTCATGGATCAGTGCTTTTTTCATCGCCTTATGGAGCTCCGGTTTTTCACAGATCTCCTGTGGGAACTCTGTGATCCTGTGATCTGTCATCAGTTTATGGTCGAATACCGGTCCCTTTTCATTGCCGCAGTGGATCCCGGTGCCATCCCAGCCTTCATTGCTGACTAAAGACTTTGTCGGGGATAAGATCAGTCCCTGTTTCCGGAAATTCGTCCAGTACCAGCGGATCGCCCAGGAGTTGGTCTTTTCATCGGTTTTCTGCATTTTCAGGATCTTGTAAAAATCATAGGTATTGTCATAATTAAATGCTTTGCGCAGTTTTTTATCGGAAACCATATCCGTCCAGTCGTCGCAGTCCGCATCGAAATACTTCCAGCGGTCGCTCCAGGTTGCCCATGACCAGCTTGTACCTGATAATGTATTAAAATAGGACTCACACGGGTAGGAAAAAGTATCCCCGAAATGGGAGAACCCGGTAATTCCGGTCACTTTCTGTTCGTTCTGGTAACGGTCTAATCCGTCATTCATAAACAAAAGAAAATAGCGGTTTGTGACAAGGTCATCCTCTAAAACGATCACTTTTCCATATTTATTTACGATCGCGGTCACACCTTCGATCACGTTTTTTGCAAGCCCATAGTTCTGCTCCCTTGCGGTCAGTTCCACGTGACGGAATCCCTGCACAGTCTTTACATAATCACGGATTTCCTGCACTTTTCCTTTATCTGCATCTTTTTTTGCAGCATCAGAAAATACGTACAGATCGGTTTCTTCTGCCAGTTCATTCGCTGCAAGTGCCTGAATGGTACGTTTTGTATGCTCCGGCCGGTTGTAGGTAAATAATATGACCGGTGCTAAACATCTTGTTTCTTCCATTCTATTTTCCTTTCTATGCCTGCTGTTTTACCCAGCTTACATAATCACGGATTCCTTCGGTAAGATCCATTTTTTTCTCATATCCGATCTTTTTCAAAAGAGAGATATCTGCACGCCAGTTCTGCGGATCACCGACCTTCGTCTCACCGTTGAACCGCACGATATCCGTTTTTTCTCCAAGCTGTGCGGCATAAATCTCAGCCAGTTCCCGGATAGACACTTCCTCGCCGTTTGCAACGTTAAAGATCTCCTCCGGCCCCTGATATCCTAAGATCAGCTCTAAGGCACGCAAAATATCGGAAATATGGATAAAATCACGTGTCTCATTTCCGGTTCCGAACAGATCGATCCGTCCGGTATTTAAATATTTCTGATAGATGTCCCATAAAAGCTGTTTGCGCAAACCGCTTCCATATGCAGAAAAAATGCGCACACAGCGGATGTGATATCCATGCACCCTGTTATAATAACTGCACAATTCCTCGCCCATCTGTTTATGAAGACCATATGGGGAGATCGGTGAAAGTGCATCCTTTTCCGTAATTGGAAGCTGCTTCGGATTGCCGTAGACACCTGCACTCGAAAAGAAGATGATCTTCGGTCTTTTTTCAAATGACTGCAATGCTAAAAGCAGCTGATATAAGCTGTGCAGATTTCCATCTAAGTCCGCCATCGGATTTACAATCGATGCTCCGACATTTGCACTGCCGGCACAGTGTAAGATCACATCCGGCTGTACTCCGGTAAATATGTTGGCGAGTTCCTGCGAGTCTTTTGACATATTACACTGATAGTAGTGGATCTCTGCTCTATCCTCGCAGTAACGGTCGGCTAGATCAATGCCGGTAATCTCGTAATCTTTGCTGAAATATTCCATGGCGCATCTTCCGATAAAACCATTTACGCCGGTGATGATCATTTTTTTCATGGACAAACCTCCTATAAAAACACTCTCTCAAGTGCCCTCGAATACTCTCTCGCCTCGTGGTACATATTTGCGATTCCCTGTTCCATGTCGCCGGCATATTCGGCTTCATGCTCCGGCAGGGATGCACGCGCTGCAGTGCGCGCGATCGTTTCGGCAAGCTGTTTCGGATCATGTGGATCAAAAAGAACACATTTTTTGTTCTGCTGTTCCTGATGTACCGGGATGTTTGACAAAAGTACAACTTTATCAAGTACTTTCGCATCCTCTAATACGGTTCCCCAGCCCTCACAGAGTGACGGCTGTACGATAAACTGTGCGTTTTTCATGATTGCAAGCTGTTCGGTACGCTCTACAAATCCCAACAGTTTTATATTAGCACAAACCGTGTCTGATTCCATAATTTTTCTTAATTTATCAATATATTCCGGGTTACGGTAATCTTTCAGATTGCCGGTAAATACAAAATCATAGTCACATAATCTGCCCTCTTTCAGGAGACATTCGATTGCTTCTACCATGACGATGTGATTTTTATGCTGCCAGAACTGGTTTGGAATATAGATATAGTTTCTCTTTAAGTCAAATTTGTCACGGACGCTCTGCTCTAATTCCGGTGTGATGGCGCGCACTTCCGGTTCGATGTAAGATACAAAATGTACCACCTCGACCGCGCATCGGTGTCCCGGATAGAAACGCTCTAAATCTCTCGCCGCATCAAAACTGCTTAAAACCATTGGATTATCGCTTCCTGTCATGGCAAGATCATTTTTCTCTTTGTGAGCCAGTTCCTCTGCACCGAAAAATTCCGGCAGGGTTCTGTGCTGGAAATCCGGGATCCAGAAAATCCCCTTCTTTTTAAAGAGTTTTCCGATCTTATTGAGTTCTAAGGCATAGCAGTATTTTACCCCGCCAAACCAGATCAGACGCATCTCATAAAGTGCCAGTTTTATTTTATTATTTCCATCATAGACACGAATATCTACATTTACATTTTCTTTAAAACAGTCAAAAATATCGGCATGTTCCGGATCGATCAAAAGCACCAGCGAAAAACGTTCCATGATATTTTCGTTCTGCAGGCAGCTGAACATAATGTTCTTAATATAATAAAGTCCGCCGATCCATCCTCTGTTTCCAAGTCCGTTAAATAAAATCTTTTTTTTCATATTATTCCTCATTTTTGAGCAACTTGCTGCGAAGAGGCGACGAGAATCTCAAATTCTCGTCTGCCATCAAAGCTATTTGTTTTTATTTAGAAACAAATAGCCGTGCAAAAAATAAGCTATCGAGCTTATTTTTCGCACTAATCCTTTATTTCTGTGATAATACATACGAAAGTGCCGCAATACAACCTTTTGAAACCTGTTCAAAAGAAAATTCATGTGCCTTTTCGTAACTCTTTTTCCCCATGACAGATGCCATATCCCCGGCGGCAGCCTTTTGGATTGCCTCCGCAAAACCATCCACATCTTCCGGGTCAATGATATAGCCGTTTTCACCATCTGAGACGAGATCTCTTGCACCATCTGCATATTTTGATGAAATGATTGGAAGAGATGCACACATTGCCTCTAAAAGAACAAGTCCAAAGCAGTCCTCCCTGGTCGGAAGCACAAAAGCATCCGCTGTGCGGTATAATTTCTGCAATGGCTCCCCTTCTTGGTATCCTAAAAATTCCACACGGTTAGAAATTTTAAGTTCTGTGCACTGTTTTTGCAGCAGATCTTTTTCCTGCCCCTCTCCAACGATCCAGAGCCTTATATTCTGCGGTGTTTTTGCAAGTGCCGGCAGTAACAGATCAAGTCCTTTCCGCTGGATCAGGCTTCCCACATACAGAAGCTGCAATCCCTCATTTTGGGTTGTTTTCTGTGGTTTCTCATACAGATATTTCTGAATATCCACGGTAAGATATGAGATAAAGCATTTCTTTTCATCAGCACCGTAAGCGATCTGTGCCTCATGCGATGCAGTGCTGCTCGCGATAAATGCCGCCGCTCTTTTTATAATATAGCTTCTCGATAAGCGCTGTACTTTTCCGATATTTTTCTCGGAATTTAAAGTGCCGTCCGTCCAGCTGATAAACGGGATCTTCTTTTTCCGGCACCAATGTACCGCACGAAGGATCGTCGGGTTGTACTCCATGGCAAAGACCACATCCGGCGCGATCTCATTTAAAGTCTTTTCCACACCTACCGGGATAAACACATATCGGTCATCAAACCGTTTGCGGATGATGATCGTCTTTGATTTCAGGAAATGATAATGTTCGATCTCCTCCATCTCAACACTCCATTTCCGGTTTTCCATGCCTGCACCGGAAAAAATGATATGAAACTCATATTCCGGAAAGTTTTTCTGCATATAAGAAAAGAAATCCACCCGGTATGGCGATGGTATATTCGTGATAAATACTGCCTTTTTTTTCATTGTTCTTTTTCCTCTGAAATGCTGTGGTAGATACTGATGAGTTTCTGATAGTTATCTTCCGGTCTTAACCGGTGCTGATAAAATTCTCTCGCATTTTCCTTTAATCTGTTTAGATCCATCTGTTCAAACTCACAGACTTTTCTGGCAAGATCCTCAATAGAGTTATACTCAAATTTTACACCCGTCACACCTTCCTGCACCATACCATCCATATTGCCGACACGTCCTGCGATCACCGGTACGCCATAGGAATATGCCTCCGCGATCGTCATGGCAAACGCCTCATAACACTGGGAAGTCATGATGACTGCCTTTGCATTATAAAATTTCTCGGTCATCTCCTCTTTCTGCAGGTAACCTAAAAAGCGGACATTTTTCATATTATGGGTGCTGACGTATGCCTGCATCTCGTCCATCATCGGTCCTGTTCCTGCAACATAAAGAATCTTATCCGGCAATTTTTCAAAAGCTTTTACTGCAATGTCAATTCCCTTTAATGCCTCCACTCTTCCGGCGAACAGATAATATTCTTCCTCAGGCTGTTTTTTAACCGGGACGATTCCATCTGCAAAGGTAAAGTTTGGTTTGATGTAAACACGTTTCGGATCCACGATCTTTTTGCCCGGATCTAAGGAGCTTAACAGTTTATTTTTGTTAAATTCCGTCAGACAGATAAAATTCACACGATAGTAGGTTCCAAGAAAACGGTGAATCCAGAGGATTGCAGAGCTTACCATCGTCTGTATTTTACTTCCGCGGTAACATTTGTGCCGGATTGCACATTTTAATCCGCCATCCACACATTCCTCACAGATCACATTGTTGCGGAAAAATGATCCGGCCGGACAGAGCATGCGGAAATTATGAAGTGTCTGGACTACCGGCACCTTACACTGAAATGCCGCATAAAATACAGATGGACTCACCATCATCAGGGTATTGTGCACATGCACGATATCGATTTTATTTTCACGGATAATCTTTTTTACTTCCCTGCAGGTTTTTAACGAATAGACTGCCGTAAAAGGAATAAAAAGTTTTTTTAATTTATTCCCCTCGTTCAGTTCTTTGTTACTGCGATAGTAAGTAAAGACTTCATGTCCATGCTCCTCTAACAGCTTTTTCTCATTGCGCACCACGACGTCTTCCCCGCCCGGGATCTGATAAAAATTATGAATTTGAAGAATTCGATATTTTTCCATTGTCTCCTCCATCTGAGATCTCATTTAACATCGTCGGATATAGCAATACACCTGCAAGCAAAATAAACGGATTCATAAAACCATTTAAGACAAACTGTTCCATGATCCCATACAATGCAAATACGGAAAGCATGACTAATTCTTTATATCCCCCTGCTTTATAGAGTCTGACTAACATAACACAGAGTGCCGCAAAAAATGCGATTGCAAAAATCCATCCGCAGTACAGTAAAATATACATATATGCGTTATCGATCAGCCCATGATAACTTGCATAAAAATACTCCTGGTTTCTCGGAAGCAGCGCAAGCCCTTGGTCATGATAATATTTTCCAAGGATATATACCCTTCCTGATACATAGCGGTCGATCGTCTTCATAATGTCATTGTCACTGTTAAATAGAATCATCATAACAAAACTGAAAATTGCTCCAACCGGTATAGACAGTGCATAAATAAACTTCACTTTTTTATTTTTGACCAGTTTTTCAAACAGAATGATCCCCCACGCAAAAAAGAATACAATAATCCCGGTACGGCAAAATGTTATTTTATAAAAAATAAACGCTGTCAGGCATGTTCCGAAAAACCACCATATATTTAATTTTTCATAGAAATAATAGAGCATAAGCATAAGAAGCAGAAAAATTGTCATATATGCAGCATTCGGTTCACTAAAACCAAGACTGTACACCGGTACTTCCACATACTGTGCATTTGGCACTGTCTTATAACCAATATCAAACAACCCATAAGCGGATCCGGCTACCATAATAAATGCTACAAAAAGTCTGGTCCATACAGAGATTTCAATCAATTTCCGGAAACACACATCCTTGATTCCGATGATCGTTAAAAACAAAAACAGTATCGTCGCCTTTTTGGTCATTACCCATATGAAAAGACCTGCACCTAGCATCAGCGCGATCACAACGATCTCCCGCAGCGTATATCTGGTTGTAACAAGTTTCATTCCCAAAAGGATCACGCCGGAAAGCATAAAAAATTTGTAGATCTGATCACTACTGTCATAACCAAATGCTTTTACCAGCACATTGACCGCAAAGTATCCATAATACGCAATGATCCCCATGCTCTTCCAGTCATTTTCCCGTATCCATTTTCTGATCTGCTCCATCTATTCCTCTCCAAGCATATAAATGACATAATCTCCGGTTTCCCTGTAATAGTGATATCCATACGGCTTCATATCATCCGGTATTTCCTGTTCTGTACGGTTAAAACATAAAAATACTACCTGATTGCGCTTTGCAATATCCGTCACTACTGTCATGTCCGGTTTTTCCTGACACATCTGCTGATACATTGCGACTTCATCATCCCCGATCCCGGAAATAAATCCGCCCACGTTTCTTCCATAAAATAATCCGATATCACAGCGGTACTGTCTGATATAGCAGAGCAGTTCATTCGGTACAACCGATCTTACTTTCCAGCTGATACCTGCGCCTGCTAAAATATCCGCAACATCCAGCGCAGCCTGCGGCAGTTTATATTCATTTTCTGCCTCCGTAAAGGTTGCTTTACTGTAAATTTTCTGTCCGCTTAATGCGATCGTACCAAGGGCCGCCACAAGCACAACGATACGGACTGCCTGTTTTTTCCACCGGCACACCAGCCAGACCACCACATACGCAGCCGTGAAAGAAACCGGAAGCATCCAGAACAGTCTCCAGTACACACCGGCAAAGAAACGGCTTCCCACATAACGGTAAAATAATGGATTAAATAAAAATAACAGTACCAGGATTGTCGGCCATACCAGAAACCGGACGGTCTGTTTCTCTTCCTGATATTTTCTTCCCAGGAAAAACAGCATTACAACTGCAAGACAAAACAGGCACCAGTGAAAAAGTCCGGTACGTCCGCCAATAAAATTTTTAAAATTGTCCAGTATTGAATAAAAATCTGCTGCCATATCCGTTCTCTTTCCTTTTTAAATCCCCGCCGTATAATAAATCATATAAACAGCACACGGCAGTGCTGCGATCCATATACAGAGCATACGTTTCAGATTCCGGTGGTAAATACCATCTAAAAGTCCGTACAATCCCATCATAACTGGTGCCATAATAATTCCCATTCCCGATAAAAGAGCTGCCGCAAAACTTAAGGCATACAATGGTGCCGCCCATTTCATACTCTGTTTTTCACTCATAAAGATCTGGTAAAACAAATACATTAACAATGGAAGGATAAATCCCGCCACGATTGCCTTTCCCTGCCAGATCCGCAATAAAAACATCGCCGACAGTGTATGTGTTGATGTAAAATTCCAGATATGGAACACAGATAAAACAATCAGAAACAGTGCTGTTTTTTCCGCATCACCGCGAAACAGTACATTTCCGATCATTCCATACAACACATAACAGATGATGATCATAAAAAATGGAAAAAATGTATGTGAAAACACCGCCGGAGCAATTCCTGTTATTTTACAGCACATTGCCACATACATCGTCCATGGGGATGTCACATCTTTTCTTACTTCCCCGACATCCCAGTACATATATTCATCCGTGATCGGATCATCCACTAAAAGCGTATCATGCACAACCGCAGAAACTTCTTCCGAAACATATCTTGCATCGTCATCATCAATATGCTGGTAATGATACGGAATCCATGCCTGCAAAAGGATCAGCGCCGCTGCAAGAATTCCAAAAATGATTTTCCATGCTCCGGCTTTCTTTTTTTTGTTTTCCAGCTTATTTTCTACTGTAACTAAGATACCACATCTGCGTATCAGAATTACCATGATAACAATGGAAACAATCACCAGAAATATCTTCCAAAGTGTGACAGCCTCGGTAAGCGTCCTTTTGCCAAGTATCATTGGCACCAGCAAAATCTGTCCCGATGCAAACATGCTTGCAAGTCCAAGCACCCATGCGTTGCACAGTTTTCTGACCGTTCCCTCTATTTTCAGATACCATACCCACAACAATCCAAACCAGACCGGAAGTACTACGAAAAGCATTCCTGTATAAAGTAGATTCTTATAAATCATATACCAGCACTCCATCCAGATGGATATGGTTGATCTCAGCCGTATTCTTTAACATATAAAGTTCTTCCGTTCTGACATTTCTGCGTCCGCAGATGACAAGATTACTGTCGCAAAGCAATGCCGTCTGATATCCTTCGGATATTGCCGACACATCCCTTCCATTGACCAGAATGTATTCATACTGCTTTGAGAAGCGATCCAGAAGCTCTTTGAACTTTTCATTTCCAACAAGATCAAATCCCTGTTCCTGTTTCAAATTTCTCTTTACGGTGTCTAAGTAGTCATTCATCTGCTGTAACTTTAATTCTGTCGTATTCCCCATAACATAGGCACTTAAAGATGCATCATCACTGTCAGTTGCATTCAGGTCGATCAGCAGAGTCTTTTTCTTTTCATTTGCATAGCACATCGCAAGACGCAATGCTGTGGTATCCGCAGTTCTTCCGACCGGCAGACAGTTAATCTTAAGGCATCCTTCTGCTTTTTGTCCATTCAAAAACATAGCCGCTTTTTTATAGGTTTCTTCATCTTCATTCTTTTTTGTGATCACATCAACGATCTGTGTCTCTAAACATTCCTGCACTTCCTGTGCATCCTTCGGTTTTTTATAAATCATCATCCACAATGTATATAAAACAACCTCAAGCATAATGCCAAGTAAAATACCTGCGATCACTGCTTTTAATACTCCCTGGCGGAACTCAGAACTGGAGATGGTATAAGTTTCAAGCTTTGTCACTTCTCTCTGGGACTGCGGTTCATCAAATACAGTAAAACACTGTGTGCCGACCTGTTTCTTTGTCACGGTATCCAATGCCTGAAGAAGTCCGTTCACAAAAGCATACGCTTCCTCTTCGTCATTTACGGTATAATCCCAGCTCGTTCTCGGATACACCACATAAAAAGTAATAATGTCCGATGCCTCTGTCTGTTCACACTCAAACATATCCGTAAATGCCTGTTTTGTCAGATCGATTCCTGTCACTTTACAGAATTCGTCGTACACACTGCTGCTCTTTGCAATTTTCATAATATCATTGCCACGCTCCACAGTACTTCCGGAATTATAATCTTTTAAAAGCACCGAAGTCTCCACCTGCATTCTGTCATCATAGACTTCTGCATCAATATATGGCATCAGGGTTTTTGCCTTGTATCCACCGACGATCACTGCAAAAACTGCCGCAAAGACAGCCGCAAGCCACCATTTTCTTAAGTTATACTGCAGCACATCCATCAAACTGTATTCTTTTCTGCTCTCATATCTCTGATTCATATCAGGTCTCCTTTCTATTCTCCGCCTTTTTCAAACACCACTTTTATCGTCTTTAAAATGATCTTGATATCCAGTCCCAGACTCCAGTTATCAATATACTGTACATCCAGTTTCACGACATCCTCAAAATCAGTAATCTCGTTCCGTCCGCTTACCTGCCATAATCCGGTAATGCCCGGTTTTGCACTTAAACGGCGTTTCTGGTGTGATTCATACTGTTTGAACTCATCTACCGTCGGTGGTCTTGTACCGACCAGACTCATATCACCTTTCAAAACGTTGAAAAACTGTGGAAGCTCATCGATACTGGTCTTACGGATAAATTTTCCAACCTTCGTAATACGCGGGTCATCTTTCATTTTAAACATCAGACCATTCATCTCATTCTGGCTTTCCAGTTCTTTTTTGCGTTCCTCTGCATCCTTATACATCGAACGGAACTTATAGATCTTAAAAAATCTTCCATTCTTGCCGACACGCTTCTGTGCGAAAAACAGAGGTCCCGGAGATTCGATCAAAAGCGGCGGTGCTAAAAAGACCGTCACAACTGCCGTGATCACAAGTCCCACGATCGAACCTGCGATGTCCATCACACGCTTGATCATAAGCATTTTCCAGTCATAGGACTGATTGGAAAATGTGACGACCGGTATATTTCCCAGCATGTTAAAAGTTTTATGGTAATCATCAAACTTGTTTAAGATCTCAATCGTGACATGTACGGTTGCCCCCATATCCTCAAAACGGTTGACCACCTCCGCAAGCGAATCTCCTGTCTCATACGGCACACTGATAAAAACTTCATCCACAATCTGTTCTTTTACATACTGGAACATATTATCATAAGTGGCAACGACAGGAACACCATGATACCATTTTCCAATCTGGTTTTCATCAATGATCGCAATACTTGCAAGACGATGGATCCAGTCTCCGGAATGGTCTGCATCCGCGATCACCTCTTCCACACGTTCTGCCGTTGTGACCAGAAATACCTGATTATTTGCTCTTTTGTTACGGTAAACACGCAGCAGATAATATTTAATGATAATATGCATGCCAAAATACAGGCACATATTTACCAGCGCAATACAAAAATAAACACCTCGGGAAGCCTCCGCATTATTGTGCTGTAAAAAAATGGTCAGCGCTGTCACACATACTAACACAACGCTCGCTTTGACTGCTGCCCGCAACTCCTGAAATACACTTCGGTCAATAAAACGATTATCAATATCCGAAAAGAGCATTACCAGCATGTAAACAACCATTACGATGCCAAAGCTCTCCATCAGCTCTATCTTCATATTTGCGACGGATACATTTCGATAACCCACCAGCCACAGATAACCGCCCCCGAAATAACTTACGGCAAAGCATATCAGATCCGCCAGCAGTAAAATGATACTCTGAATTTTTTCTCTTGTCTGGTACATGTCAAGTCCTTTCCTGTTCCTTTTCCCCGGTTTCATGCCCAGGTGTCACTGTTTCTTCCTGTCATTTATTCTGGTAATAATATTCCGCACTGCGTTTTCCCAACGAAAAAATCAGTTTCCATTCCGTTTCGCGCGGAACAATAAACACACAGTCAAATCCCAGGTTCAGGTTCACATCGCACGTCCGGCGCAGTTTTAATGCATCGGCGACATCCGCTCTCGGATATCTTTTCAATTCCGCTGTGACCACAGTGCCGTCCGGCATCACTGCTTTTATATCAACTGGAAGTACCTTTCCATTCCATGTCTTTGCAAGTGCCCATCCACAACAGACCACACTGCCATCCTGATATTCCTGTCTGTCAATGTGATACAGAATCTTCCGCACTCTAAAAGGTACATTCTGCATTTCTTCTATCTGTACATTCCCTGCATCCTGCCTTAGCAGCTGCTCTAAGGGAACGATCTTTGTTCCCATCACACGCTGCATATTGCGCACCGGAACGCTGCCCTTTCCCAGATATGCCTGAAAATTCTCCTCCATCCTGCCAAACTGTTCTTTTAATTCCTTACTGATTCCGTAAGCTGCTAACAGCTCATCCAGCGGAGTGCCTTTTCCTCCCATGATCTGGTAATATGCAAAATAAAGTGCACGGTATAATACAAATAACTTTGGTACCGGAAAGAAAAACGTCCACTCATAATCAATGACTGTCCATTCTGCTTCCTCTATTTTCATCTCACTGCCTGCAGGAATCAAAATATTGGCAAATATCATATCGATATCGCATATATCCACCGCTTCAGTTTCCTCTGTAAAATGAACCTCTCCAAACACTTTTCGGAAATCTTCGGTTGGCGTAAACAGGTGTTTTCCACCATATTCCATGATACGTTTTGCATAATCATCAAGGATACGCTTCACCAGTTCCGTCTGATTTCTTTCAATCGCCCGCTCCATCACATCCTGCAGTGTGACACCGGGATCAAAACCGGATACGGCTGCATCATTTTTTGTATGACAGGCGCAGAATCTGATTTTCTCATTACTGTCCGCATAGCACGATGACAATTTTTCGTATGACTTCTCCATATGACAGATATGCTCTCTTCCTTCCGGATAAAGTGCATATTTTCTGACACTTTTTTCTCCATCCGCTTTCTTGCAGATATCCGTGCGGATGGCAAACTGCCTTGCCCTCTCATTGGAATATTTTGAATAAATCACACGCTGTTCTCCGGTCCTATTTCCTGCCTCGATCAAAAAGGAATTGGCAAGTTCTCCAAATAACCCTTCTGCCAGAACCGTATCAAAAACTTTTTTCTCATCAAAAAGCTGTAATCTGTCCCTGTCAAAATTTCTCCGGTTGTCGGAAAGTTCTCCCCTTCCCGGAAGATATTCATCCGAATAGATACAGGATGGGAACTTGTGATCCGGATATGGGTAATAGCTGTAAATTCCCGAAAATCCTGCTTCTTTTAAGATCTGTTCATACTCTTTTCTGGTATAGACCCTCGCCTCACCGTGCCTGTCATCCTCTGTGAATCGTTCCGGATCCTTATCATAATTTTCCAGTCCGGCAAAATATCCCCCGCGGTATTCCTCCTGACACCCCGCAAAATATTTCAGTCCCAGACGGTTGGCATCCGCCACATAGAGTTTCCCGTTGTCAGATAAGTGTTCTCTCATACAGGAAAGCTCATTTTGAAATTTTGAAAATTCGCCTGCAATCAATATCATGTCATAGGCCTGATCCTGATACAGTACATTTGTTTCCGGTTTTGTATCCGAAGCCGGAACAACCAGAACCGTCAGATTGCCGGCATTTTCATAACGCACCCGTAAAATGTCAGCTTCCTCTTCACTCTCCACCACTGCCGTCACATGTAACGCCATAGAAAGCAGTTTTCCTGTCAGTGCACCGCATCCTGCATTCCGCTCTAAAACATGCATCTGCTTTGTCACCGGCAGAAATGCGATCAGGTTCTCCCTGATATCCGACAGATGAAAAAGGTACGGATAGGATGCCTGTTCCATGATGATCTGCGGATAGGCTTTTTCATTATTCTGTTGTATGATCTCTTTCAGCCCCTCCGGCACGTTCACATGTCCCATTGCTTCCTCACTTTTACGTTCTTCTATTCGTCACATTTTTCAATCGTAACTTCTGAATTCATATCATAAAAACCGACGGTATTTTTGTCGGATACCACCGTCACACCGACCACATCATATAATCTGTGGTACGCGCGGAACTCTCCGCCGACATAACCGGTGCAGCTGATGGATAACAGATATTCGCCGCCCTGCATATCCATGTTCTGGCGGAATGTCGCAACATAGGTATCACCTGTCTTTGCCATCCCGATGCCCACTTTTTCAAACATCGTGTTTGTTCCGGTAACAGCAGTTCCCTGTACGGTTTTAAATGTATAAGTAAAAATCGGATCCTGTATATCAGAGAGGAATTTCACCTTGGATTTGATGGTAAAAGAAGTCCCCTTCTGGATACAGTTCGTATAATTGCCATATTCATCGATCAGTGCAAAGTCAATGATCTCCGCCTCACCGGTTCCATATTCATTGACATCCGGGTTGAGCTGGTAATTTGATTTCCAGAGCTTCTTTCCATCGGACGCATCATTCTCTAAAATTTTACCGCCGGCGATCTTGTCTGAGTTCTTAAGCAGAACCTTTTTGTAAAGGTTGATCATATCCTTGGCATTTCCCTCTGCCAGTTTATCTCCTTTATTGAGTAAGATGACACGGTCACAATATTTTGCCACACTGCTGATATCGTGGCTGACGAACAGGATGGTCTTTCCCTGCGCCTTGAAATCCTCAAACTTTTTATAACATTTTGCCTGAAAAAATACATCTCCGACCGATAATGCCTCATCCACGATCAGGATCTCCGGATCAATATTGATCGCCACCGCAAACGCAAGCCGGACAAACATACCGCTCGAATAGGTCTTACACGGCTGATGCACGAAATCACCGATATCTGCAAATTTTAAGATATCATCTAACCTTGCATCCATCTCCTCGCGGGAAAATCCCATCATCATACCGTTTAGATAGACATTTTCGATTCCGGTATACTCCATATTAAATCCGGCACCAAGCTCTAACAGTGCGGAAATCCTTCCATCGATTTCCACCTCGCCGCTCGTCGGACTTAAAACACCTGTAATTATTTTTAAAATGGTAGATTTTCCGGAACCATTCGTTCCGATGATGCCGATCGTCTCACCTTTTTTTACTTCAAACGACACATGCTTTAATGCATGATGTTCTTTGAAATGGTTCTTTCTGACCAGTCCAAGTGCATCCTTTAACCGGTCAGAAGGTTTATCATAAAGTTTGTAGACCTTGCAGACATCCTCTACCCTGATTGCTAAATTATCCATACTATCCTCATTCCACAGTTTTCATTCTTGCGATGCTCTTACAGCACATCTGCGAAATGTACACGCAGACGCTTAAACATGGTCGTTCCTGCCCAGAGAATAAACAGCGTGATTCCCCAGAACCACAATGTCAGTCCCGGATATTCCCAGAATGCCGTTTTATTGATCAGTGCATCCCTGTATCCCGAAACAATATAATACATCGGATTTAGCTTAAGCAGGAGCACAGCCCATTTAGGAATGCCCTGCATGCTCTCAAAATTCCACATGATCGGTGTTACCCACATTCCGATCTGCAAAAGAATGGCGACAACCTCTTTCATGTCACGGAAAAACACCGTCACGGCGCTTGTCGCATAGATCAGTCCTGCCGTAAACATCACCATGCAAAACGAATAATAAACCACCTGAAGCACATAAAGATCCGGATAAAATCCCATAACGGCAAAAACAACCAGCATAAATACCACAAAAAAAGCGTGTGTGAACAATGCAGAGATCAGTTTTACCACCGGAAGTGCATCGATCTGGAATACGACCTTTTTGACCAGATAACTGTATTCATCAAGAACCCCGGTTCCTCCATTTAAAGCCTCCTGAAAATAAAACCACGGCACAAGACCGCCCATCAGCCAGAGTACAAACGGCACCTCGATTCCTGTTCTTAAATCATTAACTTTCTGATGTAGTCCAAACTCAAAGACAAACCAGTATAAAAGCACCGTGATTACCGGCTGTATGAAAGCCCATATCACGCCAAAATAAGAACCCGCAAATTTTTTTTTAAAATCATTTTTGGCAAGATTGCCGATGAGTTTACGGCTGGCAATCAGACGTTTTGGCAGGCAGACATTTTTCTTCTTTTCTGTCATATGAGTGCTCCTATCTTACAATTCCCCGTTCCTTACAATATGCATCGAATCCACCGTGCACTTTATCCTTATCAGAAAGGATCAGATCCGCCTGTGTCATTCCTTCCGGCATTGGCCATTCAACACCGATTGCCGGATCATTCCAGAGAATACCGCCCTCGTCATTTGGATGATAGAAATCAGTAACCTTATAGCAGAACTCTGCATAATCAGACAGCACGATAAAGCCATGTGCAAAATTCTTTGGTACAAAAAACTGCTTTTTATTTTCCGCAGTCAGAACGATACCAAACCATTTTCCGAATGTCTCAGAACCTTCTCTTAAATCCACTGCAACGTCAAATACCTCTCCGCTTACCACACGCACCAACTTGTCCTGCGGATGGTTGATCTGGAAATGTAATCCTCTTAACACGCCTTTTTTCGATGCAGACTGGTTATCCTGTACAAACTGGCAGTCGATCCCTGCCTCTTTAAAATCGTTGTAATTGTAGGTTTCCATGAAATATCCTCTGGCATCCCCGAAGACTGCCGGCTCAATTACTTTGAGTCCATCGATTCCATTACAGTCATGTGTTACCTTTATTTTTCCCATAATTATTGATCCTCACTATCTGTTTTTTAAAGTCCTTCGGCAACCTCTACCAGATATTTGCCATAATCCGTCTTAAGAAGCGGTTCTGCAAGTTTTAACAGCTGCTCTTTATCGATAAATCCTCGTTTGTATGCGATCTCCTCGATACAGGACACATAAAGTCCCTGACGTTTCTGGATCGCAGACACAAAATCTGCAGCGGCAAGCAGCATGTCGTGATTTCCGGTATCTAACCATGCGAATCCCCTGCCAAGCGTCTCAACGCTTAAATCACCACGCTCTAAATATGCATTATTTACGGAAGTAATCTCAATTTCACCTCTTGCAGACGGCTTTACATATTTTCTACGGACAAAGTTTTTCCAATGTTCTGCGCAGTGCAGCTGAACGAACACAGAATGAAAAGGATGCTCCGGTTTTTCCTCGATAGAAAGAGCTTTTCCGTTCTCATCAAACTCTACCACGCCGTATTCTCTCGGATCTCTGACATAGTAGCCAAAAATCGTAGCACCCTTTTCATTCTGTGTTCGTTCAGCTGCACTGCGCAGAACATTGGAAAAACTTTGTCCGTAGAAAATATTATCTCCAAGAACCAATGCAACCGCATCGTTTCCAATAAACTTTTCACCGATGATAAATGCATCTGCCAGGCCCCTTGGCTGTTCCTGCACGGCATAAGAAAAACTCATGCCAAGCTGGCTTCCGTCTCCAAATAACTCTTCAAACACCGGCAGATCTCTCGGTGTGGAAATGATCAGAACCTCTCTTATGCCGGCAAGCATCAGTGTAGATAACGGATAATAGATCATCGGCTTATCATACACCGGCATAATCTGTTTTGAAATTGCCTTTGTCAGCGGATATAATCTTGTTCCGGAACCACCTGCTAAAATAATACCTTTCATATAATCCTCCTTGTTTTGCGGAGCAAAATGCGAACCCTCTGTGAGCAGAGGATTTTCCTCCTTGTTTTCACGTCCATTATAAAACGCAAACAAGCAGTATCGCCCCATCTGGCGGTACTGCTGCCTGCATCTTCTTACCTGTTCTGATACATATCCTCATAATACTTCTGATAATCACCGCTGGTAACGTTTTTCATCCAGTCCTCATGTTCAAAATACCATGCGATCGTCTTTTTGATGCCTTCTTTGAACATTGTCTCCGGCTCCCAGCCGATCTCTGCCTTGATCTTATCCGGTGCGATCGCATAACGTCTGTCATGACCTTTGCGGTCCTTCACATAAGTGATCAGATCCTTGCTCACAAGTGCACGTCTCGGATCATCTGCCGGAAGCATCTCAAGCAGTGTATCTATAATGATATTGATAATTTCAATATTCTGTTTTTCATTGTGTCCGCCGACGTTGTAAGTCTCGCCGAGGCGTCCGTTTTCCTGTACCATATCGATTGCTTTCGCATGGTCATCCACATACAGCCAGTCGCGGACATTTTTTCCGTCTCCATATACCGGAAGTTTCTTTCCATGCAATGCATTGTTGATGATAAGCGGAATCAGTTTTTCCGGGAACTGGTATGGTCCATAATTGTTAGAACAGTTGGTAATGTTTGCCGGAAAATGGTAAGTGTCAATATAAGCCTTTACCAGCATATCCGAAGATGCTTTGCTCGCAGAATACGGACTGTGCGGTGCATACGGTGTTGTCTCATAAAAATATGTTCCGTCATCCTCTAAAGAACCATATACCTCATCCGTCGATACATGAAGGAATTTCTTCCCTTCTTTGAAACTGCCATCCGGCAGCTCCCATGCCGCTTTTGCACAGTTTAACATAACTGCTGTTCCAAGCACGTTCGTTTTTACAAATACTTCCGGATTTTTGATACTGCGGTCTACATGACTCTCTGCTGCAAAATGTACCACGCGGTCGATCTCATTTTCTGCAAAAATCTTTGCAATTGCCTCTTTATCCGTGATATCTGCACGCACAAATGTATAATTTTCACGATTTTCAATGTCTTTTAAATTTTCCAGATTGCCCGCATAAGTAAGCACATCCACATTGATAATTCTGATCTCGTTATCATATTTGCGAAACATGTAATGAATATAGTTAGATCCAATAAATCCGGCTCCTCCGGTTACTAAATATGTTCTCATAGTTTTCTCCATTCTATGGTCTGCAAAATCTTTCATCATTTTACCATACTTTTATTGTCTGTACAAGTTTTACCACCAGTCCACTGCCGGGCGTTCCGTAATTTCAGACAGCTTGACGACCACCAGATCTTTTTCTTCCACGATTGAACCCTCAGCCGGAAAGACTGTCATATCTTCCGACAGTGCTGCCGCCTTATATTCCATCTCTTCGGAATAACCATCGTCCAGATGGACTCCATTATGTGCTTCTAAAAATCCTGCGATCCGGTGCGTTGCCCCCGCCGGATGTTCTCTGGTATAATCCCATTCAAAAAATGACCACCCGTACATTTCCGTACGGCGGTTCAAGCTGTTTAACTGTGGCTGCCGGTATCCGATAAATACCACTTTTTTATCCACCGGATCTCCTTCTGCATCCCCCCCCGGGATCTCCCTCTTCAAAGCATCCGTGATCTGATCCGCCAGCAGCGCATCCTGTTCATAACGCACCTGATCCGCGCTGTGCATTCTGATGTTATAGCAGACCTGACCGCCTGTAACTGCGATTACAAGCAATATCACCACATTGCCCATTACCTGCAGCCATCGGCACATTTTCCTGTCCCGCTCCTGTTTTTCCGGTCGTACATCGGAAATCTGCTGCTCTTTTAATATCATCACACCAAACATCGCAAGAAATGCAGCCACAACCGGAAGTGCAAACTGTGTCCTTGTCACCAGCATCGCACCTGCATAGATTGTCATAAAAAAAGGTGTAATGAGCATAAAAATCATTCCTGCTGCAAAAATCCAAAAACCGGCACGTCCAATTTCTGTCCTTCTCGTCCATGCGGTCCATATCACATAAAATGCAAGCAGTACACCGATCACATAAAAAGAGAAATTCCGCGGTCCGACGGTAAGAAGCTGATTTTTCACAACACGAAGAACATTCTTGACACATTCAGCAGCCGGTTCACTTCCCCAGTTGCTCTGCCCTTCCATATAATCACCGGCTGCCATGAACCATGTACCCGCAATCCCCCTGTATATCAGATAGGAAATACCGAAATGGGCCGCAAGAAAAATAATGCGAATTCCCCATTTTTCTCTTTTTCCATTCACCTGCCAGAAGAACAATAAGAAAAACATGACACAGACTGCAATATAATAAACTGCCAGTGCCTGGTAAGTACCAAGTGCCAGCACAATAAACACTGTGGACAAAAACAGCTTACACAGATCTTTTCCGCTTCTGTTTTCCTTATATTTCTCGCAAAAACAAAGATCACACATAAAAAATCCGGTGACTGCCATCAAAAGCATTGCAAATGCGACTTCCGCCTGCTGCAGTGAAAAATAAAACTGAAAACTCCAGATATTGGATGTCATATAAAGCAGCGTAAATATCCAGTACGGTTTTCCATCCTTTTTTCCTGAAAAATAATAGCATCCATACGTCAGTACATTGCCTCCCAGGATAAAAAACAAAAGCATCAGAATACCACTCTTTATCGTTCGGTATACACCAAGACCAAGCATCCGTTTTAACAGAACCAGTCCAAATCTTCCAATCGTAAGCCACCCTAACGTAGACCCGGGATGATTGATCAGTTCCTCTGTATCGATTCTGATATTCGAGTTAAATGCCTGATACCCAAAACAGACCAGCGCAGCAAATACCGACATCAGAATCAGCCGGTAATGTTTTTTGATATATTCTGTCATCGTTTTATTCCAGTGTTTTCATATACTCATCAAGTGCATCCTGCCATTCATCATTTTGAAACGACAGAAAATTATGGTACATTTCATGCAACCTGTGAGGGCGATACCAACTGGGCAGCTTTTGCAGAAGCCGGATTCATCTTCGCATACTGCTCACTTGTGACATGGTTGACTTTTGTTGTCTTTCCTGCACGTTTAAAAATTGCTTCCGCAAAAGCTGCCCAGTTGGTATCGCCCTCACAGGTTGCATGAAATGTACCATAATTTTCTGTCGTTTCAAAATGATGAATGGCTCTTGCCAGTTCCACTGCGCTTGTCGGGGATCCCTGCTGGTCACATACAACACTGACTTCATCGTGTGACTCCGCAAGGCGAAGCATCGTCTTTACAAAGTTTTTTCCATCTCCATAAAGCCATGCGGTACGGAAAATAAAATATCTGTCTGCAAATTCACGGACAAACTTTTCTCCCTCCGCCTTCGTCTTTCCATAGGCACTGACCGGATGGATCTCATCAAATTCCGTATATGGCTTTGTTCCGTTTCCCTCAAATACATAATCGGTGGAAACGTGGATCATTTTTGCTCCGACTTCTCTTGCTGCAATACTTAAATTTCTCGGTCCGATCGCATTGATCCGGTATGCGGCATCCCACTGCTGTTCGCACGCATCCACATTGGTGTGCGCTGCACAGTTGATAATGACATCCGGTCTCTCCGCACGAACCAGCGCAAGGACAGCATTCACATCGGTAATATCGAGCGCCACAATGCCTTCACCTTCCGCAACATCTGTATTGATAAAGGAAACATCCTCACCTTTATATTCCTGTCGGATGGCACGCCCTAACTGTCCGTTGCACCCTGTCACTAAGATCTTTTTCATCATTTATTCTCCTAATCCATTTTCAATTGCCGTAACAATCGACGTAAGTGCTTCTTTTTCATCTTCTCCTTCGCAGACAAGCTCTATCTCATCCCCGGATTTGATGCATGCACCAAGTACACTCAACACGCTTTTTGCATTTGCTGTATTTTCTCTGTAACGAAATGTCACATGTGATTTAAACTGCATGGCCTCCTTGCATAAAATTCCAGCCGGTCTCAAATGAAGTCCCGTCGGATTTTTAATCGTTACTTTCTGGCTTACCATAGTAAATCCCTCCAAACTGTTTATTGTATATACGATATTTAAAGCATGATCTTCGTAATCAGTTCCGCTAACTTTTTAGCTTCCTCATCGATCACCTTTTGATCTTTTCCTTCAATCATGACACGGACAAGCGGCTCTGTACCGGATGGACGGATCAAAACTCTTCCCTCTCCGTTAAACTTCTGCTCTAATTTTGCAACTGCATCCGCAATCTCCTGATAATCCATAAAGTTGTCTTTTTTATGGTTTGGCACTTTTGCATTTACAAGTGCCTGCGGTAATACTTCCATAACAGATGCAAGCTCTGATAAAGTTTTTTTCGTTTTCACCATAACCTCAAGCAGATGAAGTGCAGAAAGCAGACCATCACCTGTGGTGTTGTCATCCAGGAAAATAACGTGTCCTGACTGCTCGCCTCCGATATTATAGCCATGTTCTCTCATATTTTCAAGAACATATCTGTCGCCAACTTTTGTCTTTTCCACATGGATGCCTTCGCGCTCTCCCATCAGTGAAAATCCAAGGTTTGTCATAACAGTAACAACGATCGTATTCTTTTTTAAGGTACCTTTCTGTTTCATATAAGTACCACAGATTGCCATGATCTGGTCTCCATCGACCAGTTCTCCTTTTTCATCCACAGCAAGCATACGGTCTGCATCTCCGTCAAATGCAATACCAATAGCAGCATTTTCATAAACTACTCTGGCTTTTAATTCATCCATATGCGTCGAACCACAGTTTGCATTGATATTCGTTCCATCCGGTTCGGTATGGATTGCCACCAGATCAGCCCCCAGATCTTTCAATGCCTTCACTGACGTATAATGAGCGGCTCCCTCTGCACAGTCAACCACGATCTTCATGCCTGTCAGATCAACCGGAACACATTTTTTCATAAATTCTACATATTCGTCTCTTAAATCGAAACGATAATCAATTTTACCGACTCCGGAACCGATCGGCAGGTTGACATCCTTCATATTATTACGGATCAGTGCCTCGATCTCGTCTTCAAGCTCATCAGAAAGCTTATATCCCTCGCCGTTAAAAAATTTAATTCCGTTAAATTCCATCGGGTTATGGGATGCGGAAATGACAACCCCGGCATCTACCTTATGTTTTCTCGTCAGATACGCAATTGCAGGTGTCGGCATTACTCCGACAAAAATCGCATTTGCACCGACAGAACAGATTCCTGCCATCAGTGCACTTGCAAGCATTCCTCCTGAAATTCTCGTATCACAGCCAACGATAATCGTTGCCTGATGTTCCTGCTCTTTCGTAAGCACATAAGCTCCCGCCTGTCCAAGTTTTGTCGCAAGCTCGATCGTAAGTTCTGATCCAGCCACTCCACGGACACCATCTGTACCAAACATTCTTGCCATTGTATTTCCTCCAAATTATTAATTTCTTTTATTCTGTTTTAGAAGCACTCTTTTTGCTGCTTTCCGTTGATTTTATTTCCGTATCTTCCGCAGTCATTTTAACCGGAATCCGCACGGTTTTTACCTGATAAAGTTCATTATCCACATCAATATCTACAGCGATATTATGTTCACCATTTCCATATCCCTGCAGATTAACAGTACCTGTAATGTCATCTGCTGACAGCTTCTTAATATCGCTTTCCGCTCCGGTGACCTCAACCTGAATCGTATCTTCCGTAATCTTCGCCTTTGTCGCATCCGGAATATTTTCAAGTGTAAACGCAGATGCATCCACCTCGAAGGTTTTTGTTGTGATCGGCTCTACTTTTACTTTGACCTCCACTTTTGCGTCTGCTGCAAGTACCAGCGAAGTTCCATCCGGAAGATAAGATGTAATATCTACAGTTGTCTCAACATCTTCCGTTGCACCGCTCATATCTAACACATCATCCGGTATTGCGATCTTAGCCACCTTATTAAGCACATCCGTTTCTCCCTTGATCCGGACTTTTTTCGGACTGTAGGTAATTTCTTTTAATGTATAGCCGGATGCCACAGTTCCTTTTGTCTGGAAGGAAAGATCCACATCTTTTGTATTTAATATCTGCGCCGTGATCGTAACAGTATTAATATTCATTTTTAACTTTGAAGCATCGATCTCATTACCATCCGCATCATATAAAACCGGCACTACTGTATCAGTCACATCCGATGACATTCCGTCAACATTGATCGTTGCGACTACCGTGCTGATCTGACTCGTAACAGAAGACGGTCCCGAAATTTTCAAAAGATTCGATGTCACGATGGAAACATCTCCAAGTGCACAGCCATCCATGACCGTACCTTCCGTGCTTGCAGTGATCTTTTTCTGTACATTTCCAAGATCTTCCACTGTCACATCCAGATACTGCTGTTTGGATGAAATGGTAACTGTATTGCTGTTATATTTACTGCATGTGATCGTAATCGGGACACGGCATACGCCATCACCTTCCACATATTCAATCTTTTCCATATCCGCAACTGCAGTAAAATCCGTGTTGGATAATTTTTCCAGAATACTTCGTTTTGCCGATGCCGTAAACGTAACTGTATTTTTCCCGCCAAGTGTCTCGGAATACTTTCCATTTGAGGTAAGATAATCCATATTATCCTGTGTTACACTGATCGTATACTGTGCCGGTTTGACCGGATCATCAATATTGACCACTACGATCCACAGAGCGATCGCAAATAACACAGCCAGTACCTTGAGGCCAAGATTATTCGTTAGTTTTTTTGCCAGATTCTTTAACATCCTTAAGCCTCCTTCTCCATAATTCAATTTTTGAAACTTTCTTCTCGCGATGCTGTATAAATGAAAGTTTGTTCTTTAAAAACTCAGCGTCCACATTGCGGTACAATTCCCCACCCATGGCGATGGAAACTTTTCCCGTTTCCTCAGATACAACAATGGTAAGTGAATCACTGACTTCACTGATTCCGACCGCCGCACGATGTCTTGTACCAAGATCTTTGCTGATACTTAAAGAATCCGTCAGTGGCAGATAGCAGGTGGCAGACACCACTCTGTCCCCGCGGACAATCACGGCTCCGTCATGAAGCGGTGTGTTTTTTTCAAAAATATTGATCAAAAGCTGGCTTGTCAGTATTCCATCTACTGCAATACCGGTTCTTTCATACTCCGAAAGAACAATTTCATCCTCAATGACGATAAGTGCACCTGTTTTGACTTTTCCCATCTCATAACATGCCTTTACCAGTTCATTGATCGTTTTATCCGTAAACTTTGCGATTTCTCCCTTTGAAAAATCAAACGTAAAAAAAGAAGTAAGGAAATTCTTCTGTCCAAGATTTTCCAGTGCTTTCCGGATTTCCGGCTGGAATATAATAACTATGGCAGTAATTGCGACGCTCAATGTGTTCTTCGCAATCCAGATGATCGTATTCATCTGAAATACAGCTGCAACCAGAACAAAAAGCAATATTACCATAATACCTTTTAACAGTACCCATGCCCTTGTGTTCTTAATCCACACAAGCATATAATAAAACAGAAATGTTATGATGAGAATTTCCACAACATCTGTCATTGTAATCTTTGGTAAATTCAAATAAATAGACGCTTTTTCCCAAAACGCGCCCATGGTTGCCATCGCATTCTGCACCTGCTTCACTTTCCTTTCCGCTATCTGTATTTAAAGTAACTAATCCAGCAGATCTTCGTCAATCTCCATTTCTTCTGCGAAACGTTTTTTCGTCATACGATCCTGTTCTTCTTTTCCACTGAATCTGGTCACTTTTTTATCTGTCCCTGCAACGATTGCTTTCGGTACGGCTTTTACATAATAATAATACTCATCATCTTCAAACTGGAGTCTTTCTGTCCTTGAATAATCCAGATTGAAAAACAGGAACTGAATCACAAATGCAATCACGCAGGAAATAATGCTTCCCACCAGAATTGTGATGGTCTTTCCGCTGATTCCAAGTACCATATCCCCTGCGATCATACCAACTGCCTCGAATAAAATACCAAATATAATTGCGACCGCCCATGCATGCTCAATGGACATTTTTCGTATGATATAAACGATGACCAGTGTTACCACCATGATCGCAAGCACCAGATACATTTCCCTGTTGCCCAAAAGCTGGTTCAACGCAACAACAATCTTTGATGTTGCCGCATCTTTCTCATCCACTCCGCCAAGTGTTGTTTCATTCTGCTTTACACCGTTTAAGAAGAAATAAAGAACGATACCGCAGACCAGAGAAAACATGGAATATAATTCCCGCAAAAGTCCCATGCCGACCGGCATCACAAACGGAATGTTCAGTCCAAAACAAATCGGTGTCAAAAGCACCCCATACTCGTTTTTTGGAGAAAACCGAAAATACAGGATATACATCAGAATAAACAGGATCAGGGCCACAATACATACTTCTAAGGAAAGTGCATACATATCCAAAAGGATCAGCACAGAGCCAATAAAAACGGCCCCACCGACTGGAAGAATCGAACAGATCAGGGCAAGGATCAGGGCAATTGGTGTACTGCTGATTTTTTCCATATAACCAATGTTGTGATTTATCAGCAAAAATGCTGTGAGTGCAACAGTAAACTTTATCACCGGCGTAATGTATATATCATATTTTCCATAAAAACGTGTTAATTTCTCTTTTAATTCCAATAAGGTCGTCATACTAATCTCCATTTCCACATGTGAAAAATCTCATTTTCCGCATTGCTTCCGTTGTCAGTCCCAGTCTTTGTTTCCGTTCCCTTTCAACCGTTCTTCCCGCAGATACATCGCACTGATCTTTTTTAGACCCGCATAGTATTTTTTTACCTTTTTTCTGCCATAAGTGTACTTCATATTAAAAATAATATATGTGGCAAGAAGATAAATTACCATAAAAATTCCATAGAGCAGTCCCAGTGTAGTAACAGCCTTTACAAAATCCATTTTGTTGATCTGTTCCATCAAAGCATCCATAGAATAGAGTACCCAAAGCCCTAACATCATAAAAAATGCGATCGTGCCGACCACGAAACTTTTCAGAAGCTGTAATGCCACATAATCCTTTCGCGCATACTGGATCATCGGTTTGCAGCGTTTTCCATCGTTTGCATCAAATTTTGCTATTTTTATCATGCTGTGCAGTCGTTGTTCATTGACCATGCTGCGTTTCCTTTCTCTTAGCAAACTGCATTTTTGCTCGCAGTTACGCATTCTTATTTTTCATTATATCACAGTGCCCTTCTTTTTCAAAGGAAAAAAAAGAATCCTGTTCCACAGGATTCACCGCCTGCGGCGGGTCGCCCCCGCGACATAATTCATCTCTGACGCAGTGCGATCCCACCCGGAGGGCTTTTTTATTCATAGGACGTAATTCCTTATGAATAAAAAAGCAGGACCACCTGTCAGGCCCTGCTCTTCTCTTATAAGAAACGCATCTTGTTTCCGTCGCGTTCTTTTTTCTGTGGTTCTAAAGGCTTTGGTTTTTCAATCGAGTTTGCGAATGAATTTGCCATTGCCGCTTTACACTTTTCGCAAAAGCGCCCCGTCCGGATCGGTCTGCCGCAATGCTCGCAGGTAACACCGTCAAGTGAAGCTTCTGAAAGTGAAAGTCTCTCTTCACGGATCCACTGCTTGATCTGTTTTACTGATACATCATTGTCCTCGGATACCTGATTAACAGATGCATTCGGGTTCTCGTCCAGATATTGTTTTACTTCCTGAAACTTTTGTTCAAGTTTTTTTCTGCATCCATCACACAATGGTGCACCACCCATATAATTAAATAAACGTCCACATTCCTTGCAATTCTTCACTTCCATATTGGCATGACCTCCTGTCATTCTGTCAATACCCTTCTCCGATACTGATACAGATATAATATATGTTTTCCACTCCTGACGCTTTCAGGACTTTTGATACTTCATCCATCGTACTCCCTGTCGTATAGATATCATCCACAAGCACGACTCTCTTATATTCTACTATATCTGCTGTCAATTGGAAAGCATTTTTTAAATTTCTGTGTCGTTGTGATTCATTTAACTCTTTTTGAGGAATTGTATTTCTCACTCTTCTGACCAGGTGCTCATCCACTAAAATCCCTGCTTTTCTTCCAAGTTCCCGCGCAAATACTTCGGCCTGATTGTATCCGCGCAGTCGCTTCTTCCGGGAATACATTGGAATGGGAATCAGCACTTCTGCTTTTATTTTGTTCAGCCACACTCCATATTTTTCCACTGCTGCATTCGCATAAAACTCTGCATATTCTCTTTTATTTCCATATTTAAAGCGGTACATTGAATTTCTTATACCACCCTCATAAACAAACACTGCCTTTCCCTGTGTGTATACATGATGCTTTTTTCCACAGTCGGTGCAAAATTCCTTTCTCTCATCCACAAGCGGTTTCCCGCATTTTTTACATGCCGGTTCTCCTGCCACATGCACCTTGTCTTTACATAGCGGACAAATACCCTTTCCTGTCACTTCAATTTCATCACAGACTGCACATCTTCGTGGATAAAGGATTTCAAGCATCTGAAATAACATTTTTCTTCCATATAGGAAAATGTCATTTTTTCTGATTTTCATAAGATCCTTTCCGGATCTCTCCCTGCAAAGAATATCATTTTTGCCAAATACATACCATAAAGTTTTTCTTAATTTTTTCTTACTATAATGTTGACGAATCCCATTTAGGTCTTTATAATTTATTTATTAAAAGCGATAGCACTTTAAAGTCCTAAAGGGCAGCAATGTGAAAAATAAAATTTTTCACACACAAGATGTGTGCCCCGGCACAAACTTATGATGCCCTGAAAAACGGGCAGGAATGGAGAATTCTATGAAAAACTACAAAAAAATCTTATCTGTCGTAATGACAGCAGCCATGGCTGCATCACTTGCAGCATGTGGAAACAGTACAGCAAACACCAGCAGTACCACGGATGCAGCAGCTTCCGATTCAGCACAGACTTCGGATGCAGTGGCCACTGAAAGTGGTGCAGGCACCTCTTCCGATGGCAAAAAATATACGATCGGTATCTGCCAGCAGTTAGAGCATCCTGCTCTTGATCAGGCAACCCAGGGATTTGAAGATGCACTGACTGAATTACTTGGTTCTGGCAATGTTACCTTTGATCTTCAGAATGCCCAGGGCGAGCAGGCAAACTGCGCAACCATCAGCAACGGTTTCGTCGCTAACAATTATGACCTGATCTTAGCAAATGCAACGACTGCTCTGCAGTGTGCAGCTGCAGCAACCAGCACGATCCCGGTGATCGGTACTTCCGTTACCGACTATGCAACAGCACTTGACATTGACAACTGGACCGGCTCTACCGGTACAAACGTATCCGGAACTGCAGATCTTGCTCCGATTGACCAGCAGGAAGACATGCTTGTCGAATTGTTCCCAGATGCAAAAAATGTCGGCATTCTCTACTGCTCCGCAGAACCAAACTCTGCATACCAGGCAACCGAATTTGAAAAAGCTCTCGATGAAGACAGTATTTCCTATAAAGAATATACCGTATCAGATTCCAACGACATCGCTTCTGTTGTACAGAGTGCCGTCAGTGAATGTGATGTCCTCTATATTCCGACTGACAATACCATGGCAGGCAATACTGAATCCATCAACAATATTGCTCTTCCGGCAGGTGTTCCGATCATCGCCGGTGAGGAAGGTATCTGTTCCGGCTGTGGTGTAGCCACACTTTCCATCAGCTACTATGATATCGGTTATACAGCAGGCAAAATGGCATACGACGTTTTAGTAAACGGTGCTGATATCTCGACCATGGATGTACAGTATGCAGAGAATGTTACCAAAGAATACAATGCTGATATCTGTTCACAGCTTGGCATCACAGTTCCTGATGACTATACTGCCATCGCTGCCGAATAAAAAATATTTTTGATAAGGGGTTTTTCTATGACAATACTTATGTCCTTAGACCCGATGGCTCTCTTCCGCTCCATGCCCGGCGCCTTTGCGCAGGGGCTGGTCTGGGGGCTGATGGCACTGGGTGTATATATTACATACAGACTTTTAGATTTTGCTGATCTTACCGTTGACGGTTCTCTTGCAACCGGCGGTGCAGTTGCCGTTATGCTGATCCGTTCCGGCATGCATCCATGGGCAGCACTTATTTTTGCATTTTTAGCAGGTATGGCAGCCGGTTTTATCACCGGAATTCTGCATACTGCACTTGGAATTCCCGGAATCCTTGCAAGTATCCTGACACAGATTTCACTCTATTCCATCAACTTAAATATTATGGGAAGTTCGAATCAGGCTGTCAGTGTTGACAAGTATCCGTTAGTTGTTTCCCTGCGTTACATCTCGGATTCTTCCGCTACCAAAGTCCGGCTGTTTGTGACATGTGTTCTTTTCTGCGTGGCGGTCGTTGCCCTTTTATACTGGTATTTCGGAACCGAGCAGGGACATGCCATCCGCGCAACCGGATGTAACCGGCAGATGGCCCGCGCACAGGGTATCAACACTGATTTCCACACGGTCGTTGCGCTGATGATCTCAAACGGTCTTGTCGGTCTTTCCGGAGGACTCTACGCACAGTATCAGGGTGCCGCAGATGTCAACATGGGACGTGGTGCCATCGTCATCGGTCTTGCCGCTGTCATCATCGGTGAGGTACTTTTCGGGAAATTATGTGCCGGAAAACATTTTGCTTTTGCATATACCATGTTTTCCGTGATCGGCGGCGCAATCATCTACTATATTGTAATGAATATCGTATTATGGCTGAAACTGCCGTCTGATGACCTAAAACTGTTTTCTGCCATCGTCGTTGCGATTTTCCTTGCATTCCCGTATCTCAAATCCAAATACGGCAGGAAAGGGGTGTCCGTCAATGGCTGAAATGTTAAAACTCGACAATATCCACAAAACTTTTAATCCCGGAACCATCAACGAAAAAATTGCTTTAAATGGTGTCAATCTGACTTTAAATGAGGGCGATTTTGTTACCGTGATCGGTGGAAACGGTGCCGGAAAATCAACCACGTTAAACGCCATCGCAGGTGTATGGCCAATTGATTCCGGGAAAATTTATATCGGTGGAGACGATGTCACAAAATTATCCGAGCACAAACGTGCCAAATACCTCGGACGTGTATTTCAGGATCCGATGACCGGAACCGCAACCACCATGTCGATCGAAGAAAACATGGCGATTGCAGCAAGACGTGGTGAAAAACGGGGACTTTCGTGGGGAATCACCCATCAGGAACGCGATACCTACCGCGAAATGTTAAAAACCTTAGATCTCGGACTGGAAGACCGTCTCACCAGTAAAGTCGGTCTGCTCTCCGGCGGACAGCGGCAGGCGATCACACTTTTAATGGCGTCGATCAAAAAACCAAAACTTTTGCTGTTAGACGAACACACTGCAGCACTTGATCCGAAAACTGCCGCAAAAGTGCTTGAGATTTCTGATAAGATCATCGCAGAAAATCATCTGACCGCCATGATGGTCACACACAATATGAAGGATGCCATCGTGCACGGTAACCGCCTGATCATGATGCACGAAGGAAAAGTGATCTTAAATATCTCCGGCGAAGAGAAAAAGAAACTGACCGTCGAAGATCTTCTTCACCAGTTTGAAAAGGTCAGCGGCGAAGAATTCGCCAATGATAAAGCACTGTTATCCTGATATGCAGATCTGCTAAAGCACAACAGGATTTTAAAATTACCAATAACAATAGAATGCACACTCTGCGAACATTCTATTGTCATAAATTAAAAGCTGCCGTACAAGGGAGCCGGCGTTAATGGTTTTCATCACCGGTTACCCTGCATGACAGCTTCTTATTTTTTTTACTTATTTTTCTTTTAAACGGTCGCAGAGTCCGCTGTACCTTTTCTGCTGTGAGGTATTCTGGATCATCTGCTGGAAGGTCACTTCATTGCCGACTAACGTCACACATTTTCTTGCACGCGTGACGGCAGTATACAATAGATTCCGGTTCATTAACATCATCGGACCGCTAAGCAGCGGAATGACGACCGCCGGATACTCGCTTCCCTGTGATTTATGGATCGTGATCGCATAGGCAAGTTCAAGTTCATCCAGAAGTTTATAGGGGTACTCTACCATTCTCCCTTCATCAAACTCTATGATCATCTGTTCTGCGAAATCATTGATCTGTCTTATGATTCCCATATCTCCATTGAAAATTCCAAGGCCTTTATCCACAGTGAGTCCAAATTTTGTACGGATTTCCCACGCGAGCTGGTAGTTATTCTTTGTCTGCATAACTTTATCCCCCTCACGGAACACAGTGCTGCCATATTCTTTCTCCACTTTATCATTGGCAGGCGGATTCATATATCGCTGCAAAATCCCATTCAGGCGCTCTACGCCAAGCAGTCCCTTGCGCATCGGTGTCAGTACCTGGATATCATAAGGCGTCGCATCCACAAACTTCGGCAGTTTCTGCTTAATGAGCTGCAGCACCACATTGATGATCACATCTGCGTCATACCGTTTCAGGAAAAAGAAATCCATGCTCTTATTATCTAATATCACTTCTTCTCCATGATTGATCTTATGCGCATTGACAATAATATCACTGGTGGATGCCTGACGGAAGATTTTGGTCAGCATAACTACATTGCAGGCATGTGATTGGATAATATCACGGAGTACACTTCCCGGTCCGACACTCGGAAGCTGATTGACATCCCCGACAAGAATCAGCCTCGTTCCCACAGAGATTGCTTTGAGCAGAGAATACATCAGTGAGATATCCACCATCGACATCTCATCTACAATGATCACATCCGCTTCGAGTGGATTACTTTCATCCCTTTCAAATCCACCGCTTCCCTCGGCTCCCCCATTCAGCTCTAACATACGGTGAACTGTCCGCGCCTCAAATCCCGTTGTCTCACTCATGCGCTTTGCTGCACGCCCTGTCGGAGCTGCCAAAAAGATTTCCAAGCCCTCCAGTTCAAAATAGCGGATGATCGTATTAATCGTGGTCGTCTTTCCGGTTCCAGGCCCTCCCGTGATCACAAGCAGACCATTCCGCACTGCCTCTTTGACCGCCGTTACCTGATGTTCATCCAACGTCATGCCGCTTTTCTTTTCGATCCCCCGGATTCGCTGTTCAATCTCCGCATCTGACACATCATAACTTACATTGAGCCGTTTTAACATCGTCGCCGTGTTTGCTTCCATATAATAAAATGACGCTGCATAGATCTGTGTCTGATCTTCCATCTGTTTTAAGATGATCTTCCTTTCAATGGCAAGATCCATGTACTGCTTTTCCACCTGTTCTGCCGTAACATTCAATAATTTTGATGCACGCGGTGTCAGCTCTGTCTCCGGCAGATAGGTATGTCCCTCCCCACTTGCCTGAAGCAGTGTATACAGGATTCCGCTTCGCACACGGAAATCAGAGTCCATCCGGATACCAACCCGCGCTGCGATCTCATCCGCCGTCCGGAATCCGACTCCATCAATATCGTCCGCCAGCCGGTACGGATTTTCCCGGATGATACCATAAACATCCTGTCCGTATGCCTGATATACCTTGACCGCTAAATTCATCGTGATTCCATACTGCTGCAAAAAGATCATCGCCTGCCGCAGATCCCTCTTTTCGTTGACCTGGCTGGCAATCTCCATCGCTTTGCGGTTACTGATCCCTTTGATCTCAGCGAGACGTTCCGGTTCTTCCTCTATGATCCGGAAGGTATCCTCCTTAAAATGCCTGACAATTCTTGCCGCCATGGCAAGCCCGATTCCCTTGATTGCACCGGAACCAAGATACCGCTCTATTGCCTCCTCATCTTCAGGTGCTTTCTCCTCAAAACTTGTTACTTTAAACTGCTGCCCATAGGTCGGATGTTCCGTGTACTCCCCCTGTGCCTCAATATTTTCTCCCTCTGCGATTGCCGAAAATATCCCCACACAGGTGATTTCATCCTCCCCGCTCACCAGATTTAACACGGTATATCCATTATCCGCATTCCGATATATAATGTGTTCCACATATCCTGCAAGACTTTCCACTGTTTTCTCCATTCCAGAATTCTGTTTTTTGCTGCGAAAGCAATAAAATAAACGCTTTGTGAGCGAGCTATTGCCATGAATAAAAAATGCAGTCTAACGGAATTTTTGAACCCATCGTTCATTTTCCCGTTAAAACTGCACCGATTTTTGCATACTGTTTCAATTATGTACTTATCTGCACACTTTACTTCTGCTGCGCCGATTTTACGACATTTTATCTGCGCAAACTTATTCTATATTATAATTACGTTTCATCTGCTCATAGAGCTGCTGCGTAAAATTGGTTCCAACCTCATCTACAACCTGGTCTGCAACCAGTTCGATGACATTGTCCATATAATAATCTTTCAGTGTTGATGTGGAAGAATCCTCCTCATCATCCTCACTTGTCAGGCTCTCTTTAATTTCTTTTAAAACTTCTTCCACAAAATATGATTCAAAATCTTTACAAACCTGCATCAGTTCGTCCTCGGAAGAATCCGAAGAAATACTGTTTAAGGAACTCTGCAGGGAACTTGCCTGATTTGCAGCTGCTGTATTTTTGCTTGTATCGATCAATGATGAAATGCTGTCCATGGAAATCATATTGTTTTTCCTTTCCTACATCCGCTGTCTAATCTTAACGTTTCAGATTGTTTGCCTGCTCAAGCATCTCGTCCGATGTTGTGATTGCCTTTGAGTTGAGCTGATATGCACGCTGTGCAATGATCAGGTTTACCATCTCATCTGCGACCTGAACATTAGAACCTTCCAGGTATTTCTGTAAAACTTTGCTCTTAGTAAGATTTGCAGTTGTAGACTCGTTCATTGCATTACCGGATGCCGGTGTCACTGCAAGAAGATTGGTTCCTGTTTTTTCAAGTCCGCTTGGATTATTAAACTGGAATAATCCAATCGTCTGGTTCATATCCACATATGTGCCGGCTGCATTGGTATATCCCATTTTTCCATTTTCGCTGACGATCACTTTCTCTGCACTGATACCTGCCGGAAGATTGATCGGCTGATTGTTGGAATCTAAAACCGGGTATCCCTCATTCGTGCAAAGAGTTAATGTACCGCCTGCATTGACAGACCATACAAAATCTCCGGCTCTGGTATAATAAGTTTTTCCGTCTGCTCCGCGCACTGCAAAAAATCCATCACCGCTGATTGCAAAATCAGTTGCATTCTCACTTGCCATCAGTGACCCCTGTGTATAAATAGAGGTGTTGGATGCCACTCTGGTACCAAGTCCTACCTGTGCAGAGATCGGCTTTTCCTCGCCATTTGCACTGGTTGTACGCGTCTGGATTGTCTGGTAAAGCAGAGACTTAAACTCCATCTTCTCCTGTTTATATCCGACTGTATTGACATTTGAAAGGTTATTTGAAATATTATCCACGTTTGACTGCTGTGCAATCATACCGGTTGCCGCAGTATAAAGAGCTCTCATCATAATTCCAGTTTACCTCCTGCTTATACCCTTCCCACCTGGTTTACCGCTTTGTCTAATGTTTCATCCACAGCGTTGATCACCTTCTGTCCAGCCTGAAAGGCTCTCGATATCGTGATCATATTGACCATCTCCGAAACAACATTGATATTGGATGATTCGATACATCCCTGCGTTACTTTCGCAGTGGATGCCTGACGGGCACCGCCATTTACCAGGTCATACATATTCTCGCCGTATTTTGCCAGATAATTATAATCTGCAATATCTACAACGCCGATCGTGCCAACCTGCTGGTTATTCTGAAAAATGTTACCTTTTTCATCCACCGTGATCGGTACATTCGGATCCACCTGAATACGTGCTCCTGCATCCGCATTCATGGCTCCATTCTGATTTAATACATAGTCGCCGTCTTTTGTGACAAGATAACCTGCTGTATTTACCACAAAGGCTCCATCCCTGCTGTACTTTACAGATGTGTTTCCTGCTTTATCCGTATAGGCGATTGCAAAGAAACCATCTCCATCCAGTGCAAAATCCGTTGCGTTATCTGTTACCCTGAAATTTCCCTGGCTGTAATCCGTGTAAGTCTCTCCGATGTGTACACCCATGCTCATGGTTCCAAGCTTCTGCGGCATGCCGTAGCTGGATGTATCCTTGATCTTGATCGCAAGCTCATCTGCAAACGTCTGGTTTGTCGCTCCCTCTTTCTTATAACCATTGGTGTCTGCATTTGCAAGGTTATTCGAAAGAATGTCCAGACGATTCTGTTCATTGATCATTCCTGTATACGCTGTATACAATCCCTTTACCATGTAAACTCTCCATTTCTGCACAGCTTCTGATGTATTTTAATCCGTATTTCCGCATATGAAAAACCTTATTTTTCACACGTTTTCCCTATCTGTGCACAAAGCATATCTTTCATTTATTGTATCGGCAAAACACAAAAAAAATTTAATCTTCGTCACGTTTTCCGGCTAAAAACTCTACGAATTTTCCGGTACCGATTGCAACACATGTCATCGGTTCATCTGCAGTCATCGTATTGATTCCGGTGCGATCCTCGATCAGCTCCTCCAAACCTCTGAGCAATGAACCACCGCCTGTCAGCACAATACCACGATCCGCAACATCTGCTGCAAGTTCCGGCGGAGTTTTCTCCAGTACAGAATGTACTGCTTCTACGATCTGAAGTGTCGGCTCTCTGAGTGCCTCTTCTGTCTCCTCCGAAGAAACCGTTACAGTTTTCGGAAGTCCTGTCACAAGGTTACGTCCGCGTACATCCATCGTCTCGGCCTGTGCCTGTGGGAAACAGCTTCCGATACGGATCTTGATATCCTCTGCAGTACGTTCACCGATCAGAAGATTGTGCTTTTTACGCATATAACGGACAATCGCCTCATCAAAATCATCTCCGGCGATCTTGATAGAGGTGCTGACAACCGAACCGCCCAGAGAGATCACCGCGATATCGGCTGTTCCTCCTCCGATATCCACGATCATATTTCCACAAGGTCTTGAAATATCAATACCTGCTCCGATTGCCGCAGCGATCGGTTCCTCGATGATTGCAACTTCTCTTGCTCCTGCCTGATAGGTTGCATCCTCAACAGCTTTTTTCTCAACCTCTGTGACACCGCTTGGCACACATACACTGATGCGCGGCTTACGGAACGTTTTCTTACCAAGTGCTTTCTGGATAAAGTACTTGATCATCTTCTCTGTAACCTGATAATCAGAAATAACACCCTGACGAAGTGGTCTGACTGCCACGATATTTCCCGGTGTTCTTCCGAGCATCAGTCTTGCTTCCTCTCCGATTGCTTTGATCTTATTTGTATCACGGTCAAAAGCCACAACTGACGGCTCCTTTAATACAACACCTTTTCCTTTGATATAAACTAATATACTGGCAGTACCGAGATCGATACCAATATCTGTACTCATCATTTTAAATACTTGCCCCTTTCGTCTCTCTGTTCCTGAATCTATGGATAATATTCCCATATCCACGCGGACATAGAAATGCCATTAAACCTATTTTTACATATACAGTCCTATTATATACAAAAAATGGGATTTTTCAAAGGTTTTTTTATGGCAGGACTGCATTTTTAAAAAAAATAAGAAAATCTTCATTCTTTTTTATTTATTTTGTTTATTTTTCATTTTGTCATCACATTTTCATCACATTTCTATTTTATATTCTAAGAGTACTAGCTAATAAGTCCGATACAAACGGGCCCAACCGTCAGAATTACTGACGGGCAGTATAATTTTTCATAACTCATGCTTCCCGGTTTTCTGCAAGAATTTCCGGGGAGTACTCCCCGAACGTGATAAGGCGCTGCGATTGCAGCGCCTTTTTAAACTCCTTCTATAAACCAACCTGCCAGTTTTTTGATCTTTTCAACAAAAACAGGAAGTACCCTATTGTATTTTACTGCAAGCCGGGCTGCACATCTCTGCCCTGTTTTTCCTATGGTCGCTTTCCTGATCTCATTTATTCCGACAGCAATGATAACCACACACGCAGCATATCCCAGGACTAAAAGCAATAGCAATTTATTATTTCCAAATTGTTCAATCCCTGTATATGGTTTCAAAAAATACTGAATATGTTCATCAAGCACGGTAACTGCCAAAACATTTCCGGCAATTCTGTTGATAAGTCTGCTTGAAAATTCAAATTCCTTAAACCATAAAAAAATACAGACGGACGCCATGATAATAAAACTGGAACAATCCCTTGAAAACGTACTGTAAAGTACTCCATTTATCTGCGTACGTACACTGTCCAGGATAAATATCAGCAAAACCAAACTTACAGCTCCCATGCCAAGCCTTTTTTTTTGCAGTCTGACCGGATATTTTGACAGATAACGCCCGATCAGGTAAATCATAACAAAATCCACAAGGCCTTTTCCCGAATCCTGCATAATATCATAAGTAGTGATCGTTGGTATCACACTGAATAACAGTAACATGGTCACAAGCAGTCTTTCAAAATTTTCTTTTTTTATTTTTTCTGCCAGTGCATTCAATAATGGTGCAAGAAAACAAAGCGCAAAATAACAGGAGATAAACCAGTAATGCCTGGTTATGATCGGAAAACATGCAAGTATCAGTTCTTTTGCCTTAAGATCCCCCCGCACGGCAACACCTGCCACCGTATAAAAAATTACCATAAAATCCATTTCAATCAGCTTTTCCAGACGGAATTTTATTCCAAAGTATCCGGAAATTAAAATGAAACAGGTTACCCCAGTATTAAATAATGCGTTGACAAAAATATGACTTTCTGTATTCCAGACGGAGAGGCTTGTATCAATATTTCCCATAGCATGCATAACCACGATTCCAAAAATGCAAAAAAGCCGAAGCAATTCAAAATTAGACTTTCTCATGTTTCATCTCCCCGGATTTTCTTTTTATTCATGCAAACTTTCTTTCCATATTCCAGACACCGGTTTAACAGCAGACACAATACGATTGCAACGGTAATCCGCACGATCTGGTAACATAAATTCCATCCACTTTCCGGCGGCGGAAGTTCCATTATTTTTTCTGCTATTACTTCCGTACTTTGTAATATAAATATATGAAAAATAAGGATCACCACCGTATTTTTCCCTATATATGCAAGTATTTTTCCCAGCCACATGGATTCAATCATGGCTCCAGCCCACATGCAGAGAATCGATCCGCAAATTCCAACCAATATGAAAAGCAAAACACTCCATGCTCCATAATTTCCATAGCTTCTTACCGAAATATTAATTCCCGGATTCACTTTTGCCAGCACAAAAAACAAAACTACTATACAGAAAATCCACTTTTTCTTCCATTTTTCTATACTGCAGTTTTGCCCTAACAAAGTCCCTGCAATCATCAGAACCGCACCTGCAAATGCAATATCTATACTCCATGGAAGTAAAATTGGCAATTTTGCCAGACACACAGATACAGCCAGAAAACATATGATATAACCGGCGCATTTCTTTTTACTTCTTATGCACACATCAATCACGGCATAATAAACGGCGCCTGCCGTAAATAAAGATGTCAGATACCACATTGCTCCATTTGCAATATCCAGAAAAAAAATGTTATTTTTCTCAGCAGCAATATCCATGTTATAAAAGCAATACCTTGAATACAATACCCCGATACCCGAAAACAACATTTCCTTTGTTGTGCGGCCAAGTACTTTATATATTCCCAACAGCACAATACTTCCCAGAAAATATGGAACCAGAAGTCTTTCTGTCTTTCTTTTCATATTTTGTTTATAACTTTTTCCCTGCCGGTACACATATCCGGAAAGTACAAAAAATAACTGCATAAAAAAACAGGTCAGATACATTGATATTCCCATTGCATGTCCTGCTACAACAAGCACCATTCCGATTCCTCTTGCCACATCAATATAAGGATATCTTCTCATTGCATCCCTCTTTTTATTTTTAATAATAATACCTGTCTCTATTTTCTCACAAACAGATAATTTGTACAGAAAAATATCTCTAAAATATCTCCATACTCTGTAATTTCCTCTACTCCGTCTAAAAGGACACGGTATACTTTATATTTTGCACTGAGTAAATTCCAGAAATCTCTGAAATAAGTTCTCGAATCGATATTGCAGCCGCCAAATTCCATCTGGATTACATCAATTTTTCCTTCGTCCAGCATCCGCTGTGCACCATGCAAAGCGTTTAACTCATTTCCTTCTATATCTATTTTTAACAAATTGATTCGCGGAATATTTCTTTCTTCACAATAATGATCTACGGTATCCAATTTTATACGGATCGGTTCCGCATGTTCCACACACTGACGTTTATACATGCTTGCCAGTCCATCGCATTCTGCATCGTAATAAAGAATGCTTTCCGTACATGTATCACTCATTCCAAAATTATTCATTATCACTTTATCAGACTTCACCTGGCTGCATAAAATCTTAAATGTTTCAGCCGCCGGTTCGAAACAATGGATCTCTGCATTTCTATAATTCTTTACCAGCTCCTTTGCATAATCCCCCCTGTTCGCTCCGACATCAAACAAAACCGGCTTATCTATATTTTTAAGCAGGTTTTTAACATACCCCATGGCATATTTTTCTCCACTGCTTTCAAAATCTCCACCATTTCCTACATTCATTCCCATCATTGATGCCTTATACAATTTGTTCCATATTCTGTAATATTTTTTCTTTCCAAAAAAAGGACTCACTATTTTCTCTGCTAATCTGCTCATTTTTTCCTCCAATTTGTAAATTATCTGAATCGTACGTTTTCAGTTTCTTTATCATATCATATATTTCCGTATTTGTGAATATTTTTTCACCATTACGGAAATACCAATCTATACACTAGCCTTAATAGGAGGTATTAACATTTTGAATTTAGGAGAAAAATTGAAACAATTAAGGCTTGAGAAAAATCTGACGCAAAAACAGCTTGCAGACAGACTCGGTGTCGCAATCAGCGCCATCTCTTCCTACGAATCCGATACCCGTTGTCCTACTTTTGATACGCTCATAAAATATGCCCGCATTTTTCATGTATCAACAGACTATCTTCTTGGTTTAGAACCAATACACACTCTTGATGTATCCGGTCTCTCAGACACAGAAATCCTGGTCGTTGCCCAGCTTGTTGATATCATTCGAACAAAAAAATAATGATTCATTCCATACGGATTTATAACGCAAAAGAAGTGGCTGCCTTTTCTACAGCCACTTCTTTTCCTCTATACATATATAACTTCCGTTTTATTTATCCTTCTCTAAATACTTCTTCACATAATAACCCGTATAAGATTCCGGCACTTCTGCCACTTCCTCCGGTGTTCCCTGTGCGATCACGGTTCCACCGCCATCTCCGCCTTCCGGTCCCATATCGATGATATAGTCAGCGGTCTTGATCACATCCAGATTATGTTCGATCACGATTACAGTGTTTCCCCCATCTGAGAGTCTTCGCAGGATCTCGATCAGTTTATGGACATCCGCAAAATGAAGTCCCGTCGTCGGCTCATCCAGAATGTAAATGGTCTTGCCTGTGCTGCGTTTTGACAGTTCTGTTGCCAGTTTGATACGCTGTGCCTCCCCACCGGACAGCTCCGTTGACGGCTGACCAAGCTTGACATAGGAAAGTCCCACGTCATAAAGTGTCTGTATCTTTCTTGCGATCGCAGGCACGTTTTCAAAGAATTTCAATGCTTCTTCCACCGTCATATCAAGCACATCATAAATGCTCTTGCCCTTGTATTTGACCTCTAACGTATCGCGGTTATAACGTTTTCCTCCACAGACTTCACACGGGACGTACACGTCCGGCAAAAAGTGCATCTCGATCTTTAAAATTCCGTCACCGGAACATGCCTCACAGCGTCCGCCTTTTACATTGAAACTGAATCTGCCCTTCTTGTATCCCTTCGCCTTCGCATCCGGCGTCGCCGCAAAAAGATCACGGATCATGTCGAATACACCGGTATATGTCGCCGGATTCGAACGCGGTGTCCTTCCGATCGGAGACTGGTCGATATCGATCACCTTGTCTAACTGGTCAATGCCGATGATATCGTCATGCTTCCCTGGAATGCATCTCGCACGGTTCAGATCTCTTGCAAGTCTCTTATATAAAATCTCATTGGTCAGTGAGCTCTTTCCCGATCCTGACACACCGGTGATACAGGTCATAATGCCAAGTGGAATCTTCACATCGATATTCTTAAGATTATTCTCCCTTGCACCTTTGACAGTCAGGAAACCTGTCGGCTTTCTGCGCTCTGTGGGAACCGGTATTTTGATTCTGCCGCTCAGATAAGCACCTGTCACAGAATTTTTATTTTTCATGATTTCTTCTGCTGTTCCGCATGCCACCACTTGTCCACCATGCGCACCTGCTCCGGGACCGATATCCACAATATAATCCGCAGCCAGCATTGTATCCTCATCATGCTCCACAACAATCAGCGTATTTCCAAGGTCTTTTAAGTTCTTTAATGCGCCGAGCAGTTTATCGTTGTCTCTCTGATGCAGACCGATCGATGGCTCATCTAAGATATATGCCACACCAACCAGTCCGGAACCGATCTGTGTTGCCAGACGGATACGCTGTGCCTCTCCACCGGAAAGTGTTCCGGTTGCGCGGGACAGTGACAGATAATCCAGTCCGACTTCATTTAAAAATCCGACACGCGCACGGATCTCCTTTAAGATCTGATCTCCGATCAGATGCTGCTGATGGCTCAGCTCCATATCATTTAGAAAACTTCCAAGATTCTTTACGGACATGGATGTGATCTCATAAATATTCTTGTCCGCAACTGTGACCGCTAAGGATTCCGCCTTCAGACGCTGTCCCTTACAGGTTTCACACGGCGTGATGCGCATAAACTGCTCATATTCCTGCTTCATCGTATCAGATCCTGTCTCACGGTATTTACGCTGTACATTCCGGATCAGTCCCTCAAACGCCACATCATAAACGCCCTCGCCGCGCATGCCTTTGTAATGTACCTTTAACTCCCTGCCATCTGTTCCGTGCAGGATCACATATTTTATCTCGTCCGGATAATCCTGGAATGGTGTCTCCAGTGAAAAATGATATTCTTCTGTCAATGCTTTTAACACCGCGTAGGTAAAACTGGAAGGATCTGTGCAGGACTGCCAGCCCATAACCTGAATTGCCCCCTCCGCAATGGAAAGGTGCTTATCCGGGATCATCAGATCCACATCAAACTCCATCTTGTATCCCAGTCCAAAGCAGGTCGGACAGGCGCCAAACGGATTGTTGAAAGAAAAACTTCTCGGTTCGATCTCCCCGATACTGATTCCACAGTCCGGGCAGGAGAAACTCTCCGAAAACTGGATCGGTTCCCCGTCGATCACATCCACGGTCATCAGCCCTTTAGATAATTCCAGTACATTTTCGATAGAATCAGACAAACGCTTCTCGATCCCCGGCTTGACCATCAGACGGTCTACCACGATCTCGATATTGTGTTTTTTATTTTTGTCAAGTTTGATCTCCTCCGTCAGCTCATACATGCTGCCGTCTACGATCACACGCACATAACCACTGCGCTTTGCCTGCTCTAAGAGCTTCTGGTGCTCCCCTTTTCTTCCGCGCACGACCGGTGCTAAAAGCTGGATCTTTGTGCGCTCCGGGAGTGTCATGATCTGATCTACCATCTGATCTACCGTCTGTTTTTTGATCTCCCTGCCACATTTCGGACAATGTGGGATACCGACTCTCGCGTACAAAAGGCGGAAATAATCATAAATCTCCGTAACCGTACCAACGGTAGATCTTGGATTGCGGTTCGTGGACTTCTGGTCAATGGAGATCGCCGGGGACAGCCCCTCGATCTTCTCCACATTCGGCTTTTCCATCTGCCCTAAGAATTGTCTTGCATAGGAGGAAAGTGACTCCATATAGCGCCTCTGTCCCTCCGCATAGATCGTATCAAACGCAAGCGATGATTTTCCGGAACCGGAAAGTCCGGTCAGCACAACAAATTCATCTCTTGGAATATCTACATCAATATTTTTTAAGTTGTGCTCATTTGCCCCCCGGATCTTAATGTATTTTCTTTCACTTTTTTTCTTCATGATTTACTGTCCTTTTTCTTTTCCCAAAAACACTTCTTACTGACGACTATTTCGTCACTCTTCACAATACAATGCTTCCTCACATATCACGCAGCATGCCCTTTAACTCCACCATCTTGTCGCGGTACTCTGCAGCAGCCTCGAAGTTTAAGTCTGCTGCCGCTTTCTGCATCTTCTTCTGGATGTCTGCGATCAGCTTTGTGAGTTCGTCCCGGTTCATGGATTCCGGGGCTTTTTTGAAGTTCATTTCTTCCTTTGCGACCTTCTTTGACACGCTGATCAGTTCCCGCACAGATTTCTGGATCGTTGTCGGTGTAATGCCGTGTTCCTCATTGTATGCCTGCTGTATCTCACGGCGGCGCTTCGTCTCCTCCATCGCAACACGCATGGAGTCTGTGATCTTGTCCGCATACATGATAACGTGTCCCTCACTGTTACGCGCAGCACGCCCGATCGTCTGTATCAGTGACGTCTCCGACCGCAGGAATCCCTCTTTATCTGCATCTAAAATTGCCACCAGCGTGATCTCCGGAATATCCAGTCCCTCCCGGAGCAGGTTGATGCCGACAAGCACATCAAATACATCCAGCCGCAGATCTCTTATGATCTCCGCTCGCTCTAACGTATCGATATCCGAATGGAGATATTTCACGCGGATACCTATCTCACGCATATAATCCGTCAGATCCTCCGCCATCTTCTTCGTCAGTGTCGTAATCAGCACCTTATGATGGTCTTTGATTTCCTTATTGACCTCACCGATCAGATCATCGATCTGTCCCTCCACCGGACGCACCACGACCTCCGGATCGAGCAGTCCGGTCGGACGGATAATCTGTTCTGTCCTAAGCAGCTCGTGTTCGTCCTCATATACATTCGGTGTTGCCGATACGAACAGCATCTGATCGATCTTGCTCTCAAATTCCTCAAAATTAAGCGGCCGGTTGTCTTTCGCCGACGGCAGACGGAATCCGTAGTCCACCAGCGTTGACTTTCTCGACTGGTCTCCCGCATACATGCCGCGGATCTGTGGAATCGTGATATGGGACTCATCCACGATGATCAGATAGTCATCCTTAAAATAATCCATCAGCGTATGCGGCGTTGCCCCCGCCGGAAGTCCTGCAAGATGTCTCGAATAATTTTCAATACCACTGCAGAAACCTGTTTCTTTTAACATCTCGATATCAAAATTCGTCCGCTCGGAAATGCGCTGTGCCTCAAGCAGCTTGTCCTCGCCCTTAAAATACCGGATGCGCTCATCCAGTTCCTGTTCGATGGCATCGCATGCCTTTAAGATTTTCTCCTGCGGCACAACATAATGGGATGCCGGGAACACCGCAAAGTGCTCCAGCTCGCATTTGATCTCCCCTGTCAGCACATCCACCTCCGTGATACGGTCGATTTCATCCCCGAAAAATTCCACACGGACCGCCGTATCTCCGTAGTTTGCCGGGAAAATCTCTAACGTATCTCCCCGCACACGGAACGTACCTCGGTGAAAATCCATATCATTTCTCGTATACTGAATATCGACCAGCGCACGGATCACGTCATCTCTGTCCTTCTCCATCCCGGGTCTTAGGGAAACCATCATGCCAAGATAATCTTCCGGACTGCCTAAACCATAAATACAGGAAACCGATGCCACCACGATCACATCCTTGCGCTCCACCAACGCCGCCGTCGCTGAAAGACGCAGTTTATCGATCTCCTCATTGATTGCGGAGTCCTTTGCGATATAGGTATCCGTCTGCGGCACATATGCTTCGGGCTGGTAATAATCATAGTATGACACAAAATATTCGACCGCATTCTCCGGGAAAAATTCTTTCATCTCCCCGTATAACTGCGCTGCCAGCGTTTTATTATGCGATATGATCAGTGTCGGCTTATTCAATGCCTGGATCACATTTGCCATTGTAAAAGTCTTACCGGAACCAGTCACTCCAAGCAGCGTCTGAAACTGGTTGCCCTCCTCAAATCCTTTTACCAGCTCCTCGATCGCATGAGGCTGATCCCCGGTTGGTTTGTATTTTGAATGTAATTTGAAATGATCCATGATATTCCTCATTTCTCCCTATTTATAAAATATAGAAACACTTTCTATCCGGAAACAATTAACATCAATATTTTAGTATGATTCTGTTTCCAGTATATCATTCAATTTATAAATTGTACAGCAAAAATCGAACTTTTGTTCTGTTTTTCTGCAAAAACAAAGCACAGGACAATATTTTATCCCATGCTTTGCTATGCTATGCTTTGCCTTTTATTTTACACTGTTTATTTTATACCATACTGTTCACAATCGCATCCGCCAGTGCATCCAGCTCTGCCTTCTGGTCTGCATGCATTGCAGACTTGATGGTAAGTCCTGTATCAAGGATCGTCATATCCTTCATTTCACTGATTTTCTCTTTAACCTGCTTTGCCGCTGTCGGTGCCCAGGTTCCGTTTTCCATAACTGCAACGGTCTTTTTCTGAACAGCCAGTGCCTTCATATCGGAAAGCAGATTTTCTATAACCGGATAAATTCCGGCATTGTAAGTCGGTGCCGCAAATACCAGATGGCTTGCACGGAAAATTTCACTGATCAGCTCGGAAACGTGCGCATTTGAAACATCATACACAGCAATCTTTTTCACGCCGCGCACTGCAAGTGCCCCTGCAAGCGCATCTGCCGCAGATGCCGTATTGCCATACATGGATGCATACATGATCACAACCGCCTGATCTTCCGCTTCATAAGTACTCCATTTCTGGTATTTTTCCAGAATGTAAGAGAGATTTTCTCTCCAGATTGGTCCGTGCAGCGGGCAGATCACAGCGATCTCAAGTCCTGCAGCTTTCTTTAATAATGTCTGCACGGACGCACCGTATTTTCCAACAATATTTGTGTAATAACGTCTTGCATCGTCCAGCCAGTCACGGTCAAAATCTACTTCATCCGCAAAAACATTGCCGTTTAATGCACCAAAGGATCCGAATCCGTCTGCGGAAAACAGCACTTTGTCCACATCATCGTAGGTGACCATTGCCTCCGGCCAGTGCACCATCGGTGCCATCACAAAATGAAGCGTATGCTTTCCTGCAGATAAGGTATCTCCCTCTTTCACCACAACAGAACGTTCAGAAAAATCTGTTCCAAAGAACTGGTTCATCATACCAAATGTCTTTGTATTTCCAACGATCTTTACAGCCGGATATCTGCGTACAATATCACCGATCATCGCGCAGTGATCCGGTTCCATATGATTTACGATCAGGTAGTCTAATGTTCTTCCCTCTAAAGCAGCTTCCAGGTTTTCGAAAAACTGTCCCGCAACGGAAGCATCCACGGTATCAAAAAGGACGGTCTGCTCATCCAGCAGAACATAGGAGTTGTAAGACACACCGCGTTTGATTGGAAAAATATTTTCAAACAATGCCAGTCTGCGGTCGCTTGCTCCGATCCAGGTAATATCATCAGTAACTTTTCTTATGTTATACATATCCGTCTCCTTCTTTCTCTCCATTTCATAATTGGCTTTTCCGGTGAAATCATACCACATACTTATCCATGTTTCAATGAACTGCATACAGATTTATAAAATGTTTATTTTCATCGTCTTCCATATCGCATATCTTTTACTATTTTTAATAATAGTAATTATTACTGTTATTAAAATATCAAATAATCCATTTTTTGTCAATTATTTTTTTGTGAAGATTCGGACGACAAAAAAAGCGCCACATTTACGAATCACTCCATAAACATGACGCCCTCTTCTTATTTTAAAATTTTATGCCATTTTTCCACAGCACTGTTTGTATTTTTTACCGGATCCACATGGGCACGGATCATTCGGATAAACCTTTGCAGCCGTACGTTTTTTCGGTGTATTGGTTGCCGTCTCATCCTTATTTGTACCGGTTACTTTTGCAACCTGCTCACGCTCTACCTTCTGTTCGATCTTGACATGGTACAGCAGACGGACTGTATCTTCCTGAATGTTTGCGATCATATCGTCAAACATGTCAAATCCTGCCATCTTGTACTCAACCAGCGGATCTCTCTGTCCGTATGCCTGTAAGCCGATACCCTGACGGAGCTGATCCATATCGTCGATATGATCCATCCACTTACGGTCAATGACTTTTAACAGTACGACACGCTCTAATTCACGGAACTGCTCCGGCTCTGGGAACTCTGTCTCTTTTGCCTCGTACAGTTTCACTGCACGCTCTTTTAAGAGATGTTTTAATTCTTTATTATTCTTAACACTGTCCACATCAGCAGCATTTACAGGCTCTAACGGGATAATATCCGTCAGAAGCTGGTTTAACTCGTTTAAATCCCACTCTTCTTTCGGTAATTCAGAAGAAATACAGGTATCCACGCAGCTCTCCACACGGTCTGTGATCATCTTGAAGATCACATCGCGCATGTTCTCGCCGTTTAATACACGCATACGCTCTGCGTAAATGATCTCTCTCTGATCATTCATAACCTGATCGTACTCAAGCAGGTTTTTACGGATACCGAAGTTGTTGCCCTCGATCTTCGTCTGTGCCTTCTCGATCGCAGATGTTAACATCTTATGCTGGATCTGCTCATTTTCCGGAACACCTAATGTATTAAAGATATCCATCAGTTTTTCAGAACCGAACAGACGCATCAGATCATCCTCAAGAGAGATAAAGAACTGGGATTCACCCGGATCTCCCTGACGTCCGGAACGTCCACGCAGCTGATTGTCAATACGTCTTGACTCATGACGCTCAGTACCGATAACTTTTAATCCACCGGCTTCCTTCGCATCATCATCCAGCTTGATATCGGTACCACGGCCAGCCATGTTGGTTGCGATCGTTACCGCACCGTGCTGTCCTGCTGCCGCTACGATCTCTGCCTCAAGTTCATGGAACTTCGCATTTAAAACAGTATGCTGGATTCCCTCTCTCTTTAACATTGCACTGATCGTCTCGGATACATCGATCGTGATCGTACCAACCAGTACCGGCTGTCCTTTTGCATGTGCAGCTTTTACTTCCTCGACAACTGCATGATATTTTTCTTTCTTGGTCTTATAAACAGCATCCTGTTTGTCCACACGGATGACTGGTCTGTTGGTCGGGATCTCGATAACATCCATACCATAGATATCACGAAACTCTTTTTCTTCGGTCAGGGCAGTACCTGTCATACCTGATTTTTTATCAAATTTATTAAAGAAGTTCTGGAACGTAATCGTTGCAAGCGTCTTGCTCTCACGTTTTACTTTTACATGCTCTTTTGCCTCGATTGCCTGATGCAGACCGTCTGAATAACGGCGTCCCGGCATGATACGTCCGGTAAACTCATCAACGATCAGTACCTCATCATCCTTTACAACGTAATCCTGATCGCGGAACATCAGGTTGTGTGCACGCAAGGCAAGAATCACATTGTGCTGGATCTCAAGGTTCTCTGCATCTGCAAGGTTGTCGATCTTGAAGAACTGCTCAACCTTTTTCACACCTTCCTGTGTCAGGCTGACAACCTTGTCCTTCTCATTGACAAGGAAATCTCCGGTCTCTTCCTGCTCAATACCCATGATGGCATCCATCTTGGAATACTCCGGTACATCCTCACCACGTTTCATCTGCTGTGCTAAAATATCGCATGCCTCATAAAGACGGGTGGATTTACCGCTCTGTCCGGAAATGATAAGTGGTGTACGCGCCTCGTCGATCAATACGGAATCAACCTCATCGATGATTGCATAATGGAGTCCTCTCTGAACAAGCTGCTCCTTGTAAATAACCATGTTGTCCCTCAGATAATCAAATCCAAGTTCGTTGTTTGTCACATAAGTGATATCGCAGTTATATGCCTCACGACGCTCGTCATTGGTCATGGAGTTTAAAACCACTCCGACTTTTAAGCCGAGGAACTCATGGATCTGTCCCATCCACTCAGAGTCACGCTTTGCAAGGTAATCATTGACTGTTACGATGCACACGCCCTTGCCCTCTAAGGCATTTAAGTATGCAGGCAGTGTGGAAACAAGTGTCTTACCTTCACCGGTCTTCATCTCTGCGATACGTCCCTGATGTAAGATAATACCACCGATGATCTGCACGCGGTAATGCTCCATTCCAAGCACACGTTTTGCTGCTTCACGGACGGTTGCATATGCCTCCGGTAAAAGATCATCCAGTGTCTCTCCCTTTTCCAGTCTCTCTTTATATTCTTTTGTCTTGTCTCTTAATTCTTCATCGGACAGTGCTCCCATGGCGTCACGGTATGACTCCACTTTGTCAACGAGCGGGTAAATTCTTTTTAACTCGCGTTCGCTGTGTGTTCCGAATAACTTTGTAAATGCGCTCATAAAAACTCCTATTCCTGGCTGTTTTTCTCAAATTTGCAAGTCTGTTTTCCGTCCTTTTGCAGGCTAAGCCTTGCACAATATCGTTATTGTAACACTTTTCGTGTATTACCACAACTAAAATAGGGGTAAACGTTTTGTGAATTTTTTATTAACGCAAAAAAAGTCCTTGCACTGCTGCACGCTTGTGTTTATACTCTTACTGAATCGCACTTTCTGCGATAGCACACAGGATATGATCTACAACAAAGGAGGAATCTGATATGACTTATTCTTATAAAACAAAAGGAACCTGTTCCACACAGATCGACTTAGAACTGGACGGAAACGTTGTTCATAACGTAAAATTCACCGGCGGCTGCAACGGCAACCTGCAGGCAATCCCAAAATTAGTGGAAGGCCTTACCGTGGAACAGGTGGAAGAAAAAATCGGCGGCATCCGCTGTGGCGGACGTCCTACTTCCTGCGGCGACCAGCTTGCAAAAGCGTGCCGTGAAGCATTAGAGGCGTCCCAAAACGCTTAAGCATTAAAAAAGACAGGCTGCAAAACACAGCCTGCCTTTTCTTTTTTACGATGACTAAATATTCACGAAACATACATTCCATGCTTCCCCTTTTTCATCATGGCTCCTGCAGTACCGGCTGTATCTGTTTTCCCTGCAGCGCCGCCTCGATTGTTTCCGGAAGCAGTTCCATCTTCGCGACCATGGAATTCGGCTTGCTCTTATAATTATCCTGTCCAAATGGCACAAAATAAATATTTTTCATATTCATCAGCATACCGATATTTTTAAAACCGGCTCCAAGGGCATCGTTTGTGGAAATCGCAATGACAAGCGGTTTACCGTTGCGCATATGCGCCTTTGCCGCCATCAGCACCGGCGTATCGACGATTCCTCCGGTCAGTTTTGCCGCAGTATTTCCGGTACACGGCGCGATCACCATAATATCAAGGAAATTGTTCGGTCCGATCGGCTCCGCCGCACAGATGGAACGTATCCCTTCATTTCCCGTGATCTCACAGATCCCCTCCACATATTCTTTGGCACTGCCAAACCTGGTATCGCAGGTCTGTGCATTGAATGAAAAAATCGGGATCACATTTGCCCCCATCTCACAGAGATGTTCCACCGCTTTTCTCGCCTTTGCAAATGTACAGAAAGATCCTGTGATTCCAAAACCGATATTATACTTATCAAAATCCATCTGACATTTCCCCCTGTTTTTCCTTCAAAATAAACCGCTCTACGGAGCGTTCCAAAATATACGCACTCTCTTTCGGCGCATATTTTCCCGGGATTCCAAGCACATGGTCCGCATGGATGCCGTATTCCCTCGCACATGCAAAATCTGTACCGCCCTCCCCGGAGGCAATATCCACAATATATGCATCTCTTGGAAGTTCCCGGATAATCTTTTCCGTGACCACAAGCGCCGGAACCGTATTGACAACCATCGCCGCCCCCATTGCCTCCTCCGGTCCAAACGCAAAATCCACCGCATAAAAACCATCACCTTTTGCCTCTTTGCGTGCTTCCTTCCTTCTCGCAAGCACAGTCACACGCGCGCCAAGCGCCCCAAGTCTCTTTGCAATCGCTTTTCCACAATATCCGTATCCCGTCACAAGCACTTTTGCCTCATCAATATTATACGGACTTTTTTCCACAAGCTCTGCGATCGTTCCCTCCGCCGTTGCCACGGCATTTTCCTCCGTCACAACCGTATCTTCCATAAAATCCAGGAAATGAATATCTCTTCCGGTTAAAAGTTCCCTCTGCTCTGTAGAAAAGCATCCTCCCATCACCAGTGTTTTCTTTTCCAGATTTTTATTTAATATATCATAAAAGATCTCCTGCTCCGGCACTTTCTGCACCGGAATTGGAAGGATCAGTACATCTGCCTTATCCAGAAAACGTTTCAGCTTCTCTAACTGCTGCAATGCCGTCTCACGGTTTCTGATATCGAGGCAGCGCACATTATGACCTTTCTTTGTCAGTATCTCAGCAAGACACACCTGACGCATATCGCTGATCAGAAGAATTGTCTGTCTGTCCATGCAAACTCCTTTACGCTCCCTTCACATTATTATATGAAGGTTCTGTTTCTGCCGTTCCAGATTCGTCTTCCCGTTCCTGTCAAACTTTCATTGAACTTTGGGTTTTGAGTCTCATGTCAAACATTTTTTCCGTTTTTGTTTTTATTTTCTGTGCTTTTTGTATTTTCTGAATTTTTCATTAACTTTACATAATTTTTAATTATCTTTTATTTTTTTTACATTTTATCTATTTTCTTATTGACAAATATATTTTTATCAGATATAATCAAATTACAAAATAACAAAAGAGATACGAAAGAAAAACAAAAACGGTTGCAGAGACGAAGCAGCCAGAAAGGAAGGTACAGACCACCAGAGGGATAATGATTTGCCCTAGACGATACTAAGAAAGAGAGGTACAAACCACCAGAAAGATAACGATTTACCCCAAACGATACTAAGAAAGAGAGGTACGAACCACCGAAAACATAAGCGCATTCGTTTTTTCATTCAAAAGAGGAAAGAAAACATGACGGTCCTAAGAAAGGATTTATGAATCAGTATCAGACGAGATTCTCAGATATGATACGATATCAGGAGTCATAAGAATAACAGATCCGGATTGAAGATAAAGCGGAGAAGTACAAACGAATCTGAGACAAGCTCAGAAAAATACAGATGAATTGAGGTATAGTCCCATGGACGAAATAGTTTAGAAGGCGGCATCGCATGAATGAATTCCATACGGTGTCGCCTTCATTGTGTGTCACAGCATTTTGGACTGTACGCTGCATATACTCTCCTGCAGACGGAAATAAAATTCCGCCGCAGGTTTCTTTTTTTATAACTGGGTCACTACAAAAATATCATAGATCGCACGGATCGCATTTTCAAAATCTGCATTGCTGACACCAATGATAATGTTCAACTCAGAAGATCCCTGATCGATCATCTTAACATTGATGTTTGCATGTGCCAGTGCGGAGAAAATTCTTCCTGCTGTTCCACGGGTAGATTTCATACCGCGTCCAACGACTGCGATCAATGCCAGATCTCCCTCTAACTCAATGCTGTCCGGTTTTGCAAGACGATGGATCGCAGAAATCACAGACTGCTCTTTGCCCTCAAATTCCGGCTGATGCACAAAGATCGTCATCGTATCGATACCGGATGGCATATGCTCAAATGAAATTCCATTTTCCTCAAATGCGGATAAAACTTTTCTTCCAAAACCAACTTCGGAGTTCATCATATCCTTATCAATATTGACAGAAACAAAACCTTTCTTTCCGGCGATACCCGTGATCGTGTATTTCGACTGATGACAGGTACTCTCAACAATCCAGGTTCCTGCATCTTCCGGCGCATTGGTGTTACGGATATTGATTGGAATACCGGCTTTGCGGACCGGGAATACCGCATCCTCATGCAGTACGCTTGCTCCCATGTAAGAAAGCTCTCTTAACTCGCGGTAAGTGATCGTCTTGATCGTTTCCGGATGGTCGATGATCCTTGGATCTGCAACCAGGAAACCGGATACGTCTGTCCAGTTCTCATAACAGGTTGCATGTACGGCTCTTGATACGATAGATCCGGTGATATCAGAACCGCCTCTTGAAAATGTGCGGACACTTCCGTCCGGATTAGCACCGTAAAATCCTGGAATTACTGCGCGCTCGATCTTTGCAAGACGTTTACTGAGTACCTTATCTGTCTTTTCTGCATCAAAGTTTCCCTCTTTATCAAAGAAAATAACTTCTGCAGCATCTACAAACTCATAGCCAAGGTAATTCGCCATGATGATACCATTTAAATATTCTCCACGGGAAGCTGCGTAATCCACACCGGCTTTATTTTTAAAATTCTCTGCGATTTTCTTGAACTCATCTTCTAACGATAATTTCAAATTCAGACCATTGATAATTGTGTCATAGCGGTCCTTGATCTTCATGAGCGGCACACGGAAATCTTCATCTGCCTCCACCAGGTCATAACATGCGTATAACATATCAGTAACCTTGGTATCTTTGGAATTTCTTTTTCCCGGTGCACTCGGAACTACATATCTTCTCTCTTTATCTGCGTTGATAATTTTACCAACCTTTGCAAACTGTTCTGCACTTGCAAGAGAGCTGCCGCCAAATTTCACAACTTTAATCATTTTCTTCTGAACCTCCACTTACTTTCGCGTGTAAGAAAACACCCGATACTATCCATATAATGAATATATATTATCATAAATGCAGTTTCCGTCAAATGATTTTTCCGATTTTTAGTTCCATGGAATCAAAAATTTTTGTATTTTTCTATATTATGTCAACTTTTCATTACCTGTACTTATAAGTACTTTAAATTCAGGTAATACCAACCGGTCCTATCAGCACTTCGCGCGCTACAAAAAGCGACAGATCCGGTCTCGTCGCCATCTTCCATTTCACCAGTGTAAGCTGCATATCTGTGATTTCAATTCCGGTAATGCCATACGGATGCACGCAGCTCCCGGCATTCAGATACAGACTGCCGTCTGCCGGCAGCCTTGGACGGTGGGAATGTCCGGTCGCCAGATAGCAGTCATGCTCTTTTGTCCAGTTATCTAAACATTTTTCATATTTTAAGGTCTTTTTATAATTCCGCGCCGCACTCGTCGGATCACTGACGCCAAAACGCTCTAACGGTTTCCAGAAATACCGCACCAGAAAACGGGATAATTTCCAGCAGACTGAGTTAAAAAAATCTGCCTGATGCCCGTGGATCATGCAGATATCCCTGCCTCCCTCACAGTTATCTAAGATCATTGCTTCCCCTAACATGCCTTTCATTTCCATATTGTGATTTCCGTAAATGCGGTATATCCGGCACTGTTTCTGCAGTGTTTCAAACCGGCAGTAGACATCCTGATGACTCTCCTCAATGCGGGAAAGATGCCTGTTTTCCCACAATTCTTCCCCGTCACCGAGTTCAAAATAGGTGAAACCATGCGCGATATAGTAGTTTAACGCCGCCATATACAGATGCTGGTTTCTCAAGAAATTATCATTTGCCCCTCCCTCTCCCCGGTGGCAGTCGCTGATGATGATATAACGGCTGCAACTGTTAAGCGGAAGATGGACTGCTTCTGAAAGCGCTTTATCGATCCGCATCTGACAGGAAAAGGGCGGATATCTTTTCTTATTTTCCATGCTTCCATCCCCGCATCCGAAACGCATGTTTCAAACACCACGGAAGCTGATAGTATAAAAATAAAAGACGGTCAGGTGTAGCAATAAATGGATGTGTGAACAGACGGTAAAGGAAACAGCAGAAACAGTTCCAAGCCTGCACCATGCAGCGCCAAACGGACGCACAGAATTTGTGTTTCATACAGAAATCCATTCTGACATAAACTTCATTGCGGCAGATCCGGTATTTATTCCCCGGTATTTTTCCTTTCGCCCGCTTTAATCCCTCAAAAAATGCTTCTGCCATGCATTCATTCTGAAACCGTATTGTCGTCACCAATATCAGATCCGATGGTCTCGAAAATGTCCCCATCCCAAATCCGGTCAGCCACCAGTGCCGCTTCTGCAGGAAATAAACTTTTTTCCGCCTGCGGTCTAGCCTGCACTGGATAAACGGCATATCCTGATCTTCCACCGCCTCAAAATGGGCGATCCTGTAATATCGTTCCGGGACGACCTTTCCCGCATGATATACGCCAACCTCTCCTCCGGTATTGATGCCATACTGCCCCTTCCAGAATTCGATCAGCCAGGTTTCGCCAGCATAATCAAAATAGATAGGCAGTGCATCAAACACCATGCCTGCTCCCACTGCTGCCCTGTCGTAAAGCGCCTCATACCCCTGTTTTCTCTGCCACGCATCTTCCCTCGACGTGAACACGTCTTCACACGGCACATAACAAAAGCCGAATGGTTCTGCGAGTTCATTCAGAAGCTGAATTTTCTCTGCATCACACATCCGGCGTATTTTTCTCTTACTTTTTTCTCTTTTTACCGTGATGATCACTGCTGCAATCAGTAAAACAAGCAGGATCACCACAATACATCCAATTTTTATCACATTAAAATCTGGCATTTTTCCCTCCTGCATATTTTTTTCAGGAATTCACATCCTGTACTATAAGATATGCAAGGAAAAATGGTTTGGCATCAGATTCAGCGCCTATACATACTTCTTTAAAGTAGCACGCACTGCGCCCGCCCCGGCAATCAGTTCTTTAAAATACTGCACCGTCAGTCCGGCAAGACCGGCCTCATAAAGATCCACGCCAAAGATTGCTCTGTTTGTCAACAATGGCCGGATCATTTCTTCCACATCTGTATCACCAAATTTGATACCGGCAACGACCGGGCAGACGGTCTCAAGCAGCGGATCCGGGCTTAACTCAAATTTTTCACCATTATCATCGACTGCCATGAGATACCGCATCCATCCCGCAAATACCAGTGGGATCAATTTTAAGTTTTTGATATCCTTATCTTTTGATGCAAGATAATTTTTCACGGTCTCTCCAAAGCGGATTGCAAGTTTCTGTGAAGTATCTGTGGCAATACGCTGTGGTGTATCCGGCATAAATGGATTCGGTATGCGGACATTTAACACGGTATCAATAAACTCTTTCGGATCAAGGATACCCGGATCCACAACGACCGGAAGTCCCTCGGTATATCCGATTCTCTCCACCATTTTCCGAAGCTCTGCATCTTTCATTTCATCGGAGATCTTTGTGTAGCCAAGCAGACAGCCAAACACTGCAAGAGCCGTGTGAAGTGGGTTCAAGCAGGTGCAGACTTTCATTTTTTCCACCTTGTCAACGGTTGCGCGGTCGGTAAACATGATGCCGCCCTTTTCCAGCTCCGGGCGTCCGTTCGGGAACCAGTCCTCAATCACTAAATATTCACATTCCTCTGCATTCACAAATGGAGCTACATAGGTGTTTTTGGATGTAACGACCGGATCAAGCCCATCGATCTCATCTTTCTTTAAGATCTCTTCCACGGAAGCATCCGGTCTCGGCGTGATCTTATCGATCATAGACCATGGGAACGAAACCTTTTCCCTGTCATTGATATAGTTTACAAAATCTTTCTCTGCAAGACCGTTTTCTGCCCATTTTTCGGCAAATGTATGGATTGCCGCATATAATTTATCCCCGTTATGGGAGCAGTTATCCATGGATACCATGGCGATCGGAAGCTGTCCGTTTTTAAAACGTGTGTATAAAAGAGATGCAACTTTTCCGATATAGCTTGCAGGTTTCTCCGGGCCGGCTGCAAAATCGGCAGCGACTGCCGGAAGCAGTTCTCCTTTTCCGTTTGCCAGACTGTATCCCTTTTCTGTGATGGTAAAGGATACCATCTGCAAGGACTGTTTGCAGAAAATCTCTTTTAATCTGCCATACTCGCCCTCATTTTCCGAATCGAGGATACAGGACTCCACAACAGAACCGACAACTGTTTTTTCGACGCTTCCATCTGCCTTTAATGTGACAAGAATGGAATAATCATCATGCGGACGGTTCATTTTTTCAATGATCTCATAATCAAAACCTTCCGCTACGATCAGGCCTGTTTCCATTTCCCCTCTGTTTAAGATATTCTGCATTACATTTGCCTGAAATGCACGGAAAATATTTCCTGCACCAAAGTGAATCCAGCACGGATTTTCTCTGGTTGCCTCTGTTACTGCTGCACGGTCAAACTGCGGAAGCTGATATCCCTTTGCTTCCCACTGTGCCCTGTCTTTTAAACCAAGTGTACTTAATTCCATAGCTTTTCCTTTCTCCATTGTTCAACGTTTTTTGATATGTTTATTATAAGTGAATCCCCTTAAGACATCCAATAGAGTTGCTTGTTGTTCACATTGCAAAAATTGCGATTCTGTGGTAAATTTTTTATATCAGATCGTCACTTTTTCCTTATATTTGAAATATTTCAGAGGATTTTACCATGCGCAGACAGTTACAGTCTCCTTTTAATGAACGACAGTATATGCTGTCCAAAGATTTTGAAATTTACTATTATAATGACAACCACTTTTATGGCGTGACAGATCACACCCACGATTACTATGAATTCTATTTTTTTCTGGAGGGAAATGTAACGATCTCCATTGAAAAGGAACATCATCATCTGAAACCGGGGGATATGGTCTTCATTCCCCCGGGTATTCACCACCATGTGTCCAGTGTGGGGGAAACACTTCCCTATCAGCGTTTTGTTTTCTGGATCAGTCAGGATTACTGTCAGAAACTGAAAGAATTGTCCAAAGACTATGTTTATCTGATCGAACATGCACAGAATACCCATCATTTTATTTATCACTATGATGTCGTGGCTTTCAATGCGCTTTCCGCAAAGATTTTCCGGCTGATCGAGGAGATCCATGCGGACCGTTTTGGAAAAGCTGCCAAGATCGAGCTCTGCGTGAACGATCTGATGCTCCACATCAACCGGGCTGTCTATGAGGCAGAACATCCTGCAGCCCGCAAAGATGCCTCTGGTCTGTATGACGGCATCCTGCAATACATTGAGTCCCATCTGGATGAGGATCTCTCCTTAGACAGCCTCTCCAAAGCTTTTTTTGTGAGCAAATACCATATTTCCCATATTTTTAAGGATAACTTCGGGATCTCCATCCATCAGTATATTACCAAAAAAAGGCTGTCCATGTGCAGGGATGCCATTCTCAGCAATGAAAATATCACAAAAATCTACCTGATGTACGGATTCAAAGATTACACCAGTTTTTTTCGTGCATTCAAAAAAGAGTATGGCATCTCACCCAAAGAATATAAGGAACTTTATGCGCAGAAACCGCAGTAGAATCTACCGCTCTGTTTTAGTGTTAGAGGGAACCCATGGGCATTTTTTTGCAACTTCGCTGTTATAATGCTCCAATTCCCTCATCTGTGCTACGATATGGTTCATATCCATGCGCTCCACCAATTTTTCAATGATTTCCACACCCTCTTTTGCAAGTGTTTCCCTCGCTGCTTCATCTGCAATGACCGGTGTACTCATGTGGTCTTTTTTCTCGCCAAAATAATAACCGATCGCAGCACTCTGATATGCCAGTCCGAAAATATCCTCAAATCCGGCACAGGACTGCGGCTCGTTATGCGCATACTCCGTTGTGAGCGGCACGTCACTTAATCGGTTCATTTTCTGATAAGCTCCCACTGTAATTGCGTGGAAACTGTCCATTGATGTAAAAATATCCCTTGCATTTTTCATCATCTGCATGGTGAGGTCCATATATAAAATCGGCACTCCGGTCTCATCAAAGAAATCCCGCACCATCGGACTGCATGTCATATGTGCCGGGCCGTGAAAACTGATGTAGATCTGGCGTTTGAATCCCTGGCGCAACAGGCTGTTTGCCACCGCCATCAAATAGTCGATTCCTTCCCGCACACTCACCTGGACGGTTCCCCTGCCGCTTGCCGTTGCGCCTGCGTAAAAATACGGAAGTCCTGTCAATACCAGCCCGTCACACGCCTCTGCCATCTCCAGTGCAAATGCCTCACTGATGGTGGTTTCTGAATCCAGTGGAAATCCCCCGTGCATCTCTACCGTTCCGACCGGTACAATGATAATGTCATTTCTGGAAAGATATTCTTCCACCTCATCATTTAACATTCTAGGTAATATTCTTGTTCTCATATGTTTCCTCCTGTTTTTGAGGGATGTGGTATGTTTTCGGCTATCCCTCTTTTTTCTTATAAGTGAAATAATTTTTCTGCATTTGTACGGCAGATTTTTTCATAGGCACTCCGGCTGAGTCTTCCTGCGTGTTCCTGCTCATCCAGCCAGTTTCCAAGCGGAAATGTCATTTCACAATTTGCCATATCTGTTCCAAACAGCAACCGGTCCTGATATTTTTCCAGAAAAGCCAGCCCAAATTCTTCGTCACGCATGATTGCACATCCGCCACTGTTTGCGGACAGATCTCCATATAAATTTTCATAGGTTTCAAACAGATATGGCAGTCTGCCGCCGGGACATACAGCTCCCTCTCCCCATTTCATCCGTTCCTTTGGGGTCGCCGGTGCATCTTTTGAAATTTCATGCCAGAATGGCTGACTGTGCCCGATGAACTTTAATCCTTTATAACGCTTTAAATTTTCCTCCAGCAGCGGGAGCCCCGGCCCGTCCACAACCCCATACTGAAAGCCCTCTTTCGGACTCATGTGAAAAAGAACAGGTAATTTTAATTCTTCTGCCACCTCAAATACACTCTGTAAAAATGGAGCATCCAGCCTCTGGTTTACCATCAGTTCCCCGATTCCGACCGCACCGCTCTCTTTACAGGCTAAGATCCGTTTATACACATCTGTCTGGTTTTTTGCATCCACATTGCACATCCAGTGGAACTTCTTGGGGAACTGTTCACAGATGCGTTTACACTCCTCATTTGCTGCAACCAGGATCTGCTCATTTTCCTGTTCGCCGGAAGATAACACGATTCCCTGTTCAATTCCAAGTTCCTCTAAGTGCGGCAGCATCTGTGCCGCACTGGAAAGGAACATGGTATCTGTTTTCGGATACTGCTGTAATGTCAGATGAAGATGAATATCAATTTTTTTCAATCTAATCTCCTCTTTACTATTCACGTCTTTGTTTTAATTCCGCATACATTTCTTTGGTCTGTTCCTTATCCAGATTAAAGATTGCGCCGATACCAATGAGTTCCAGCACACAGGTCAGCACCGGGATCAATGCCACTAACATGTAGATATTGTTTATGGTTGCATCTGACTGCACCACATTATTTCCAGAAATATATCCGATCGCCTGGAGTCCGAAGGAAACACCTGCGGAAGCAATGGTGGAACCGATTTTACGGCTGAACGTATAAAGGGAATACATCGAGCCATCACTTCTCTCATGGAACTTCCACTCACTGTAATCCAGACAGTCTGTGACAAGCGCCCAGATCAGCATGGTAAATACGGTCTGTCCGATCATTGCCAGTACATTCAGTACCGAATAAACATAAACGTTTGGTATTTTTACGGCAAAAATGATTACACTGAGCACGGTACTGCTGATTACGCCAAACATCAATGTCGTTTTCTTTCCAAACTTTGCAACCAGTTTTGGCACAAGCGGGAAACAGATGATAATGATCGGCACACTTGCAAGACTAAGCAGAGTCATTGCAGAGGTATTTCCATAGTACTCTTTGAATACATAACTTCTAATCTGGTTTGAACCGGTGATATAGAGCATACTTCCAATGGTTGCAACCATGACACCGATCAGTGGCCTATTTTTTACGACTGCTTTCAACACATTTCCATAATTGAACTTTTCTGTATTCTGTTTCTTTTCCTCACGCACACGCTCTGTCGTTAAATGTAACAGCAGGCAGTAGCAGACCACACTTAAAATTCCAAAAATAACTGCCAGAAGTGTAAATCTTTCCGGGATAATGTTGCTTTCGCTGTCAAAACAGACTACCGGCACAAAGGATAACGCTGCAATTCCCACAAATGTTCCGCCAAGACTTCTTGCCCTTGAGAGTTTACTCCGGTCAATCGGATCTGTGCTGACCACACTTGCCATCGCACCAAACGGCATGGAAGTTCCGGTATAGCTCATTCCATATAAGACATACACAAAAGCGACCCACGCATGAAGTGCAACACCTTCAAACGGCACTTTGGAAAAACAAAGCACACCTGACAACGCTAGCGGTATCATAAAAATTTTAATCCACGGTTTGAATTTATCTCCTGATTTTCCAAGCATCCAACGGTCCGGAAAAGAACCCATGATCGGGTCATTTACTGCATCCCAGAGTCTCGCTGCAAGGAACAGGGAACCCATCCACGCCGGACTGATTCCCAGCACATAAGTACAAAACGTCAAAAAATATGCGTCTACAAATAAATTGACAAAACTGCCCGCCATATCTCCAAACACATATCCGATCTCATCCCTTTTTGAAAAGGGTCTTACATTTCTTTCATTCATAAATTTTTCTCCTTCTGGTATTTGTACGCGCGCATTGGTTTTGTGTCTGTACATTTCACAAGAACCGATATCCTTATGATACATTTGCTTTATTGCAATTTAAATTGCATTTATACTAAAATACATTGCATATCTTACATTTATTGTGCTATAATATTTGTAGGATTGTATAAATATAACAAATCAGAACAGGAGTTTTTATGAAATATAGCCAAATGAAACGTTTTTTAATGGAACATAAGGATTCGATGAAGCCTCCGTATATTTCCACGCTCGATGGCATCCTGACTGCCGGTGGGGAATTGATCGGATACCAGGAACTGGAAATGGACAGCCCCTATCTGGATGTGCATGAGGATACCAGTTACACGAAAGACTATGTAACCCTCCACAGCCACGAGTTTTACGAACTTCTTTTCTGCCGCAGTGGAAACTTGCAATATCTCATTGGAAACACCCGTTACCAGATCCGCAAAAATGATATCATCCTCGTTCCCCCCGGCACCAGCCACCGCCCTTTATTTTTAGAGCAGCTTCGGGAACCCTATCAGAGAACCGTACTCTGGATCAACAACGATTTTTTTGAGACCTGTAAGCAGAACTTCTTTGCGGATACAGGCTCCTCCCAATATGCACCACAAAAGCAGCTCCCCTATGTCATCCGCCCGGAAGGAACACTCTTAAACCAGATCGACCAGCTTCTGGCTGCACTGTTGTACGAGGGTTCCACCATGCGTCTTGGAAGCGAGCTCTACCGCATGGGGCTTTTTCTGCAGTTGTTCTGTCTGTTTTACCGTATGAACGACCATCCGCAGTCAGACATCCCCAAACCGGAGAATACAGGCCTGTTAGACCAGATTCTCAACTACATTGAATTGCATTTATCCGAAGACCTCAGCCTCGCATCTATTTCAGCGCAGTTTATGGTAAGCCAGTCGACAGTAAGCCAGCTTTTTAAAAAGCAGCTTGACACCGGCTTTTACAAAATCGTTACCCAGCGGAGACTGATCGAATCTAAAAATCTGATCAATTCCGGCTTTCCATTGAAAGAAGTTGCCGAACAGTGCGGCTTTTGTGATTATTCTGTTTTTTACAAAGCGTTTGTGAAAGAATATGGCATCTCTCCACGCAGCTTCCGGACCCGTGAAAAAGAAACGCATGATTTTTACTGATGCGGATTCAGGTGTCAAAAGGTAACTTCAGATTTTTTGACTGGCAAATAATGCCCTTTTGATAACCAGAGATAAGCATACAAAAATCCGCGGCATATGCCACGGACTTTTCCATAATACAAGGGACTGCCATACGGCAGTCCCTAATTATGCATATTTTATACTTATTTATTTCCATCCAGCTTATCGAGCATATCCCACACGCCGAGCATATACATAATACCCAGTGCGCGGTCGTATAAGCCATACCCCGGACGAACATTGCCCGGCTTTTCACCCCAGAGGTGGCGTCCATGATCCGGACGGATATAACCCTCAAATCCGCAGTCATGGTATGCTTTTAAAATGTCAAGGATTCCGGTATCCCCATCACAGTCACGATGAGAAGCCTCCGAAAAATCTCCATTCGGAAAATGTTTTACATTGCGGATGTGCGCAAATGCAATGCGGTCACAATGCTTGCGGACAATATCTGCCACATTGTTTCCCGGGTCGGCATTCAAAGACCCTGAGCACAGTGTCAGACAGTTGTACGGGTTGTCAACCATCTTTAAGAAACGGTCAATATTTTCCTCGCAGGTCAGAAGACGTGGAAGTCCGAAAATATCCCATGGCGGATCATCCATGTGGATTGCCATTTTGATATCGCATTCTTTACAGGTCGGCATAAGCGCCTCAAGAAAATATTTTAAGTTTTCCCACAATACTTCTTTTGTCACCGGCTTGTAAGCTGCAAAGAGCTCGTCCAGTTTCTCCATACGTTCCGGCTCCCAGCCTGGAAATGTCATTCCATGTAAATTATTTAAAATATAGTCTGCCATTTCCTTCGGATCATCATGGATCTTGCCTGCTTCGTAATAAAGTGCTGTCGAACCATCTCCTACCGGATGAAATAAATCCGTGCGCGTCCAGTCAAAGATCGGCATAAAATTATAGCAGATAACCTTGACACCGAATTTGGAAAGGTTCTTAATTGTCTGGATGTAGTTTTCAATATACTGGTCACGGCTCGGAAGTCCGATCTTGATATCATCATGTACATTGACAGATTCCACAACGTCCATATTAAAACCATATGGCTCAAGCTGTTTCTGCACTTCTGCAATCTCTTCTACCGTCCACACTTCTCCCGGCAGTTTATGATGCAGTGCCCACACGATGCTCGTCACACCCGGAATCTGTTTGATATCAGCAAGGCTGATCTTGTCATTGTCCTCGCCGTACCAGCGGAAACCCATCTGCATTGGCATATCTTTTTCCCCCTTAATCTTGATAATTGCATTATAGCATGTACATTTTTTTACTGGCAATTCAAGTTAATTGCTGTTTTTATTGCAAATCTTGCGATTCCGTTACTTTTGGCATTTTTCTAATCCGCCGGAAATCCCCTGTGCATCTCTACTGTTCCACCATGCGGTTTGAAGGCGGACTCTACCGCATGGGGTTTTTTCTGCAGCTGTTCTATCTGCTTTAACGAATGAATGATCAGTTGAATTGCATTTATCAGAAGACTTCAATCTATACGTTTTATCTTGCCAGCAGTCCTCTTGCAAAATAATCTGCCATCGCAAGCGCCTGCTGTTCCACATCGCGGAATACATCAATGCTCTGTTCGTATTCCCCATTGACCTGATGCTCAATCTCCTCCCTGGTCAGATCCAGATGATTCAAAAGCATGTTTCTTGTTTCCCTGCTCTCAAAATATGGATTATGATTTGCAAAAAGAGCTGCCATCTGATTGGCATTGCGGTACCACTCCTGCACCAGCGCATCATAATCAGTCATATTTTTTGCTTTCAGCGCCTGAATGATCTGCCCGCCGATTTCAATATGCTCCGTCAGAAGATTGCGGAGCTGTCTGGTCGTTGCGATCGGAAGATACCTTGCAAATACATCCGTGATCTCGTCTGCGGTCTCAAGCAGCCGTTCTTCCACCGCCTGCTGGTCCGCATTGTCTGCGACTGCACTCATCAGGTACATTCTGGTCCAGTAAACATGATTTAACCATGCAAGGCGCATATCCTCGTTGAGACGGAGGATGGAATCCTCACGCTCGGATTCGGTCTCGTTGCTGCCTCCGGCATTTCCTGTTCCTCCTCCCATGTTTCCGCCCATGCTGCCTGTGCCGCCGCTCATATTCCCGCTTCCGGTGTTTCCTGTTCCGCTTCCAGCGTTTCCTGTTCCTCCGCCCGTGTTTCCGCCTCCCGGATTCTGCGGCGGCACATATCCCTCTCCCGGGCAGATAAATAGCTGCATCCCGATCTGGAGATTATATGGATTGACTCCCGGATTTCCAAGGATCAGTTCCGTCACTGTCGTGTGATACTGTCTCGATAATTTATACAGGGAATCGCCTGCCTGTATCGTATGCACAATTTTGTTCTGACAATACATATCTTTATTTCCAACCATAACTTTTTCATATTATGATATGAAATACAAAAAAAAATGTGAAATACCATTTCTGAGATTTCACATTTCGCATTATTTTTCTACCAGGATTCGGGTGGCAAATATAGTTTTCAGTTTTTGACTGCTAAATTGCACATCTGTCATGGCTACCCCCATATTTACAACAGCGTCGCAAATATCGGTGCAGCGATTACCGTCAGAATACCTGCCACTGCAATGGAAAGGCTGCTCATGGCACCTTCGATCTCTCCAAGTTCCAATGCCTTTGCTGTTCCAAGTGCATGTGAGGATGATCCGATCGCAATTCCCTTTGCCACCGGCTCTTCAATTTTGAAAACACGGCAGATCGTTTCCGCTAACACATTTCCGATGATACCGGTGATAATGATGACCGCAACCGTGATTGTGACATAACCGCCAAGTTCCTCCGAGATTCCCATTCCGATCGCCGTTGTGATCGACTTCGGGAGAAGCGTGACATACTGTGCATGGTCAAAGTGGAATAACAGCGACAAGACCAGAACACAGATCACACTCGTCAGAACACCGGAAATCAATCCTGCAAAAATCGCCGCAACATTCTGTTTCAGCAGTTCGAACTGCTCATAAAGCGGGATCGCTAAACAAACCGTTGCCGGAGTCAGAAGGTAACTTAAGTATTTTGCGCCCTCATTATAACTCTCATATGGAATATGGAACGCAACCAGAAAAACGATCACGGCAACGATCGAGATCAGAAGTGGATTGAATACTGCCAGTTTTAATTTTTTCTTCAAAAATACACCCAGCTCATATGCCAAAATGCTGATCGCAACACCAAAAAATACGGAATCACATAAAAACTCTTTCATTGCTGCTCTCCTTTCCTTTTCCCCCTGCGCATCACAAATTGTGTCACATGACCGGACACGATCATAACCACGATCGTTGATACCACCATGATCATCACGATCTGCACACAGATCGGGCGTAGTGCATCCCATGCATCAATGAGTCCTGCACCGGCCGGAATAAACATTAACGGCATGATTTCGATCATGAACTTTCCGGCATCTTTGACTGCTGCAAGTGGAAGGATCCTTGTTTCCAGTGCAATAAATAAGAGAACCAGCCCATAAATACTTGCCGGTACCGGAAACGGGAGCACATATTTTAACAGCTCTCCCAGAAATGAAAACAACAGAATGATCATAAATTGTCTCAAGTACTTCATAAAATATCCTTTTCTTCAGAGGCTTCTCTGAAATTTCAATTTTCAGCCGGATATAATCATAGCACTTTTTGTTAGAATATCAACCTTTTCCGTTACTAATTATCCACTTGTATTTTTTAAAAAACATCAGATTTGTTTTCCAGTTTATGACGTGCCGGATTTTCTAACACTTCCTGGCTAATTGCAAGCTGTGGTTTTAAAATACTGCGCTCCTCCCATTCCTCATAGAAGTCACGCCCGCTCTCATATGGACGGAAAAAGAAAATCTGTAAAAACATCATGCAGACCGTTTTCTTTTCATCCTCAGTATTCAGCCGGCTTAAATATTCCTGCATATTCTTTTTTAAGCTGTGCCACTCTGCCAAAAACTGCTGATATCGTTTTAACTGCGGCGTATCTAACCATTTTTCCACTTTGATTTTCGTTTTGCCGCGTTCACAGGCACCACTCTGTAGAAAATAGGAAACACCCTGCTCCTCATAAATTCTTCCCAGAGGAAATAGTCTGCAGATGCCCGGACGGTATGCATGGATACTGCACCTTCCCGCCTCATTTAAAAATACACAGGTATCCGTCTGTTCCTGCATTTTCAAATGCGGCACGATAAGCCCCTCTTCCACATGAAGTCCTACACAGGACTGCATCAGTTGTTCAAATCCCATCCCAAGCTCTGTCTCTAATCTTTTACAGTCATACGGATCGACTAAAACTGTATCTCCCATCTGTTCACAGCAGCTATGACAGCCCTCGCAGTCACTACAGCCGACACGGACCATATCATGTACGCCGTATATTTTTCCATCTGAAATTTCATTGATATCCTGTAACATATATGATATTCCTCTCTTATATCCTCCGCCGGAGATACGCAGCCTGAAACGTGAAAAATTTAATTCAAAGTCCTGTTTTATAAATTTTGATCAAAGAACGCAAGCATGTTTTCACTCCACATTTTTGCAGAAGTATGATATCCAAGCCCGATTCCATGATCTCCGGTCGGATAAACCTCGCACAGATGCTTTACGCCTGCTTTTTCCAGTGCTTCATTCAAACGCACGGTATTGCTCGCAGGTACACAGCCATCGTCCGCATTGGCATAGGCATAAGTCATCGGATAATCCGACGTGATATGGAACTCAACCGATAATTTTTCACGAAGTCCCGGTTTCTCATTCGTATTATAAATATAACTTCCCTCGTGGTATTCTGAAGTAAAGCTGATGACCGGATATAATAATCCTACTGCGTCCGGTCTGGCAGAAATTTTTCTATATTGTTCTACCATATCAGCTTTCTGGAATTTTGCAAGGTTTTCCAGTACATTTTCCTTTAATTCCTCATGGAGCAGCGCCTCACTCGCACAGAGATGACCGCCTGCGGATGCGCCCACGATCACGATCCGGTTCGGATCCACCTGATATTCCGCCGCATGTGCCCGCACATACATAACCGCTCTTGCAAGATCCATCTGTGGCAGCGGATAGTAGTTCGGACGGATCCGGTAGCATAAAATAAATGCCTTATAGCCGCCATCGCGTTCCATGCGCTGTGCAGGCTGAAGTCCCTCATTATAGAAAGATACCATCTCATAGCCGCCGCCCGGACAGAGGATCACCGCCGGTTTTAAGCCTGATGTATTTCTTTTTTCCTTGGAAACCGCCACAGATTCATAAGGCGGGATGGAATCACTGCCAGCAGTATGCGCAAATGCCTCGTTGTCCACAGCCGGATCACCGGTAAACAGCCAGACACCTTCCTCCGTATTTAAATCTGCATCCGGGATCCCGTTTTTCCAGTGTGACATTTTATCGCCTGCCGATGCATCATCATTTTCTCCCCACAGTGGAATGTACTTAAATTTCTTTGTCTCTGCCGTTTCTTTGATTAGGTTTGCACATTCTAAAAAGGCATCCGCTAAAAATGGTGCTCCCCACTCCATCGTTTCTTCCTTCTCAATCTGTGCCATCGTATGATCCCTGTGTTCCACCGGTACACGTGCCATAAAACAGGTTGGAAACAGATTGCCGGCTGCACGTCCGACCGGCTCTGTATTTAAAATTTCGTTCATGGTGTTGTTTTTTGTAAACATGTGACTGCCTCTCTTTATACTGATTTTTTCAATGTATTGATTCCTGCTTCACATATGATAAGGTGAGATCTGTCTTTATCAAAACACTGACTATTACGAAAAAAAAATCTGATGATACTTTTAATATACATCAGATTTTTCGTGCTGGGTACTAGAAAAACTATATTATTTTTGCATGGAGAATTTGTCTAAGCCAGGCTCTTACAGATTGTGTCCATATTGTAGTCCGGGACAGATTTTTGTTGTACCATCCTCAAGATGTAATCCTGTTATTTCTTCACATCATCATGCATATTATTTTCCATTTCCATATTGATCTGCCTATTATCAACGGTTTTCCCCCACGCATCCAAACGTATCGCCCTTTTTCCGTAACGATTTAAAATAACCTGCTCTACCTTAACCTCCTCCATCTTAATATCCGGTTCATCTAAAATAATACTTAATGTATTTTCATAAGCCTTTCTATTTTTCATTACAGTCCATTTGATAACCATATTGATTTACTTTTGAATTGTATTTTTGACTATTAAGAACTATATTCATAATATACTACATCAAAAAACACATCTCAATCATTTTATTATGAAAAATTTATAAACCACTACCACAAAAAAATACCGGATAAAGACGCAGTTCCAAAACTTTCTGCGTTCTTTATCCGGTATCTATCATTCTGCTATGTTTTCCATCGACTTATCTATAAAGCCTAAAAACTTTCTGTCTCAATTAGTCCTCAAACGGAATAACTGCTCCATCATAAGTATCGTTAATGAATTTCTTGATGTCATCAGATTTTAATACTTTTACAAGTGCCTGGATGCCAGGGTTGTTCTCGTTTCCTTCTTTTACAGCGATGACATTTACATATGTTTTTGCTGCCTCAGAATCAGATGTCTCGTATGCTAAGGAATCCTGTGCTACAGAGTAACCTGCCTGTAATGCGTAGTTACCGTTTAATACAACGAATGCAACTTCCGGTGCCACTCTTGCTACCTGTTCTGCTGCGAGCTCTTCGATCTTTACGTTGTGCGGGTTCTCAGCGATATCGTTGACAGTTGCCTCTAAGCCGGCGCCGTCTTTTAAAGTGATGATGCCGTTATCCTGTAACAGTAATAATGCTCTTGCCTCGTTTGTGGTATCGTTTGGTACTGCGATCGTATCGCCGTCTGCTAACTCAGAGAGATCTTTCTTTGTTCCCGGATAAATTCCGAATGGCTCGTAGTGAATGCCTCCTGCATTGACAAGGTGTGTACCTTTCTCTGCGTTGAAGTTCTCTAAGTAAGGAATGTGCTGGAAGTAGTTTGCGTCGAACTCGCCGCTCTCTACTACCTCGTTTGGAAGTACGTAATCATCAAAAATTGTGATCTCTAAGTCCCATCCCTGATCTGCAAGGATCTTCTTTGCTTCCTCTAAGATCTCTGCATGTGGTGTTGCAGAAGCTGCTACGGTAATCGTACCGCCCTCTGTTGTCTGTGTGTCAGCTACGCTCTCGGCTGCTTCACTTTCTGCTGCAGTGGTGTCTGCAACTGCTGCATCATTTGTTTCTGCTGCATCGTTTGTTTCTGCTGCTGCGTTATTATCTGCAGCTGCATTGCCTGCTGTGTTGCTGCTGCCGCATCCTGTGAATGCAGATACAGCTAAAACGCCTGCTAAGATTGTGGTAAGTACTCTTTTTTTCATAATATGAATCCTCCTTGTTTTGCGGAGCAAAATGCGACTGCCTTTGCAGGAGCAGAGGATTTTACTCCTTGTTTTGCGGAGCAAAATACGACTGCCTTTGCAGGAGCAGAGGATTTTACTCCTTGTTTTGCGGAGCAAAATGCGAACCCTCTGGTGAGCAGAGGATTTTACTCCTTGTTTATACAAATGTTAAAAAACATTGTTTACGTTTATTTTCTGCGGTCTAAATTGCTCGCAAGCTTCATGCCGATCGTCTGGAATATCTGGAATAAAATTACCAGTAAAATAACCGTTACGATCATGATATCGGTCTGCCATCTGGTATAACCATAGCGGATTGCGATATCTCCAAGTCCACCGCCGCCGACGGTTCCTGCCATTGCGGAATATCCTAAAATTGTTCCAAGTGAAATGGTTGCCCCTACGATCAGGGATGTACGCGCTTCCACTAACATGACTTTTGTTACAATGGTAAAATTGGATGCTCCCATGGAACGCGCTGCCTCAATGACACCTGCGTCCACTTCCTTTAAAGAAGATTCCACCATTCGTGCAATATATGGTGCTGCTGCTATGACAAGCGGAACGATCGTCGCTGTCGGTCCATAGCTTCTTCCGATCAGAAATCTTGTAAACGGAATCAGCACGATCAGTAAAATCAAAAACGGTACACTTCGGATCAGGTTCGCGATCACGTCTAATACCTTGTAAACTGCTGCGTTCGGATGAATTCCATCTTTGTCAGTGACCGTTAAAAGAATTCCCATCGGAAGTCCGATCACATAACCGATCAGTGTCGATGTCAATGTCATATAAAGTGTGTCCTTGATGCCCTCTAACAGCATCATGATAATCTGCTCATTCCACATCTTCGGTCACCTCCTCAACTGCGAGTCCTTTTTCTTTTAAATATTCCTCAATATCCACCTGTAAATGTCTATCCTCCGGAAGTCCTAAAATCATTTCTCCCTTGGCTACACCGCCGACATTCTTGGTGTCTGCCCTTAAAATATTGACCGGTGTTTTAAACTGTAAGATCATGTTTGCAATGACCGGCTCAAATGCGGAATTTTCAGAAAAGACGATTCGGATCTTTTTATCTCCCTGCATGCGCTCCTGAACTGCATTTGCCAATGGTGCATTGTTATTCCCCGGCTGATCCCTTAAGATCAGTTCCTTTGCAGCTTTGGATTTCGGATGGGAAAAGATATCCTCCACAAGTCCGTCTTCCACTAACACACCATGTTCAATGATCGCCACATGGCTGCAGATCTCACGGATCACTGACATCTGATGTGTAATGATCACGATCGTGATGCCAAGTTTTTCATTGATCTCTTTTAGCAGCGATAGGATCGAAGCGGTTGTCTGTGGATCTAATGCGCTGGTCGCCTCATCGCAAAGTAAAATCTTCGGATCGGAAGCAAGTGCTCTTGCGATCGCAACTCTCTGTCTCTGTCCTCCGGAAAGCTGTGCCGGATATGCCTTTTCTTTTTCAGAAAGGCCAACCGTTTTTAACAGTTCTCTCGCTCTTTCTCTCGCCTCTTTCTTTTTCTTTTCCTGAATCTGCATCGGGAAACATACATTGTCAAGTACACTCTTTTGCATCAGAAGATTAAAATTCTGAAAAATCATCGCAATATCGCTGCGCTGCCCTCTTAATTCCTTCTCTGTCAATGCTCCTAATTCCTGACCCTCGATCAGCACCTGACCTTCTGTCGGTTTCTCTAAGAAATTTAAGCATCGTACCAGTGTACTTTTTCCAGCTCCCGACATACCGATGATTCCGTAGATATCGCCCTGCTCCACCGTCAGATTGATATCACTTAATGCCTCAACGGTCACTCCCTTTTGTTCAAACCTTTTATAGAGATGTCTGACCTCAATTGCTGCCATACATGTTCTCCTTTCTTCCTGCCCTATGTGAGCACCTGTCTGCACTCCGCGCTCCATATTAACACAAATTTTATTTTAAGGCAAAAAAACAGATGCTCCCTCGCGGAAACATCTGTTTTACATTTTCTATCAACGCATAAAATCAGATATCTTTCCGCACACGAAATCGTCCCATACAGCACATACACATCATGCCGCACATGGATCCTGTCATCATCATTTTGTCTGCTGTTGTATAGGTCTTAATTTCTGTACGCATATCTGATCTCTCCTTTCTCCTACTGCTCTGTCTTGATTTGATAGTCCTTATTATAACAGGTAGTTACAGAAAGTGTTAATATTGGAAACCTTGAGTTGGTTATAGGTTTCACCTATAACTGATTACATCACATTTTCCCTGTATTTTTTTAATTCTTCGATATAGATCTCCCCGATATGGCTGACTTTTGCCCCTTTCCGCTTCACATAGCCAATGCGCATTTTCTCCGTTTCCTTTAACGGGATTGCCATATAGTCACTGCCGTTTAGTTCCTCACAGATAATTCCGGAACAGAGCGTATAGGCATTTAATCCAATCATCAGATTCAGAAGCGTGGCACGGTCATTTGCCTTGATGAGTCTTTTATAATCATAAGTACTCTTCATTTCCTCCGCCAGATAAAGCGAATGGTGTTCGCCCTGATCAAAAGAAAGACATGGATACGCATCGAGTTCTTCCATCGAGATCACTTCCTGTTTTGCCAGCGGATGCCCGGACCAGAGATAGACATAGGTGTCGCAGGAAAACAGTTCAATAAATTCCAATCCGTGTTCTCTGATGATCTTATTCATGACTTTCTCATTGAAATCATTCAGATATAAAACCCCGATCTCACTCCTGAAATTTTTTACATTTTCAAGTACATCATAAGTGGTCGTCTCATGGACTGCAAATTCATACTGTTCCATTCCAGCCTGTTTTACCGTCTCCACAAATGCCTTGACTGCAAATGTATAGTGCTGCATGGATACGCTGAACTTTTCTTTGACCTGCTTGTCGATATAGCGGGAAGTGAGCAGTGTAAACTGCTCCGTGACCTGTCTTGCATATCCTAAAAACTCTTCCCCCTCCGGTGTCACCAGGATTCCCCGGTTAGAACGCACAAACAGCTCAAACCCGATCTCCGTTTCAAGTTCCCGGATCGTCTCTGAGAGACTCGGCTGGGAAAGAAATAGTGTCTTTGCCGCCTCATTCATCGATCCGCAGTCCGCGATCGTCAATGCATATTTTAACTGCTGCAGTGTCATCTGATCCTCCCTTTACCCTTCCACATCCCCGGTCTGTTTTAAATATCTCTTCTTGCTCGAAAAACCTCTTCCCGACACTTCACTGACTTTATTGATAATCACAAAGGCATCCGGGTCTACTTCATGAATCAGTTTTTCCGTTTTGGCAAGCTCACGCATGGATACCACGGTCAGAAGCATCATCGTGTTATTTCTTAAGAACCCTGTCTCGCTGTTTAACAGTGTCACACCGCGGTCAATATCTTTTAATACCGCTGTGCGGATCTCATCAATATGGCTGCTGACGACCTTGATCTGCATTTTCGTAGTTCCAAGCATCAGACATTTATCCAGCACTGCGCTGTATACGATCACAAGCAGAATGCCATAGAGTACCTGTTCACCTGTGCTGTGAAATACCTGAAGGAGTAAGATCAGCATATCAAATACATAGATGGAACTTGACACCGGAATCTTAAAATACTTATTTAAGATCAGCGGCGGAATATCCATGCCGCCCGTGGAAGCCCCCATCCGGATGACAAGTCCGATCGCTGCCCCGATACAAATACCGCCAAAAACAGTACACAAGATCAGGTCATCGGTAATCCGGTAACCCCCAAGCAGCCTTGTGATCAGTTCGAGTGCAATCGGGTAGCTGAATGTGCTGACAATCGTATTTGCCGCAAACTTCCACCCGAATGCAAAAAATCCGATCAGAAACATAATGGTATTAAATACAAATACAAACACGGTGACCGGCGTGTGGAAAACATCATTGACAAACAGTGCGATACCGGTCGTTCCACCGGTGATCAGCCCGCTTGGCAGAATAAACATTGCAATTCCAAATGCATAAATGCAGTTTCCAAATATCACAACCAATGTTTCCACAATTCTTTTTAAAATCTGTCGCATAAAACTCTCCATTCCTGCATGTGAAAAATCTTATTCTTCACACGGATGTCTCTCCGTAGTTATTCTTCGTCATCCTCATCCATGACATCTTCTTCATATTCGTCATACGCTCTCTGATGTCTCTTTTTGCTGCGGTTTTGATCCTGATGCGCCACATCTCGGATCAGACTTACGATTCCTTTATAAATCTCCCGTATGACCGCAAAAATAAAAAACATCACGATAAACCCGACTACTCCAAATACGATATCTGCAAATTCCATATTGCCGGTATTCGTCACCTTCTGTCCGATCTCAATCGCAAATGTGATCACGATGATCAGTGTAAAAACATAAATCCATGCAATCACCATCACATGATCGTGTTTTGCGAGCCATTTAAAAACAGGATACACCACAAAAATAAACATCATTCCCAAAATTCCAATGACTAAAAAATGCAATTCCTTATCACTGAAATTGTATTCGTATGCATCATTTAACCGGAGCAGATAACTATGTATCTTCGCGAGCAGTTCCACAATGCCATAAAGTAATTCTTTCATAAACCTCATCCTTTCTACCGGGAATTATCGTAATATATCTTTTTTAATTTGTAAAGAAAGAAACCTTTAATCTCCCATAAATCAAAAAATACCCGGGGTCTTGCGACTCCGGGCATCTCTCATCTACTTTGTAACCTGTGATCAATATACATGTTTCTTTGACTTATGCGCTTCTCTTGCCTCTTCTACTGCGGCATGATCTGCAATATTGATCTTGGCTGCTGCCTTTTTCTTTTTTAATGGATGTTTTGGATTCTTATCTGACATACTATACGCTTCCTTTCTGCATATCATCTTTCATCCTTTTACTTTATTTCCTTGCTTCGGTTACGTTATAGCACTATAAATCAGCAAAGTCAAGTATTATCCATCTGTTTTTTTGTTATTTTATGATTTCTTTTAAATTTTCAGAATATTTTTATAATTCATAATCTGAACCTAATGCAGTGTAATATACACGAAATCCATGCCTTTTCTTCTCCACATAGTCCATCCGGATCAGCAGATTGATAAATTCCTGTATCAGACCTTTTTCCCAGCGTCTGTTATACACTTCATTCACTGCTTCCGTTAACTCAGCAGTACACATCTCTTCATTTCTGTCCCACAGAATATTTAAGATCATATTGGCTGTGTCCGGAAGATTGTCTAAAAATACACTTTCCATCTCCATCACTCTGCTCCTCATCTTTCGTAATGCTCCGGTACTTATTCAAACCGTGACTTTCTGCCCATGAGTTTAGCATAGATTTGATGGCATTAAAATAGATATGTCCGATATTCTCGGAAACACGTCCTTTTCACATTTATATTCTTAATATAGCGGATTTTTCCAGGTTTATGCGTCAATTCCAAGTTCCGCCGGAAGGAAACGCGGACAGACATTCTCGGATGACGTGATCACGGACGCCGCCAGACGTGTTCCAATCTCCACCGCTTCCTCTAAGGTTTTTCCGTATGTCAGACCACTTGCCACACCTGCGCAAAACGCATCGCCTGCTCCTGTCGTATCTTTTACCTGTACTTTTTTTGCCGGGCAGATGCCGTATGTGCCTTCCCGGTCTGCATAGACCGCACCTTTGCCTCCCATCGTCACAACCATGGACGGAATATTGGCACGTTTTACACAGCCTGCAAGAATTTCTGCGAGTGCTTCCGGTGTCTTTTCGCTGTAATCATCCGAAAAGAACATCCCTGCCTCTAACTGGTTACAGATAAAACAGTCAAATTTCCGCAGGAAATCTCTTCTCTCTGCCGCAATACTCATATTGCTGACAACCCCGTAAAGCGGTTTTTTAAACTTTTCACACAGACTTACCACTTTTTTTACGATCTCTTTATCCATATCCACTTCGATCACGACAGAATCAGCATTTTCAAAAATCTCATCCCCGGCTTCTTCCAACACATCAAGAATCGGCATCAGATTCGGTCTCTGTGAAATTGAACCGGCAACATCTCCACGATGGTCAAATACGGCAAGCCAGGTTCCCATTCCATTTGGAATCGTTAACATGTATTCTGTATTTACTTTATGATTCTGCAGTTTGTGAATGACATCACTTCCAAGTGCCGAATCATCCACAATTCCCAAAAATGTAGGGCGCAGTTCGATATTCGCGATATCTTCTACAACGTTACGGCTGACACCTCCATGGATATATTCGATTCTTCCCGCATTTCTCCCATCCGGGATATAAATATCTTCCGGAAACCCCTTGATATCCACAAATACTGCACCAATTACTACAATTCCATTTTTATTTACTGCCATATATTTCAATTACCTTTCTATCGTTTTCTGATATGGATCTCCGGAATCGCCACACTGTCATAAGTAATTCCCGGCTTTTTTTCATCTTCATCTGCCGCATCCTCCGGTTCATGTGTATGGATCTCCGGAACCGCAAGATTATCATAAGTCAGATTGTATTCGTGACCTTTCTCTCGTTTCTTTCTGAATTTAAACATACTTACTCCGTTTCTTCTATTATAATATATTGATGAAAAATGTAATAACCAGACTGTTGATAAAATCTGCAAACAGACTTCCGATCAGAGGAATGATCAGATACGCCTTTACGGACGGAGCATATTTTTCACACAGCACCTGCATGTTTGCCATGGCGTTCGGTGTCGCGCCCATTCCAAATCCACAGGTTCCGGCTGCAAGCACCGCTGCGTCATAATCTTTTCCCATCACATAAAATACCACAAACCTTGCAAATACACAGATCAAAACTGCCTGTACTGCCAACAGTATGATAAGCGGCAGTGCAAGCGACGCAAGCTGCCACAGTTTTAACGTGATCATTGCCATTCCAAGGAACAATGACAGCGAAATACCACCAATATCATTGATCTCTCCCATATGGATCACAAACTTGCCGGAATACTCTCCGATATTACGAAACAGTGCCGCTGCGATCATTGCGCCGATATAGATTGGGAACGTCATTCCTGTTTTCGTCAGAAGCCAGGAAAAAACGGTGCCCAGTCCGATTGCCAGAATCAGCTGAAACACTGCAGATGCATACATATTCGTATGACGCTCATGTTTCTTTTCATCTTCCACCAGAAGACTGTCATCTTCCGGCACAACCGTATCGAGCAGATTTTTCTTTTCGATCAGTTTCCTGCCAAGCGGTCCGCCAACCAGACTTCCCGCGATCAGTCCAAATGTTGCCGCCGCGGTACAGATCGTCGTTGCACCTTCCACATTCAGATCCTCCAGAACCGGGCCAAACGCGCCCGCAGTTCCGTGTCCGCCCACCATCGGGATCGAACCGGTACACATACCGATCAGCGCATCAATGCCAAGCAGATGGGATGTTCCGATTGCAAGCAGATTCTGTAAAACGATCAGGAGAATGACCAACCCTAAAAATATCGCCAGCGACTTTCCACCACTCTTTAACACCTTCAGATTTGCCTGAAATCCTACTGATGTAAAAAAGAATACCATACACACTTCCCTTAAGGTATCATCAAAAGAGATCTCCATAAATCCACTGCTGTAACAGATACATGTGACGATTGCAAATAGCAGTCCCCCGACGACCGGCGCCGGAATACAGAATTTTTCCAGTACATGTATCTGTTGTTTTAGATAACTACCCAGCATCAGCACCAGCACCGAAGCTGCCAATGTCTGATACATATCCAACTGAACTTCCATATTTATCCTTTCGATTCTAATTCCCAAACCGGATCTTATTTTTCAAATCCGGTATTTACTCTGTCGGCACCTCGATACCGCACTCTGCATAATATGCCGCCGCACCCTTATGAAACGGGATTGTAATACCTCCAATCGCAGACTGCTCGTCCTCTTTTAATTCGATTGAGGCCGCATAGCGGATATCCTTTCCATGTAAAAATAAAAGTTCCGTCAGCTCTTTTACCGTATTCTCCGATAAACTGTCACCTGCCAGAAGCACCGCCTGTACAGACAGTGTTTTTACCTCTTCTGTCTGACCGGTATAGGTGCCTGCCGGAATCGTATATTCGGAATAAAACGGATATGCCGCCTTTAACCGGTTCCGGCATTTTACATCAATACTCAACAGACGGATTCCGCATTCCTTTGCCAGTTCCCCGATCACTGTAGTCTGTGTTCCCGCTGTACAAAAGAACGCATCGATCTCTCCATCTGCAAGTTTCGCTGCCGCCTCCGTGTAATCCAAATTGACAGTCTTTACCATATCTCCGCTGATGCCCTGTGCCTGCAGAATCTGGTTTGCGTTCCGCCCTGTCCCGGATTCCTCTGCCCCGATACTGATCGTTTTCCCAAGAAGATCATCCAATGTCTCAATCTCTGAATCCGTGCGCACGATGATCTGACATGCCTCCGGATAAAGCGCTGCAACCGCTTTATATCCCTGGTATGCTTTGTCCCGGAATTCCCCGGTTCCATGATAGGCTTCCTCCACCAGATCTGCCTGGGCAATCCCCAGTTCAATATATTTGCCCGAAAGAAGTCTGACATTTGCTGCAGATCCGGCAGTATTCCTTGTTTCAAGTTTATACGAAAAATCCTCTTTATTTGCAAGACTGACATATGCATTGGCAAAGGAATCGTACATTCCGCCGATTCCCGCAGCTCCAAACCGGATTGTTTTCCGGTTTGCGCCGCATCCTGCCAGCATTAAGATCATTGCCAGTCCAAGAAAAATATACCGACTTTTTATCAATCTATGCCCCCTCCTTTTCGATTAACTTTTATCTGCATGTTATGCATCTGATCTCGCATATGCATTTTTCATCTGACCGCTCAGTTCAAACAGTACCTTATCGAGTGTATCTGTGGTTTCTTTCTTTAACATTCCGGCAACCGCACGGTTTGCCTCATGCCGGATCTCTTTTCTTTTTGCTGCATCCGTCTCTTGGGAAAGAAGTGCATCATAACGATTAATCAGCTCATGACCTTTCGCTAACACATGTTCCTTATATCTTTCAATATGGAATACCGAACTGCGGTAAGAGGCGTCTGCCATCGCCGCGATCATCCTGCCTGACCAGTAAAAATTGTCCGTGGAAACCTCACCTGTGGTGTTGCAGAGATAGTCCGGTGTCTCATCGATATCCGCGTAAAACGGAACCAGTACATTAAACGCATTGGATGCAAATGCGATCCACTCGATCACATTACAGTCACATTCCATTCCCGGACGCATCTGGATCACAGCCAAAAAGTCATTGCGGTTGATTCCGATCGAGCGGTATGCACCGCGCATATTTTTCTCCCCGTATGCCGCATACGGATCGTACGGCGTCCCCTGGAAGTGGGAGGACAGCACATATTTTACATCCTCCACCGTGATCTTCTTTTCCGGTACCATACACCACGGAATGTCGTCGGACTGCGGGGTATAGTCTGCATGTTCTCCATCCCAGACTTTCGTGTGCGGATTTAAGCAGCGCTCCATATACCACGCTCTCGGTGTATTGTATACATGGTCTGCATCATCATGGCTGCCAAACGCATCTCTCGGATTTAAGCTGCCGTCCATTGAGAGATTCAGATGATTTTTCTCAATAAATTCTTTCAGATCTGAAGAACACATATATTCTTTCTGATCAGATAGCGCATCCTCAAGATCAAAGTGGTCAATACCAAGCTGGTTTGGCATGACAACATATACATCATCCGGCACCCTTCTTGCGATCCAGTGATGTCCGCCGATCGTCTCAAGCCACCAGACCTCATCCTGATCCTGAAAAGCGATTCCGTTCATCTCATAGGTGCCGTACTGTTCTAACAGAGAACCAAGGCGTTTCACACCCTCTCTTGCACTGCGGATATACGGCAGAACGATACATACGATATCCTCCTCGCCGATCCCGCCAGGTACTTCTTCTTTTCCATCTTCCGCCGGCTGAAGTTTAACTAACGGATCTGCTCCAAGCACACGCGGATTTGATGTGATCGTCTCCGTTGCTGTCATCGCAACATTTGCCTCATTGACACCTGCCGCTGCCCAGATTCCTTCTCCCTCCACGGCATTTGGCACCGCCGTATAGCGCATCGGATCATCCGGAAGTTCGATTGTCACATGTGAAATAACAGATTTATATGTTTTCGGCTGCTCCTCCGGATGAATAACAACAAATTTTTTCGGTGTAAAATGTCCGGAACCAGAATCATCATTTCTTGCGATCATCGTAGAACCGTCATAAGATGCTTTTTTCCCAACAAGTATTGTAGTACATGCCATTTTTATTATCTCCTCTCAAGTGTTTTGTCTATTCTGCCTCGTCATAAAAAATTTTGTCTTTTTCTAACACCGTTCCGACACCATCCTTCACCTCAACAATGCAGACAGAACAGTTTTTCGGGATTCCCCCGCGCCAGATATCTTCTTTATCATCATAAAAATTTGCCAGAAGACAGCGTCCGGCTGCCCCGTGTGTCGATATGAAGATCGTAGCATTTTCATATGCCTTGTTCTGTACCAGTGAATGATAAAAATCTTCGGTCCGTTTTAAAACATCCTGAAAACTTTCCCCGCCCGGAGCCCTCATGCAGTGATACGGATCATGATAAAATTTATCAATAAAATCCGCAGGAAGGACTTTGCTGTCTCTCACACATTCTCCCTCCCAGTCGCCAAAAGAAAGTTCTATGATACGTCTGTCTGTGATCATAGGAAGATGTCTTCCCGCCATCACAAGCTCTGCCGTCTGTTTTGCGCGGATCAGGGGACTTGAAATGACAAGATCAAAATCTATGTCTTTCATGCCTTCACCGGTTAATTCTGCAAGACGGATGCCCGCATCATTTAACATGATATCACGCTGTCCCTGCAGTTTTTTCTGTTTGTTCCACGATGTTTCACCGTGCCTGATTATGTATAATTTCATCTTTTTGCCTTTCTGTACTTTATCTCCGGGTAATAAACGAATTTTCTGCTCATTGCCTAACACATTATAGCATGAGATTTTTTCTTTTCCAAATCTTATCTATGATTTCAGATTACACCTGTCACTGACGTATTTTTTCCAAATCTGGATTCTTCACAGCCGATAAGCATTTTTTCCGCACAAAGTAATAGCAGATCACCTGCATCACGATCGTTGCCAGCCAGGATGCCGGATACGAGATAAACAGAAAATACAGGGATCTGTGAAGCGGGAAAAATACAAAGATCCATAAAATACGCATCCCGACCGTGCCGATTACAGACAATATCATGGGAACAGAGGAATACCCCATACCACGCAGTGCGCCTGGGAAAAGATCCATGATGCCGCACAGGAAATACGGCACGGTTGTGATGGAAAGTATCTCGAGTCCACATGCAATCACATCCGGTTCTTTGGTATAGATCGTCAGTATCTGTGCCCCAAAGAAATATGCGCTGCATCCAAGCACAGCAGCAACACTCACAGACAAAATCAGACAATCCATCAGCACCCGGTCCATTCTCTTATATTTTCCCACACTAAAATTCTGACTCGTAAAACTCATGCAGGCCTGTGTGATGGAATTGACTGAAACATACAAAAAGCCAAGCAGGTTATTGGCTGCCGTATACCCCGCCATCGCCGTCGCACCAAAAGAGTTGACGGACGACTGTAACAGTGCGTTCGAAAAGTTGATCACTGTACTCTGAATTCCTGCCGGAATCCCAACCTGAAAAATCTGTTTCAGATAAGCACCATTGATGGACAGCTTTGAAAAATGAAGCTGGTAACTGCCCTGCGTCCTGCAAAGGCAGCGCAAAACAAGGATACAGGACACACACTGGGAAATGATCGTTGCGATTGCAACCCCGGCAACATCCAGATGGAATCCAATCACCAGGATCAGGTTTAATCCCGCATTGATACAGCCTGAAATGATAAGGAAGAAAAGCGGTCTTTTGGTGTCCCCGACGGCACGGAGTATCGCTGCACCGTAATTATAGAGCATAAAAAATGGCATCCCCATAAAATAGATCCGCATATATAAGGTTGACTGACCGATCACGTCATCCGGTGTACCCATCAGTTCCAGTGCTCCCTTCGCAAACAGCACACCAACAAATGCCATCACAACACCGCTGATCAGTGCTAACGTGATCGCAGTATGTACGGTCTGTGACATTTCTTCCTCCCGTCCTGCGGCATAAAATCTTGCCGCAAGCACATTCGCTCCAAGTGAAATTCCGATAAACAAATTCACAAATACATTGATCAGTGCCGTTGTCGAACCGACCGCTGCAAGCGCCTGACTGCCGCTGAATCGTCCCACGACGATGATGTCGACTGCATTAAACATTAATTGTAAAATTCCCGAAAGCATCAGAGGGAATGCAAAGGAAATTAATTTATCCATGATAGTGCCGTTACACATATCGATTTCATATTTATTATTTTTCAATGAGAGGACTCCTTTCCTGATTTCTTACTATCTGTATTTTATTATGCGTATCTTGTTATGCATAAATTTGTATTGAATATTTTACATTGCGTATCTTACTGCCTTTTTGGGGCTTCGTCAATAAATTTTGTTTGGTTATCAAAAGGGGGATTTAGAACGTAATGGGGCAGCCTGCTGGTGAAAGCAGACTGCCCCATCTTCAGAAAACATGTAAAAATTTTATTATCGTGAATGATTTAAGAACCGGACGGGATGCGCACGATATAATGCTCTCCATCCCGTTCCACCCGTGTTAAGACCGGAATATGTTTTTTACGAAGCTGATGCACAACCGGATAGGTCAAAAAAACATCGCCTTCCACATAAACAGCTTCCGGTTTTTCTTTTAAAATCTGTTTCACCTGGTCTTTGATCCGGCTCTTCCACTGTTGCTTTTCCATGATAACTTCTCCGTAAATTCCCTGCACCTCAAGTTCCGGGACATCCGGCAGCGCGCAGTGTGAAATGCGCGCATGCTCCATTCCTGGCAGCTGCTGTAAGAGTTCATCCGCTTCTTTTCCACCGCCAAAATTTACGATCACCGGCTCCTCCTTAAAGCAGGACAAACTGATCTTACATGCCGCCACGGCATCTTCTAATGTGCCAGCCGTCATCAGAAAACCTCCCTTGTGGCAGAAGCCTGCACTGAAAAGTCCTGTTGCCTGCACAAGCTCCTCATTTTCTAATCCAAGCCATTTTCCCGGGAAGCTGCACTTGTAATTCATGGAGTATTCTCTTTTCTGTGGCTGGATACAGTAACCGCCGCGGTTGGATGGGAAAATCACAAATGCGATATCGGTTTCTGAGAGCCTTTTCTGACACGGGATAAATTCCGGCAGAACCAATATTTTTGCCTCATCTTCCGGTTGCTCCCCTGCCTCAAGTGTCTTCTGCTGTGCCTCTAAAACTTCCTCGATCCGTTTATCTGCCCGCTCATTTCCAAGATAGCGCTCAAATTTATTTTCCAAAATCATTCCGGCTACACCGACTGCCTTGAAAAATGCGTCATCACTGCTGCCCGCTGCATCCCATGTCGGATTGAAATTTCCAATCAATGTTGCAAGTTCATTTTTCTCCCCGGTATTGTCGTTGTTATCAAGCGGCTGAACAAATGCCTCATCAAAAGTCTGTGCGAGTTCCTCTCCTAAGATTCCGGCACCAAGCTGCTCCCAGAGCAGTCCAAACGCCGCATACGGCACTCCGTTTTCACGGATCCTGCTGTCTTTCTGATGATGGTCATACTCTCCGCGTCCAATGTCAAATACGATCCCGTCATAATCTTCGGGAACTTTGCTGCCGCGCGTGATCGTAATTTCCGGGTTTAAATAGAGCAGTAATGCTGAGGAAAAAACGTCGTCCGCGTGAAACTTGCCGCTGTGGGTAAATGCTTTTGCGTCTTTTCTGGTGATCTGTTGTAATAATGTGTTGTTCATGGTGATATCCTCTTACCTCTTACCTCTTACCTTTTACCTTTTTACATGATTACCTATTTTAAATTTTAAACTGACTGATGATCGTTTCAAGTTCATCCACAATTTCTTTATTGTTCAAAACCGCATCCACAATTTTCTTAAACTCTTCATCGATCTTTGTCATATATCCGGAATTTTTCACCACTTCTTCCTTCTGTTTATCAAACCCATCCATAATGTCATTTACATAATAATGAATACGTTCCATACTCTGCTGCAGTTCATCTATACAGCCACCAAACTTCTCCATCTGATCTTTAAAATTATGTGCATCGCTTGCATATTCCTCGCCTGTATGTACGAGAACATCATAATCTGAAATAACATTTGTTTTCACATAGTTTAGCAATTCAAAAGAAGATTCCGCCAGTTTATCTACTATATCCACGATAAACGTATTAATTTTCTGAATTTCCCCTGCAGTCTTTGATGATTCCTCTGCAAGACTGGATATCTCGTTTGCCACAACTGCAAACCCTTTGCCACTTTCTCCCGCTCTTGCGGCCTCAATGCTTGCATTCAGCGCAAGAAGGTTTGTCTGGTCTGCAACATTCAGAATCTGGTTTGTAAGCTGTTGTATCCGCTCTACTTCCTTCGATTCTTCAATTTTATCTTCAAGCGTCTTTCCAATTCTCACAATCGTATTCTGCATACATTCTCTGGCAGATACGGCATCTTCTTCTAACTTTTCCGCTTTTTGTCCAACCTCACCAATGTACTCTGCCTGCGATTTTGTCTCATGTATGACGGATGACATCATTTCCTTATTGCTCTGTGCATTTTCAGCAATCTTATGCACCATGTCGCTCATTTCAAGAACCCTGCCTTCCATAGCGTTCATGGTAGCATTTACTTTCGACACTTCATTTGCAGACGAAGTTACAATATTATTTACATGCTCTGAATTACTTAAAAGTTTCTTTTCACTTGCACTGATATTTTGAATGATCTCACGCAAGTTCTCCAGAAAGATATTTAAACTGTCTGCAATATTTCCAACCTCATCTGTCGATCTTACATTTATCTTCTGTGTAAGATCTCCCTCTTTCTTTGCAAGCTCACTCATTTTCTCCGCTATCACACTTACATTTCTTGACAAAACACCACTGATAATAAGCGCAAGTGCTGTTGCTATCACCAATCCTGCAAGTTCAATGATTACAAATTCTTTTATAAATATGTTTTCCTGAAGTCTGATATCAGTTGCAGAACAATCCACTCCTACAATTCCTGCAATTTCACCGGAACTATTGTAAACCGGAGCAAATGCACTATAAAAATCTCCCCACTCATCGGATGTCATTTCACTATCAACTGTGGCATTCCCGTCAAATGCCTCTGCTATTTCATCATAAATCTCATATTCTTCGCCAATCGCAGCCCCTTCTTCGGTATCAGCATCAACAATAAATTCCAGCCTGTCACCATTCATCCGCATTGTATATATGTATTTGATATCATCTCCACACAAGAAATCCTGCAGCTGCGATAATATTTCTTTATAATTTTCTGTTTTCTCATCTCCGGCTTTAATTTATCCTAAAATATCACCATCGATTCTTTCCGCGGCAATTTTAGCTGAATTTCTGGCATTTTTCTTACACTGTTCTAACAATGTATCTTTCGCCTGTACGATAAAAAACCAGCCGATCAGATTCGTCACAATCAAAACACATGCTATCATTCCGGTCAAAATTTTTGCACGTATGCTGATTTTAAAATTTTTCTGTGATTTACCCTCTTTCATGCTGTCCTCCGCCCTTCATATCATTTATATGAATATTATAGCGTTTTGCCTTCTCTCTGGCAAGAAAATCAAACTTGCTAAGTTCTTCTTCCCTCGTCCGGCAATGAATCATTCCATCGTCAGCATACCTTTCAAATGGTGCTTGCGGAAAATTTCTTTTTCCGCATATTCCCCGATATCCTCGACCTTGCGCCAGGGAGACCGGAATAACATTTTGCATTGATTGACGGTGACCCTGATCAACCAGTTTTTCAAATGGAAATCTGATTCAATCCGATACTTTCCTGATAGCCCGCCACCCCATATTTTGTTACCGCATCCACGACAGGGAGCAGCCTTTTATCTGTAATCTTTTGCAGCATTTTCTTTCTCTTTTCAGAAATTATTTCTTTCGATCTGCACTGCTCATAATCGAAAGGCGTCATATGCCAATAGCAGAATGTTCCCCGATAGTACTGCGATAATTTTTGTGCGATCAGTATCCCCTCCGGATCGAGATCGCCGGAATAATATACCTTAGTTCCTGACTTTGCAAGCAGTTCTAACACCAAAAGCCCTGCCAGTCTTGGCTGCCCATTCATGCACATGCACGACTTTTCTCCACAGATCAGGGCAAAAACAGACGGGTTTTCCACGATAAAGATCTCATGATCCACACACTCGATACGCTCCCATTCAGAAAGTACTGTAAGCGGCACCTGCACCATATTTTTTTCCTGACAGAATCCGTCCATCCCTCTGTGCAATTCTCCGTTCTTTTTGATCGCATGCACGTTATAAAGCAATGCATAATTGGAAATATCATCGATTAATATCCCGGCAAGAAGATAGCTTTTCTGTCTCTTATATGCAGGAAACATTTCTAAAGTTTCCACCTGTATGCCCCTCTGTCCTAAATCCATCTGTATGACCTGATAAAGGATCTTTCCCTCTGCCGTGCCCTGGTCAAATGCATGCGGATTTCCGGTTACAGCAGCGGCAAATACCGCGAGGTACACACTCTTTTGTGTGCGGTACGGCAAAGCGTTATATAGGTTCGCACACAGCCAGAGAAGGCGTTTCCACTCTTTTAAGTTCTCTTTGTCGCTGCTTTTTAAAATATTTTCGAATGTATCAAACTCCAAAAAGGCAGGAGTCCCTTTGAAATTTTCAAGGAACTCCTTTTTTATCTCCCGTATCTGATTTTCTTTAAATGCCTTTTCCTCTGCCTTTCCAATCAGCGCTTTTCCAAAATACTCTGCCAGCACTTCTTCCGGTGTGACCGTCCCATATTTGCTGCAGGAAAGTGCTTTTCGGAATTTTTCAGCAGAAACCGTAATACTTTTTTTGCCATGAAAATTCTGGCAGAAGAATCCTTCTAACGTGTCAAGTCCGTCCCCAGATATATTCTTTACAGTCACTTTACCCGAAAATCTGCCGTAGGAACTGTATTTCTCACGAAAACCTGTAAAGATGCGCTGCCAGATCTCATTTTGCCTGAAATATGCCACGCAGTCACGTTTTAACTTTTCATGCCCTGTCAAATTGTTCAATCTCTATCCCTCTTTGTTCTACTTTTTCTTCATCATCTAACAGTTCTTTACTGTGTCCGTTCCATAAATAAGGCATTACGGTAACAAATTTCGCATTTTCCGGGCGGATCAGCTGATAAATTGCCAGCGCATCCAGCGTATCACAGTCTCCCCACAATACCTGTGAATTGATAATAAAATCAAATTCAAACTGTGTCATCAGGCGGAACATGTCTCTGATATTCCGGTTGTCGACACCGGCAAATGCCTCATCTAACGAGATCAGTCTCGGCGCATCTGCCCTGCCGCCCTGATATTTTGCAACGACAGCAGAAAAGAGCGGTACATACATGGACATTGCTTTTTCTCCTCCACTGAACGTACCAAATACACTATTGGTCAGTTCCTTCTGGCGCTCTCCGCTTTTTTGGGAGAACAACTGAAATTCAAACCATTTTCTATAATCAAGTGTTTCTTTCATGATCTGATAAAAGGAGATCATTCCGGCACTCTCACGCGCATTGCGTCTCGCCTCGTCGACCTTTGACCTGAAATGTGCAGAAAGTCTTGCCGCCTCTTCTTCACTCATCAGACGGTAATCTTTCTTTAACAGTTCTACCAGTTCCCTGGTGTCAAGCTGATCCTCTTTTTCGGCTGTCTTACTCCTCCATCTGAGACTCAGTTTCAGACCGCTTGACGTATCCATGCCATTCATCAGCGTATTCATTTTCTGCACCCACAGATTCGACGCATTGATCTTTCCCCGGATCTTGCGGCTCACAGTATTGGCCAGAATATCTTCGAATAATTCCCGGTCTCCGTCTTTGATCAGGTTTTCAAGCTCACTGATGTCTTCATCAAGATGTGTCAGCAGACTTGCAAACGTTACCTTCGTCCCCTGATATCTTGCTGTGATATCAAGCCGCTTTGGGGTATAATCATCTATTTTTTCACTCTCATCCGATTCTGCAAATAATTCATTCTGCGTAAGCTGATAATCGGTCAGAAAACCTCTGTTTTCAAAATATACCCTGTTGAGGTCAGCGATAATACTGTTTTTTTCCATATCTTTGATATCTGTCAGCAGATAATCATAAATATGCCCTGCATCATCCGTAATCTCTTCTGGTACAGCCACATAAAAAAGTCCCCGCTCCTGTTCATAACATTTCCGGTAAAATTCCACTTTCTTTTCATATACCTTTATCGTATCCGCATTGCTGATACGATTCGCTTCGATCAGCTTTGCTTCATCCGTCTTTTGTGTCTTTTCGGTCACACGTTTCTGAAACTCTTTCGGAAATGCATTCAGCCACGAAATGCAGGCATCTAACCTGTCTTTGACCGCTTCATAATCTGTCAGGGCAAGCTGTTCCAGAATGGATGTTCTTTCTTCCTGTTTTGAACTGATCTGCTTTTCGGTCTCCCTTATGTCATATCTGATCTGATCCATATCAAGATCTAAATCTTCTAAATGAACTTTGCGCTCCCTTAAGTATGCCGCGCTTCTTAAAATCATTTCATGTGCCGACTTTAACTCTACCAGATTTTTGTCATATTCCTCCGCTGCACTTTTTGCACTCTGGAACGTCTCATAAGTACAGTTGAGATACAATTTTTCAGCGATCTCAATCGCACCCTTTTTCTTTTCCTTTATTTCTTCCAGAAAGGCTGCCAGCTGCTCCCCCGTCTTTTCATTTTCACTCCGCAGCAATTCATACTTTTGTTCTTCCGCTAAGAGCAGCTTCATTGCCTCCCTCAGATCCGTATCGCCCGGAAGCGCATCATATTCTGATTTCAGCCGGTCCTTCCGTTCTGATAAATTGTTTCGTTCTCTCTCTAAACCTGCAATCTTTTCCTCTAACACCAATATCAGATTTTTACATTCTTCTATTTTTGCAAGCCTGTGTCTTTCCCTCGCTTTACTGCCCAGATACCCTGCTTCATATTCCCCGGTAACTGTTCCAGCCAGAACACCCATATGATAGGAACCATCCTCAGAAACTGACACATCATTCTCACCGCCATAAGCGATACTTGAAAGGATTTTTGTCAGTCTCTGGTTTGAAAAAATATCATTGACTTCCTCGTTTAGTTCCAGTACGTCCAACAGACTCTTTTCTGCCTGCGTTTTTCCTGCAAAAAGATAATGGTCTTCGCACCCTTTTACCGGTGTAAGAACCTGTTCCCTGTATTGCTCATCCACCACAATTGCATCGAGTATTCCCATTTTTAGCAGGGCTTCTTCTAAATGGTTACAGGCATCTTCATCCAGCTCCGATCCAAACTCTATCACTTTATAAAATTCCTGATATGGAATCCCTGCTTCATCCAGTCTCTGGCGGTTTCTTATCACAGCTTCTGATCTCTGTGGCTGTGGTTCTTTCTGATTTTCCCACTCACTCAGCTCTGTTTTTGCTTCATCGAGTTCTGTTTTTGCTGTTTCCTGCTCCAGAAGAATGGAATTGATCTGCGTTTCTATTTTAGACTGCTTTTTGATCCATTGATCTGCAGCCTTCTGGCGTACCACCGCGTAGTCAGAATTTTCCTCATACGTATCTGCGAATGTACTGAGCTCCCTCAATAGTTCCTTTTCCAATTTCAGTTCCACATTGTTTTCATTCCATTGATAAAGTGCTTCTTTCCACTCATTTTCTACCTGGATCAGCATGTTTTCAAATTCCGATATTTTTCGCTGGAGTGCGTCTAATTCCCGGATCTGCTTCTCCCTTTTCTGGATCATTTCATCCTTCTGCCGGTCAAGACTTTTAAGTTCTGCGAGCAATTTTTCTCCATCATTGATATATTGACGTGTATGTTCAAACTGCTGCCTGTGAAGATCAAATTTATAATCATTTTCCAGATCAGCACACAGTTCCTCTCTCATAAATGCAAATTCCTGGAATGCCATCTGGTCTGCTTCCTCACGCATATCTTCTAACAGAGTCTCTACTTCTTTTTCTTTTTCATACTTTCTGTTTTCTTCCTCTTTGATCTGGTTTGTGACATCTCTGTACTGTGCTTCCTTTGCAGCCAGAAATGACTTTTTATCCGCAAGGATTTTATCATGAGCCTCAAGTTCTTTGGTGAGCTGTGCCTCTCTGCCCTTTAGCGCAACTGCATCACTTTTATTGAGGGACTCCTTTTCTTTTTCTAAGGTTTCCTTCTTCTGATTCATCTGCAGAATCTCTGTTTCAAGTTCCTCAATCTTCCGGTTACATTCTGCATATTTATCCTCATATGCCTTTTGTTCTGCTGCCGCTTTTTGTAATCTCTGCTTTGTACGTTCATATCTGTCCGCTTTTTCACAGAGCAGAAGTTTATTATATTTCTGGAAAACCGCATTGATCTTTTCAGCAGCCCCTCTCGCCTCCTTGCGCCCCTTTAAATTCATATTCATCATGTCCATATTTTCAATGGCTTCTGACATCGGACGCAGATCCTCATCCGAAAGCGGCTGGAGAGAATCACTCAATATATCATTGATCACAGACGGTTTGAAATCCTTTGACAGCTTTGGGGTTCGAAGCTGGATCAGCAGATCTACCATTTCCTTATATTCATCTGCAGTCTCAAATCCAAATATCTGTCTGTTGACATAATCCATGTAATCTGCCTGACGATCAAATACTCTTCCGCCTTCTGCCACCCTGTTTTCCAGTTCTTTTTTGGAAAGGGTCACTTTCTCACCCATATCTTTGTATAAGAAAAAGTCTTTGCCGATGCGTCTTCCATCTGTCAGACTGAAATACCATTTATCGAGCGGTTTATTTCGCTTTGCGCGGATCCCCATTCCGATCGTCAGATATGTTTCACTGTCTTTTCTTTTGAACTCAAGATAAAGATAACCAGTTCTCTCTTCCCTTCCATCATTTTCCTCGAGAAGATAACTGCTCATTTTACGATCCCTTGAACCAAACGGATCAAGTCTCTCCGGACTCATATTTCCGTCTAATAGTAACGGCACAACACTCTGCATCGTTACCGATTTTCCGGAACCGTTTGAACCACGGAGAAGCATCCGCCCCTTTACAAAAGGAAATTCCTGTTCATCATAATACCAGAAATTGATCAGCCCAATTTTATTTGCCTGCCATCTACTGTTCATTTTCATTTCCTCCTGTGTAATCCTGCGGATAACTTCCCTGTATTTTTCCGACAAGCGGACAGATTTTTATCTGATGCATATCATCCACTTTTTTTATAAACATCCAGCGTTCCATTTCATCTGTTACGTTTTTTATAAACTCCCCTTCCGGCATATCCCGGTAAAGTTTCGCAAAACCAGATCCATATTCCTTTTTCACATCCAGGATCAGAGATTCAAACTCAATCTTATCAACAAGACTCATTTCTTCCGGCGTTATTTTCCACACCTTACCTTCTATTTTTTCTCTGATCTTTCCAAAGGCAAGCATTAAAATATCTGCCAGGGAATTGTTCTCCGGAAAAGCAGCTCCCATCCGGCAGTCCTGCCCGGATAAAAGAAATGCACTTCCCCGATGAATCTGTACATGACATTCAAAAAGCTGTTCTAATTCTTCAGAAAGCCTGTATCCGTAATATTTTAAATACTCGAAATCCTCCCCTGATCCATCTTCCCTGTACACTGCCGGTGCAAACAACAGTCTCTTATACACTCTGTGCCTTCTGGCTAATCCGCGGTCCTCGTCCACTTCAAACCATTCACTTTCCCGGAAATCTTCCGGTTTTGTATACTCCATGATATCCCGGGAAAAATTTCTCATAAAATATTTGGATGCCCCTGTATTTTCATATAAGACCTCGCCCCCGGCATCATCCATAAACACATCATCTGTTCCATCCGTCACACGGACCATTCCCTGTTCCACCGTATAGCGGAGTACCCGGATGAGTTTTCTCCGGTTGTTGTACAATGTCCAGTCTGTGATCTCACCGGGCATCACCGCCGTCATATATTCCGTCAGCTGTGACAGTATAAACTGCTCCTGTGCATCTTTATCTTCCAGAAACATCAATAAAATACACAGATACACATATTCTTCTTTCGAAGAGAACTGGCCAATTCCCATAAACTGCTCCGGGATGACCGGTATCTTTTCCAGTTTTATCAGCAAAGAATTATCTATGATCTGACAGCCTAATTTATCTGTCACATATTTCCGGATCTCCCCGACTGCATCCCTGACCCTGTAATACAGTTCCTTATCTTCTGATTTCAGTATCCAGCGTCTGTTTAACAAAATTTCAAGCTCTTTCATACGCTCTCCTCCTGAAATACGATCCTCATCTTTGGCATGGTAAAATTGCCATCCTCACAATGCACCACACATTTTTCTGCCATATTACTTTTGTCTAAACGATATCTTCTGCCATCATCCGTCCTTGCAGAAAAATCAACCGACTCCATTGCATCTGAAATCCATTTTAAAAGTATTTCCCGGATTCTCGGCTCTAAAATGGGCAATGCAGAAAAGTCAATGGCTCCATCTTTTTCTAACATCTTTATTTTCTTTTCCTCTTCCTTTTGCTGCTCTAACATTTTCCTGCGTGTTTCTAATTTTTTTTCGGTTGATTCTATGATGGAACTTCTTTTTGTCTTTTCCCGGTATGTGCGCACTCTCGGTTTCAGTTCTATCTGAATCGGCTTTTCTTCATACACTCCCCGGTTCATGCTGTCCGTCTCTCTTACCTGATCCCCTGCGATATGAAATGTTTTTTCCATCCCAAAAACCATGGCAGACATTTTGTGTGCTTCCTCAAGATTTTCACATCTCATAAACATTTCAGCGACTTTTCTGTATTCCTCTTTCCGGTTTGCACCGAGTGCATTTTTTTCACTCAATTGTGCTGCATACCGCGTGATTCTTCGTATGATCTCATTTGTCACGTCAAAAAGTTTTGCTGCCTCATTTTCCTGTCCTTCACTGCCCACAAACCAGTCATAAATACTTTTAAAACGTCCCTCTGCCTTCTGCCGGATCATTTTTTCAGACACTTCCACTTCCATACGCGGAATCAAAAGCTCATATTCGACGATCTTATCAAATACCGCCTCGCGCATATCACTTTCCTGCGTTTTCAGACACTCCTCAATCACACCGACATTGCGCTGCAGACCTTTGATAAAACTGCGCAGATACTCAATCAGTCTGTCTTTAAACACCAGAAATTCCTTTGTGCGCATCATTTCCTCTGCCTTTACGCTGTTTAAGTCCCTGATATAATCCTGATAATTCTGATTCAGCCTCATAAAATCATTGTTTAAATCCGTCCACCATGTATAAACTTCATTCTTATCTTTCCCTGCCATCTCTGGAAAACGTTCCATATTTCTCCGTATCCGCTCAAGCAGCGTAGGTTCTAACGATGCCCCTTCAATAAAAAGATTTTCAAGACGGATCACAAGTCTCTCGATCTCGACACTGTATTCCGACATCTGATAACGGTACTTCTTATTTTTAAATTCTTCTATGGAGGACACTCTTCTTGTGTCCTGTATCGTGTTTAAATTTTTCCATTCCGTAAGCATCGTCAGATCCTGCTGGCACTGCTCGATTTTATACTCTGACCAGAACGGATCTTTTAACATTTCCTCATAAACTTCTTCTAAATACAGCCAGTATTTTAACTTTTCATAATTCTCAAAAAAAATGCGCATAATGCAACGATACCTGCTGACATTATCCGCATTTAAATATTTTGCCTCTGTGAGTGGTTTTAATAATTTATCTGATACCTGCAACGCGACATGTTCTCCTTTATTCATGATACGCCAGAACCAACTGCCTGATTCTGATATTTGTGGTATGTCTGAATCAGCTTCAACCGCCTGATTCCAGTTACTCTCCAACTTTTATTCCAATGTTTATATTATACTTACAAGTTGAGACAGCCGCAAGAAAATTTTTGTTTCATTTTAAGATTTACAGATTTTCTGTTACTGTTCGCACTTCAATGTGACCAACAACAATTACATCCCATGAAAAGTACCTCTTTGAGGCAGGGGGGCTGTAATCTCACAACAATATACACTACAGCACATAGCTTGACAGCCAATCGTCAAGCTTGCGTCTGAACAGTAGCGATTTTCTCTCAAATTCACTGTTTTACATAACTTACCAGCAATTAAGTTGTAAAGAATCTTTTGATATCACAATCCTATAAAAAAAAGACACTAAATTAATAGTGTCTTCCATACCTCAGTATAAATAGCGAGAAAGAGACTTGAACTCTTAACCTCCCGGGTATGAACCGGACGCTCTAGCCAGTTGAGCCATCTCGCCATATATTTATTTGAACAAAAAAATATTGATACCTTCAAAACTTCATACAGATTTCCGATTTTATTTGGTCAAGCCCTCGATCGATTAGTAACAGTCAGCTCCACACGTTACC